>Ga0041059_1000542_pt1 | contig 29006 bp, 13 predicted proteins | sample AraColnosormetaG_FD_56232 | JGI IMG/M metagenome (GOLD analysis project Ga0041059, IMG submission 56232) | Arabidopsis roots microbial communities from North Carolina, USA - Col MF nosort | ecosystem: Host-associated > Plants > Roots > Unclassified | place: USA: North Carolina | collected... | reverse complement strand
TTTTCTTTTAATAGTAATATATTATATTTATTTTGGTTATTTTTTATTTAATTACTATCGCACCCGCTGGTTTACCAGTCATAAAACTCCCGCAAACGCACTCATTACCAAACGCTCAACCAGTCGTTCAAAACACTTGATAACGTTTGAAACCGCAACCGCCCGTTTCCGCAAATTCCCGCAACCGCAATCGTACCCGCTGCGTTTAAACCAGGCCCATAGTCAACATAAGTTACGGAACCACAACTATTTGCGACTCGAAGATGTGTATCGTCATCTCATAACATGATTAGAAAAAGGATTAAAATGCAAGAACATAACCACGTGGCGTCATGTTGACCCTGTGATATGATTGTAGTAAGCAACAAGCTTATCCAACCGGCAAGTCGCATCGGAAAATCTAATCGTAGCTTCAATTATTTGCATGGGAACTCTCCCCCACTTTCAGTTCCTGTCTCTATCTTAATTTGTCTGCAACCTTTTCTATTACCATCTAATGAATGTGCTCAACACTATAAATCCATGTGTATGTTTCTTCATTTTTGTGGCCATATTATTGCTACAACTAGTTATTACAAACCACACAATCACATGTTACTCAAACAACAAACCCACATGTTAAAAGTTATTACCAATTTCTTACGTTCTCGTTTTTTTGTGTTTAAGATATCTAACATGAATTTGACATTTGTTGTTGACTAATTTGATGTAGAATTTCTTGATTAATCAAGATTACACGAACACAAGCTTCATTATTGAACGAGGCCAAAGTGTCTAATCTTACCCATATCGAATTATTATTTTAACAATTTCACGTAAAAAAAAAATAAAGCAAAGTATTGTCCTTTTTTTATTAATATATTTTTAAAAATTCCCTCTTTTATTTAATATCCTCTATTTATATGCCATTAACGTCTATCTTCTTCCCTCACCCATCAAGTCCCAATTCCCAACACTGTCACTCAAAAAGAATCTTCAAACAATGAATCTCAACGTCGTCGTTTTACTCCTACTCCTTCTAATCTCATCCGCCACGTGTTGTCCGCCGTCAGACCGCCGTGCACTTCTAGCTTTCCGATCAGCTCTTCACGAGCCTTACCTCGGCATTTTCAACTCATGGACAGGCCAAGACTGTTGCCACAACTGGTACGGTATTAGCTGCGACTCGCTCACTCACCGAGTCGCCGACATAAATCTCCGCGGCGAGTCAGAAGATCCAATCTTCGAACGAGCTCACCGAACCGGTTACATGACCGGACACATCTCCGCCTCGATATGTGAGCTCACTCGTCTCTCCGCCATTACAATCGCCGATTGGAAAGGTATCTCCGGCGAAATCCCTAAATGTATCACTCGTCTTCCTTTTCTCCGTACACTCGACTTAATCGGAAACCAAATCTCCGGTGGGATTCCATACGACATCGGAAGATTAAACCGGTTAGCTGTTTTAAACGTAGCCGATAACCGAATCTCCGGTTCAATTCCAAAATCATTAACCAATCTCTCTAGCTTAATGCATTTAGATCTCCGTAACAACTTAATCTCCGGTGTAATCCCGTCGGACGTCGGAAGATTAAAAATGCTCAGCCGTGCGTTATTATCCGGTAACCGAATAACCGGTCGGATCCCAGAATCATTAACCAATATCTACCGGTTAGCTGACGTGGATCTCTCCGGTAACCAACTCTACGGTACAATCCCACCGTCTCTAGGACGTATGTCGGTACTAGCCACACTTAACCTCGACGGAAACAAAATCTCCGGCGAGATACCTCAAACTCTGATGACGTCGTCGGTGATGAATCTGAATTTGAGCCGGAACTTGCTACAAGGGAAGATACCTGAAGGGTTTGGACCAAGGTCTTACTTCACAGTTCTTGATTTGTCGTATAATAATCTGAAAGGACCAATACCGAGATCGATCTCAGGTGCGTCGTTTATTGGTCATTTGGATCTTAGCCATAACCATCTCTGTGGGAGGATTCCGGTAGGTTCACCGTTTGATCATCTTGAAGCGGCGTCGTTTATGTTTAACGACTGTCTTTGTGGTAAACCTTTAAGAGCTTGCTTGAAAAATTGATTTTTATATGTAATTTGAGTTTTTTCATTAGAGACATTATTATATTTATGGTTATGCATTTTATAAAAAAAAGATTTAAAATTGTATGCTACGTTTAGTTGAATTATGGGATGATTAACAAAATATATAAACTTCCAGTTTCATTCGTCACACGATTGCTATCATTTTTAATTCAATTGTTTGGTTTTTTGTAATATGTTATATGTGTACGTATACGATTACTATAAACTGTTTTATAGACGATTAAATTTTCTCTATAACACACGAACATATTTGATAATCAATTATGTTTACTGTGACAAGAGTCAATATTGGGAATATATCCGAACATAGGATATACATGGAAATACCTACGGATATGTTCGTATTTAATGTATCGAGTAAACTATTTTTTGTTTTTTCTTACATATTTTATACGATATACATATAACTATAGACTAGGAATGCATTTAGTTGGGTTTGTTTAAGAACATTTATTCTAGAGCCAAATACACATAATATGGAAAAATTCAAATCACAATCACATGAAGAAGAATTAAATGAAACATTAAAAAGAAAGCGTTGTGGGGGTAATAAATAAATGGGCAGAGGCATTGCATGTGAGACTCTGTAAAGCATTTTGCGGTGAGTGTTAACCTCAGGACCTGTCGCTGCTTCACTACATGGGTCTACTCTTTATGTCACTGCATTCATTGCTTATGTCTCTAATTACACACATTTATATACTTGCTTACAAAACGTTTTGGGCTCATACAGCTTTAGAGTCCAAACTAATTGGGCCTACGTACGTTGGTCCCTATAGATTTTTATGGTTTAGAGTCCATCACAAATCTTGTTTTCATACTTTGTGGTATGTAAAGTTGAGATTCAAACAAACCATTTGTACAACGTATAAATTATGTATTAAGTTTGAACCTATTTGATTATATATTCCGATAAATAATCTGCCATACATCATCAAAACAAAATGATTTTTTTTTTAACATGAACTAAAGAAGAAGAAGAAAGTTGTACAAGTTCTTTAACTCTCTCCCTGCCTTCTGTTGCTTATGGAATAAGGTTGGTCGAACACAACATGTGATCACCTTCCTAATATCCAAATCTTCTTTTGTCCTATTAATTATTTATTTTTTCCAATATTTATCTTGATGGATTTTAGTATAAAATACCCATTGTCAATTTTGAGAAATGCCAAACTATAATTATAGGTTTTGTCCACTTTCTTTTTTTATTTTTTATTCCTCCTTTTTGTATTTGTCTTAATCAGTACTACTCGAAATACACTTTGTTCACTACTTGTAAAAACTCTTAACATACTTGAATAGGATCTGTTTTCTATAATTAACAGAAACATTACAAAGAACCAAATGCATAATGGTATGCAAGAAAACAAACCATATGAGTCATTGTTTAAATTGACTCTCCTTGTACAGTGAAACTTCTAGCTAATTACTTTTTTTGGTGACTGAACCAAGCTAAATCTAATGGAACAAGTGTTATTCAAAATAAATAAATTGATAGCTACTAACAAGAGCGTTGAGAACGTTACAATTAATATGTTAAATAATCAGATTTTAAATTTTGTGCAATCTCCAAAACTTTTCTGCTAACACTTTACATGGATCTTTGTTTTTCTTTGATCAAAGATCGTTTGTGAAATGACTTTCTAAGGCATTTTCGGTGTGACTTTCAAACGTATGTATTGTAAATAAAAAGGACATGTACGTATTTTCAAACACTATAAATCATTTGTAAATGTATGCTTTGCAAGTTTTGGGCGGAACACCTACATAAAAGTTAATTTTTCATTTTCAAAGCCAAACACCTATCTTTTTAGCTTGTAGGTGTATCCTTAATATGGGTAGGACTTTGTTTTACCCGTGACTTTGCTTTTTGCTCCATATCTCAACACAATTGCATCTATTGCTATATCATAAAAACACAAAAAGTAAGCTAGTCTTAGATCCATCGTAGAGACTCGAGATGATATTGAACCACTTCTATACATATCTCTCCGTGATAACATTTTATAAAACTATAGGAATGATAGCTAGAAACTTTGAGTTCTAAAGAAGAAGAGACAGATTTATCATAACTTGTTAATATGATAATATCAGTAAGTATTGGATTACTAATTCAGCTCCAGGCTTAGCAATTTCTTGCTTTACTTAAAAAATAACACGGAATTCGAATTCGAACAAACGATTCTCCATGGATATGTTGTAATCAATTTCATAAGTGTTGGGGCTTCTTGACGTGATGATAATTTTCTTCGATGACTAGATCTTTGTCAACTGAAACATTATTAATCAATAAAGTAATCAGAGATGTGGCATCAAGGTGCCCCAACACTTCGTTAAACATATCTAAAGTGTTTGTTGGGATTCACTTACTTGCCGGCTTAAGTTCAATATCTTATCCTTAATCGCTAAAAATCATTTCCCGAATCACTAGAACTTTGATGATCGACGATTTAACTAATAAAGCCAGCAAAATAATTATTTACTCTATCATAGCTTATTAATTATTGTAATTGAACAATGTTGAGTGCTATCAACGTATGTGAAAGAAGGAAAGGTATATATTCAAATGTGGATTCTCAAGTGTAATTATCAGGTAACGTGCTTATGGAAGTGTTTATGTTATGTAATTATGATTAACACATTCCCATCTTATTCTTTATTATTATTTTTATTTCTACCACATTTTCAACCCAACTTCTTGATAATTCGTATCCAAATCCAATACCCACTAACTCCATCTTTTTCCTTTACATTCTAAATCAAAATAAACTAATGACTCCTTATAATTATACCTTTTAAAAAAATCATAGTTTTATCTAAATTTCGCTATATTTTACAAATATTTTCTTCGGATTGTGCAAGCGAAGTCTTCAACACCAAAAGATTATAATTTTCATAATTCTCACACGTTAGGGGGTTATGGATATACATTTTCTCTACAACTTTGTACGTGTTAGATTCCCCACACGTGGATTAGAATTCAATAAACGGATCGTTTTTACGACACACGTGCGGCGGAGAACGTAACGGTGACGGAGGAGCTGATGATGGCGTCGTCCTCAGTTTCTCAAAATGTTCCCTTATATCAAACCCACCTACCGTTAACTCTCCGTCATCTCTTAACGGAATAAACGGAGGTCGTAACACCTCCGTTAACAAATCCCACCTCACACCCGCGAAAAAAGCGAGCTCTTTTATCTCCGCCGCGCCACGGTGGCAACCTAACCTTCTATTCGGATCCTTCACCAGTAACCGCCGGATCAAATCAGTGAGGTCGTTGGGTTTTCCGGCGAACTCGGGTTCCTTCATCAACACGTTACGAAAAGTCTCCTTCTTGCTCTTACCCTTGAACGGCGTCTCTCCATACATCATCTCGTATGTCAAAACGCCAAGAGCCCACCAATCGACGGCGAAGTCGTGACCGTCGCCGCGAATTACCTCCGGCGAGACGTACTCGTCCGTTCCAACAAATGAGTTAGAACGTTCACCGGAGGAGAAACTCGTTTTCCGGCGATTAATTGGGTTAACCCGAGCGGATCTTGTTTTCTTCAACCCTGTTTTGTTTTTCTCCGCCGTCGGCGAGATCAACCGAGAAAAGCTCCGACTTTTTTTACGATCGATTATCAATTCCGGGTCGGGTTGATAGAAATGGGGTCGGAGGGGTTTTTTAAGGCTCCGAGAAAGGTCAAAATCGGTTAAGGTAACGTGACCGGATTGCTGAATCAGAATGTTCTCTGGTTTTAAGTCTCTGTAAGCGATCCCCATGGTATGAAGATGCTCAAGCGCACAGACGATCTCCGCCACGTAGAATCTAATAACAGAGGAACTGAAAACGCCGTCGTTTTGACGATGAAGAAGTACATTAAGATCACCGCCGGAACAATAAGGGACGGCCCAAGCAAAGTATTCCGGTGACTCAAAAGAAGCTAAGAGACGTGGAAGAAAAGGGTTTTGATTAGAGTCAACGGAGAGACGACGGAGGACCTCGATTTCCCACCGTGCACGGCGGAGAGAGGAAGCAGAGGATTTGGGGACGAGCTTGACCGCGAAGGGAGAAGAAGAAGAAGAGGTTGAAACGACGTCGTGCGCGAGGAAGACGGTACCTGTGGCGCCTTTACCGAGGATTTTGAGAGCTTTGATAGAGTCAAGGTCGAGAATCTCCGGCGGTGATGATGGTGGGGACGACGGTGATGGCTCCATTGAGTGTGAGTGATGAGAGACGAGTGGGTCTGAATTTTGTATTGTGTCTCCTCTTACCTCTATTTATAATTATAATACTGTTCTCTCGGTTATCGACTTATCGTTGTCTTCGAATTTGTTAATTATATTTGTCTCTTTAGAGCTTTTTTAAAAAATGCAAAATTTTATTTAAGATTGCTAATTATTTTCCCCATATTATGGCGATCAATGTCTCTTGTCTAATAAAAAAATGGTTACGGAAGATATATATGCGCACGTAATATAATCTAGAATTTCATTTTCTTTGATAGGATAATGACACCTTGACTATACGGCATCCACCTAATCTACGATAATTGATTAGTTAAATTTTCTCATATAAATTATATAAGACGTTTAATTGATTTGTAAAGGTATAAATATTTATTCGAATTTGCGATACTTTAAGAATGATATTAAGTTTTTATGGTGATGAAACGGAAGCTTCTAGAATAGGATTACAGATCCGTTGATTCTCAGAATACCCGGAAATCTAGGGTTTGAGAGTTCTTCTCTCAGGGCTTTCGCAAAAGCTCTTAGGTTTGTGAATACTCTTTACAGTGGTTTATAAAAACTTCTTTCAATCTTTCGATTAATCAATTTATCAAATAACTGAATACAATAAGAGGCCTAAAAAGGCTATTTATAATAAAGCACAAAACCCTAAAACTTAGAATATTTTAGAATAATTATAATAAATAAATTAAAAGATAATAATATTAGATATCTCGCTGCATCATATGGTAAGGTTGTTTTAATTTTTACTTGTGATATCAATTAATATACAGAAAATAATATCAAATTTCGCTCGAAAATTCGCTCGAAACTTCTAAGGTTTTAAGACGTCCTCTCAAATTATTTCTCCATATTTTCTTGTTCAATCAATTTTGAAGTTCATCTTTTTTATGATTTTGTGGATATATAGAGATTGGAGAATGATGCAACAGTTGAATCTTGGATACGAAAAAAAACACGCTGCAAGTTTCAGTGGAGATTTGCAAATGGAATGCATGTACAGTAATTCAGTAAAGTAAGCTAAGTCTGGTTGTTCGAAAGTCTTAACCAAGGACCAGATATTCAGTCTCATATACTCAATTTGCCTAATTAATAACTCATTTATAGATTTCTAGGAGAGTAATCTTTCAGAAATCAGAAGTGTGATGAGTCTTAAGATCAAGACACTTGGATTCATCTTAACTAACATCAATAACATTATAATGCGAGCTAAGACCACTTAATACTTTTTAATTTACGTATGTTCATAGATATGATAATCAAGTGGCAGACGTATTAGTGTCATGGGTTGTACAATACGAATTTCTATTAATGCATTAATATCCAGGTTGTCGAGAAAAAGAAAAACAAAACTTAGTTTTGATTATAATATATACTTATGTGTATGTTTTTTCTTTTTTCTTTTCTACTTCACGACAAGGAGAAATAGAAAACTAATTGAAAATAATGAAGGAGTAAGAAATAATGGAACACGTGCGGTAACATAATGCAGTAGAGCCAATGTGTCGCGACAAGCCAAACTGGCGCCTCGCAACTACCACATTTAAATCAAAAGCTAAATCTTTGTTTAGTGTTAATCTCTTGGCACGCCCGTACAATTATTAAACCTACTTTCATTAATCCGATTTATTGTTCCTAATTGTAGACGTCGTATTTTAAAGAATGCCTAACTCACTTTCGAATTAGCGACTTTTTTTTTTAATATTTATAGTATGGTTTGTATTGTTTGTTATTTATGATATAGATTATTGCTTATATATACATGCTAGAGAAGACATTTCGGTACGTGTAATTGTTTATATACATGTTAGAGAAGACATTTCTGTACGTGTAATTGTTTATATACATGTTGGAAAAAGTATGTTTAAAAAAAAAGAAACTGTAATTGCGGATGAAATAATATAAAGTGAAGAAAATAAACGAGACAAGAGATTCAATCATGTTTAGATTTTGATTTTATTATATTAAGAAAATAAATACAACATATTCACAAACGCGTAAACTAAACATAATCTTGTTGTTACACCGTTCCGTTTTATTAATATGAAATCTTAAAGATAAATCTCCACCTTAACTAAACTTCTCTGAACCTAGATTAATTTAATAAAGATAACCTAACATGGGCTAAACTCTTTCTAAATCTCTAACTCTCTAAATTTAGATTTCAATTCTATAAGTTTCTGGACTAACTGTCACATATGAATGTTATACCAACGAACAATTAAGCTTTGATCAGACAAGCATTAAACCGCGAAACTATGTTTCACACAAAATCTGAGAAAACTCTCGAAAAAGTTTCTTTATGTCTCAACTTTCTTGTTTTTCAAGACGTCTTGAGCTCTTTTTTATATAGCCAAAATAATTTTCTAATTACCATAGGAAAAAAATTTCCAAATTTTATAGAAAAGTAATTTTTTTTTACATTTTTCCTTTTTCTTTTTATCAAACTCTAATTTTTAATGTCTCTAAATTATTTTTTAAATTCTTTTACGTTTGTAATTAATTTTCTAAACACACTCCAAACATATCTTCTCAAATCTTTTAGAAAACGATATTCACACAAAAACATCAATTTCTTGAATAATTCAATGATTCCTTCAGACGTAGAAACTACATATTCAGAAACTTGGTTTACACATCTAAAATTAACGAAAGTTATATGTTGTTATGTAAGGATTTTACTTTATTTTACAAAATATACTTTAATACACAAATTATCAAACCCGTTTTAATGTTATTTTTTATTGAACACTTTGAAATAGATTACTAATGACGATTAGACGATGTCTTCTTTTCATTGATTTTTAGTACTCAAACTTTTACAAAATAGATATCCGACAGTGATACAATTACCAATATTATTTGGACCACGTAATATATTGTAGTTAAATTCTTTGCTAAATCCTTCTTAATACACACAGAACACGAAAAGATCTGGACCATCTGGTGGATCTCATAACATGATGACAATTACATGTAGTGGTTGATAGTAACAACTAAGAAAAACTTGACAGAAATGATATATATGGTCCTACTATATTTAGGAATTTTTTTAAATGAATAATCAGATGTTATGAATAATCTGAGATTCTTTCGTTCTCATAAGTTTTTTTTGGTAATCTTCTTTCTTTTTTTTGTTGATATTGTTTAAGCTCGCAAGGTCATCGAGATAAAAGATGTATTCAATGAAAAAGGTGTATGGTGTATATATTGATATATTTTCTAAAATACATCGAACCTAACCAGAATTTTGGGTAGTCAATCCGTTTCACATTTTGGTCGATGACGAAAATAAAAGTTTCACTATAAACATTGTTTTACTACAAATTTCACATTAAAAAGTTAGACGTAATAGTCTTGAGTATAAGAGATCGATGTAGATCACTAACTGATATGATATGTAATTGTAATTCTGTGAAACTTAAATTTCTCATTGTAATCTTCACACATTGTTGAATCTTAACTGATATGATATGTAATTGTAATTCTGTGAAACTTAAATTTCTCATTGTAATCTTCACACATTGTTGAATCTTATTTTTATTTTATTTTTGTCATGAATCTATTTTGAAGTATAGATATTTGGGAAGGAAGTGCGGGTAAGTCACGTGGTATGCACAATCGAAAAAAATGAAAATACGTAAAACAGTGTATTTTTGTAATGGTTTCAGAAACGAGCGATAGAGAAATTTCAGAAAAAGGAATTTTAAATGAGAAAGAGTTACCACTTTAGGGCACAGTGTATCTTTCACACTGTACTCTATTTATTTATTTCCGGCCTCTTATTAAATTATGAACATAATTACCCCCACTCAATATTTTTATTTTCCATTAATCTATAGCTTAAACAATGTATTAAAAACCTTCATTGTAAAGAAAGTCATGAAATTTTGGGAATCTGATGTCATGATGATTACAGCTTATTTATATTTATATGGCAGTCACGGGGTTAAACACCCGGACAAAATGGAAGACAGTTAAGGTTTTACGAGTATTAACTCGTGAAATGAAACTTTCACAAGTCGTAACCATACCAAAATATATAGTACTGGAGCACTCGAATAACAACATATACATCAATACTGTATTATCCACATATATAATTAAATAATACTAATAGTACATAAATAATTATATCAATATTTGGTTTATTCCCTGTTTTGTGATATATGCGCTACATGTTTGTAACAAATACTAGCTAAATCCAACTATTGTCCGTAAACTACATTATTATTCATATAATATATTTAAAACCAAAACTAGAGTACCTAAGTATTATCTGTATATATTACTTCAACGCTACTTTATTGTTTTTTTTGTTTACTTAAAATACGTTTAACTGTTTACCTGAGTTGAGTCCATAACCCAAAAACAGAATATACGTACCAATCCGTGCTTAATTAGTCCTCTTGTCTACGAATAACTACTACAAACAAAACGTCAAATTCAGAAGAGAAAAATGGTAGTAACAAAAAGCATTACATGAATCACATTCTTCATTCTTTCTTTTTGGCATCAACAATCACATTCTTCTTCTTCCATCCACGTTGTCAAATTTAGAAAAAAAACATACATCAGTTTTATAATTTATTTGGATGGAAAGAAAAAAGACTTATGATGACTCTTGTCGGCCATTACTTTTTGGCCAACGATTTTTCAGAAGATAAATCAAAAGTGTATTGCACAAACGAGTATTTTAAATTGTTCTTGGCACGATTAAAGGGAGACAAAAATTCGAAGAATAGAGTAAACCATTTAAAGGCTCTGCATGATCCACCTCCCACGTATGTTTTACGCATAAAATTTTATTATTCGTGGATTCTCTTTCTATTTTTATTTCATTGTTCTACTTCTAAGTTTTTCCACTAGACTTTATAGAATACTAGATAAGGCCCGCCTAAATAAGCGGATGTAAAATGTAAATGTAAATTTTATCGATAATATTTAAATTTTGAATAGTAAAATAATAACTAATACGTTGTTCTTGATATATAATTTTGAATAGTAAAATAGTAGTCTTTTGCATTTTATTTTATTATACCAATTCAATCTTATTAATGATATTTGAAGTCTAAATAAAAACCTACACACTTTTTCTTTATTATAATTTAGTATTTAGAAGAAAAAAACAAATTTTTATCTTACACATTCAATTTTGTAATACAATTTTAACTATCTATTTCATAAAAAACTCGATTTTAATTTTACACACTTCATCTTACTTGATAATGATTTCATGTAAAAATAATATATATATGAGATCAAATCTATATCTTAGTTAATATTAAAAATTATTAACAATTAACAAAACATAATTATTAATAATATTTTTTTTGTTAATACCATATATATTAAAAATTTGACCAATAACATATATAATTTTTTTTGTTAATTTTCTTTTTGGTTAAGAAAAATAAAATGTAATAATTTTTAGATATAGACATATGAATTAGTATATGTTAATAATGATTTATTTTTTAGTTTTCTATTTCTTTAAGAAAAAAAGTTAATTGATTTCTTTTTTAGTATTTTTTTTTTCGTTTTTTGTGCAAATTATTTCTATTTCTTTAAAAAGAAAAAAGTTAACTATTTTCTTACACATGCCAACATCTGATCGATAGACTTGACACGTGGCATAATCCTATGAATTAATAACTTTGAAAACCATATTTTATATAATAAGATTTTAATTATATATGATTTAATCACTGAATGCGTAGCCATATAGTTCTTTTTATTATTGATGGAAGCATTTTTAATTTTTATGTGTTTTAATCAATTTCTTCGGTCTTCCTTCCACTACTAATATATGAAGTACTTTAATAAGAACATTATATGCGATTCCATCACTAATATGCGTGTCTATGTAGATTTTGGGGCTGAAAAGGTTTTGTAACCCCTCCACTACTTCTATAGTCCACTTTCTCCCTACAGTCGCCTCTTCGTAGATATGTATGTACACGTACAAATAAATAAAACATATATTAAAACTGTGTATACACATATTGTATCTGTATATAGTGTTTTAAATTTGGTGTATGTAAAAACATGTACTGACCCTCAGGCACACCCACAGGTCTTTTGGTGGGAGGAAACTCTCGGTGGGAATTTAGATGAGAGTTTGTGGAGATGAAATGGCTGCATGCTTCTGAATTCTGACAATTAAAGAATTTTCTGTGTGGAAAATAGTTGGCAAATTACGTTATATCATTCAAATTCTTTAATTGTGGGAATTTTCTCTAATAATGTCTTCTATGTTTTTGTGTAGTAGGGAGACATATGCCCATGACTTAGGCTTCGTTATTTGCCAAAAAAACATTCAAATGATTATGAGATTGATAATTGGGACATGATTTGTTTATATAAGAAGTAGCAGGTTTCACTCGTTTAATAAGTATATATTCAACTCAACTTCAAGTAAGGTCAAACTGAAAAGAGACTCCTTTTTTTTTGTTGAAAAAAGACACTCATTTGTTTTTGCTTTAGCTTTAATTCGCTATATGGTCAAAGCGATGTATGGTCAGAGGATTTTAATAACTCTTTATCAAACTATATTTCTTGGAAACACTCTTGCGATTTGACCAATTCTTTGTTTCGCCAGGGATCTTTGCTTTTAGGACAAGACAAAGCTTGTAACTTAAGAAAAGTGAACTGTTTTACAAGGTTGAAAAGAGAGACAAAGTAGATAAATACAAGCTTTAAAAAACAAAAACAAAAACAACAACAAAAACAAAAACAAAAACAAAAACAAAAGCAAAAGCAAAAGCAAATGCTTGTATGAGTCATAACAAACTGAAGACACACAAAAAAGAAAAAAAGAAAAAAAACAAACAAAAAATTAGTCTTATATTCCCCATGTGCTAAGATTAACAAAAGTTACTGTCGGCCTAAACAAGACTAGCATAGAGAAAGATAACTAATGGGCCGATTCAAATCAATGATGAAATTAGACCGAAATGAACTTTAAGAGAAAGTATTTAGAAAAAGTGAATGCTCAATTCACTAAATTACATGTGTTCCAATTAGATTTAGAGCTAGGTACAACGGTTTCAAAGGAGATGTGAAGCCTTTTGATTCCTCCCCGGATCCCATTCTAATTCTTTAGGAAGTAAAAGTTAAACATCCTTTTTTTAAAAACTACAAAAAAACACCTCCCTGAAAGTTTGTTATTTAATTCAAATCATATAAACAATTGAAGAGGAAAGTAAAGAAGGATGTAATGTGGTTAAACATATTATTTAATTTTATATCATATAAATAGTTAGATTTTTTACCTATGTAGATATTAGATTTGAATTATTACGGCGGTTCGGGTGCACAAATACATAAGCGTTCTAGTTTGTATTATTTTTAGGATGAACAACAAAATATCGCAGAGAAACATTATTTGTAAATCGGTTTATGATTGGTCCGCGATAGTTTTCTTATTTTTGAATATGCACCATTATATGAACATAATTCGTGAATGGTAAATAAAAAGTGATTTGGTTTACAAAGAGAGTTATCTGCCTTAATCGCTGCAACTATTTGGACCCATTAATTCATGTGTTTGTTAAAGCTTTTGCTTATTATTTACTTGCTCTACTAATTAGTTTGATTTCCTGAGTTAAACAAATCCGGCTAACAGGTTAGTAAGCGTTTCAGATTACAAGTGACAGATTCATAATTGGTTGGGAATCGTAAGCAATATAACTGGGCCAAACCCATTTATTATTACCCGACTAATTAAGCCCAACAAATGTACATCATAAAATGAACGCTGCCCATTAACCGACTCTCAAATCACTAAAATCGTGAGTCTATTGTAGATGATTAAAAAAAAAAAAACATTATAAAAATTGCTATACATAGTTAGACACAAGATCAAAAGTTTGAATATCAAATTAAAATCTTGATTTCAGTTTTTATTCAACTACGGGATGGTTACAATGAACGAATTCATGCCAAACACTATCTCAGTTCCTCACAACCCATGAACATGAGAAATTTTGCGTTTCTTTTCCTTACGTAGTAGTTGCTATAATCATATGAACTTAAAACGGATATTTAAAAAATGAATAAGATAAGATTATATTCTTTAAGAAAGCCATTTCTATTAAGTAACCAATACACGCCATGTATTTCATTAATGTTTATAATCACAAATTCTTAAGATAAAGAGAGATAGTAAGCAATCCCTAGTTTTATCGGATATCTTCTTGAGAATGAATTCTTTAACTCTCTTTTTTATTAGAGGACTATTGGTGTATATGAGGGTAGCGTAGACTCTGCGTACCTTTTGATAAATTATTCGATGCGGTTCTACGTCGATTATAGCTATAGAAAATAACGTATTATTTAAGACAACAAAATCTTAATAATTTATATATAGTATTAGTAGTACTAGATGTGATTCTTTACCCCAAAACTGAAATATCTTTCATGTGATTCCTTGGTTATCTACGTTCACGAAAACCTATATCCTTCCTTGTCTTACTTGATTTAAAATAATACAAGCTAAGTATGTAATCTATACAATTAAAACAAGAGATTATAATAGACATGGATATACTATTCCATATTTTTTAGCAATTGGGTCTATAGATAGGAATTTTGCTGATCCAAGTTTCGTAATCTTTATGTGAATTTTACAAAAATCGAATTTAAATGAGCACGCCAGTTAATTATTACATTACCCTAGTATAGATGACACTATAACTATAATTATCTCCATACCGCTGATCTTGTAAAATTGTTGGTAACAAATTTGACGTTGGTGCAGGCCGTTTGACCGATTTATAGAATGATAAAATTGACATTTATATACTACAAGAAAACATATATATATGAGTAGATAACTCTCGAAGAAAGTTTTGTTTTGTGAAACTATCACATATACTATCGATAGTTAATCCTATTTTTCAAACGATCATATGCATGAACCAAAATCAATAACCTCTACTCGGATAAAAAAAAAATTCCATTTCACAGAACAGTATGTATGGTTTATATTATTACTATGTCACATGAATCTCCTTGTGAGTTGTGAGTAATAAAAAGAAAAAGAAAACTATAAATGAACCTAGACCAATCAATTAATCAAACGACCACCTATATATATCTCATGAAAATTCGAAAAATGTAACAGTCCAAATATTAACTATTGAAACTACTTAACAACAAACACAAACGCCACGCCCATACCTCTCTATATGCATACCATGAACGTAGTCATAAGCTATAGGGTCCTTTCTCGGGATCATTCAATATACTGCTATGCACATATGTTTATATCTCAGTGAGTTAGGACAACTAATAAAAGCACCCCTGATAATATTATGCGGCCTCGTGTTCTTACAATAACAAAACCCTATGTAGAACCCTACCTTTTAAGAAAGGATTATATAGGTCTTTCTATATACATTAATATATATGTGTATACACACCTATCTTATTTAGATATATGCATTCTTTGTTTTTCCTTTTTGGAACTTAGCTTATATTTCGATCTCATGTAGAATCATACCCCCTACTTAGTGCAAATCCATTGCAAGCACAGCAAATCCCCAAAAAGGATAAAATTTAATCGCACTATACTAATACAAATTAAATAATACATATATAAATGGTAAAGAGGAGACTCATCTCGAGGCGACACGAGCACTTTTCCGGCTATTCCTCCCACCACACACCACACCACATTTCACCATGGAAACTCTACAAAGCCTTTCTCTGGATTCCCGTGACTGTGACCTCTCTCTATTTCTTTGATTTTTCTCCTCCAAGAATTTACCACCGGTTTTTCGTGATTTAAACGTCTATGCCTCCACATGCACATTTTTATATTCATGTCTATCTAAGTAACACTTAATCTCAGGCTCCATACCTTTTTATGACTCTACTAATTAACTCGCAGGCTTCAAATGGTTCTTTCTTCATGAAGTTTATATAGTAGTTTGATTAAGTAGGGTTTGAATAACATTTAATGAGTAATTTGCTGGTTGTGATTTAGAAAAAACCACATCATCATCAAATATGTGAGATGGAGAAGTTCGAGCGGCTCTCTTTCCCATTTGATCAATTACGGTTTTGCATTATTAAGTAAACATTTGCATTTAGGATTTCGCATAAGCTTCTTAATGGTGGCTAAATGTTTTGCACAATATTTCATGCATAAAATTCAGCAAGGACATAAGGTATAATCGTCATTAATATGCTTAGAAACATTTGTATAAACGAGAGGATTGCTCATCTAGAGAAACTCTATTTTTTCTTTCTATTATTACACTAACTCTATTTTAGAGTACAATTAGAATGATACATAAATCATGTTTTGTTATAGAGTCACTCTATTTTAAAGTAAAAAATAAAAATATACATTGAAGATGGTCTTGATCAGTTAAAAGTATCATTATTCATTTAGAAATTTCAAGAAATACCATCTTATAATATATCAAACAATAGAAGATTCAACCAAACAAAAGTAAATTTATTTAAAAGTTCAATAATTTCATATTTTTCTTAAGTAAACAGAATAGATTTTGGTTTTAAAGATTAATTATCTTTATAAAAAAAAAGGAAAATCTAAACAGCTTAAAACCAAGCAAAACTTAATTAGAAATATGTTTTTATTTGCGTCCACTCTAATTAGAATTATTATTATTTGACTGATAATAAACTCACGAGGAAACCTAACCTAAACGTGGCAGTGTAATAATAATATGAGAGGAGGACGGCAACAAAAATCTGAACGATGGGGGAAAAAAGAAAGAAAAGAGTATTAACCGAGAATCGCCGGTGGCTTTAATAGTCTGCAAATTGCACATTCTCTTCACTTTTCCCAACAAAGACTCTCTCCTCTCCTTAGATTCTTTTTTCTTCCCCCAATTCTTCCGATTTTCTGCAACTTCTTTTTTTTAAAAACATTTTTTTGTTCCATAAACAATTTTTATTTTATATCTTTTTGTAGACCAACGTAGAAGCTTTGATCACTTGTAAGACTATAAAATCTAGGGTTTATCGTTTTTACTTTTTTACATGATTCTGCACGACAGAGTTCTTTATTTTAACCTCTTTTAGTTGTTTATAATTTATTTTTGGTATTTGATGTTATGTCTCTCATGTGTACTTTTGTCTTTATCTTTTTGTTCTAAATAAGTAGAGTAAATAATAATTTTTAATCCTGGCCAAAACAAAAGGAGACCTCAATTTTTCAGCAATAATATTCTAGTGATCACACTTTAAAATAAGTTTGTTTCTAACATTGTCCAGTGGAAAGTTATAAATTATCCATGGAAAACATAAACCTAGTCACTCTATCAGTAGTGCCAACAAGGTGAAAAAGCATTTCAAATATGAAGTGAAGATGTTTCGTAAAAAGATTTCCTAAGAAAGAAAAGAAAATTTAATCAACTTTTTGTTAGGGAATTTTGTAAAAGCTGTTATTTTAGATGACTAAAATTGTTTTATTTTCTCAGTCAAACTTAACAATTTGTTTTTGTTCCCAAAATCTTTGATATAGGAAAAAAAAGTAACCAATTTTGGCAGCAAGATGTGACATCAAAGGTAACAGATTATTCTGGATTTTATTTATTTATCCTTCTTAAAAAAGTAGTTCAGAAAATGTCATTTGATTATTCTTCTGGGTTTAGATTCTACTTATACGTAGCAGACTGAAACTCTGAGTGGTACAGTCTGGAAGAAAGCCATAAAAGGAAGCTTTCTTCTGAACTTTCTATTTTTTCTTTTCTCACTTGTAGAAATACTGCAGATAAATTTTTAGTTATATTGTATTAAATGATAAAAGTGAGAAGGATATAATAAAATCTGAAAAGTGGAATGAGAACTTTCCTTTAGCAGACCTACACCTGCTTGATATTGTAGTATTTATTTTTTAATGTGTATTTGAATTGATAAATCCATTTGTTGTTTTAGTATCATACTATATCATCTGACATGTGTTAACATAAAAAATATATTTGTGTGAGTATATGTAATATGTTTAAATATAAACAGAAGTAACAACATATTATCATTCAAACATGTTTTTTTTTTAACTAAATCATCTCTTTTAAAAAATGTTTCAGTTTCACTTATTCGAATTTTTTGCTAAATTATTTTTGAAAGTAAGTATCACGTATAGTAGAGTACAATGAAGTTGACGAAGATCTGGACCTTTTGGGTATATTGATATGTTATTACAAATGCCTGTATGATGAGTATACTTTTATCTTTTTGGGAAATTTCCGGAATGAGTATTCTATGATCACATTCTGAAACATAATCTAGTTTTTTTTGGCAACCTAATGAAGTACTATAGTGGATACTAAAACGTATTTGTGCCATACTAAAATTTCATATGTGAAATCAAGTTTGGTACACATGTACATATATATCGACATATAGATTTAAAATACGTACATTGTAATAAGAATTATTAAATGAATATGATGTTAATGGATGACACAAGGCATGCGATTAAAAAAGAGGGCTGGCTCCTAGCACAATACAATGCAAAGGACATAAGCAATAATAACTTTTAAACTTAAACATGCTCTTTAATTTAATTAATTCGTAAAAACTCTCTCTTTTGACGGGTACGAAGACCGAGTAAGCGGTCAACAGATTTTTACTCGGGGAGACAAAAACAAATTCCCCTACCAAATTTACGATTTTTTTGTTCCTGTTTGAACTTTTTTTAATCTTCCCTTCTCCATGAGAAAACTTTAAACTAACAATTAAAAGAAGAGTACTTTTCTCTTGTCAATCTTGTATGCAATTTGTTTTGAACGAAGTGTTACTTTTACTATATATCTTTCTTTCCATATGTGATCTTAATATTTAATGCCCCCTTATTGAATTGGCTCTTATAATATTGCATGAACGTACACATGCAGAAGTGAGAGAATTCGGGGATCTACAATAAAGTATCGCTTTTTTAGAGTAACCCATTTGCTGTGTTTTGTAAAGTTATACCTTTAATGCATAGACTAGGGAATGTAATGTATACGTAGGCGTATGCTTTAAACATGCATATACTGGATCAAGTATGCAAGTATACATGGTAAAGCAGAGCAGATGTAGAGAGAGGGAGAGAGGGACTTTACGTAGAATGGTCAAATGGTAATTAAGGCGAAGAGGTGATTTGCAGAGTGTGGGAATGCTGGGCTTTGTGGAGTCATGAATCGCATTAAACGAGGACGTGAGTTCCCATAATCCTAGTGGGGTTTAGAGAGAGAAGCTTGAGTGAGAGAGAAAGATAGAGAGTTAAAATCTGCTTTTACAAAAAGTTTATAAGTCATTTCATTGTGAGTGATAATTAATTTGCCTAAAGGTTGGATTTTTTCGGTTGGAATCTTAGGTTTGGCTTACTATACGAAGGTGACACCGCCCATTTTATTTTATTGTTTTAGATTTTATAGAAATGCATATGTTTTTTTTTTGTTTTTTTTCTTAAAAATCTTTCGTATTCTGCAAAATTAGTTGTCACTAGCTCACAATATATTACCCATACACAATTGTTTTTAGCTGGCTATTAAATGATGTTTTCAGATAAAAAAAATATATACAAATTTGTATCATTTGTGTAATTTCTAATGTTGTGCGTTTAACCAATACGTAATAGAAAAGGAAACGGAGGAGCATATATAGTTAACGTTATACTATAGTAAAAGATATTTTATGGCACAAAATATTTTAAATTTTGAAGTTTAATTAATCGTATGAAATATATAATTTCACAAATGTCTACTAGTCTACGTAGTAAAAGTTTTAATAGAGTTTATTAAATCTATGCTTATTACTTACTGCTGAAAAATTAGACATAATTAATTATGGTTATTTAGATAAGTTTTACAGAATGGAGGAATTATTCATGAGCTAGAACCCGTTGCATATAATTACGTCAATCGTGTGCACCTTTCTTTATAGCAGATAACTTTTTGTGTGGATGATTTTCTATACTATTAATGTTATCGCCGTATATTCACTGAGGTTTAAATCCGACAAAATACGTTGGTATAGTGTAAGAAAACAAATTGGATGCTGGTTTTAGTTGAACTCCTATAATAATTATAAACAATAATAATGTATAGTGCATACATAATTATTTATACAACAAATAATATTCTAAAGGGGTCTCTCACCATAAAACTTCTCTGGTCTTCCTCAAGATTCATCTCTCACAAATATCTTCTCCTTTGTTAAAACCCTAAAGCTAGAGTTTATAGCTTTTGAGAGAACGAGAACGAGAAAGAGAAAGAGAAAGAGAAAGAGAGATAGATATATAAATCTGAAGAATACATCTACCTATATAAATACATATTCTCCAATCTTTGAAAGCAGTCTTGATCATTAAATTATCTTTCCCCAATCCTTGATAGTTGAATCTTCCTTTCTTCTCTGATTGGCTTAGAGCTTGGTATATTGATCATACCAAAGTGGTAGTGATTTATTGATTAACCCAAACACAAAATAAACAGATTTGACTCAAAAAGAAGAAAATGAATTCTAACAACTGGCTTGGCTTTCCTCTTTCACCGAACAACTCTTCTTTGCCTCCTCATGAATACAACCTTGGCTTGGTCAGCGACCATATGGACAACCCTTTTCAAACACAAGGTAATATATCTATACATATATGCTTCTCTTTTTCTGTATAATTATATACGAAAGATAACAATTTGTTAATTTGTAGAGTGGAATATGATCAATCCACACGGTGGAGGAGGAGATGAAGGAGGAGAGGTTCCAAAAGTGGCCGATTTTCTCGGTGTGAGCAAACCGGACGAAAACCAATCCAACCACCTAGTAGCTTACAACGACTCAGACTACTACTTCCATACCAATAGCTTGATGCCTAGCGTCCAATCAAACGATGTCGTTGTAGCAGCTTGTGACTCCAATACTCCTAACAACAGTAGCTATCATGAGCTTCAAGAGAGTGCTCACAATCTACAGTCACTTACTTTGTCCATGGGGACCACCGCTGGTAATAATGTTGTAGACAAAGCTTCACCATCCGAGACCACCGGGGATAACGCTAGCGGTGGAGCACTAGCCGTTGTTGAGACGGCCACGCCAAGACGTGCATTGGACACTTTCGGACAACGAACCTCGATCTATCGTGGTGTCACAAGGTTAGATATGTGACTCATCACTCTTTTACTTGATTCTTTAATGATTTTGTGATCTTTATTTGAGTGTAATGATGAAATGTGCACATATAGACATCGATGGACTGGTCGATATGAGGCTCATCTATGGGATAATAGTTGTAGAAGGGAAGGCCAGTCTAGGAAAGGAAGACAAGGTAAGTGATTTACTTCCACTTAATTAGGTTTTGTCTTTTAAGTTTCATTTGGCTCATACTAACTATGTTTTAATTTGTCTTCATTCTTTGTTCTTGATGCGTAAATCTTGGGGACTCAATAATAATCTCTAGTTTACTTGGGTGAGTGCATCGAATCGTATAAGATTAATTATATATAGTCTTTCATTAAAGGAAACTTAATTAAATCAAATTCTTGGTATAGGTGGATATGACAAAGAAGATAAAGCAGCAAGATCATATGATCTAGCTGCACTTAAGTACTGGGGTCCTTCAACTACTACTAATTTCCCCGTATGTTAATTCATATTTTTCTTGCAAATAATGTCGTGATACTAGTTTTGTATGCTTCAAATCTTTGATTCATGACTGTATATCAGATTACAAACTACGAGAAAGAAGTAGAGGAAATGAAGCACATGACGAGACAAGAGTTCGTGGCTGCCATTAGAAGGTTTTGTTTTGTGTTTTCCCATGAGGCATTTTCAAATAAATTGAAACTTATCTAATCTAACAACTTATATATTCGTCAAATCACAGGAAAAGTAGTGGATTTTCGAGAGGCGCTTCGATGTATCGAGGAGTTACAAGGTTTGCATACGTAGATATTCCCATGCTTAGTCTTTTAAGAAGCATCTTTACTTGTCGTTGAATTTTTTTTTGTTTTTCTTACTTATTATATGTATAGGCATCACCAACATGGAAGATGGCAAGCAAGGATCGGCCGAGTCGCCGGAAACAAAGACCTCTACTTGGGAACTTTTAGTAAGTATCAGTTATTAGATCTTGACTGCGTTTGGTACCATAAGAATTGATTCAAACGATTTAAATATTAGTACACAATTTTAAATCAAAGAGGTTACTTTAGTAGAGAAAAATAGAAAGAACCTTACGCATATACATGCCAAAATCAAAACATAACTTCAGAACCAGCCTGTATAAGTGTACGGTCCTGCAAACCATTATCTTACGTTATCAATATGGTTTATCTTGTTCAGGCACTGAGGAAGAAGCAGCAGAAGCTTACGATATAGCTGCAATAAAGTTTAGAGGACTTAATGCAGTGACCAACTTCGAGATCAACCGGTACGACGTGAAAGCCATTCTAGAGAGTAGCACTCTTCCCATCGGAGGAGGCGCAGCTAAACGGCTCAAAGAAGCTCAAGCTCTTGAGTCTTCAAGGAAACGCGAGGCGGAGATGATAGCCCTTGGTTCAAGTTTCCAGTACGGTGGTGGCTCGAGCACAGGCTCTGGCTCCACCTCATCAAGACTTCAGCTTCAACCTTACCCTCTAAGCATTCAACAACCATTAGAGCCTTTTCTATCTCTTCAGAACAATGACATCTCTCATTACAACAACAACAATGCTCACGATTCCTCCTCTTTTAATCACCATAGCTATATCCAGACACAACTTCATCTCCACCAACAGACCAACAATTACTTGCAGCAACAGTCGAGCCAGAACTCTCAGCAGCTCTACAATGCGTATCTTCATAGCAATCCGGCTCTGCTTCATGGACTTGTCTCTACCTCTATCGTTGACAACAATAATAACAATGGAGGCTCTAGTGGGAGCTACAACACTGCAGCATTTCTTGGGAACCACGGTATTGGTATTGGGTCCAGCTCGACTGTTGGATCGACCGAGGAGTTTCCAACCGTTAAAACAGATTACGATATGCCTTCCAGTGATGGAACCGGAGGGTATAGTGGTTGGACCAGTGAGTCTGTTCAGGGGTCAAACCCTGGTGGTGTTTTCACTATGTGGAATGAGTAAACAAGGATCTCTTTCTTGCGGCACAAGGAATGGGTCTGAATAGTAACTATTTTAATCTCTACTCTCAATTTTTATTTCTTTCTTGTCTTGGAAGTAATAGGATCAATTTAGAGGGGGCCTTTTGGTAGAAGAATTTAGGTGACGCAAGGAGTTCTTTCTATATTTACGGCGAAGGTATTCTCAGACTGGTTAAATGGTTCTTGAGGGTTAGGGTTTTATGGGTACTCAATTAAGTTTGTGTACCCAAATTTTGTTTACAGCTAACCCTTTTGACTAATTTCCAAATTTGTAATTCGTTTATAAAGATGTTTTCTCTAGCTCTTATTTTATTATCTATATATATAATATACCAATGGTAGCCGACAAAAAGTCAAGGATTAGTAAAATAGTTTGTTAAATTTGCTTAGAAAGCATCAACCAAATCAACATATATATCATATAATCTAAGAGTAATTTGTGAATAAAGTCAGTGTCGAACTTTACTTGTATAAATCCAAAAGAACAACCGTTCTCTTGATATTTTAATACTACTACTTAAGTAAGCTTACTATTTAGAGGAAGGCGTCAATTGATTAGGCAAAGAAGAGAAATTGAAAATGCAAACAAAAACAGCAAAAGCCGCTCAATATATACTTAAGAACTACAATAGAAAATGTCCTAAAAGTTAGTGGGAATCCTCTAACTCTCTAATCAAGAGCTTCCAATTAATGGATTAATTACATTATAAAACATAGTTATGTCAAGGATTTTAACATTATCATTGAACAAAGAACACAACTACTAAAAATGGTGTCCCAAGGTATTTCCTTAACTCTAGTTTTTCTCTTGGTAACACTAATCACACTTGGTGAAGCCAATAACAACCGTAAGCTCCTCTACACTTACAATAACTACCAACCACAACATTCTCCTCTTCCATCTCCGGTATATTCTTCTCCGGCTGATCTTCCTCCTCCTCCTACTCCGGTCTATTCTCCTCCTCCAGCTGATCTTCCTCCTCCTCCTACTCCGTACTATTCTCCACCGGCTGATCTTCCTCCTCCTACTCCGATCTATCCTCCTCCGGTTGCTTTTCCTCCTCCTCAAGCTTATCAAGCCTACTATTACAGGAAATCTCCACCACCACCACCTTCTAAATATGGAAAAGTGTATCCACCTCCTCCAGCCAAACCATGGTGGTGGTTGTTGTGAAGCGTCAAAGACATTAGTCCATTAATTATGTGATGTCTTTGATGTCTCTTAATTTCCCCGAGGTTTCTTTTATATATTTCAGTTACGATTTTTTTTTTTTTTCCTTCTCTTTTTTCTCTTTTGTAATGTGAGTGAAGTTTGAAAATCTTTGATCACTAACGGTTTGCTTAATTTTGTGTTGTATTGTATTGATTCTTTGTCATATTTTCAAATCTTCTCGACTGAACATAATTATATGTTGAATATTAAGTTTTGATTCAAATTTTATTTACCCTTTTATAAATTTAATTAATGTTAAAAATGAATTTCTCCGCAACATGCATGGCGAGAAACCTACTATAGTTAAAAGAATAAATTTTTTAAACGAAAAAAAACTTTTAATCCCGTAAAACAATTCAAAACTGCAAGCATTTTACTTTGAGACAAAAAAAAAGAACGAAACCGAGATTGAACGGATTTGGATAGTAAAATTACAAAAATATTTCTAGGCTTACACACACGTCATAGTCGACTCATAGCACCATATATTAAGAAATGGTCCAAACTTTTCAAGTTTGACACCCATAAATTGTCATCTAATATCCTCTTGTTAAAGATTTAACTAAAGACTCTTATCTCGAAAATGTTGTGGTGTTAGAGTCCATACTCTGTTACTACAGAGAAAATTCTTTAAATTATGCTAATGGTAACTGATGTTCTTGAGTCTTCATATGAACCATACATGTCACTTGACTCACTTCTAAACCTTTACATATCCAAAAATATATATAACAGTGTATATATTATAAAAGAGTGATTTCAATATGAGACTTTCTATAGAATATTTTTATTATTTGGTTGTTCTAACTTCTAACCAAAACAGTTAAGATATGATCCAACCAAAAGATTTAAGAGGAGATCTTGAGACGGTACAGATTTTCTTTGGTTGGTACAACAATAAAAGTCATGAACTTCACATTTGGTCAAATAAATAAACTCTCAAGAATTAAGTTTGACAAAATAATCTTAACGACCCAAACATAATAACAAAAACAAAACATCAATCAAAACTCAGAGAATGTTTTTTTTTTGTCAAAAAGTATAAAAGTGAGAAAGAGACATGTCAACAATAATAAAAAAGCACTTGAATGTAATAATAACAACAAACATGTCAACAACAACAACAGTCTGAAACCTCAAGCAAAATTGCTTTGGTGCCTCTTATCTGTCAATTGAATCTTCTTCCATTCTTTTTATTTCTTAATTCATTTAAATAATTTTCCCTCTCTGACCAAAGCAAAGAATATAATTTCCTTCACTTTCTCTGTACCTTTCTTTGCTTCATCTTCAAATCTTCCCTCCCCATCTTGTTCAAAAGAAGAAAAAGAAATTACGAAACTTTCTTCTTCAAGATATTTCAAAATCAAACTTTGGTTTAAGGGTCCCATTTTTTTTGTTTTTGTTTTTCTTGCCTGATTCTTTAATTCTTGATTCTCATTAATGCTTCATGGGTTTTATATGAATCCCCTGAAAGCTTATAGGCTCCGTTGAACAGTTATAACTTGTGAAAGTTGAATCCTTTTAAACCGACAGAGGAAGATCTCAGATGGCAAACAAGATAAGTGAAACTGCTTCCAAGATGGACGATTATGAGGTCGTGGAACAGATCGGACGAGGCGCTTTTGGTTCTGCTTTTCTTGTAATTCACAAGTCCGAGAGACGAAAGTGAGTACTTAAAAGAAGATTAATTCTTGATTTGATCTATATTTGTTGTTCTGATCTTGTTTAAGATCAAAATTCATTGTAGGTATGTGGTTAAGAAGATTCGTTTGGCTAAACAAACAGAGAGATGCAAGCTTGCTGCAATCCAAGAGGTTGAATATTAGCATGATCTTGATTATATATCCAATGTTGATTCTTGAAAAACAAAATGTTTATTTTGTTGTTGTTATAATGTAGATGAGTTTGATATCAAAGCTTAAGAGTCCTTATATTGTGGAGTACAAAGATTCTTGGGTTGAAAAGGTAATATATTCTTCTTGTTCAAAGCTCGTTATCTAGCGGCGCAGGAAATTCTAAACTATTTTGGGATTTTGTTTATGCAGGATTGTGTATGCATTGTAACTAGTTATTGTGAGGGTGGAGACATGTAAGTCAAATCATTTCATATTTCAATTGTATGTTTCTTGATTATTCTTTGGTGATGGTTTTCCTAAGTGATCATGGTAAATGCAGGACTCAAATGATAAAGAAATCAAGAGGAGTATTCGCGTCCGAAGAAGTTAGCAATCACTAAGGAATCTTTTTGGTCTAAATGATAGACTGATATTGAATCTAACTAATAATGATCTTCGTCGTTCTCTGTAGAAACTCTGTAGATGGATGGTGCAGCTACTGTTGGCTATAGATTACCTCCATAACAATCGAGTTCTTCACCGTGACCTTAAGGTAACAACTTCTATTAGTCTTTATGCTTCTTTTGCTTCAATGGAACAACACATCCATTCACACTGCTAACCAAATTTTCCAGTGCTCCAACATATTCCTCACTAAAGAGAACGAGGTTCGGTTAGGTAAACAAATCCTATGCAAAATCCTCTCTTAGTTACCTCTTAAGAAGCTTTTCTAGAACCATTGTCTTAAGATTGGCTCTTTTATCAGGTGACTTTGGCCTAGCAAAACTTCTAGGCAAAGATGATCTTGCTTCCTCGGTAATGCTCATATTCCATTGGGATTTATAGCTTTTCGTCGAAGTATTTCTGAAACATTTTTTTGTTTTTTTTTGTAGATGGTAGGAACACCAAACTACATGTGCCCTGAACTTCTTGCAGATATACCTTATGGCTACAAATCTGATATTTGGTCTTTAGGTTTAACTTACAATCCTATCTTGTGATTTCTTAACATTCTTGTTCTTGGTTTCTCATAAAGATATTGGCTCTACAGGTTGTTGTATGTTTGAAGTAGCTGCTCATCAACCGGCCTTCAAGGCTCCTGTAAGAAGTTTTTCCATTTTCGACGTGTTAAACCCGAAATTCTTTTCGAGATTCTGAAACTATCTTGCTTGTAAACAGGACATGGCAGCACTCATCAACAAGATTAACCGCTCTTCGCTTTCTCCTCTCCCAGTCATGTATTCCTCTTCATTGTAAGTATACAAATACATTTAGTTTAGTGCAGAAAACAAGCTTTTGAGTGTTACTGACTTAATGTTATGAATTTCTAATATGTTTTGCAGAAAAAGACTGATCAAAAGTATGTTGCGCAAGAACCCTGAACATAGACCAACTGTGAGTTGATGAGTTCCATTAGTTTCTTCTTATTTTTCTACTTTACGTCCGCAATTTCTTCTAACTTTCTTGAATGGAAAATGTCTCTATACAGGCTGCAGAATTGCTAAGACATCCACACTTACAGCCATATCTTGCACAATGCCAAAATCTGTCCCCAGTTTTCAAACCGGTTGTGTCCAAATCAGAACACAACACCAACGAAAACAGAACAGGTCTCCCCCCGAAGACCAAATCCGCAAAAACACCCATCAAACACAATCAAGAATCAGAGGAAACAGAGAAGAAAAATAAGGATACGAGCTCTAGTTCAAAAGACAAGGAGAGACCAGCAAAGAGCCAAGAGATGTCAGTGATTAGCACATTAACGTTGCTACGCGAGTTTCAGAAGAAAAGCCCGAAAAGCGAGGAGAGAGCAGAAGCATTGGAATCTTTGTTGGAGCTTTGTGCAGGTTTACTTAGGCAAGAGAAGTTTGATGAGCTTGAAGGAGTCTTGAAACCTTTTGGAGATGAAACAGTTTCATCAAGAGAAACCGCTATTTGGCTTACGAAGAGTCTCATGAATGTAAAGAGAAAGCAAAACGATGATGAAACCAATATTTAAAAGAAACATTAACCACAAGTTTTCATGTAACCATTTTGTGTATGAAAGAATTAAAGCAATGAAGTTTTTGATCAGATATCATTAGATCTGATAAAATAGTGTTATTATTATCATATACTCATATATATTAGTGTAATAACTTACACAATGAGATTATACATCAAAATGGGTTATTTGTCATCATAGATTCTAAGGAACAAAATCAGAACAAAAAAAGAGTTTTGTTATATATCTCCTTCTCATATTTTGAGGACTCTTGTCTTTCTACTGCAAGAGAAGAGCCAAGAAGGCGGAGAGTGATGCAGCAACAATGGAGCCAACCACCGGAAAAGCTACGGTGGAGGCAGAGGAAGCACCTGGTGATGGTGCTGGAGACTCCATTGTAGCCGCGGAGACTGAGCTCACTAACACGGCCGAGATAAAGAGGGCCACAAAGATGTTCTTCATCTCCATTATTTCTTGTTTTTTTTTTGTTTTTTTTTTTGGTTTTTTGTTTTTTGGTTGTTGTTTTGTTTTTTT
>Ga0041059_1000541_pt1 | contig 29007 bp, 18 predicted proteins | sample AraColnosormetaG_FD_56232 | JGI IMG/M metagenome (GOLD analysis project Ga0041059, IMG submission 56232) | Arabidopsis roots microbial communities from North Carolina, USA - Col MF nosort | ecosystem: Host-associated > Plants > Roots > Unclassified | place: USA: North Carolina | collected... | reverse complement strand
TTTGCAAACCGGGATTCTTGCTTTAAAACTACCATACTGTCATGGGTATTTCCACTGCATAGCAGAGAATTCTACACATGTAAATATCAGTTTTATGCTAGTACTTAAAGAAACAAATTAAGGGAATCGAGATCTAATATCACCTGCATGTTATAGGAAATCCGTCCAGATCTCTGGTTATCGCGCGTCCATCATCGTTAATCGGACGCACATGCTGCACCAATGGAAAATATTACTCTTTTATACCAAAGCAAAACAGCAAAGAGAAAAATATTGTTCTACAATGTCTGAAGAAGGTAATGTGCGGGCACCTCAAACTTTATGCTGGTTGTGCTGCTCCATTTTGAACTCGCTGGCTCACTCAAGTCTAAACCAAGAGCCAATTTAGACAGATTTACACCTCCACTTCCTGACCGAGAAAAGTTGTCGACTGGGGTGCCGTGGACCCCTATCTCGGGTGAGAGAGAATGCTGCGCCAGATTAACAAATTTAAATGTAACATAGCTTTAAAATTCACTTTCTAAGATAGCTTCACAGATCAGTACAATAACAAATAAGCATTGAGTACCTGTATGAAGAAACACTGTTGTGGACGCCATTCAGGTCTAGGTCTCCTAAAAGCCACAAGTACATTGGAATCATACAATCCTTTATCCCATGATACATCAAGCTTCTCGCTTCCTCCAAACAAATTTGGATGTTTGATACAGAGGCTGCAACAAACAGATCCAAATGAACACTTGAATCGAAAAGAAAGATATGAAAATTTAGTTCTGCAGATTATATGAACACCAACAATATTTCTGTAAGCTGTAGCATTAAGTCTCGAAACTTGCCTGCCAATCACTAGAGAAAGAGGACTGCTAGTGTCCCTGTTCAAAAAGTAACAAACTGAGCTTTAATACGTCGAGAAAGCTAAAGGCGGTACAGTTTCATGAGTATTAGCTAAAATGTAAGTGACGTCAAAGTATGGATGATGAGAGCAAACCTGAAAGCAGGAAACATTAAAGAAGTACAAAGCTTGTGAGTGAAGTCCACATTAACATCAATCTTGGCTGCAATCAACAACACAAGAATATCAAAATCAATGCCGCTGCTAGAAAACTACATTGCAATTGCAAACCAGTCCGATCTTAATCTTTCACTATATTCAACAGAAAGACATATTCGACATGATGAGTTAGTAACAAAAAGATACAGAAAAAGTTACAACATTCAGATCAAAATCGATACTTTTCCCCAAAAAGACATTTAGGAAATCCACATATCAAAACCAATCTTTCACAAAACCCAAAAGCAAGACGTATCACACATAATGGTTGGTAACAAAAGTCTTAGAAAAATGTTTCTTTTACCAAAAAAAACAATGTGTACTCATGCCTAAAACATTCTAATTCATCAATTACCACAAACATAAACATCATCATAACTATACAAATGAAATGAATCATATCTTATACATTGAAAATGAATGTAAGATAATAGAAGAAAAATGGAAACAAAGCAAAGCCCTCCATTGGTTAAGGTTAAATCCACAATCAAATTCCAGAATCGTACCATTTCCAGCACAGTATCACATTACCTACTGATCCAGCAACAACACAAAATTCGAAAAATCGAGAATCTAAGATAAGAGTGATGACCTCTACCAGCGTGGATACTCTTCTGAGCTCCCATGGCGATGGAATGAGAGAAGAATCAACCATGAAGAGAACCCAATTTAGGAATTGGCATTAGACAAGCAATGACCAGAAAAAGGAGGAATTTTTATTTACTTATTTCTTCTTTCTTCTTCTTCAGGAGTGAATGAATTAGCAGAGAGGTTAAGGATTTGATGCTTTGGATATTTTTAGAGAAGAAAGCAAGTTTGGGTTTATGTTTTATCTCTTTCGTCTTTATTCCTTTTTGGGCTTTTATCCACGTGGGCCTGATCTACAACTGTCAAAAACACATTACCATGAGTTATGAAAAATATTACTAATCATCATCATTTGTTTTTTAAAACTTGAGTTTAGCTGTTTGAGATTGAGGTCTGATGAGTTATGATTCGCTTATCTTTTTGAGTTATATTTTTGTAAAATTGTTAAGTTAAAACTTAACCAAAAAAACACATGCAACTTCTAAGAAGAATATTTTCTTTGTCTTAAATCAATTTGAATAATGGGAGAAAAATTGTTGACGAAAAAAAAAAATAATAATGGGAGAAAAAATGTTGTTATTATCTGAATTTTATTCAATAACATATCATAAAAAATAGTTTATAATGTCTTATATATTTGTAACATTTTTGAATTTTTGAATTTATGTTTTCTATTTTGGTTAAAATCAAATCCTATTTGTAGACATATATGAAAATGCTGATTTTTTTTTTGTTTAAAAAAATGCTGAAATTTTAGATATGTTTAAGTTAGTATTACTTTCTTATATTATTTAAGATAATTCATAAACTTTTAATAAATATTACTATAGTTACTAGGTAATGAACCCAGCAATATCGCGGGAGAACTTATTTTCAACAAATTTTTGTATTTATGGATTAAATTACAAAAACAAAAATTTGATTGTGTTTATATATTAAATTATTATGATGATATATTCAATATTTGAATATACAAAAATTGTGATGTAAAAATGAAAGAAATATAGTAAAGAGACGTAACATTAAATGAATAGATGCAACTATAAATACACAACCATAAAGTAAAAAATACAACTATAATTGAACAATATAATTATTGGAAAAATAACCGTAAATATTTTTAAAAAAAGATGCGATTAAAAATATACAACAGGGAAAAAATAAATCATCAATATTTTGACGAAAAATTACGATACAAAAGTACAACTAGAAAAAGTAATCATTAGTATTTAAACGGAAAAGTTACGATAAAGTAAAAGAAAAAAAATAACCGTCAATATATAAATAAAAACTTGCAATAAAAAATACATAACCAAACAAAATAAGTTAAAACAATAACCTTAAATATTTCAACGAAAAGATGCGATGAAAAGAAACAATTGGGAAAAATAACCATCAATATTTTAACAGAAATTTTGATAAAAAGACATAACCTAAAAAAATAACTGTCTGTATTTCAACAAAAAGTTACGATAAAATGACACAAAAAAAACAATAACCGTCAATATATGAACGGAAAGTTACAATAAAAAGATACAACGAAACAAAATAACCGTAAATATTTTAACCAAATTATACAATAAAAAGACACAACCCAAAAATAACCGTTAATATTTTAAAAGAAGATTGCGTTAAAACGAAATAAACGGAAAACAATAACCGTCATTACATCAATATGCATTTTATACCACATATTTTAATATAATTCACATCAAATTACAACATTGAGTGGGATTCAACGTTAATAACATGTGTTACTAGTGGAGCCACAATATGGAAAACTATAAAAATATACATAGGAAAAATAAAACCTAATTCAGTTTGTAAAAAGCCAGAGAGACGGTACTTCGTGGTGCAAAGTGTCTCCGCATGTGTCTTTCCCCTCTTTACTTGGAGCTGAAAGCTTTAATTTGGGGTATGAAGAATATTTTTTCAAGAAGGATCGACTCTCAAACATTCGAAATTGATTGCACAAGGCTAACTTCGATGGTGCAGTCACCTAAAGAATGTCTTGCTTTCTCTAATCTTTTAGATGAGTTTGGTTTGCTCTATGCTTATTTTCCTTTTTTGATCTTTTCTATTTTTCGATTGAGTAATACTAAGGTGGATTGTTTAACACAGTTTTCTAAATTATTATTTTCTGAAGTAACTTGTGTAAACTCTTATCTTTCAAATTGGGCAACCAATAATGGAGCATGAACAGTTTTTGGGATGTGCAACTAGAGTAAATATGCAGGGTCTAAAAAGTATTTGAGTAAATTTGAGGCCCAAAATAAAAAATTTGAGTAAATTTGAGGGCCATAAATAAATATTTGTATAAATTTGATGGTCAAAACAGAATTTGACTAAGTTTGAGGGCCAATTTCCTTTTAAGTTTGTACATGAAACTTAAAATGTTTTGAACGATTCTGGTCATGAAATTATATTTTAATTAATGTGTGGTTGATTAAAAATAAAATAAAAACAGAGAGACGTTGTTGGGATTGGTTATGGGTTGTAAACCCAAATGGTGTCAAAACGGAAAAAAATTAAAAGAGAGAGACCTTAATTAGGAATGGAGGGAGAGAAGAAAAGATGTGGGAATGTCCCGCAAAAGATTGTAAAAGCATTATTTTTTATGAAATCCGGTGAATCAAAGTAATTCATAGAGTTCCGTGCTCACTGCTAGTAGCTGGTGTTTATATATAGCTAAGTAGACGTATAATTTCTAGAAGCACATGTACATAAACCATATTTCTATTTTTAGTAGATTGTTTATACCTCTTTAGTACCAACCAGGAAGGGAAAGAAACAGACGAAAGAAACAAATGAAGAGATTGTATATATATGAGTAAAGGAGCACCGTCCGTTATAGCTGTTTTCCCTCTATTTAGTGCACCAACTAAGTTAACAGAAACGTATTAACGAGAAAAACAGTTTCCAAAAAAATATTTATATATAATAAATCCCAAAAAGTTGTAACATCGAAGATAATTTATGTAGAACAAATAATAATTGGAAAAAAAAAAACATAATGAGGATGAATCACAAAACCCTAGTTACAAATTTTGTCATCTTTCTCCTCGTACAAATCTCAAACTTATCATTAGAGGTAAATTCGTTAAGTGCGTACAACAAGAAAGACTATAGATCAGAATTTAAGGTACGGCCAAATACGGTTGTACGAATGGTCATCACCAACGATCTATTTGGTGTAAAGAATGGAAACGCGGGTTTTGTATGCGCAAAAGGTGGTAATAAGGTATGGAAGAGGAGCAAACCAGGAGACCGTTATGTCGTGGTCGAGTTTAAGTATGATGGTAAGATGAGGCACACGTTCACGCATTGCCATCTCCGTTCTAATTTCGGGTTTGTCAACTTCCCAGTTAGCGTTCATCCTGACACATCTGCTCAGTGTTACCCTAGCTACGTTTGTGGTTACTCGGTTCGGAAAGATGGGGTTTTTTACAAGCCTGAGAAGAAGCTTTATCGATGGAAGTGATTTAAGATCATATATTGAGGATACATTGAAACTTATGGGTGTAATTACTTTAAGAAAAATTCTGTATAAATTTTTGTTTCCCTTTTTTCTGTAACGTAAATTTTACTTGAAATCAATGATTTTGTTTTGGTTTATATGATTTGGAACCTTTTTTTTTTTTNTCAAAGATATGATTTTGAACCTACTTGGATATAAAATAAAGCAAATTTGGCGGATGATTTGCAAGGATATAGTGATGTACTGTTCTTTTAATTTATTTGCATCAATTTATATATACATTTTTGGTAGATTTTTTGACCAAAAATCCCTATACTATTTACTATTAATATTCAGGTCCTTGCAAATTCTATCTCAACCAAATATTCTATTCCTAAGAAATTATACATCGTAAATTTGCATTAAATTCTTGAATTAACTATTTCCTAAACTTTTATCCTTAATCAAATCTTTCTTTATTGAACTATATTCGATTAAGACTAATTTTCTAAAATGTATATCAACATTAAATAAAAATATAATTTTCTGTCACTATTTTTATATCTAATTTATTTTGACTTTATAATGTAATACTATAAAAAAACAGACATATAAAAAAAAATCAAAGATGACAAAATTATGTAAAAGATTCTGAATAAGAATGAGTGGAAACTTTGATTTATCAGACATCCAAAATTCAAAGTGTTATTCGGTTTACTCCGACTCTTTATTTTAAATAATTAAAACTTTAAAAGTTTCAAAATATTAGATATATTTAATCTTTATCAAAAGTTAAGTATTACAATTTTTTAAACTTTTTTAAAAGTTAAACTTTATACAAATGACATTCACATTATACATCATGTACCACCTTGTTCTAAATTCACACAACTTCTTTTCGAATCTGCTGCTTAACGGCACAGGCTCCTGATTGATAGTCTCACGACAAATTTTAGGTAAACGTCTCCTACTCGCTGAATCTCGAAGAACACAAAAATAATGTCACAGCTCCAAGAATAAGCATCTCCGTCTCAGTTTCTGAAGCGTCGTAAAACATCGAAAATGCAGATGCTACGAACCCAAAACAGAGATCGAAATCCTCTCTGATTCTGAAGATCACCATTACTAGGACAAGTTGGAGATAGACGCTCACACACAGTAATCTTATCGACAATCTCTTACTAGCATCTAGTTTACAACCCAAATAGTTAAAGAACCACAATGTTAGAACTTGGCCAAAACTCTTTTTTGAAAAGATCTACCAAACCAAAATAATCATAACACATCTCTTTCTAGTATATAGCCCACCACAAATATTAATTTCTTTTAATATACACCAAATTTTTTATCCCTCATTGACTAGAGTCGTTTTCGTTTTTTACATTGATTTAATTTGTAAATCACACAATGGTAAAAGCTTCTGATATATGAATTTAGGATTCCAGCTTTCTTAGGTTTCTCATTACAAGTCTTCCTTCTTGACTTCTCATGTTGTTGTTTTGTACTTAAATTTGCTTACATACATGATTGAATATAAATTTGCTTACATACATGATTTAGTAAAAATTTGCTTACATACATGATTGAATATAACACCGGCTGCTAAGCCTATTTTCGAGTCTAAAATGTTAGTCAACATGAAATAAAACACGTTTTTTTATTTGTTTTGATTATTAATCAACTTTAAAATAGCAAATATTAAGAAATTTGAAATCAATAGTTGCCAAAACCCGTGTGTGATATTATACTTTTTGAGGCTCCATAATAATGACGTGAGATTTGGTTGTGAGGAAGTGGAAAATAAAGTTAAGCATGTCTTTTTATTATGAAATATCATTTGTTTAATCCTTTTTCTTATAATAAAGTATGGATGTTGAGCAAAAAAAAAAAGAAGGTAATCCACCTTTCTCCAAATAGAAAGGAAGTAAAGGCAATGAATGTGAATATGACAAAATCCATTGCATTTGCTTTTAAATTCTTGTAAGAATTTGAAAGAAAAATATCTTATCAACTTTTAGAGATGATCTTTGTGGCCAAAGAGAGAACCACGCAACTTAAAAATTATAAAACAAATAATTAGAACAAAATTATAAAATTTAAACAGTTTGAAGAATATAAAAAGATTATTATAAGGAAACTATACTTTTAATAATAAAATTATATGTTTATTTCTATAAATATAGAAATTAGAAAATTATTCTAAACGTTTTAATTATAAGTTATTAACTAAACAAAGAAATAGAAAAATAGAAAAAGGATGAAGAAAATTATAGGATTAGTTATTAATCTTTCAAGAAAAAAGATTGTAAATACTCATATTTATATAGAAAAATATATTATCATATTTTCGGAACGGATCAGGAAAGATCTCTATTGGCCCTAAACCAAGCTGTTCATTTCGGCTACCGCAAGATCTCCATTACTTCAGATTCACTTTTGTTGATCAAAGCTATCAATTTGGAGTCTCCCTCAAAAGAACTCTACGGGATTCTACAAGACATCCTTCAACTCTTTCTTGATTTCGAGGAAATCTCTTTCTTTCATATTTCTCGTTGGTTAAACTTAAGGACAGATGCAATTGCAAAATTTGTATTCAATTCTGCATTTATTGTACCAGCCTCTGTACCGGTTTAATTTAATGAAATCTATCCTTAAAAAATTATTCTAAATGTTTTAATTATAAGTTACTAAATAAACAAAAAAAAAATAGAAATATAGAAAAAGGATTAAGAAAATTATAGGATTAGTTATTAATCTTTCAAGAAAAAATATTGTAAATACTCATATCTATATAGAAAAATATATTCTCATATTTTCTCACCAAATAAATTAAGTCATTGATTCAAAATAATTATGAAAGTAGGCAAATAGCCATGAGTAAAAATCATTTATGTTTCATTCGCTAGCTTTATGACGAATAATTTTAATTTTAGTTCTTCATATAAGTATACCAAGAATTATTGTTATGTGATATACTTTTAATTCAGAAATTTTGAGTTATTACTATATGATATATTTTTCGTTTAAATTATTTTTAATCAATAATGTTAGTGGTGAAAAAAACAATACAACAGTAAAAATAAATATTTTTTTTGTAACTTTTGAAAGATAATTTCTGCTTTCAACGTTGTTAATTAATTTTTTGATAAATTTAATTTTAATTACAAGAAAATAAATCCGTCTATGGGACGGGTTCTTTTCTAGTATAATATACAAAAAAAAATGTACTAAATAAAATTCAACCAATTCTGTAGCACGTTTTGCAAATTAAAATAAAAATACACTATAATTTTTTTGTAACCTAGTTTTGCAAATTTCTCTAGTAAGATCGAGATGTGGTGAAAAGTAAATTAAAAAAAAAAAACAATGGCTGGCTGGCTAAGTATTTGTCAAAAGGTGGGAAAGAAACAATGATCAAGTCAGTAGCTTTGGCTCTTCCAAACTATGTCATGTCTTGTTTTAAACTCCCTCAAGAGTTAACAACTAAGTTAACTAGTGCAATTTCTAATTATTGGTGGAGTTCTAACGGAAAAGATCGTGGAATCCATTGGATAGCTTGGGAGAAAATGTGTAGGGATAAAGGAGAAGGAGGTTTGGGCTCTCATTTTCTAGATAAGTTTAACGATGTTATGCTGGCTAAGCAGGCGATTAATCCAATATCCAAATTCTTTAGTAGCTCGGGTGCTAAAAGGTAGATATTTCAAGAATATTCACCCGCTACAAGCAAAAAAAACCAAGCTCTCCATCATTTGGATGGAGGAGTATTTTTTCGACTAAAACATTGGTTGAAATGGGAGCAAGATGGTCCCTAGGTTCAGGATTTAGTTTATCGGTTTGGAGAGATCCTTGGATTCCTGACGTCATACCACGCCCCGCAAATGGAAGAGAAAAATTCCTCCATCCTAATCTAATGGTTAACCATTTAATTAATCCTGTCACGAAAGAGTGGCATATTCCTATTCTACAAGAATAAATGGATCCGGTGGATATTCCAATTATCAGAGGTCTTCCTATCAATCATTCTTATAAGCCGGATAGGTTGATATGGCATCACACGAAATCAAGGAGATATACGGTTAAATCAGGTGCTCGAGAGATGACAGATACAATAGATTGGGGCCCAAATTGTAATTTAATAAAAGCACAAGCTTGGAAGGTCAAAGACCCTCCAAAAATAAAACACTTCTTATGGCAAATTGCTTCGGGTTCCTTAGTAGTTACTTCAAAATTATCACATCGTGGGATACAGTGTGATATAACTTGTAGAAGGTGCGAGATGGCAGAGGAAACAATAAATTATGTTCTATTTGAATGCCCACATTCTCGGAAAATTTGGGAATTATACGAAAAGCCAATGGTATCAGATAATTTTCCTCTAAGTTCAGAACTTTTAAATCTAGATTATCTTTATTGGAAGTTACCACTCCCTTTAGGTGGGGGAGAGAAAACATATTGTCACGCTTGGATTTTGTGGTTCATATGGAAAGATAGGAATATAAAAAGTTTTCAAAGGAATACAATCTGAACCCGCAGATATATTAAGTCACGCTATGAGTGAAAAATTAATGTGGGAAGAAGCTCAGTTTTGGAACCGATCGACTCTACCACTATTACGAGTTCTTTGGACAACCCAACTCAATCTATAAAAAGTCAGTTTGATGGCTCATGGAAATCTTCGGATTGAAATATGGGTTTAGGTTGATGGTGTTTTCAAGGAAATGATCAAACAATTTTGTTTGGTGCTAAAAGTCTTAGGAGGGGCACCTCCCCACTTCATTCGGAGTTAGAAGCTTTAATTTGGGCTATGAAAAGTATCATTTCAAGAAGGATCAATTGTCAGGCGTTCGAAACCGATTGTTCAAAGCTAGCTTCCATGGTACAGTCACCTGAAGAATGGCCCGCTTTCTCTAATCTGCTAGACGATCTTGGAGTGCTTCGCGTCTCTTTCCCCTTTTTCTCTCTTTCTCTTATCCTCGCTCATGTAATGTAAGAGTACACTGCTTGGCACGCTCTTCTAGAATTTTATTTTCTGAAATTACTTTTGTATACACTATTCCTCCTAATTAGGTAACTAATCATAGAGATATTAGTTTTTAATTAATGTGTGGTTGATTAAAAGAAAAAAAAAAAAAAGTTAAACAAAAACCCTAGCTCCACTATCTTCCACCAAATATAAACCACCCAAAGTCTCCACCGTGCAGGCAAATCAACAACAAAGACTCAAAGCTTTGAAGAAGAAGTTGCTGAACTGTTGAATCCGACTTCAATGGATTGTCTTCCAGATGATCTTATTTTCCAAATATTATCCTTGCTTCCCACGAAACAAGCTGGTTTGACCTCTGTTCTGTCAAAGAGGTGGAGGACTCTGTTTGCTTTCAGTCATACTCTTGACTTTGACAACTCCATCCTTTTGCGCCCTAAATGTCGTTATAAAGAGTACTGTAGGATCGACATTCAAAAGAGTTTCATTGATTTTGTGGATAGAACATTGGCTTTGCAAGGCGGTAACAATATAAAGAAGTTCTCACTTAGACTTTTTCATAATGAAAAAGATAATCAACATGACGTTCACCGTTGGATATGTAACGCATTGGAACATGGTGTCTCCGAGCTTCATGTACGTCATATCCAACAAAACCATTAAGAAACTCTCGGTTACCTGTTTGAACTGTCGTTATTATGGTACTGTTCCTAGAAATATTTCATTTGACACACCGAATGTTGTTGATTTCAACTACTCTGATTATCTTCGTCGTGAATCTCCACAATGTCACTTGGATTCACTTGCCAAAGCTACATTGGACCTTCATTTCTTCGAAGATGACAAGAGAGCAGATGTGACAGATCTCATCAGTGGGCTACATAATGTCAAGACCCTTCACTTAACTTCTTCTACTGTCGAGGTCAGTACTTGTGTGTATGGACAATCATCTCATGTTTTGGTTAAGAACAGGACATCATTCATTGTGTGTGTTTCAGGTTATTTCGGTATGCTGCAAAGGTGGACTACCAGTGTTCAACAACCTCGTTGATTTAGTATTTTCTAGTAAAAAAGAAGGTTGGAAAGTGCTTCTGCCACTTCTGATAGAGCGTTCTCCAAACCTCAAAAATCTAGTTCTCTCGGTATGAAGCAAACCATCTACAATTCTTACTTTATATATATATGATTGTGGCATGACATTAGAGTAGTCTCTCTTCTCGATGCTTCAGGGTCTGGATGGTTTCACATGTAGACGACATCGGTTTACTCGAATTCCTCACATGTAGACGACATCGGTTATAAAGATGCTGAGTATAATGAAATGTCAAGGATATCCAAGCGAAATGAAACACATTAGATATTTATTAGTGAATATGGAGTGTCTTGAAGTGGTGAAAGTTTATGTTGCAGCTGAAATGGATGACACCAAAAAGATGCAACTCACAGAGGATCTGTTGAAGTTTCCTGCAGCTTCATCTAAGCTCAAGATACAAGTCATGTGATCTCATAAGTTATTATATGTCTAATACAATTAGTAAGTTATTTTGTTTCTTTAGCGCTGAGCTATATTGCTTCATAAGTTATGGCTTATTGAACAACTTTGGTTCCTTTTAGAGAAATCGAACAGATTCTTTACAAATCATGTTACAACAAAAGCAAACAACACTCCACTCTGAGAATCCACAAACAGGAGAGTGGACCAAATCAACATACAACAAACGTGTGATGAAATAAACGACGAAATGCGCCTGCACAAGAAGAATCTCATCATGAAGATAAGCACAATCACTCAAGGCTCCACAAGGTTAGGATCCAGACCTCTTGCCTTCCTCGTCTTCCCGACAAACAGATCCTTAGATTTGATCAAACCAGGTATGCAACCCGAGACTGTCATGAATGGGAACTGAGCAACCGAGTCCTTTCTTCCTAAAGATATTATGGCAATGTCCGGACCAGGCTTGTAAGTCGACATCTTCTTCTCGTTCCCACCAGACATCAACAACTTTATGTTCTTTGTAGCTACAGAGGCGTGTTTCTCAGCAATGTAGCCTTGTTTCATCTCCTGTCATAGGAATCATATACATCTTCAGCTGATATTTATAGTAACTAAAGAAAGAAGAAAACATTCTGATATCACTTACCGGGACATCAGTAATATCACCAATAGCGAATACATTCTTGCGACCCTTAACTCTCAAGTACTCATCGACCATAAGCCTTCCTTTGCCATCCAAGTTATCTTTCAGAACAGTTCCTTTTAGCCATTCTGAAGACAAAGGTTTTCCAGTACAGAGGAAGTGACAATCCGCGTGTATCGTCTCTCCACCCGATGTTCGGTACGTTTTACTCCCATCTGAAGCTGAACTCAAATCAACCCTTTGGTTCAATATCACTTCAACTCTCTTGGACTTCATCCAGTCTAATGCCTTGTCTGCAGCTTTCTGACCAACAAATTCCAGCAATCTCGGTCCATTGTGTACTATAGTAACCTTTTTCTCAGGGAAATCGACAGCTATCTCCGCAGCGAGCTCCACACCCGACGGACCTCCACCAACAATCAGAATCGACTCAGATGACTTGATCTTCTCATGTTCTGCAACCAAATACTTCAGATGTAACAAAACATATACCTAACCAAATACTTGCACTCGAAGTAAGATCATATTCATACCTGTTTGGTATTGAGATAACTTCTCTTGCCTAGTTTTAGGAAGCACATCATTGTGACCAGTAGCAATAACAAGATAATCATACCCAAAGACAAGACCATCCGCGGTCAAAACATCGGTGTCTGTGATATTAACCGCTGGAGAAGTCACAACACGACCATTTTGTAAATACTTCTTGTGGTTTATCACCGATCTTTCAGCAAAAGCTGGCTCTACCATTGACCTTAAACTTGCCCAAATAATCTCAAAATACTCCTTCCTAAATTGAGATTAATCAAGATTAAGACACATCTAAACTGATCAAACTATGTCATGTCCTAATTGAAATTAATCAAGATTTAAGACAAATAAACACACAATGTCTCCAACATTTGAAATTAATGAACCAAAAGCTTACGGATCAATGAGGGTGAGATCGGAATCGAATTGAAGAAATTTCGAAGCGAGAGAGCCGGCGATTCCGCCGCCGATAACAATCACTCTCTTCCCCTTTCCTGATACAGATTCTGTTTTTTCCATGTCTTCGTGATTCAAAAATCCAAAGCTTCTCGAATGTTCTCCAATTTGAGTTTCGATTTCTATATCAATCAGATTTATATACAAACACCGGTTTAAGTTGACGGAGAGAGAGAGGAATAAACTTAATTGTGTGGTTTACGTGTTGAGGTGACGTCAGGAGCGACGTCGCCGACGGCGGAAGGATCCTGGCGTGGTTCCGTGATCTTACGTCATTACTCAGGTAAGCCAACTCATTATTATTCTTTTTCAAAATATTATGGGCCTTTAAAGTTGGGAAAGAGGCCCATTAGTGGTATAAATTTAAGCGGGCCATTGTTTGCTACCCATTATTGGGTTAAGGTACCCGGTTTAACTGTATCCGTACCGAATAAACCAAATCGAAACGAGAAAGTAAGAAATGTGATTGGATTTCAGTTTTTTTAGGGGACAATCCCATTAAAAAAAAATCTAACAAAACCAACAAATCATAATTGCAACGAATTATTAACAAAATATTCTAACTAATTCATACATTTCTCATTTAAACGTACTCGTACCTAGTAATATTATAGTAAACCAATAAATTACCATTGCAACTATAATTAGTCTGTTTGTTTCGTCACCGTATGCGACAACGGTAAATTTTACCACAGATTATTGTTCGTTTCGTCGCTGCTGACGTATAATTTATTTTTGTTTGATGATGCTGACGCCGACTCTGCCGTTGCCGCAGATGTTTATGTTAAGGGCAATGCAAATCTAAATCCAATTAACTCCAATGGTTATATAAAGAGTAGAGAACAACATATGATTTAAAGCAAGTAAGCATTAGTGATTTAGAACCATATAGTGAAAAAGACCGTAAGTATTAGTTCCAAACATTCAGACCCATTATACAGAAACAGACATAGAATTTGGAAATTTAGAATAAACCCACCAAACTAAGAGTAGCTAAAAAAACACAAATCAAAAAGAAACTCAAAATTCCCAAGAGATTTGAATCAGTGAATAACAAAAGTACCTCGGAATAGATATTTAACGTCGTATCAGAAGTAACTAACGACGGGAGATCTAATTGAGCTAAAATCACCGAAAAAGCGAGATTGAGACGGCGGAGAGAGATTAGTTTCAAAGAACTTGAGATCGATGACTATAAGAAAGAAATGATGAAAGAAGAAGAAAAAATAAGGTTAGGTTTGTTTGTAGTTTCCCAAACATAGTAAGGATAGTCTTGTCATTTACCACATATAACGCAGCTTTTAATCGTTTAACGCTGATTTTAATTAGCGATAATAATTTTTAGCCGCAACGACTTACGTTTACTGCATCGGCATGCATCCACCAAACGAACATCACCATTTGTGTCTGCCGCTGCAACTTACGACGACCAAACGAACACACTAAATTTATCAAGTTATAAAATACAACACCTAAGATTCTCTGTTCTAGATTGATAGTTCGTAGAGGTGGCAATGACTTGCTAGCTCTCTTTTGTTTTCCAAAATTATTTACCACCTCAAAATCTTGAAAACTTTTAAACCACAAGATGTATGTATAAGAAGTGTCTCTAAGTTTAGCAAGTGGTATGAATGATTAAGTATCCTTTTACTCAACGCTTACATTTTTTTTTTCGTTTTTTTTTTCCTTTTTTCTGTTTCCAAAACTTTTAATGGTATATCTTAAACTAAGTTTTTTCGTAATTTATGGTACTTTTTTCGTTGATTTTACATTTTAAAAAAAAAACAGAACTTTCAATACTAAATAATAATATTTGAGATTTTAAAAATGATAAATGTATGAGTTGACCTATAATGCTAAAAACCTACAAGTCTACAAAAACACATGAATCAATATGCATAAGCTATAAAACCTATATGGACTTGACCTTAAAACCTATATATCTTGACCCTATCCTAAAATTTAGGTTTCAATCACCATATGACATATCTATCACATTTCGAGCAGAATCTAAAAAACATATCCTATTTATATGATTTTGATTTTTGGCCTTAAAACCCAAACACATCCTAAACTTTAGGTTTCAATCACCATTGACATATCTACAATGTTCTATCGCATTTCGAGAAGAATCTAAAAAGAAAAAACTGATTTGAAGCTTTAATTTATTATACAATTAAATAATTTGTTAGACTTTTAAAGGATTTAGTCACGTTGAGGGATCGGCCACGTCATTTATAAGAATAAAATAATATCAAATCATTATAGTTATTATTAGTAACAGTGGTATAGAGGGACAAGGAGATAAGCAGGTATCGTTTCCATTAAAACAGCTGGATTTGTCGGCACTCATTCCCATTATTGTATTTATTTCACCATATCTGTCTTATGACCAAAACTACAATAAACATATAAATAAAATAATACGCAAATAAAACAAATAATCCTCAACATTTTCTGATTTTTAACAAAATCTGTCTTAAATTATAATTTATTTTAAAATGTTGATCACACTCAATTTAAAAGTATTACAATTTTCACAATTGGAAAATTGTTATTAGTGAAAGTACTACATTATATAAAATACCCCAATTACGTCTTGAATAACCTAAAAGAATACAACAAAAAATAGTTTGAAGAAACTCATTATTGTTTTTAATTAAAAAATTGAAAACTTGCTTACAACAGATTTGATTTGAAAATGTCACATAAATTTTATGTTCACTTTGTTTATAAGCAAATGTATTATAATCAAATTAATATGGAAACTCTTTAAACTATATCTGATTAGCTATCTTATTATATACTAATAAATAAATTTAATTAGTAATAAAAACACGTTGCATAATTACTTTAACAGAATTTTGTATAAAGTTCTCATTTATATTAATGGTACTTAAAGAGGTATTTTATAAAAACAATTATAGGGAAAATCTTTAAATTGATTATATTGAATAAATTGAATTATTAAGAAAACACGTTGATTAATTAGTTTAACTACACAAAAACTTAAATTGACTTAAAACTACTCTCCTAATCTTTGTTAAACCAAACAACCCAAATAATTTACTCTGAATCTTTTTTTGCCGTCTAGATTCGTACTCTGCAACAAGTGAACTAAACACAGAAGAAGAAGAAGAAGAAGACGAGACGACGAATCCAGAAACAGAGAGAGAGGGAGAGAGCTTTGAATATCTTATTGTACACAATCTTCTTCGCATGGAAGATTTCTGTTTCTCGTCACTCTGATATCCAAAAATGTCTGGATCTGATTTTGATTTCGCGGCGTTTCGAGTTCAATGCTAAAACATCGAAGCGGTTTCGAATCTCTGAGAATCGAAGGAAAACGAAGCGTGTAGGTTAGGGAACTTAAGATTACGTTGAAGAGAAGCAAGTTCTCTTAAATCGCAACTTTGGAGAAGTTTCGTTGTTGGTTTTTGGTAAAGCGATGGAGTCACGAATGGATCAGTACGAGCTTATGGAACAGATCGGGAGAGGAGCGTTTGGTGCTGCTATTTTAGTTCATCATAAAGCTGAGAGAAAGAAGTAAAATTGGTTTCTCCATTTATAAACTCTTTTCTTTGAAGATCCTTAGGTTTTTGATTTTTGTGTATTGGTGTGTATTTTTAGGTATGTTTTGAAGAAGATCAGATTAGCTAGACAAACGGAACGTTGCCGGAGATCTGCTCATCAAGAGGTAAAATTCGAATCATTTGAATTTCGAGATTTCGATAAGGACTAACATTGGTGAAATTCTCTAGATGTCTTTGATTGCAAGAGTTCAACATCCTTATATTGTGGAGTTTAAAGAAGCTTGGGTTGAGAAAGTAAGTTTTACATCACTTTGATTTTTATGGATTTAAAGTAGATTTGGTTAAAGGATTTTGATAGGAGCTAGATTTGAAAAATGCAGGGTTGCTATGTTTGTATTGTCACTGGATACTGTGAAGGAGGAGACATGTGAGTTTTAACTTTCTCTAAAGATTTTGTAGTTAAGTTGTCTTTTTTTTTTTTTGTTGTTTTGTTCACAGAAGTCAAAGAATGTGTTATAAATCTTTTGGTGTTGTGNTGGGTTTTGGTTACAGGGCTGAGTTGATGAAAAAGTCAAATGGTGTTTATTTTCCTGAGGAGGTACTGAGATTACTTTTCACCTGAAAGGTTCTCTAACAAACAGGATTTTGTGGTTGATTTTTTTTTTTTGTTCTTATGTTGTGCAGAAACTTTGCAAGTGGTTTACTCAATTATTATTAGCTGTTGAGTATCTGCATTCTAACTATGTTCTACATCGGGATCTAAAGGTAAAAACTTTGGCGCAATGTTAGTTGTTTGAATCACTGTGTCGTGCTTAGTTTTTTATGGACTTATTTGTGGTTTGTACTTCCAGTGTTCCAACATTTTCCTTACAAAAGATCAAGATGTTCGCCTTGGTATGTTTTTGATTTATGTTCCACTCAATGTGACCTGCAATAGAATGCAAGCGGATTTTTAAATAATGTTTACATTTGTGTTGTATACAGGGGACTTTGGTCTTGCCAAAACTTTGAAGGCGGATGACCTAACTTCCTCGGTATGTTGTAAAAGTCTCTGCAGTTTGTGCATGTAAAAGATGCTGTAGGAGAACAAATTAGTCCTGGTAGTGGTAGATTGCGGCTTTATAAGCACATTAGCAAATGAGCAGATTTGACATGGGTTATGCAAACAAACTTTGATGCATGAAGATATCTATTGCCTCGTTTTCAACAAATGAATTTTAGGAATTCTACATCGAAAAGAGATAATATCTTACTATGATTTATAACAGTCATAGGTTACTCCTCTCATTGCCATTTGGTTAGGAGATGGAACACAACCTCCATAATGATTATTATTCTTAGGATTGCTCTCAAGCTTCTGAACTAATACTTAGTGTGATAGAAAATGGTGTTTATGACTCATGGAATTTTATATTTAGGTTGTTGGAACTCCAAACTACATGTGCCCGGAACTGCTTGCTGATATCCCTTATGGTTTTAAGTCAGATATCTGGTCCTTAGGTATGTGTAACCCTGTCCTTTGTAAAGTTTAAGATTTTTGTTATTGTGAAACTAAGCCTGTATGCTGGTGAACAGGCTGTTGTATATATGAGATGGCTGCGTATCGACCTGCTTTCAAAGCTTTTGTAAGTTACTTATTCACTTAGATAGTCTTAATATCTCCCGTTTGTAACATTCTTTAAGAGAAGGTTAATTTCTCTAGAAGAGAAGAAAATGTTAAGAGCTATATATATAGACTTGTGTATATCACTGAAGTTAATGGATGGAGTATTCTTGGTTCCCCTGCATTTGATCTCTTCAAAGTATCTTATGGCATTTGCTTTTATGTTATATATGATTTCAGGATATGGCAGGGCTTATAAGCAAGGTTAATCGCTCCTCAATTGGTCCGTTGCCTCCGTGCTATTCACCATCTTTGTAAGATTCTCTTTCTAATGAGCTTGTGTTTTTTTATTTATTAGTATGCCGATTTATACTTATAACATGCCAGCAATATAAAAAGATAGAACAGAACATTTTGGAATCAGCGAAAAGGATGATAAATGCATCTGTAAATGATCGAATATTTCATCAAGTATAATGTGTTGAAAGGCCTGGTTAAATGACTCTTTTCTCTTCTTTTTCTGTATTGTTTTGTTATGATATTGCAGAAAAGCACTCATCAAGGGAATGTTAAGGAAGAACCCCGAGTATCGGCCAAACGTATGGTTTTTCATGAACCAGAAATTGTCTGCTTAAATGCATGCAGCCTCCGGAGTCAAATTAACTAATCATAAATTTTTCTTCATTCTCTGTTCAGGCCTCCGAGATTTTGAAGCATCCTTATCTGCAGCCATATGTTGAGCAGTACCGTCCAACGCTTTCTGCGGCGTCTATAACTCCAGAAAAGCCTCTCAATTCTCGCGAGGGTCGGAGGAGTATGGCTGAAAGTCAGAATAGCAATAGTTCAAGTGAAAAAGATAACTTCTACGTGAGTGACAAAAATATCCGATATGTGGTTCCAAGTAATGGTAATAAAGTCACTGAGACCGATTCAGGTTTTGTCGATGATGAAGACATCTTAGACCATGTGCAACAATCAGCTGAAAATGGTAATCTCCAGAGTGTTTCAGCAACAAAACCAGATGGCCATGGGATTTTAAAGCCCGTACACAGTGACCAGCGACCAGACGTTATTCAACCAAGGCACCCAAAAACTATCAGAAACATCATGATGGTTTTGAAAGAAGAGAAAGCTCGAGAAAATGGTTCACCCATGAGATCTAATCGAAGTAGACCTTCTAGTGTTCCGACACAGAAGAATAATGTTGAAACTCCATCAAAGATTCCCAAACTTGGTGACATTGCTCATAGCTCCAAGACTAACGCAAGTACGCCTATTCCACCATCAAAGCTGGCCTCTGATTCCGCAAGGACTCCAGGATCATTTCCACCAAAGCATCATGTACTTCTCAGTCCCTCACTCTAATTTCTAACTTTTGTGGATATTCTAAGGATTTCATATGACAACTTCATGTTTGCAGATGCCAGTGATTGACTCTTCTCCAAAACTTAAGCCTAGAAACGACAGAATTTCACCTTCTCCTGCTGCTAAACATGAGGCTGAAGAGGCGATGTCAGTTAAGCGTAGGCAAAGAACACCTCCTACTTTGCCAAGAAGAACGTCTTTGATAGCGCACCAGTCGAGACAACTAGGAGCAGATATTTCAAATATGGCAGCAAAGGAAACCGCGAAGCTACATCCATCTGTGCCATCAGAGTCTGAAACTAATTCTCATCAATCTCGTGTTCATGCTTCTCCTGTGAGTACGACGCCAGAGCCAAAGAGAACCTCTGTTGGATCTGCCAAAGGAATGCAGAGTGAAAGCAGCAACTCTATCTCGTCGTCGTTGTCCATGCAGGCATTTGAGCTCTGTGATGATGCTTCCACCCCATATATTGACATGACAGAACATACAACTCCTGATGACCACAGAAGATCCTGTCACAGTGAATACTCATATTCATTTCCAGATATCTCCTCAGAGATGATGATCCGTAGAGATGAACATAGCACCAGTATGCGGCTGACTGAAATTCCCGACTCTGTTTCCGGTGTACAAAACACCATTGCCCATCATCAGCCAGAAAGAGAGCAAGGAAGCTGTCCCACTGTGCTCAAAGATGATAGTCCTGCAACATTACAGAGCTACGAGCCTAACACATCACAACATCAACACGGTGATGACAAATTCACAGTCAAAGAATTCGTCTCCTCTGTTCCCGGACCCGCACCATTGCCTTTGCATGTTGAACCATCACACCAAGTGAATTCCCACTCGGATAACAAAACAAGCGTAATGTCTCAGAACTCAGCTCTTGAGAAGAACAACAGTCATTCCCATCCTCATCCCGTGGTTGATGATGTCATACATGTTATTCGCCACAGCAGTTTCCGAGTAGGGAGCGACCAGCCGGTCATGGAAAGTGTTGAAGTCGGTGTCCAAAACGTCGATATGGGGAAACTCATAAACGTTGTGAGAGATGAAATGGAAGTGAGAAAAGGAGCCACTCCCTCAGAATCACCCACCACAAGATCGATCATCTCAGAGCCTGACTCAAGAACCGAGCCTCGTCCTAAAGAACCAGACCCCATCACCAATTACTCAGAAACAAAGAGCTTTAACTCCTGCTCGGATTCTTCACCAGCTGAGACCAGAACTAACTCATTCGTGCCTGAAGAGGAAACAACTCCGACTCCACCTGTTAAAGAGACGTTGGACATCAAGTCGTTCAGACAGAGAGCAGAAGCGCTTGAAGGTCTATTGGAACTATCTGCGGATTTGCTGGAACAGAGCAGGCTCGAAGAGCTAGCCATTGTGTTGCAGCCGTTTGGGAAGAACAAAGTTTCGCCTCGAGAAACCGCTATTTGGTTGGCCAAGAGTTTGAAAGGAATGATGATCGAAGACATCAATAATAATAATAGCAGTGGCAGCTCCAGGAATTGTTCATGAAGGTAAATTATCATACAAGCATTTGCAACCAAACTCTCTTCTGTGTTACTTTTTTTCTCTATAACATTTATATTGTCGTAAAATAACAATTCTTTCATTACAAAAAAAAATCACAAAAGAAATCACTCAAAAAAAGGAAAAAAACCTTCATTTCGAAATTTTGCAAGTACAGATTTGTCTACATTATTGTATATAGAGACTGTGATTATTGGTTGGTTATTTTTTCGTCTTCACTAACATATATTTGTTGGTCTGTAGTATATTGAACAACTATGTGAATGGTGAAAGAAAAAGTGGACTGGTTCGACTTTAGTTTGGTACACAACATACCGACCAACCCATTCAAAGCCATTTTTAAGAAAATTTTCTTTGAGGAATATAGGTTTGTTTGTTTCTCAATGCTACATCCAAAATGTAGCCTCCAGATCTGCATCTACATTATGTTTGTTTTCTAAGTTTGGTGTAAAGGTCTTGCTCGAGGATAGTACTCAAGAGTTACATTGGATCATGTGTTCCAGACTCAGCTCTTGTATCTCACTCGGGATATTAGAGCCTCATAAGAAGCCCAAGAAGAGTTTCATGAGAAAATCCACAAACCCATGTAATTAAGTTATCTAAACAAGAGAAATTATAAATATTATCAAAATTTTGGCAATTTGTGAAATTTCACTATTTATTACTCCCTCTATTTTTTAAAGATTGATTATTTAGAAAAAACACATATTAAGAAATCATATTAAAAGTTAAATATAAAATTATTATTTTTGTGCTTTATATTTTTTTATAACTTTAAACCAATGATATTTAACCATTTTTCTTGAAACTTATCGTTCACCAATAACAATCAATAAATATTGCATTGAAAAATGTAACACCCCAAACCCAATCCCTTGAATCCACCCTATTTGTTTTGTTAAAAACAAAAGTCAAAAGAGTCCATTGAAGCCCAAATGAAGCAAGTCACAAAATAATAAGGGTTTTGTTGGGAAAATGGTCATTAAATTCCCTTACTATTTGAAATCGACACTTTTATTCCTCAATTTTTATGTGAACAAATTAATTCCTCAATGTGTAGTTGACTGGACACTTTTGGACAAAGAAATAGTCAACGTTTATTATTTAACAGCAACGTTAAAAACTCGAATAAAAACTTCATCAGCCCAGAAAATCCCAAATTATTTTTTTTCTTCCTCCAAATTAAAACGTGTTGTTTTGTGTCATTTTGGTTTAATCATGTTGTTATAGTCTCTCTTGAATCGACCTCTTAACATCTCCTTTGGTTCAATTTTGTTGTCTTTTTGGTTCTATATTGGAATGAAACGATGAGATAAAATGGTTCAAAATAAAATTGTATTTGTCTTACAGAACAATGTTAAAATGAACAATCATGATGAAGTCTTACACAAACAAATATACTGAGGCTTAAACAGAATATGCATGGACTAAAAAGAGAACCCAAATCTTCATTGTGATGATCCCCCTTGTGATGCTCTTACTTGAGAAGAGCCTCCTTGTGATGATCCAGCTTGAGAATATCCCTCTTGAGAAGCTCCAACATGAAATGAATCTCCCTAAAATCAAACAAACCATTAGACCAATTAAGCAAACCATTACACCACCAAACAATTAATCAAATCATTAGCTCACCAAAAAAACTACTTACATAAATACCATGTTCTTTTCTTGGACGACCTCTTGGTCGTGTTGCTTGAGGAGGGGCAGTTGGATTATGACACCTAGTCTTATTATGTCCTTCTTTTTTGCAGTTTGAACATGTTATAATACGACCATGGCGAGATAACTTGTACTTATTAGATGCAGACTCATGTGGAGACTTTCTCCTAGCATGATCATGTGGTCTTCCTCTGTTGAATCTAGGTGGGGGTGGCAGAACAGGTAACCTTCCCAACTGTGGCCACATATTCATCCCTTGGACTGGTTTAATTCCTTTCTCGTACAATGAACGCCATCTTGAAGTCAAGTAATAATCAGAGACATAATCATTAAGATTTAACTTTGTGGTGTTGATGACACACATTGCATGCATACAAGGTATGCCATTCAATTGCCAATAGCCACAACCACAAGTTTTCTTTTCCATGTCGACACAAAAAATATCATCTCCACATTCAATCTCATGCAAGTAACCTGTGGTCATGTACCTTTTCAAGTCCTTTGCTTTTTGCCTATTTAGTTCAATTTCTCTGGCTGCTCTTGGTGTGAACCTCTTCTTCCACCTGTTAGTTATAATTGTTCTCTTGGCATTCCTCTCCATACATTTCCTCCTCACTTCTGTTACAAAATCAAGTAATGGCTTCCTTCTTGATTCTCTAACATTCCTATTGAAAGACTCTGAGAGATTATTCAGATTATCATTGCAACATGATCCAAGTTTGAAGAAAGCCCGAGACCATGTTGTTGGTGCAGTGCATTGTAGTGTGTCATAAGCAGCTTGGTTGTACCTCTTCAATACTTCTAAGTTAGTCGCAAATGATGCCGTAGTGTAACTCCTTGCTATTTTCCAGAACATACGCTCAAGTTCAATATCCTTATGTGTCTTCTTCCAGTTTTCTAAAATGTGTCTAGCACACAATATGTGTTCAACTTTTGGCAGCTCATCACGAACAGCATTTAGCAAACCCTATTACCACAAGTAAACCTTATTAGAAATTTCACAATTAACTTACCTAACATCAAAATGACAAATTGAGAACAAGAAACTTACATGATGCTTATCTGAAATGATTGTAATGTCAGCTCCGTCTTCAAGGCTTAAATCTTTTTTCAGTAATCGTACAAACCACATCCAATTATCAATATCCTCCACCTCTACGACAGCCCAAGCAATTGGAAATATCCTGTTATCACCATCTCTACCAACTGCAGCTAACATTTGCCCTTTGATATCCCATTTCATAAATGCTGCATCCAATCCAATAATCGGCCTACATGACTGCCTCCAAGATGATTTCGATGCTTCAAAACATACATAGAGACGATAAAATCTTTGTAAGCCACCGGGAATTGGCCCAGGAATCGTCTCAATCTCCATCGTTGAACCATCATTAGAGGTACGTATCTCTTCTTGATAATCCCATATTCTAGCAAAATGGGATTCATGGCTAGCCCTTCTCTTTTTTTCTTAGCAACTTCTTAGCTCTCCGACACTGATGCACAATAGCTATCATATTATACTCTCTCTTAATTTCATCTACCATCTCCTGTGATTTTATTTTAGGATTCAGTCTCAGTCTTTCTTCATACAACTGAGAAATAGTTCCGCTCTTCAACAGCTTTGTGTAACCAGATCTTACACAAACATGCTCATTCCGGAATGTGCTTATTACAAGCTTGCTTTTACTCTTCTGAAAAGAACAATACACCATCCATGGACACTTTTCTTCGATGTGTTGTGTGCACTTTGCCCCAAGTCTATTAGATGATGACTTAAACATTTTGATATCATATTCGGTTTTAAGAGAATATCTGAGGAGTGCATACTTAATTTCATTTGCATTGTTGAATGTCTTATGCAATGCTAATAGATCATCAGGTTGAACTCCATCAGTGAATGGTCTCTCAGCTTCCTCTTGGTCATCGTCGGATAATGGATCAGGGATCTTGTCGTCGTCCCAAATGTCGTCTCCGCTGTCATCACAATTTTCACCTGTTGTTTCTTCACACGCATCATGCCCAAAATGGTCTTCTAAGTTGTTGCAGATTTCAACATCGATGAAACCTTCATCTTCTTCCTCTTGATTTCCAGCCAAACATGGTTCCACCTCTGTATATCCTCTGTTATCTTCCACGATAACTGGACAGTCATCTTCATCATCACTAGAATCATGAGATTCGGCTCCTTCGCCTTCAACTTCGTCTCTCTCCTTTGTGACTTCGAGTTCGATTCGGGAATCACGTTCAAATTGATTTTGAAGCTTCCTCTTTCTTTTTGTCATGGTAGTGTCAGGAATCACTCTTAACTGAACTCAATTTATGGGTTCGTCAATTTCAGAATTGCTTAAAAACCCTAGATTTCAATTTGGGGGAAGAAGAGAATAATTGGGAATTTTTATGGATAATGAGATTTTTAATCGGGCTTTTAACATAGATGTTAACTAATTAATGTTGATTTTTTTTTGGTCCAAAAAAACCCAGTCAACTACACATTGAGGATTTAATTTGTTCACATATAAATTGAGGAATAAAAGTGTCGATTTCAAATAGTGGGGGAATTAAATGACCATTTTCCCGGGTTTTGTTACATGTGTATATATATATGTTTATATCGTCATCTTCCCGCAGCCTTCTCATGTCATCATCTCCAGCAACTGATTACTAACCTAAGAATATCAAATCAACTTGATCCCAAGTCACCATCACCATTGACGTTGAGATCGGAGTTGTTGGAGCGTATGGTTTCGTTTTTGATCACGTACAAGTGTGGAGTGAAAGCGAACGTCACGGATCATCACCGTTAAACAACGGCTTGATTGGGTAAGGAAAACCTAATCTATTTATGCCTTCTTTCTACTGGAATTGTCTCTCTTAGCCATTGAATTTGTAGCAGTTAGATCAAGTTAGCTTTTGGGTTTTTTGTGTGAATATGTGAAAGAATGAAACAGTTCAAGTAGTGGAATTGGTGATCCGTTTCCCGTCACGTCCGAAGGAGTTTGGGCGAGTTCTTAACGATTCTGAATAGATCCCGTTCCCACGTTTTCAGAACAGTTTTCGGATTCAAAATCGGAGGTAAGATCGATCGGGAAATCGCGTTTAAAATTGGTGATTAATCACAGTTTTCAGAGCCATATTTTTCTAAGTATCTGAAACTTTGCAGTTTCAGGTAGAGGCTTTAAAGATCTATTTCCCGTCGAATCTGAAGGAATCAGATCGTTAATTTGGTGTCTATGGAAAGATCTTGCTTCAAGAAACTTAGAGTAGCTGACAGCTTGTCCATCGGATTTAAGCTCCATCCGTATTTGACGTTGGAAGTTTGCCCAAAATCATCTCAAGTTGCAGAAACCTAAATATCAGTTCTGATGCATCATCTTCAGAAGAACGTTGGAGATTCATGTAAAGTCTGATCGGGATGAAACTTAGTGGAGTTATTCATGATACTACTGGCTACATATTCAACCGTGGGATTAAGTTTCTAACGGTTAGTCTTTGACTTCTGCGTATGTTTTCGAGACAGATTTATATAGAGTAAATCATAACCGAGTTTTATTGTTTGATGACGCAAATGAACTCGGCTTGAGCTGAAGCTTTGTAGGAGCTTTTATGACTCATGGATTCAGGTCCTAATTGAGGGAGAATCAAGTTAGAGCTTATGATCATGGTTACAGTAAAGATTGTCTAAGGGAAAAGAGAAGGAGAATTGAGTTTTCATCTTCACTAGGCCAAGGTGAGGGTGGTATTTGCGAAACATATCATCATTTTCTTTTGTTATGCTTCTTGACGCATGATATGTAGGCTTAGATCTGATTGTGTAGTATAAGATTACATGATGATATGATTTTATGATTGTTGAGTATGATGTGTGATAATGTGATATTATGTATAATATAATAAATATGTGTATGTTAAGTATGATTATGAGTATGTATGTATGATGAATGTAAGACTGGGGAGAATCGAGCTATGGGCCGTGGTCTCCCTAGTGATGTGGACAGTGATGGACCGACGGGTTAACAGCTGGTCAAGAACGGCTGACAAGCCCAGAATGGGAGTGTCTGAGCCACGAGGGCCAGCCTCCACTTATGAGGTTCTAGTTGTCACGAGGATGACTGGACCTTACGATGTGTATGTTTATATATATATATATATAAGATGATTGTTATGAATTTGTTGTTAGAAGTTAAACCACGTGAGGTTGATTGCGTGTGTCTAAGTTTATATGTTATGATGATGGTTGTATAGCTTTAGAAAGTGTTCTACGTTTCAGTGGGCAGAGTTGATTCCCCTCACTGAGTATTCTTTACTCACCCTTTTTTTTTCCTTTTTTCCTCAGGTTAGTAAGCGTGAGGAATTGTGTGCAATATTTTGTTCGTGTGTGAAATTAAAAAAAATGTTTTGGCAAGATCAGATGAATAACATGCCGTCTTGGCCTATATGGCAGGGCGGGTGTTACAGAAAACCTAAAACATCAATCTTTTAGAAACTATTTTTTTCCTAAAGAAAATCAATCATTTAGGAAAAGGGTGAGTATATACATCATAAAAAAACGTGTTAACACGGAAAAGCATGGTCATTTTAATCATTGTATATGGTCATATGGATATTATCACAGTTTAACAACACAAAGAAAATTACATCTAGATGTATAGATAAAAGCCATTAAAATTTTGATTATTCTTTTTTTTTTAAAGGAAACAAATTGATTATTCTAGGTGACAATCCGTTTGCACGTACTCGTTCGAACTTCGAAGTAACTTGAAACCCAAAAGCTATAATCATAACTGTTGGAATCCCTTTATATTAATATTATTTGTAGTAGATAAATCGCAAACATAGAGCTTCTCAAATTTCTTAAATCTTTGAAAGAGGGAATGGATGAAGATTAGGTTTAATGACATGTATGATCAGCCTCACAAGCTTCTTTGGTAGGTGCGCATAATCTAGGTCTAACATTTCGGCAACAAAAACATTTTTTTCTGCCCTCACAACGGCCTGGCAAGCACTTTGGTAAGTTTAACTTGCTTGCCTCAAAACCTTCCAAGTTTGTACCTGTACTAGATTTTAACCCGCGGTACACCGCGGAGACAATTTATTTTTTTAAATTAGTATATATAAAATTTTGCAAATTATATCTGTTTATAAAATATTTTTATTTTATAATTTACAATTGTTATTAAGTAACGTCCTTCCAAACCCGTTCCGCCAAACCCGTCATGTAAAATAAAACCGCGGTACCCCGCTAACTTAAATTTATAATTAAAATAAATATTTTACGGGATTGCAATTGTGTTTTAGTTTATCAAACAAAATTTTGTTTTAAATAATTGTCGAAATCTAGTTCAAATTTGGAGAAATAAGATTTAGTGAATTGATAAAAAATGTATTTAGTTGCGTGTTGCTCATTTTAAGGGATTGCAATTGTCTTTTGGGTTGTCAAACATTTTTTGTTTTAAATAGTTGCCGAAATCTAGTTCAAAGTTTGGAAAAATCTGCGTGATATATGGGATTGGAATATATTTGGAATATTTTTCGTTTGTTAATAAATTTATTGCTGAAAAAGACCAATAATTAAAAGCCAGTGGCAGCCATTGTAAATAAGTTGCAACTCCAGGATTTATTTCACAAAATGGCTGCAAAAATGTATATATAGATATATATAGATGTTAATGATGGGTTAAAATTCACTGGATATCCGAAACCCACCTAAACTTTTAAGCCCATAGATCTATTTTTTGTATCAGAAAAATTACGGGCTCAAAACGAGCAGGTCTTATTTACTTAAAGTCTTACACGGGTTTTACCCTATCAGATTATGGGTACCCGTGGTTTTTTTTTGTGAGTTAAAACTAAGTCGTTTTTATATTGTTGATGATATTTCAAACATGTCTGAGTTCTAACCATCTTCGCCGCCGACATTCTACTCCGACCAATCCAAACATTTCCGATCGTTTCACTCTTCTCCGACTCTCTTTCCATATCTCTTAACCTCTTTTTCCTCACTAACTATTAGCAATTAAATCTCATTCTCATTAATTTGGAAAATAATACAATTGGGGGTTTATATACAACTTAACCAAAGGCCTAAACCATAAGCCATAAACCAAA
>Ga0041059_1000540_pt1 | contig 29026 bp, 35 predicted proteins | sample AraColnosormetaG_FD_56232 | JGI IMG/M metagenome (GOLD analysis project Ga0041059, IMG submission 56232) | Arabidopsis roots microbial communities from North Carolina, USA - Col MF nosort | ecosystem: Host-associated > Plants > Roots > Unclassified | place: USA: North Carolina | collected... | reverse complement strand
GGGGGGGGGGGGAGGTTCCCTGAAGTTCTCAAAAACAAAACGGTTTCTACTTTTCCAGATATACCAAAGTATCCATGGAAAGAGTTTCAATACCTCCTCTCCGATTTCAAATTCTCGCCCACGCCAAAAGAGAAAGACAAAATTATAGAAGAGGGAATTTCTAGGGAAAATATTCCCTGAGGTAGGAATAGGCGATAATGCTTGTCTCGACGGTGGACAATGAAATAGAAGATGATTGATTGTTTCTTCTGTTTCTCCGCAACGAGGGCATCCTTTATCCGTACCCATATGACGATATGTAAGTCTTTGACAGGTAGCTAGACAACCAGAGATACATTGCCACGCGAAATGCATAAGCTTCCGCGTAGTTTTAAGCTTCCATACTTGTGCCTGAAGTGCCGAAACACCTGGTCCCTGAAAAGGGGGGCCACAAGTAGGACGAGACAGATCTCTCGCAGCCCAATATCCTGACTTAACAGGTATTTATGTGGGTGATTGATTGCTTGCTTGGTTGTGTGCGTTTAGGGTGAGTTCTAGATATGGTTTGATTACATAGTCTTACATTCATTGATTGATTTCGTGAATTTAATGAGTATTGAATATTAATTGATGGTGTGAATGGTAGTATTAAGCCGTATAAGTTATCATTTAGATTCTTATATGTAAAGGCTTATATATGAGAGGTTGTTTAGGTAAGGATATTGATGATTCTATGTGTTTAATTAACCATATGTCTCATAATATCTTGAAGTATTGGGTCTTGATACATGGTGCTCGTGTTTGGAGTCAGAGTTAACCATAAGCGTATCAAGACAGTGATATAGCTGTCCTTCATTGTAGGTCGTGTAATACAGGATCAAATATGAAAAGAACTTTAAATATCAATGGATTCTAAAGAGCAGATTCATAGCTAAGATTTCTTGTTCTTTTGTATCAATGGTTCAAAAGAACATAGAATTCAAAGACTTTAGAAGAGAAGAACTTCTATGTTTTATTCATAAACCAAAAGCTGCATTTACAAATCCATAGAAGTAACCTTAAATAAGACTTAAAACCCTAGAAAGCAACACCGTCAAAGAACGAAAAGTAAATAAGAAATAACACCAAAGCCCAAGTAAAAAGCCCAAACAAAAATAAGAAAGATAGACCAATATCAAACACGTAAAGCTCAAGTGTGTTTGATAAGAGAAGATGCGCTACATCAGGTCTCTTGGGTGAGAAAAAATTTGACCTCGAATTAGCATTGTCATCCTGAACCACTAAAGGAATCTCCTCATGAAACAAACCAGCAACATCGTGGAGAGAGTTAGGAAAAGCTAAAGCTGCATTTGAAGAAGATGACATATCCATGGTCGTCGGCGGAGCCGACATCGTATCCGTCTCTTGAGTAGCAGCCAAAAATTGTGATCGAGTACAATACTTAGGAGGTTTGTGTTCCCCGACCTTTTTGGTAGCCTGGTCCGCAACTTTTTCACAGAAACTCTTGTTTGAAGTCTCTTGGAAAGGCAATAATGGGATGCGTTTTTCTTCAAATGTGAAGCTGTAAGTGTTGACAAAGCCATCATGCATTCTGCGTCTATCATATTGCCATGGACTACCCAAAAAGATGACACGCATCCATGGGAATGACATCACACCAAAGTATATCCTTGTAATTTTCTCCCTATGAAAACAATACACGGCATCACTTAGAAATACGCTTATCTGTTTTCGATTGTAACCACGCCAAGCGATATGGAACTGGATGCGGTTCAATAGACAAGGCGAATTTATAAACAGTCTCTTCTGAAATGGCATTGGTACAACTACCAAAATCGATAACGAGGCGAAAAACTTTTCCACGTATTGTGCAAGTCGAGCAAAGAATGTCCGTACGCAGCCAAGGCTCTTCGAGACTATTGGGCATCAAGAAGCTTCTACGTGTAATCAACCTGCATATCCTTTTCCTCATCCTCTACAGCCTCATCGTATATCGGGTCATCTCTGATGAAGAGCCCTCATCTCCCTTGATGAGGACAATTAGATTTTCTATGCCCTTTTTCTCCACATCCAAAACATTTAGCAAGACGGTTACTACGATGGGCAATTGTACCTTCGCCTGCGTCAATTGCTCGTGGCGGGATAGGTTGGTGAAGAGTAACCTTTGTTTGCTTATTGTTTCCCAAATCAATAAAAGAACCTCCACATTGACCTGTTGTTGAAGAATTCCATGAAGAAGAAGCGTTAACGGCTTGTTTTTTGATTAAGAGAGCTTGCTGGTGAGCTTCAGATACCGAAATGGGGTTTACTTGGAGAAATGAATTCTGTAATTGTAGACGCAAACCACCGATAAATCTAGAAACCAATTGTTCTTATGTTTCGTGTAGTAAGTTACGTGACATCACGTTGGTGTCGAACATGATCCCTTGCAAACGAGTTATCTTCAACGTCATCATCCTCATCATCAACGTCTTTTGAAAAGTTGTCTTTTGTTGTTGCAAGAACACGGTTGTCGTGAGCTTGAGCAAGAGTTCTCACCGCCGCTTCCATGGTGGTTCAAATCGTATCACCAAGGCTTTGCTGAAACTCTGTCATCATCTCTCTGAACGCCAAGGTCTGCTCTTCGAATGTTGCTTGAAGACTCTTCTTAGGTGGCATGATTAGGATCGTTTTGTCTTTGATACCTACTAATGCAGGGAACAAATATGAAAAGGACTTTAGATATCAATGGATTCTAAAGAGCAGATTCGTAGCTAAAATTTCTTGTTCTTTCGTATCAATGGATCAAAAGAAGAGAGAATTCAAAGACTTTAGAAGAGAACAACTTCTCTGTTTTATTCATAAACCAAAAGCTGCGTTTAAACATCCATAGAATTAACCTTAAATAAGACTTAAAACCCTAGAAAGCAACACCGTCAAAGAACGAAAAGTAAATAAGAAATAGGAACAAAGCCCAAGTAAAAAGCGCAAACAAATTAAGAAAGATAGATCAATATCAAACACGTAAAGCTCAAGTGTGTTTGATAAGAGTTAATGCGCTGCATCACCGTGCTATCGTGGAGTATTGTTTAACTTTGGTAACTCGATCTACACGTAGTGCGAAGGGCTCGGAGAGATTGGGTTAGCTACCCTAGCTGATGCAGTCTACACGACGGTGTAGCGTTTGGTACTGATGCTCTGGTTACATGTCTTTGTAGTTGTAACTTGGGAGTTCACAAGAGTGTGTATGGTGTGGGTGAATGTGTGGTGTGGGTGAATGTGTGGTGTGGGTGAGTGAAGGCAGCATATCAGGCCCTATAAAACTTATTTAAATATGGAGTCAAAATTGCATGTGCATGTTTTTGTAATTGCTTCGGCAAGCTACCTTTCGTTGCTATTCTCTGATGCGTGTTTCGTGTTAGAATTATGGGATGAAGAACTAATATCTGTTACAGGGAATTACGAGCTCACTAAGTAATGTTAGATTAGTTATGACTCCATTTTATTCTGCAGAAAACCTTAGTGGGAGCCATTAGAGAGATGCTCAGGACATAGGAATGTAAATATAGAGTTATTGGTTTTGCAAAACTTAGTGATTTCGATTCTTGTTGGATTTGAGCGTGTATGCTCAAGGGCCCATTGTTAAAACGTTTGGATACTTGTTGTACGAGAACTTATATGTTATAAAATATTATTTTCGTATAAAGAGTGTGTTTCATTCGATATTAGTCTTGTCCAGACTAACACAACTTGCGATCATGGCAAGGGTTGAAAACCCTCAACTTGCAATTTGAGGGATTCTTCATATGGATGATTCGGATAAGGGTCTAAATGCGTTTGGAACCTAAGTTAACTCGTCTATATGAGCTATCAACGTAGCGTTTTTGGCTTGCCCTTGGTTTGTCCGACCATAGAGCAATTCAGGGGCGTTACATCCACGGTGGAAAGTTATAAGGAACTAGTATCACTGGCCAGATGCTATACTACTACTCATAGTACCAAATGGGTAGAAACCATCATTTGCTAAACCAAGTCTGACATTTCTTGGATCAGCTGCGAATTTGGTAAATTTTTAATCAAATGTCTTCCAAGTCTCTCCATCTCTTGGATGTCGAAGTTTACTATCATTATATTAGCAGTTGTATGCCATCTCATGTGGGTAGCTGCTTTCGATGACATGAATAAACATTGCAGTCGTGGCTTTAGAGGAAAATAACGCAAAATCTTTGTAGGAACTTTATTTTTCTTATTCTCTGATCCAAAAACCATACTCTGCGAAGAAATGTTATCTTTCCAACAAGAGGGTTTACAAACTTTGCGAATCTCCCTTTTTAAATTTGCATCCCAATATAACATGCAATCATTTGGACATGCGTTAATTGATTCATAAGTCGTTCCTTGTTTTCGAATAACCTTTTCATGTCATTAAATGAAGCTGGTAATTTGGCATGTGTAAATGCATCTTTCAGCAAATCAAGCATCATAGATATCTCCTTGTCACTAATTCCACACAAACATTTGATATGGTACAACTTCAATATGAAAGACAACTTCGTGAACTTATTACTTCCCATATATAGCTTTTGGATAAATTCAGCAAACAAATCATCAAAACCTTCTCCTTTTCCACAATTTCCACTTGAAGTTGATGGTATATCAGTGTCCACAGGTTGATCACACGATCCAGGTACGTGTTCACCAGACAAATTCGAATTAATATCGGTGAAAAGATCATCCAAGAGATTCAAAGTTGAATCTAAATCAGCTCGATCAATATCAGAAGGTACTCTTGCATTCCCTGTGACACATATATCCTCTCCATGTAATACCCAAGTTGTATAAGAGCTTAAAAAGCCAATGCACATCAAGTCACATTCAATATCTTTTCTTGACTTCATTTTTGTTACATTTAACGAATACATGGACACTTCATCATTTCTGCATTTGATTTATATGAATCCAAGAAATTTATCACTTCTAATATTGTATTCTTGAGATAAACTTGGTTTGTCTATCCATGACTTATCCATTACAAAACCTAAAAACATATTCTCACAATTTGTAAGCTTAAGAAATTCAAAAAAATAATATTAAAGTTCAAACAAGAGAGTAATAAAGAGAAGGGTATTATCATTATCTCTACTCAAAAGACTGTAAAATTAAGTCACTCGATTTTCAACTGTTCCCAATACTCTGTTCATCATACAAATACAATTGTACCTCTATAACTCATTTCAAAATTTTCATTACCGCTAGCCTAGTATTGTGTCAAACGACAACATAATCTTTTCAGAGATTTGATTTGGAGAAGCGTGATCCAATTAATAAAGAACTAAATAGAACTTTGTTAGAAAATATTGAAGAGTCGCGTCTCCATGTCCTCTATATTTATCTGTTCTCATCTTCGCTCATTGAGACACCATAACCCTAGAAAAACTTGAAGAGAAAACCGTTTACCAGTGCACAAACTTTTACAGTCCAATCTCCTAGTCACAGTCCCATTTGGAGTCGGTGATCTTATATTTCTTCTTCAGATTTAACTCACAACCTGTGGATTTCACTTTATATGGTATGGATTAGAGTTCAATTCTCATTATCTTAGGGTTTCTATTGCCATTGCCGATCATGTTAACCCAATTTTTTTTTTCCGTAGATGGGGGAGGTTGATTTACCGGACCGATTGATTGCTTTTGGAGAAGAACCGCTAGGCGAAAGGGTTAATATGCCCACCATATGTACTTGCTATTTGATCCATCATAGATGAGCCTTAGGCATCTAAGAAAGAACATGTAGGCTCATAGAAGGGCTCTGGTTTAGATACTAGGTGAACTAATCAAACTTGATAATAATGCATGTTTATGTTAAAGATCTCTTGGCTTCTCCGGTTATTCTTAGCTATAGGCATAGGGAGTTTCATGGCACGCCCACCGGTTACTCTAAAATCATAGTTTGAGTTCGAGAACGGTGCGATAACAACCTAGCTATTTCTAGATCTACTATCATCTGTTTCTTGAGAATACCCCAAGCCTGACGTTTTTATTATCTTGTTTCACAACCATCCAATCGATTGCTATTGCTTACTTTTTGTTTCTCTTTATTTTCATAACTGTTTTACTTAGCTTAATTCAAAACCTTAGTCTATTGCGTGATCCGAGAGCTTTGTGAATTCGATCCCTAAGTGCTGCAAATGACCTCTTTATTTGAGAGAGTGGTCTTAGGATTAATTTGACCTATATCAGGTACTCCTGTCCAGTTTTCGTTAAAGGAGTTTAAGATAGTTACCGGGCTTCCGTGTGGCAAATCCGAAAGTCTTAAAAAGAAGAAGAGAGGGACGGGTGGAGAGCAGATCCTTTACTACAGTTCTTTGTTTGGCCTTGAAGAAGATGTTACTGTTGAGAGGGTTATTACAATGCTAAAAAGGGTGGTAACGGATCGGGATATAAGGTTGTGATATGCTTGTTTGGCTCTGGTTGATGGTTTCTTGTTACCCACCTCTCATTACCCGAAAATAATGAAAGATCAAGCAAAAATGGCTGAGGATCTTAAGGGGTTTCTGTCATACCCTTGGGCTCGTCTCTCTTTCGAGATGATGATGATTTTCATTAACGAGAGGGAAGTTGAACAGCTCTCCACTACGTGTGTGGCAGTTCAAGGTCTTCTATACGCTTTGCAACTCGTTGTCTTGGAAGCATCCCCCGCCATATAGGAAAGCCCTCAAATAGATGAGTTTGCTGGGTCAGACTCAGATGAAGAGGCCGCCGTTGAAGTAGGTTCTTGTCAGGGCGTTGCCCTCAAGCTTGGCAATGCTAAAGATGTGGATGCCAAATGCGAGGTAATGTTTTTTCACAATAAGTCGATAACATTTTGGTTACCACCATAGCATTTGAGTTATAGTTTTTAATAGCTTTATTATCGTAATTAAAGTTGCCACTAGAGTTATCCGATAATATTTTTAAATATGATGTAACTATTTATCATGATAACGATTTCATTAACATATTTTATATGGTAACTATTACTTGCAGTATCATGTTGATCCAATTATATTCCCCGATTCTCGGTTGAATCCCAAAGAAGATTTAACATGGTCTGACGACGAAGATGATGTTAAGGTTGAGAACATTGTGAAGATGGCTGAGGAAGGCAAGTTCGAATGAAATGTTTTGTGGCGGGTGTATCCCATCTAAGATTGTGGTTGCGTCTAAAAAAAAAAAAGGTGGCAAAACCAAGGTGGTTCGTGGCAGGAAAACACCATTCAATGCTAGATCAGCTACTAGTCTGAGGAGAAAGCATCAAAGTCCCATTGAAGAGGAAGGTGAAGGGTCTGGTGGTGTAGATCTCGCTGCTTTGTCCTGCATGATTGATGACAAACTAAAGGCACAAGCCAAGAGGATTATCAAAGGGTGATTCATTGGTTTCCGGAAAATTTGATTGTTGATTCTGGTAATCTCAAAGGTGCTGCTTTTGGGGAACATGGTCCTCAAGCTAACAAGGAAGCCGCCGATGCTGATGAAAATGCCAATCCAGTTCCTCTCCGGAGTCCAAAAACAAAATTGCTGATGCGAATGTTAACCTCAATCCACCGTCGAGTCAACCCGTACCTATGCAGACTGATTTTACCCTTCCGTCTTTTCACGGAGACCAAGCTATATCTGCTGTAGACGACGTTGTTTCTTTCTACAACTCGGTGGATGTACCGGACGGCCAGTCTTGCGGGGGAACAAATTTTAATAATGAGAAGGAATTTCAGGTTAGCGGATACTAATGATATCGGGTTAATTCGTTGAAGAATTTTTTTTTCTTTCTTAATCACGCCTTTGCGCAAGGCGACGTGGGGATGAGAAATGATACAACCACAGACGAACGACCAGGTTATATCGTTAGCGGATACTAACGATACTGTGTTAAATTGTTTTGTACCTAATAATATTCTAACTTATTCACGTTGGCATTGTAGGGCGACGTTGAGATGGGAGATGATATTACCACAGGCGCGGACGACCAGTTGGAAAGATAGTTAAGTTTGTTGTATTACTTATAAAGATAGTTAAGATTAGTGAAATCTTACAAGTTTTTTTTGATGAAATTAAATGATTCTCATCCCTAAACGTTGTTACTTGTTAGCGTACTTAGACGTTAACAAACCAAATATCCGGGCATTTTAACCTTCTTCTTTTCACCAATTCGGTTCTATCTCTTCTAATTTCCAAATGTTGTCTTGGTTGTAGGGCAAATCTGACATGGGAACCATGTTAGATAATAAAGGAAGATGAAAAAATAGTTAACACGGTTTTGTAGTTGTCCTGTTGTCAATGCTTGTTAATTGGTAATCATACTATTATCGGGTAGTTTTCTATAAGATCTGCGGGGAACGAAAATTTTTTTTGCTTTGATAACATACTTATCCGGTAACAAATTACTATTCTTTTTATTGTAAATTAGGTCAATAACATTTCTGCTTATCTTATACATGTGTGCTTACTAATTTATATGTGCTTATCTCCCATAGTGGTGAATTAGGTCAGCGCTACCCTAGAGCCTCCACCGTCCTCCTGTCGAAGTCTGATATAACAGAAGTTAGTTGACTAAATTTCTTATTGCCGCGGTTTTTTATTTTTATAAATCAGCACTCAGTTACCGGTTTATGGTGGTTTAACAATTCATGATACTACTCGTGGATTTGATGTTGCACCAGATCGTGTTGAGGTATGTTAGAAGTTTAATTATCTTGTTAAGAGAAACACACTTGTGAATCTATCTGCCAGTTAATGTTCTAATCTTTATTTTTGCTTGTAGATTAGTGGAATTCAAGTCCATGTTTCATTGAACCCCGTCATTCAGTTGAAACCCAGTTCAACTGTCTCTGTTGTCGTTCCACCAATCGTTGTACCCATTCCACTTGCGGTACACGCAGAGGTTAATTTTTTTTTGCCTCTTATCGGTAATTTTATTTGTAGCTGCTAAAGGTTTAAATGTCCCGTTTCAGGCTGGTGACGATTTTCCTATATATTCTTCCCAACACCAAACACGTGTCAGCGAGGAGGTTTGTTACTAGTTTATTATTTTTGGTTGCACTTGTTAGGAAACTTTCTTGTTAACCTTCAGAGGCATTCTATAATTTTGTTGAATCCGCAAATAAATTTTCTATTGTTTTATGCAAATCGTTCCAGCTCAACCCGCTATATCTAATGCTTCCCTGAGCCAGTAAATCCCTTCGAAGGTTGTTTATTTATTTTTTCATTTTAACCTTATAGTAAAAATCATTATTAGATACTAACGACGGTACATACGCAAAAGGATTATTATCCTGCTATTATACTTAGGCATCTTGGTAAAAAAATTTTAATAGGTTGTGGATTTTGCTTCTGGAGAAGCTAGTTTCTTACCTACTCAACATGTAATAATTGTTCTTCTTTGCTAATTTTAATTCTGACATTCAACATCTCTCCACTGAATAGTCTCTAGTTTAGTATCTTCTTACACCTGTTTATTTCCCTTTTTCAAATATCGATGATTGATAACGCTCATCAGGATTCAGATGAGGTAAACAAAATTTTTTCCACGTGTTTTAAATTATTATCTTTTTTTTAACCTCGTTAATTTGCTTTTTTAATATTTTCTAGGACTTTACTACGCCGCATAAGATCACTATTCTCGATTCCAACATTCAGCTTCGCCGAGATTCAGCGTTATATGCCAAACTCCAGCCGTTGGCTGCCATGCTCCCTTACCTCTTCAAACAGTCTAACTCGTCAGTTGGTCCTATCTTACTACACCCTTTCCCGCTTGATCGCCTGCATAGCATCCCTCAGGTCTCCTCTCCCTTTGATTTTGTGTTCTCTCTGTTTTCCTCATACATGCTCATGCTGCCGGTGAGGTTGAAGAATGCGTGAATTTGGATGTTGCCACTTTGGATCAAGAAGTTAAAAAAATCGTCTCCACTATAATATTGTCTAGGGTTGTATCCTAAGTTATTTATTATCGAACTATCGACTAACATACTCAGTTTTTCTTCCTTTCGCCTTTTGATATGTTTGAACTGAATTTCCGGCTTTATTTTGTGTATGGTATTTTGCTTATGTTTATCAAGCCGTAATACTTTTATTAATTCCATATTGTGATCACCCAAATTATGTTACCGTGTAGCACAGTCAGTTAATTGTATTAGTTGCTAACTACAATCAAAATCATACGAGGTTTATTGTCAATTACTCCATAACTTTCGTGCTCTGGTAGATCCTAAAAATACACTTTATAATTGTCTGATTACTGCGCACTTGATTATGTTACCATGTAACCAGACGTTTAGTTAATGCCAACATTTCTTACACTCCTATGTGATTGGAAAAGCTTCTAGGTTGTTACCTCTTTTTTTATGTTTTGTTTGTTGATAACAAACAATGCAACAGTGTTATGTTTTTCCATCCAACCATTGGGTTTTTTGTACCGTAACATTTGCATTATATTCTAACACAAAACATAATCGTTGTGCTTGGTTATTCAGGTCTAGTCAATTATCTATGTATCTATCACGGTACTTGCTAATATTTTTATTAACACACCCTTCGTTACTGAAATTTACCCGTAATGTTTTGATCCACATACTAAACCAGATGTTATCCATTAACATATGTATTAAACTAAAACGTACGCTTTCAAATTTCTCATAACTCTAACCCTTGGTGCTTTTGGTGGGTTTGATCTAATAAAAAATACTTGATAATATGTTTATCACCGCAGACTCAATTATGTTACCTTGTAACTTGACATTGATTTTTGTGGTTTTGTGCTTTTTTTGTTCTGATCTAACCAGATGGTATCCTTTAACATAAGTAATAACATACACAAATAATAAGGTGCTAACTCTAATTTACAACATATGATTTCAAATTTCTCATAACGTTTTGTGATTGGTGGATCTGAGCCAATCAATTATCAATGTGCGCTAAAAGATATGTTATCATTTAACAAAAACACTTGATAATATGTTTATTACCGCACACTCAATTATGTTACCTTGTAATTTGAAGTTGTTTTTGTACTTTTCGACTTTTGTTGTTTTGATCTAAGCAGAGGTTATCCTTTAACATAATATTAACATACACGAATGATTAGGTGCTAACTCTGATTCACAACAAATGATTTCAAATTTCTCATAACCTTTTGTGATTTGGTGGATCTGAGCTCATCGATTGTCAATGTATGCTAAAAGATAGGTTATCATTTAACAAAAGATTTAACATACTTTTCCACATTGATACAAGGAGGTTTGATGGGGATCGTCCCGATTGTAATATTATATTTGTAGGATCATAGTCCGTATGTATATACATTGAAATTTTTTCTGATCATCCTTCTTCATTATTTTCACACATTCCAAAGGTCTAACGTTCCTGGCACCATCCTATCAAACCTTCCATTACCAAAAAAGTCCCTTCACTCGCCGGAAAATGTCTCCTTATCCCAGCTAAGGACCCTACAACAATTTACTTGGTTGTAAATTAATATTACTTGTTAAGGAAGTTGTTAATTGCTAACTTATATGTTACCGCGATGGGTCCTCTACATGTTGCGCTATTATGCCATATCGCCCTGCATCTTCAGCAACGTTTGGTAGATGTTCTCTCTGAAAGAATAATAATTTCGTTAGATCGAATTCTTTACATGACGAATATCCGTTAACGATAACGTTACTAATAAACATTATAGCGAACATTACCTTGAACTCTCCCCTTGAGAAAAGTCTTCTTTTCTGTGGCCATCCAGGTGGCCTACGCACCTAAGGTGGTGCAACCTTCCCACCTCCGACATCATTTGGGGAAGGTGCCAGTGTAACCATGTCGGCGATAGGCATGATAACACCTTTGTACGCCAATCTCAGATATGGAACTATGTGGTAGACGCCAACCATCGTCTCTACACATATCCTTTCTTTGATCGTGGCTTCTATAGCATGGGAACATGGAATTGTAAGGAGCTGAAATTCTCTGCAGGTGCATGTTCGCTCCCAAAGGTTTACCGTAAATGCCGAATCTTCTTTGTCTCGCACTTCATAAAATACATCACCAATCTTAAGTACAACATAACCTGCCCCTTTTCAAAATTTTCTGTGACCATCTCATTCACCTTTGGAGGTTAATGATTCCCCTCGAGCTGTGCAGCTTCTCGCCTAAGAGAAAACCATGTAATAAGAGTTGTTCGAAGAGTCTCTAGTAGTGATATTACTGGATAATCCCTTGCCATTGTTAAGACATTGTTTAGCGACTCCGCTATGTTGCTCGTCATGAAGTTGTACCTATCTACCACAAAATGTGAGCGCGTCCAATGTTTGAACCCAATGCATGTAAGGTAATCAGCACACGGGCCGTGCATTGCTCTAATCTCAGCAAATATGCGATTGAAGTCGTTTAGCCGGTAAGCCCAGGCCGCACTGGCTACCAAAAACTCAAACCCTCTGACTTGAATATTAAGAAAAAATTTCTCTTAAGATGGACAACGCAAGCGGCGTGTGAAGACATGTGATAGACCTGGAGATGCATGACCATGTGTTAGGGTTTATTAATAATAGATAATCATGTATCAACTAATCTAACTATTAGCAAGATACTAGTGTTATCATTTTCATAATTGTAAATTATGAAGATAACATTACTTTTATGTCGATAATTTACCATGCGTATGCTTGCATATATTGACAAGTGTCTTTCTGAAACAAAGACCAAATTTGGATCATCTGGTATAGCGTCTGTTAGCCTCTCCATGAACCATGTCCAAGCATCGTCATTCTCACTGTTCACTATTCCAAACGCAATAGGGAAAACTTGGAAATTGGCATCCTGAGCGCTTGCAGCAATTAAGCACCCGCCGTATCGCCCCCTCAGATGAGTCCCATCAATCAATATCACCTTCCTCATTTAAGCATAACCTTTGACTACAACATCTAGGGCGAAAAACAAGTACCTAAACCGCTCCACACCATTGTTATCTTTTCTGTATCAAGGGCCACTAGCGAGTTAGAGTTTGTTTCTAGCAGAAGTTTGAAATAAGGCTGAATCAAAGTGTAGCTTCCCATAGCAGAACCCATGGCATTGTCCATAGCTATTTCTCGAGCCCTCCACGCCTTCCAGTACGAGACATTTAGGTTGAATTCATTACGGATTATCTTCCTCAACTCATTTGGCCTTGGCCCCTACCAACTCCCAAGTACTTTGTTCTCCTTAATTTCACAATCACAGCTATAGACGCCTGCTTGTGAAAGTCTCCCTTGACGTCTACACTACAAGTGTGTTGTTGGGTTGCACATTTTGCCTCAAAACGCTCACTGGTCTCCAGTTTTGGTGCATAAACACGCCATGGGAAAGTATGGCTGACGCACACGGCCAGGAGAATGTTTGGGTAAGATTTGGCGTAAATGAAATGAAACTTTCTCCGTATTGCATGGATTGTCAGTTTAGTCGCACAATCTTCTTTATTTTTTAACAATCTGCCAATGAATAGATCATCTCCTTCGTAGTCGGCATCTTTCAGGGCTCGCTGCAAGTAATCTGCAATAGGTGTACTATTTGTTAGATAAAGTTTTTGTTACATGTTAACCTTTTACTAGCGAAATAGAATAGTAGCTACATGATAGCTACAAGATTCATAACAATAATATATTCATAAGTATACCAGAAAAACACATGCTACACTAAAATTTAGTTTCTAAACTTTGAATTAGATCCTAACATGTTTTACCTTCTTCTCCCGGATCGTCGAAATATGGTGGGGCGTCCTTGTCATACAACACTATTGGTACTGGTGTTTCTTTCAAATAGATATCTGCCATCTTTCGGTTAATCTAGGTTGCCAACACCATACCTTGTTCTTGAGTTACCTTACAAGGTTGTTAACTCTACTCATCCTTGGAGTATTTATAGGTGCCATACAGAGTGGTCTATCCGGGTTTGAGTAGTAGTGTGCCACCTCGTCTTGACCTGATTATATGACGGAGAAGACCATTTTTCAGTTGGTTTCCGTTAGTGTTAAGTAGGAACACATATATTATTTGCTAAGCTACACTTAACAAGATAACATACCTAGCTTGGCAAGACAATTGTTGCTAGATAATTCATCTTCGTCTATCAGCTCCTCACTTGAGAAGCATATACTATTCGTTGGTGTCTTAAATGTCGAGTCTGTTGACCAAAGCGCCACTACTGAGACATCGCCACGAGCTAGATCTTTGTTCCAATTGTCGAACAGAGCTCACACCTTGCCAATAACATGTTCTTTTTAAATCTTCTATGTATTCTTTGTCATCGTCTAACAATCTCAATGCACCACACGCATCTTTGAAGCTTCCATAAACAACTCCCCCAACTGTCTTGATCTCATCAAAACTTCTTGGTCCTCTTTGTTCATTCAACAAAACGCGGAGATAATAACCTTCTTCGTATTTCATAGGCACATAGTTTATTCTTCCGATTGAAAACCCTCTTTGTCTAAGATTAAACTGCTTGTCCTGTGAATCATAAGTGAATTTGTTTGGAATCTCAGCATATGTAAGTTTCCTAGCAATACCACTGACCTTGTTCAAATTCATCCATGCTATTAACATAGAAAGCTCTGCTGAATCACGATTCAGAATAATTTCTACTTCGTCATCACCCTTAAAATATATAAGTTGCTCCCCAGGAAGATGGAAAGATAGTTTCAACTGGTGTAGCCCGAAAGTGAATATCATAACCAAGAATCCTCCATGCAGCTTCACATGCAGAGACATACCTATAAATAATGATAGATAAACAACTACATCATAAAAACACAGTGGCATCGATTCTAAATATAGTGTTTTTGCATCGAAATAATGATAGATAAACAACTATATCGATTCTACAACACAGTGGCATCGATTCTAAATATAGTATTACAAAATTTACCTGCAATCGAAATAGTCTTGGACTTCATTTTTTGGCTGTTCTTGGTTTATAGTATCCTCAACATGTACTGAATCATTACCCACTCTGTCTTGCTGAGGTGGTTCAACAACAACAGTTATTTTGTCAGGTCCTTTGTGAACATATTTAAACAAATACCTTCCGGAACCTGACTGGTTACACCACTCCACGTTAATGTGTGCTCTGTAGCGTAACAAAAGGTGCTTGTTGTATGGAATAACATATCTGTTATCACATTTAAATCCGTTCTTCTCAATGTATCTTGATGATGTTCTTCTTCTGTAAACTGGAAACCCTTCTTTATCAATAGTAGTTGCCTCACGGTATGGCTTCGGAAAGTATTTAGAGCATTTTCTATTAACCATACACGGAGAATTTAGGTGCACAGCACCACATGGTCCATGAATCATCATGTCCTTGACATTTTGATATAGTTCTGGTTCCTCTTCTTTGTCAGGGATTTCAGCTGATATAATTTTATCAATATCTTCTGTAGTGGGGAATTTATAACTCGGATCCATGAAGAGTAGAATATGAGCATGTGGCAACCCTCTTTTCTGAAATTCTATGGTATACATTGCTGCAGGAATAAGCTGATTGTTAAGTTAAACATATGAAAAATAATCAAACTAAACATTAAGTTAATTGTAATAAAACTTACATGTAGAAGTCTTTCCCAACAGGTGTCTTTTGGTCAAATCTGTCATCAATGAATCAAGTTTCATCTTGAAAATTCTGCATATAACTTCTGGACGATCTTCAGACTTTAAATTACGGGCATCAACATACCTTTGAATCTCAGGTCACTTTGGATTACATGTGAAAGTGATGAACAGATCAGGAAATCCAAAATGCTTAGATATAGCCATTTCATCTAAGTAGTTTTGTCTCATGTAACTAGGACCACCAGTAAAGGAAGATGGCAAGTACATTTCCCTTCCTTGTTTATTCATATCAACATTCCCACCTTGGGCTACCTTTTTGACGTTGTTGTAATTTTCTACCCGCAAACTTGCCTGATTACACTTTATGTAACCAAGCCTGTTACTCTCAATCATGGTATAAGCGTCTACCATAAATTGTTGAAAGAGCCGTCTAGAATTTAAAAGAGTATGCGACTCACTTTTTCTTTCTTGAATACGGAAAGCAAAGAACTGCCTCATACTGATTTGCTTTCGAGGCTTCTTACTCTTAGTCCTACCAACTTTAACATGACCTTTCTCAATTCCAATCTTGTACCCATCCTCGCCATAAGGAAACAGTAAAGGGTACTGTAATGCAAGATAGGATAAAAGTATTTCCTTTATCCTCTGTAGTTCACTAGATTTTGCTTGCAAAACAATGTCATGATGATCCATTTTCAAATTAAAATCACCTAGAATCAATGCAGCTACTTCTGAAGCTGTAGGCACGTTATAAGTTCTGCCATCCTTCTCTCGACTACTGATAATCCTCATATGAAATGTATCATCTGGATTAGTGTTGAATCTGTCTCTGACAGTTCGAAATTTCTCAACTTATGGGTTGACTTCATTCAACATTTGGATGATCTTCTGGATTAGCTCTTTTCTTAGTGGTTGTTTCTTCTTATATTTGTGAGGGTCCTTGGATTTGCTGCATGTTTAGTTAAAGTTATTAGATTATACATTACATTGTCAACATAATAAATTAAAAATATCAAAAAATGTTTTAATAATAGAAAAACTCACCTCATAACTGTTTGCCTATTATCAACCTCATTTTCCGTGTCAACAATATATAGCTGTTGAAACTTAGGGGGTTTACCATTTGGAGGCTTCAAACTTCCCATTAAATGATAATTTTCTCCTTGGATTTGAAACATTTGAGGACCACGTCCTGGTGTGACACATCTATCAACTTTCCCACCCAGTGAAGTGAAGGAGAAAATCATGTTATAAGCTCTGACATTGTCTCTAAAATGTCTGCTTAGCTCATCATTGTTTGTTAGCAATGCAACCAATAATTCAGGAGTTTGGCGTATGAATGAAATTTTAACTTGCCCCTGACCACAACATAAGGAAAAAACAGGGGTCCTTACTTTTGACTGCTTGTTAATACGTTCATCATACCACATATAAGCTTTACAAACCTGACACTCATGAATTGGGTCGTCGTGGTCAATATACTCTAAAAAAATATATCAAACGTTTAGTTAGTATTTATAAAATATAGATATATACTTGAAATTGAACACAGGAAGACCATCAAGTTTTTTTTATGTCAATACCAGTTTTGTTTTCAGTGGCTTTTGATTAAGACTTATTTGGGTTGGTCTGAGTAGTTTTTGGTTTGAATGAGCATAAATCAGCAAAGATTTTTTGGAAGTTATTCTTCACAGCATGTAGATAGTCCAGCTTTTTCTGTACTTCTTCTAAAACTTTTGTATCATCAATTTCAACATCTGACTGTCCATCAGTATCCTCTTCAGCACTTGAACAATCATATATTTGTTCGTCTTGTTCTTCTGCAACACATATTAATAAATTGTCTGATTACTTAATGCGTGTAGCTGTTCAAAAAGCCATATTGTATATGAATGAAACTAACCTTCTGATGAACAATAGTATTGATCATAGTTCTCGCTGTCTAGTGCAGATTCCAAAATGTTGTCATGATTGCTTGCATTCGAAGTTTTGGATGATCTTGAGATTGGTGGAGAAACGAATGAAGAAGCAGGTAAAACTTTCTCATTTATAGTTGACTTATTGATTGGAGTAAGTGTTTTCGATATGTTATCAAAGCATCTGTCATTTATATTTTGTTTCTGTCTTGAATCTGCTAAATAATATTGAAATCATATGAGAAACATATTATAAGATATCATCTGCAAATTATAGTACTTATAAATGAACTGCAATATATATTACCATGATGTATATTTTGTTGTGTACTGCTAACAGGAAACTTGTGGGAAGAAGGAATCTGGAACGGACTACTTGATGATGAAGGTATGTTTGTAATATCATTGAAAAGTCTTCCAAAAATTTGCTTGTTTGGAACATGGGTTGGAATACTGGTGACACTCTGGTTAGGATTGCAATTTTCATTATCAAAATCAGGCATAGAACGTTTGTTAGACCCATTCTTTGGATCCTCATTTGACATACCATCTTTTATCTTCCTCATCCTGCATTACAGTATACAAAAAAGGAATTGTGTTAATAATGAAAAAGCTAGCGAAACTCTTTAAATAAGAATCACAAAGAATTGAATGTAGTATATTATAAATTGCTTGTGAATTCTTAACTTTCAAGGATTCAGGTAAGAATTAGGAAGACACCGTAATCTAGAAAAAAGATCATAAGATTTGCTTGACTGTGGCTGACGCGTTTATAATGTTTTGAGAATATATAGTTGTTGGCTAGAATATATTGTTAGGATATAATAACTTGCTAGCTTAAATATAGCTCACAAAATATCAATTGTAACTAACCCAATGTAGAAACCTCGTTTATTAGGCCAAGTACATTAAGATGAGTTATGATATTGAATCTAAATATATGATTTGGTTGTTTATAAGATTTTAAGAAATCGTAACCGGTATTAGGTATAATAATATCGTTTTTTTAGACGAAGTACATAGCAAACTGAATTGATTCACTGAAGTTATACTTGATTTGGTTGTTCAGCAAATTTCTATTGATTATCCAATGAAACAGTTTTTTCCCCCACCGAAATGTACAAATGTGTATTAATCAACAGTGGGCTTGTTTACCTGATTGAACTCCGAAGAAGGGATAGTTTATTAATCAAATATACTAACTTAAGTTGTACTAAACTACTTAGTTTAAAGAATTGTTTTTCACTAATCATGAAAACTGATTAACTCTATTTTGTATATATATAGATTTTACTGATGCAATATAATCGTTTTTTTCATTTGTAGGTTAATATCTACAGAATAAGATATGGATTAGGTGGGCAGAGTCTATGAAATTAAAAGGTCAGTTGATTCTTCATATAGCATATATTATAAAAATGAAAGTAATAGATAATATTTTTAAAAGAGAAGATCTTATTGATGATAGCGAGAAAGAAACACAAAATGAACCTAGATTGCCTACTACTAAGGGTAAATCATTTAGTCTGATATACCCTAAGTAAACATTATTAAACCAATACAAAAGAACAAAAACATCGAAAAAAACTAAACATGAATATCTTCTCTCCGACATTAGTCTGACTCCAATGATCTATTGGGAATGCAACAATCTGGTGCAGTGTAATCTTGTTCATTGGACACAGAATTGTCTTTTCCTACATCACTTTCCCCCAACCTCCTTCTCGTCTTCTTCCTTTCCAATCTCAGTCAAGCCATCGAGTTTCTCCAACTTAATTGGTTTCAAGCATGTCTTCTTGGTAGTAGAACATCTCTCCAAAGATGTATCTTCCACAGTTCTCTTGGAAGATGGAGTAGTCATGCCAGAAACTGACATTTTACTACCTTCACTACTGTTAGTGAGTAGATACATTGCCTGGAATAATTAAAAGTTTCAGTTCATAGTTATAATGTGTAGTAGAAAACAAAATCGATATAGATTTCAACCTCACTGCCTGAGATGAGATGATCAGGATTGATTGTCCCCTCTGAGTCATTAGGATCCTCAATCTTCACATTGGCAACACCTGACCAGATCTTACCAATCCTGTAAGTGTCATTACTTCCAGACAAATTGTCATTCTCGACACACACAAGTAGCTGAAACGTTTTTCCAACCAAGTTTTTGATAAAAGGAGGCGGTTTTGCAGGATCCTGCAACTGAATTATAAATGACACGATATAAGAACTTAATGATAAAATTTTGATTTGTTAATCTTATTCTGAATTGTTATTACTCACATCATCATCATACACGCCATCAAGCAGATCAAATGTTGTATCACCAATCATCTCGGTGGCAGCTCCATCAAACAGAATACATTTGATATCTCCTGTATGATCCATGACTCCAACATGCAACTTGAACCTATAACCAAATATTTTCTTATTTATTTTACTAATCAATATATATAAAGTGTAGGAATATATTATATATATAGTAATGAGAACACGAACCTTGGAAACACTTGTGTTATGTTAAGGTTGCATTTAGGACACCAAAATGTGAGTTCTTTAGGCTTAACAGAAATGGAGGTGTCGTTATTTTTCAACTCAACTTTCTTGCTACATTTCTTGCACCCAACATAAAACCAACCCATGTCACCATCTATTTTAAAAATGGTGCACATGATCTTGCATTTCTGAGCTTGAATAGGTGCAAGAGTATTAGTAAATCATCTAATAGGATATTAATTCCAGAGTAACGAACCAAAATACAATAATGATTAAACTTTATACCTCAGTGAAATCAAGTAAGCAGGATATTGATTTTTTAGGATAGTGTTCGAAGTAATCATCACTTCAAACAGACAATTCAAGCTTTGGTTTAGTCTCAGCAATTGTGAGTGCAAGACCATCTTTTGGCAAACTGTAATTAGCATTAGACTCAGAATCTCTACTATAAGTATACTTATAAGTGAATAACATTTTATAAGTGAAAAACATAGTAAAGGGTTAGTTATTACGTGTTCTTAAAGACTTCCACCTCTGGATACTCTGGATTAATGATGACAACTGAAGCATCAAAAGCATTTGTAATCTGGTTTTGCCCTATTACAGATGAAATGTATTTGTAAATAATGGTAAAGGCAAAACAATGTACTTCATAAACATTAGTAAATATAAGTAAGATAATGGTTTATCAGTTACTTCTAAAAGTACTGATTTTGGCAAACCTAATTAGGCAAACAACAATCCCACCAATTGAATTCTCACATGCCTGGCTTACTTGATTAGCAAATTTCCCCCACAAAGTACATGGCAATCGATCATTCTGACAGAAGTAACAATTAAACTAATGAAATAAATCTTTCTATTTACGCACATTTCGTTCCTCAGCTCAAATTCGAGCTTCCTTGCTGATTTGTTGTTGACAATCATGTTGTCAATGTTCTCAACATTGACAACTTGACCAAGAACATCTGCACGTTGAAAATTGGTCTTATATTTAACGATAAAGTGTTCAAGTTTTAATTTAGCACACTATAATATTAATGAAATACCTACCAATGAAATAACATGGATTCAGTTCACCAACAATTATGGATTGAAATGTGGGTAATGCCATGTAAGGATCATCAAAAATAGAAACACATGGTGAGACAAATGTATGGCTAATAAAAGACATCTTGAACTGATGATCAGTAACCCGGAAATGTCCCCTGACTTGACCCAAAGAGAAGTTCTCAATAACTCTCCACTGGTCAAGCGCAATGTGCCTTTCATACATATTCACCAAACTCTTTTTAACACTTGCATGGATCTTGGATCCCTGTCACAGAAGATTATAGTTTATCATCAAGAAGTATATATATGAAATTAAGAAAAACTTTGATCATATTGCATAACATGAACGTACCCTCTGATCAGCTAGTACCATTTCGAGTGTTTCTCCTGACTGGGCTGTGTATTGTTTCCAGGTGTGGAGGATTTTCACTTGCACACGCCAGCTAGTCTTGAAGGGTTTAACATCAGCAAGGTAAGTTGTAGCCATGGCCCCATTCATTTTGTTTAGATCTTGCTAGTGAACTTTATGCTATTAAAATGGAGTAGGCTGATGTGTTCAGGGTTGTAAATGATGTGTGTATTTATAGTTTCCAAGCATAAACTGTTTAGGTTAGCATAATAGTATAATTCTGTTTCAAGAATCGAATAGAATTTAAGAATATTCTGGAACAAAATCTGCATTAGTTGAAGATATGGAATCGAAACTGTTATAAGATATAATGGATTAAGCTCGTTTATTAGGCCAGATACATCAAGTTGAGTTGTGATATTGAAGATAGACATATGATTTGGATGTTTATGAGATTTCGAGAAATCATAACTGAAATTAGATATAACGAATTTTTATGGTTTTTTAATAGAAGTACAAAGAAAGCTGATATGCGATATTGAAGAAAGATTTGATTTGGTTGTTTATTCGATTTTACTTGCATATCTAATGAAACTGTTTTTCCCTCAACTGAAATGTTCAAATGTTCATTGTGCTTCTGATATTAGCAAAATAATAGGCAAATTACTAAATTTTGTAAACGTAATCTGATATTTTTATAAATAGATATTCATTTTATAAATATGCATATAGGCCTAGTGTTCAATGTAGAATTGATGGACTAAATTTAGTCGGATCGAGTATGTCACACATAAATGAGTATATGACATATACTTTTGTCCTATTTATTGTATAACTTATATAAAGCATATATATGACAATACACTTCGGCTATCAATTGGTAATATATTTATGTCATATGTATACTTAGTTCTTTCCGTGTATATGTTTAATTCAGTACTCTTTTAAATTTCTTTTTAATATGCAGATTAACATAGAATGGGATACATGAAAGAAAAACAGTATTTTCAAGGACAGTATAATAAGGTTAGTTAATTCTTCCTATTGCATGTCTTATGGTTGTTCTTAAAAACGAATATGTTTAGAAGAGAAGATTTTATTGATAAATTTGAAAAACAAAAATGAAACGGAAAGCTTGACTACTAATCAGAGTAAATCATTTACTCTGCTATTTCCTAAGTAGACATTATTAGATCAACATGAAAGAAAAAAAATACAGAAACATGAATATCTTCTCCTCGCATGCTGGTTCTTTCCAATGAGGTATTGAAAAGGACATAATCAGAGGCCAGCGTATTCTGAGTAATCCGGCTCAGGATTCTCATTGACTTCATTGTTCACCCCAGACTTTTTCTCATCTTCTTCATTTCCGACCATTTCATCATTCTTCTCATCTAGTTTCTCCAATTTAACTGGTTTCAAACAAATCTTCTTGGTAGTAGAGCATCCCTCCACTGTTATATCATCGATAGACCTCTGGATTTAGGCGTAGCAGTGTCAGACACTAACATCTCACTAACTTCACTGGTGCGAGTGAGTAATTTCATGGCCTGCAAAAAAAACATCACGTTTTATTATTATGTTCCAGCCATTAAGTATTTTAGAGACGTTGGAAAATACAATCATACCTCTATGTTTGATAAGGTGTGAGAATGATTAGATGCTCTCTCTGAATCATCAGCATCCTCAATCATCACAATATCAACACCTGGCCAGACCTTACCAACCATGTATGTATCATTCCTTCCAGACAAATTGTCATTCTCAATACACACAAGTAGCTGAAAGGTTTTCCCAACCAAGTTTTTGATAGAAGGAGGCATTCTTTCAGGATCCTGCAGCTGTGTTATCAATGATAGTCTATAAGAATCGATAGATCATTAGTGAAAAACCAACCAATCAGATATATTTTTCCATTGTCATTACTCACATCATCATCATAAACCCCATCAAGAAGGTCAAAAGCTGAATGACCAATCATCTTTGATGCAGCACTATCAAACATGATACATTTGATATCTCCTGTTTGATCAATGACTCCAACATGCAACTTAAACCTAGGAGCAAAAGAAATCATCTTAATGAGTGATCCACATAGACTACATATACAATAATATAATTATATAAAAAGGAATGAAATGGTATACCTTGGAACCACTTGTGTGATGTTAAGGTTGCATTTTGGACACCAGTATGTAGTCTTTGTTGGTTTATCGGCAATGGCGGTCTTGTCCTTATTGTTCATCTCAACTTTCTTGCTGCACTTCTTGCAGGCAACATAAAACCACCCAAAATCACCTTCTATAGTATGTATCTTGCACATGACCTTGCATTTTTGAACCTGAAAATATACTCAATTTTTTCAAACAACTATTAGGATATGATTTCAGTATTAAAACTCTATACATTCCTATTCAATATGGCTACCTCTAAGAAATGAAGTAAGCAGGAAATAGATTTTATGGGATACTGGTCAAAGTAACCATCACTTCCGAATGACAATTCACGTCTTGGATTAGTCTCGGAAATGGTGAGAGCAAGACCATCTTTTGGCAAACTGTAGTTACCAATCAGCCAATAAACCCCAAACTTAATATCCATGATTTATTAGCAATCAAAACACCTACAATATAGTATTTGATTACCTGTTTTTGAAATGTTCCACTTCTGGGAACTCTGGATTGATGGTAACAACTGAAGCATCAAAAGCATTTGTGATTTGGTTCTCCCCTAACATAAACGAAAACAAAAAGTAAATCGTTTCAGAGATAATCTGTACACTATCATAGTAATAGCAACTTCAGAGTTAAAATAACGGTTTAGGATTTTACCTCTGAAGGTATTGATTTTGGCAAACCTAATAAGGCACACAACAATCTCTCCAGTTGAGTTCTCACACTCCTGAATTACCTGATCAGCAAACTTCCCCCACAAAGTGCATGGCAGGCGATCATTCCTTAAAACACAAACCATTTTACAATTATTAATCAATATAGTTTATATATACTACCATTATTCTAAAAAAGTAATGATACATTTCGTTTCGAAGCTCAAATTCCAGCTTCTTGGTTGATTCGTTGTTGACAACTATGTCTTCAACTTTGCCAACATTGACAACTTGGCCAAGGACATCTGCAATAAGTAGTGTTGTGTTAGGTTCACTTCATATAGATGACAGAAATCAAAATACTCAAAAATAATATCGTTTGTTACTACTCACCAACCAAATAGAATAGATTCAATTCACCAACAATAATGGATTCAAACGTTGGTAATGACAGGTAGGCATCATTAGTCACGGTAGGACATGGTGAAACAAATGTACTGTTAACAAATGCCATTTTGAACTGATGATTTGTCACACGGAATTGTCCCCTGACTTGACCCAAAAAGAAGTTCTCAATGATTCTCCACTGATCAAGGGCAATGTGCCTTTCATACTTTTTCACCAGTGCCTTTTTCACACTTGCATGGATCTTGCATCCCTGGAAAGTTCTTATATAACATTAGAAAACGAAATTCTATAAATCAGCTCGACACATAATTTGTAAAAAATGTTTAGATTGAACGTACCCTCTGATCAGCTAGTACCATTTCGAGTGTTTCTCCTGACTGAGCTGTGTATTGTTTTCAGGTATGGAGGATTTTCACTTGCACACGCCAGCTGGTTTTGAAGGGCTTCAGGTCAGCAAGGTAAGTCGTAGCCATTGCACCATTCATTTTGTTTATAACTTGTTGCTATTTAATTGCAGTAGGGTGATGTGTTTAGGGTTGTAAGTTATGTGAGTATTTATAGTTTTCAATCATACATTGTTTAGGTTAGAAAAATGGTATAATCAAAATAGAATTTAAGAATATTCTGGAACCAAATCTGCATAACTCGAAGATATGAAATCAAAACTGTTATGATATATAATGTATAAATCCCGTGTATATGGCCAAGTACATCAAGCTGATTTATGATAATGAAGATAGATATCTGATTTGGTAGTTTATAAGATTTTAGGAAATAGTAGCTTGTATAATCGTCATAGAATTTAAGAATATTCTGAAAACAAATCTGCATAACTGGAATCTATGGAATCGAAACTGTTTTAAGATATAATGTAGAAACCTCGTTTATTAGGCTAAATACATGAAGCTAAATTATGATATTGAATCTAGATATATGATTTGGTTGTTTATAAGATTTTAAGAAATCTAGATAGATACCTCTTTTTCTAGTCGAAGTGAAGATAAACTTGATTTCTTTGTTCAGAAAATGTAGCTTGATTACCTAATAAAACATATTTTGCCTCTACTGAAATGTTTAAATGTTTATTAATCCACAATGGGCTTGTTTATCTGGTTGGACTCCGAAGACTGAAAGTAAAAGCCTTATTACAACACAGGTCTCGGGTGGGTGATTGGATCATAAAGATTTCAACTCTACGTCGAATGGTCCACTGCTCCAGGAGAGGATCCGCGTGTCTTGATTTGTCAAATTATGTATTTGACCCTCTAGTTGTTTTTTTGTTTATGTGAAATCACGATGACATGTAATGTAATATAACACATCACGATAGGTTAAAGTTCTTTCAACATTACTGAAATAATAGTGTAGAGATGATTTAGGGCGGTAAAAAAAAAGAACTAATGATTTAGGGAACAACAAATACAAATAGTGACATGAACCTTATTTAAAAAAAAAAACCCAGGTACTGTGTCATTATTTTGTCAACAAATTTAAGCTTGTACTCCTTATTCAAATATATTAATCTATAACACGATGGGAGATGACAAAATATCTATGCATACCGCTACTAATTTGAAAATTTGTGAAAGTGATTTATAAGAAAATCAATGTCTATAGACATACAATTCGGATTTACTCATACTAAACTATAAATCTAAAACTTATCTAAATTTTAAACAGATCTTTATATAAGTTTTTACTATTTCGTTCAATATTTTGTAATGACAGTAAGAATATATTAACTTAAATGATCATATGTTTATGCATAAGTATTGTTCACTCCTTGCCAAACCTGACATGCGTTCTTGTCACAACGGTTATGGAATAAACTAATTCTTGAAATCTCCGATTACGATATAATATCAGAATGATTTTTGTATAACTAAAGCAGAAATAATCGTAATTTTTTCTTACAATTTTATTAGATTGACTCAAATAAGCTAATACTGAGCAATATTGCTTACATAGGTAACTAGATCCTGATCCGCACCTACGTGCGAGAATGTTATGGTTTACTTATGGGTTTTCTATTTTGTGTCTTTTTTATTTTTATTTTTGTGTTTTTGTATTGTAAAAAAAGCCAACATTCTATATTATAAAGCAAATCCTGACAATTTTATCATTTTTTCATCACCAGAAAAATCGAAAATCAGATTTGAGGGTTTTTTCATTTAGAGTAATTATGATTGTTTACGTCAACTTTGAATCATATACATATATAATTTCTCTAGTGTTGAATGCGGTGAGTTTTCACTTATGTAACACCCCGAAAATTCAAAAGAATCTTTGAAGCTTTACTAAATTTAATACTAAAAATTTTATAAAGTGTAAAATTAAAATCTCGTAGGAACTAGGACTTGGCACAGAGCGGATATCCGGGATTTTAGTGATATTTGTGATCCGATTTACGTGATCCAAATACTTAGGGGGAGTTGTTAGATCATTGATTTGAATGGATTTGGAAATCCAAGTAAAATCATGTGTTATTCAATCATTGATTTTAAATGTTTTATAAAAATTATGTGATATTGGTTATATGATTTACAAATAATTTTTAAAATCACCCCTTATTCAATATTGAAGATTTGAGTATGGATTTGACTTCATATTAGATTTGAATGGAATTGAATATATGCTTTACTTATAAATAGAGTGATTGAAATCCTTGGGTTCCACCTAGTTATTTGGGTTGATTTGGAAGAAAACAATATTTTATTATATTTTAATCTCATCCGGTTAAAAAATGTATGGTCGCTTGTTGTATAGCAATGTTTTGAACAACAAATAGAATAAAACCTTCAAGCATATCAATCATGAAAAAAAACTGCTAATATAAAGATCATGAAACACCATCATATAATAAAAACCAACAATACTAGAAAACAAAGAGAAGCTTTTGAAAACCATATGAGACTAGAAGAAAAATTATAGAAAACCAATGATACTTGTAAACAAAAGATAATTATTATAGCACTCCATCACGTTACGCACAATCCAACCATAACGATCATCAATCGGTGAATCAGTTTAACGGCATCGTAACGAACTGTGTTTTCCAAATTAAGAACTTCTTTGATAGCTTCTCATACGTTATTTTTCTTCTTCTCAGCCTCTCTTTGTTCAGATTCTCTTTATTGTCTTGTTTCTCTTTCTTGTATTAGATTGAAGAGTTTATGAGTTACTGTTGTCAATGAATTCATCTCGGTATGGACTTCTTCTGAATCTTCACTATGAGTTTTTGGTTCACCTACATGGTTAGTATTGCTTTTACGCTTCTTTCTCATAGGAAGTTTTTCTGAAGGGCCCCTTAAATTGTTGTCCACAAAAGGCAAAGGTGTTTCATGATCTTCCTCGACATCCATTAAAAAAGATTCAATAGAACTTGTTTGCTTTTTTCCAGCAATTTCACATGTTCGAGCATCCGTATCATCACCTAATCCAATAGCATTCCCACCGGTTGCTATGTTGTCCTCATATATCATCTTGAAATCATCAAATTCTTCAAAGGTTTCATCTCTTGAATTTTTTGTAACTTGGATGCGCATAAAATTCAAAGAAATATATATTTTAGCATAATTACAAATTTCAATATTTATTTTTTTATTATCTTATTGATGCAACCTTCCACGTACTATTTAAAATTGTATTAAAAAAGCTAAAAGAAAAAGCTAATGTACGTATGTGAAGCTTACCTTTATATAATTATTCCACACCTTATCTGATGCTGTAAACCGTTTTGTGTTTGGATGCCCTCCAAACCCGGGCTGCAACTAAGAAGTTCAACACCACTTACGTATTTTCTCTTCAAGGTCTTCATTCTGTTTAGGTAGTGTTTATGAGTTTTGTCATCCTCATGTTTTCGATTAACAATAGGCAGTATTTTTCTTTCCACTGTAAACTTGCTGAACACACCACTTGAATTACGCCAACCCGAAGCAAGACCGTCTAAAAGTAAATCTATCAAAGTTCTGGTTTCTTGTGGACTCCATGGAAGGTATGCATTTTTTTCTTGATCTTGTTGTGATTTGCTCATTGTTATTTTATTAATGCTACATAAAAACTAGTATAAAAAGTTAGTTAATATAGGCTTTTCGTTAACCTAAAGGTTCTTATGAAAAATGGTGATTTGACAAATCTTCGATTAAAAAATTTGAAAATCTTACAATTTCTTGAGTCACAAATTTTTTTGTAATATATCACAGCTGTATCTATGAATCCACTTTAGAAAGCTACCATGTAAAATGTTCTTACGAAAAATGCTGATTTGACAAATCTTACAATTTTTTGACTCACAAAAAAATTCGTTCACCTAAAAGTTCTTACGAAAATGGTGATTTATCATATCTTATTAGAAATCTTACAATTTATTGACTCACAATATATATATATATATATATATGTATATACACTTTCTCTACGAG
>Ga0041059_1000539_pt1 | contig 29026 bp, 15 predicted proteins | sample AraColnosormetaG_FD_56232 | JGI IMG/M metagenome (GOLD analysis project Ga0041059, IMG submission 56232) | Arabidopsis roots microbial communities from North Carolina, USA - Col MF nosort | ecosystem: Host-associated > Plants > Roots > Unclassified | place: USA: North Carolina | collected... | reverse complement strand
GTACCTCTCATCGTAGTGAACAGACTTGATTCTTCTTGATTAAGAAGCTTTGATAACCCGAAATCAGATATCTTAGGTTGGAAATGATCGTGCAGTAAGATGTTCTCTGGCTTCACATCGCAGTGTATGATCTTCTGGTCGCAACCACTGTGGAGATACGCGAGCCCGCGAGCAGTCCCGAGCGCTATATCAAACCTTTCTTGCCACTCAAGCACCGGACCATTCCCACTAAACAGAGTCTTTTCTAACGAGCCATGGTTCATGTACTCGTAGACTAAGAGTAACTGCCTCCCGCGAGCGCAAAAGCCTCGCAGTTTCACTAGATTCGTGTGTCTGATATTTCCAATTATCGCGATTTCCGTACAAAACTCTTGTCTACCGTGAAGTCCATGGTTTGTGATTTTCTTGACAGCAATGAGTGTTTCATCTGGGAGAGTTCCTTTGTAGACTGATCCAAATCCGCCTGATCCTATCTGCATCTTGAAATTCTCAGTTGCTTGTTCCAGCTCCTCGAATTCGAATTTCTGAGGTAACCCCGGGATATGGAAAGATCCTAGATCTCCTGATTCGAACGACCCGGGTCTAGTTACTTGCTTCTCACGGATGCTACTGTATCTCATCACTGCACATCTACGCCACCAGAGAAGCCCTAATGCAATCAAAAGGAAGAAACCAGAGCAAGGTAAGAGCACAAGTGCGATCACAGGGAAGCTAGATCCTCCTCTGTTATTGTTTCCCGGAGGCTGAGCGTTTGTTTTTCTGATAGACAACTTAACGTATCCAATAAGATCATGATTCTCTGGTGAGTTCTTTACTAAAGACAAAGAACCAAACGAGTCCTTTACGAGATAACAAGACCGAGACGTGTTCTCATAGAAAACACCGAGGCAAGAGCAATTCTTACTGCAAATATCATGACAAGCCAATAACGGGAGACCGTGTTCCACAGGATCGGTGAAATGAGTAGAGAAGTAAGACACACCAAGACCTAGTTCGAGATACGAAATGTTTCTTGCTTCACAAGAAACAGGTAAACTCAATGATTGGCTAACCGGAACACACACACCCTTACCAGCATCCATTCGCATCTCATCTGGACATGAACAGCTCTGATTTTCCGAAGCGTTATCAAGATTACAAAGCCCGAGCTTACCGCAGACAAACGGAATCTGACAAGAATCCATAGGACCAGAGAATTCCGTCACAAGATTCTTCCCGGAGAATCTACTAACGATGAACTTACCTGATGAATCCATCTTCGCCACTCGGAAATCAGAGGACGGTGGTAAAGCCACGCGGACTACAACCACCGTCCCGTTCCGTGCCATAAGAGCTAATCCTGAAGTAGTGACCGTTAGATACTCAACAGGGAAGTTAGAATCAACATTAGCTCGTATATGCATCCTTAGCTTCCAATAATTCTGTCCTCTCCACTGCATCAAACCGTCGGATTCACCGACCAAGAACTTATAATCTCCGGTAGAGAAATCAGACCGCGAGACGGATCCGGACAAGAACATCCCAAGCTTAAGTCTTTGTCCAAGAACGATCGAGTCAGTAGGAAAATCAAAGCTTTCCCATAGAGAAACGTTCAAGTGATCAAGAAGAAGGAGATTACCGGCGTCGGTTAACCGAAGGGACTTAACCGGAGAAGCTAAAACCGGCGTTGACCAAACTGGTATTTGACTTTTACCATCTTCAATAACAGAGATTCCTTGAGGAGTAAGATTCATTGTACCAGAGCTTGAAACAGGGGAATCTCGATTTGATGACCAGATTGTTGAACCGGAATCGACATGGACGACGGAGAAGTAGAAACCGGTAGAGGAATCATCGCCGCCGGGACTGAATAAACCGGCTTTGAAGATGGAATTACGAGACAAGAGGAAAGCTCCTTTGGAGCTATCGACGAATCTGAGGTTAGAAGCTGTGAAATTAGGGTAAACAAACTCTATGGAAGAAGCACATGAAACAAAGACAAAGAGAAGATTGAGACTAAGTAACAACAACAACAACAGAAACGTTGATTTCATAGAGAAACCACTCTGTTTGTTTTTGTTATTATTACAAGAAGTGGATCATCAGAGAAGAATCTGAATGAGTTCTTGTTTTTTTTTGTGTTGTGTTGTTAAGTTTGACCAGAAACGTATTATTGGTGTGGTGGTGACCATTATCATCACCTTATAATTGTTTATTTTAGGAAGGCAACGTTTGAATGCTTTGAAAATTACACAAGGGAAGATTTAGTAATAAATTGCGGCGAGCATTTATGAAGTAGGCCAGTTTTCTTTCTTACGATGACTATTAGGTTTTATTTATTGCTCACCGGAACTTATACGAGTTTGATGTTGCACTAATAATTTATTTTTTTAGTTTCTTAGTTAATTTTTTTTGCAAGGAAAAACAAATTATTCATTTTTTCTTCACATTAAATTTCGTTTCAGAACTTAAATTTGGTTACATAATAATTGGTTTATATTTTAAATGTAGATTTCAACTCTGTTCGATTCACAATAAATATTATTTTAACGTTTTTCACATGAATTTAAAAATAAAAACACAAATTCAAATTTAAATTATATTCCTTAAAATCATGATGACTTTTAGTTTTTTTTTATAGAGATGAGGTTATATTGAAAATATAAAACGATATTTATTTTTAAACAATTTATTTGTATAAATTGTACTCTTTCTACTTCAAAAAATTTTATTTATAAGTTTTTTGCATATATATTAAGAGATCATTTATTTTTTCTTGTATATAGATAAAAGCATCATTTATTATTTACCTAACACAATTCAACCAACTATAAAATAAACTCCAAAATATAAATAGTAAAAAAAACATATAAAATCTAATGAACTTTGTATAGAAAACTGAAAACATCATTTAATCTGAAACAAAATAATTATCCGAAAACATCACATATTATTATTATAAACTGAAACAGAAGAAACAATAAAATTTCCATTTTTATCTCACTATTAAAGTGAGAACATTATGTAGACTTTGCCACTAGACCATGAACCTTTCTAGTGTTCATTTCTTCTACCTTATCTGTTTTACTTCCTTAAGAAGTTTTCGATTTTACCTTCAGAAAATCAAAATGGTAAAAAAAGGATATAGGTTTTCTCTCTCTTTTCTCTCTCAAATTTTTCAGAGAAAGAAAACTGAAGACTCTTATGGTCGTCCGAAATTCTTTCTGGCTTTGTCTCTCGATAGGGATTATCATCTGGCAACTACCAGCTATTTCCGGTGTTGGCCAGCTCTTGTCGCTTTCATATCGATAATGGTCGGCTTTGCCGTCAGCGCTCCTTTGCTTCTTTTCATTTTTCTTATAAATTAGTTTTTTTTAATAGAAGTTGCGGTTAAACCTCATCGGATCTGTATATTAGTGGTGGCGTTTGTGGCGATTCTCCACTCAAAAGGGTCATACATATCCTTTAGGTTTACGGTTTATGGAAAATAATTAGGCAATTTGCAATTTAGTTGAAGATCCAAAGCAATTTCCTCAACTTATTACTACTGCTTTTAGCTATTTCTTTTTATTAAAGCATTGATTGGTTTAGTTAACAGAAGTAGATTAGTTTGAGATCTTATCTCATTTCCGTTGCTTTGCGATGAATCTAAAAAAAAAATAATATTGATGATTAAAGCAAGTGATTGAGATTAATGGTTCCATATTAGATCTTTACTTCTGTTTTGCAGTTATCGGTGAATTACAGAAGAATCTATACTCGATTCATTCGATGTTAGTTTCAATCTCCGGTAGAATCGATGGCTTCAACGGCGAAAGACGATGACTGAAATCTTTTGTCTCCTCATGTTACACGCGTTATCAATGTTGACACTTGTCTTGAGATCTTATAGTTCGATCCAATCTTCTTCTTAAGCGATGCAAATGGTTGGGCTCGTGTTGGGCCTTATATGTTTTCCAGTTTCAGTTTTGTAGTCATGGGTTGTGATATTAATAAAACTAAACCTTTGTGAAAAAAAAAATCAAAATGGTATATACTCTTATAAATCCGTATAGATTCTGTGGTATACAAGGGTTTAGTATTTCTTCTTTTTTTTTTTGGTTAACTACAAGGGTTTAGTGTTAGCACACTGTAAAACCCAATATTACATATAAACAGATTTAAAACTCTGTTTAAAAATATTTGGTATACAACCGCTATTGACAACAACAAGTCTTGATCTTGACCAAAATTAGTTTGCCTTGCTCCTCTTAACGTATGTTGTTCTCTCTTTGATAGTTTCTGACTTGGATTTTCCTTTTCAAGATGTAGAACTGTTGTGCAAACTTGAGCTATCAGATCCATATTGTAGCTGAGGATCACTTATAATCTCCTACATAAGGAAAATATATAGTTTAACTAACCGAAACATGTTTAAAATCTAGAGAAGGTGCTTAATGGATTTAATACCTGTATCGAAGTCGCGGACCCTGAGCTCCTGATCGGTGAAGGCTGTCTTACACCAAATTTAATGCTTTCTTCAGCTAGATCCCTGAGTTTTTTAAGCTCAGGCAAAACAATGTTCCCTAAGTCAGGTCTGTCTTTGCGTCTTAATTTTGCACATTGTAGAGCAAGTTTTGCTGCAGCCAAGGCTTCTTCGAATGGCCAGTCAGGAACAGCAGGGTCTAACATCTCAGCGAAAGTTCCCTTTTCAATGGCTTTTTCGACGTGATGAGTTAAACCCATTGGTGGCTTAGCTGTAAGTATTTGCAAAAGCATAATGCCGAATGAGTAAATGTCTGACTTAGTTCCCAACATACCGGTCTGCTGATATTCAGGATCTATGTAAAAGAATGTTCCAGCGGTTGAAGTCATTCTATATTGGGTTGCAGTGTCAGCAACAGATGGAGGGACGAGTCTGGCCAAGCCCACATCTGAAATCTTGCTGACGAAATGCTGGTCGAGTAATATGTTTCCCGGTTTAAGGTCACGGTGCACCAAAGGCTCCGGTTTCATCTGGTGGAGGAAATGAAGACCGGTTGCGATTTCAGATGCTATACGAAATCTTAGCTGCCAAGAAAGGATTGGAGAGTTTCCTCGTCTGAAGAGACAGTCGTCTAAGCTACCATTGGCCATGTATTCATAGACTAAACATCCGTATTCCGGACATGCACCAAGCAGGAGAACCATGTTTGGATGTCTCATACAGGTTAGTACTTCAACCTCTCGCTGGAACTGAGACCTTCCTTGTGCCGCGTCTGGTCTTAGAACTTTTATCGCCACTTTAGTATAGTCTAGTGTTCCCTTGTAAACAGGTCCATAGCCTCCTTCTCCGACCTTGCGACTAGGCGAGAAATCTTCTGTGGCTTCTTCAATCTCCTCAATAGTGTATTTTCTGTACCTTAAAGAAGACACCGCCCTCTTCTTTTCATCTACGGTTTCAATGTGCTTTCTCTTTTCAGCTTCAAGGTCTGATAATTTCTGCGCTGCCACTGCCGCTTCCATAGCTGCTCTGCTTTTTTCTTTCTCCCTCTCTGCCATTGCCATCGCTGCTTCCTTGGAAAGTCTCACTTCTTCTAATTTATGTTCCTTCTCTGCTTTCCACTTGAGTAACTCGTTAGCCTGAGAAAGAAATGTATTGGATTATAAGTTTGGTGAGAATCTGACAGAAAAATTAGCTTTTGATTGTTGAAAACTCATACATACCGCTTTCTTTGCAGAGATTGCTTCCTTGCAGGCACTGTTATACATTTCCATTGTATGCTTTAGCTCCATCTTCAGCCTTCTCATCTCGGTTTCAAGCTCATCCTGTCAGATTTTAGAATTAAACAAATGAAAAAAACATTTCTCATGTGCACATATCTGGTCTTAGAGTAGTAAAATACTTGGCCCTGTAGTGAAAATGATTGTCTCCCACTTTCAAATGAGGTTGAAGAGTTTGGTGCATATGGTGAGCCAAGATCTATGGACTGCTTTGAGTATGTTGTAGCAAAACTCAATCGATTTTCTCCATACTCAGAGGTGACTGAGAGCCGTGGAACATCCACATCGTCATACAAGGAAGGAAACATCTGATCCACACTCGGTCTTCCACTACTCACAAATGATATATCAGAGTCTGTTATTGAGGGCTGGTAAACGCCTTCGTATCCTCTTCTCGAAAAGGGAGACCTACTCAACATGTGTGTTTACCATAAGTAAAATGTAACTTATGGAAAAAAATAAAACAACTTATGTAGGTAAGAAACATACTTGATCTCTATCTTGATCTCATCATGTGTTCTTTGCATTGTTTGTTGCCTCCTTTCAACTGCAACATGAAAGACATTTGATCAGTTAGGAAAAGCTATTTTAGCTTATATGATGTCCTTGAAAAAACTTGGTCATATATACCATTCATATTGCTCGTCTGAGCGTGTGAATGATGTCGCATAGATGGCATATTGGAATGGGGAGGTGAACTTGTAGCTGATCTCAGAAACGAGATTTTCCCTTTAGAGATAACATATACTGTACAGAAACTCGGTGCCTTTTTCATGACAGTGCTTGAAACATCCGCTGCTTTGAACCTTCTATCAAATAAAACATATATATAAGGATGCTCAGATTTAGTCTTAAGTAAGGAGAAAAGCGTTTGCCTAATCACCTTAAAAGAGTCATCTTCGAAGAACCGAGTATTAAAGTCTCGATTGCATTCTGTTGCACGTAGTCAACTATTCCTTTAGCCGCACTAACGTCCTCCACAACCACATCTTGGCAGTTGATCTGCCACAGTAACAAGATAATGTCAGTCAAATGAAATGAAATGCTTGACAAGATAAAAAAAGTGAAGCGAAAAGCCGAAAACGCACATCTTTTCTAGCACAGTAGCAACGAAAAGGAAGAAACAATTCTGACGGATCATCGCCTGGCTTACTAAAGTTTGATCCTGCATTGAATCAACCTTATGTTAATATGAATATTAAGCCTCAAACAAAGAAGTTAACTAATGTTAAAATATAGGCTTTGTCGTCATACCAGAATAGGGAAGAGAGGAGGGTTGTTTGAGTTTAACATGAAGAAGAGTAAGAGTCTGTCCTCGGCTAAGAAGATTGCTAACCGCCCATTTCAACGCGTTTTGGCTCTCTTTGTCTCTGTCAATGGCAAGAGTAATATTTTCTTCTCTTTTCTCGGAGGTTCTCACCATTTTCACTACTTTCTTCTCTCGGTTTCGGTTTCGTTCTGCAACAAACAAATATTCAATGAGTTTATATATAAATGAAACAGATTTTGAGAAACGCGTTTGACTAAGCTAATATTAGCAAATGCATCCCAACAAAAACCTTTTTGACTCTCTTTCTTATTGTCTCCTTATAGATGTAACTGACTTCATAAACATCCAGACTTTTCAATTTTCTTTTGTTGGTATAGTTATCTAATAGTTGTGTAAGTCAAAACAAAAATGGTAGCTTCCTCTGCTTTTGACCAGATAAGAACGAATATATCTGAAACTTGTTGTTTAGTTCAACAGAAGTACCAAGTTTGGGTTTAGGGTTTACCAATATAGATAATGGGGTTGTTGAATTGATGAGATAGAAAATAAAACAGAGAATTGTGTATTGGTGCTGTCTGATGTAATCTTAAAGGACATTACAGGTCAGCAATTAGAGATTTAAGTTTCACCACAAACCTATTATTGGAATGCTTTTGATGCAAAGCCTTCTCTTTACCATTCATCTTTCTTTTCTTTTTTCTCTGTTGTGTCAATCCAACTGTAGCTGTAAACATCACATTGTCCCTTTCTCAAAGGTTTCTCAAGAGGACGCGCCTCATGCCTCCCATGCAGGCGCGTACCCTCAGCGTATACAACGTCATGGTACCACTAGTATGTCTCCTCCTTTTCTTCTCCACACCCACTCATGGTCTTTCAGATTCTGAGGCTATCCTCAAGTTCAAGGAATCTTTAGTTGTTGGGCAGGAAAACGCGTTGGCCTCATGGAATGCTAAAAGTCCTCCTTGCACTTGGTCTGGTGTCTTGTGCAATGGCGGCTCCGTCTGGAGACTGCAGATGGAGAACTTGGAGCTTTCTGGTTCTATAGACATCGAGGCATTGTCGGGTTTGACATCCTTGAGGACTCTAAGCTTCATGAACAACAAGTTTGAAGGGCCATTCCCTGACTTCAAGAAACTCGCTGCTCTCAAGTCACTCTACCTGTCAAACAATCAATTCGGAGGAGATATACCAGGGGATGCTTTTGAAGGTATGGGGTGGTTGAAGAAGGTCCATTTGGCACAAAACAAGTTTACCGGTCAAATTCCGTCATCTGTGGCCAAATTGCCCAAGCTTTTAGAACTGAGACTTGACGGGAACCAATTCACTGGAGAGATACCAGAGTTTGAACATCAGCTACACTTGTTAAACCTTTCAAACAATGCATTAACAGGTCCAATACCAGAGAGTCTCAGCATGACAGATCCAAAGGTGTTTGAAGGTAACAAAGGCTTATATGGAAAACCGCTGGAAACAGAATGTGATTCTCCTTATATAGAACATCCTCCACAGTCTGAGGCACGACCCAAATCATCATCAAGGGGACCTCTCGTTATAACAGCAATAGTCGCGGCCTTGACAATACTCATAATCCTTGGAGTGATCTTCTTGCTTAACCGCAGCTATAAGAATAAAAAACCGCGTTTGGCGGTGGAAACCGGACCATCAAGTCTACAGAAGAAAACCGGCATCCGAGAAGCAGACCAAAGTCGTAGAGACAGAAAGAAAGCCGACCACCGGAAAGGCTCAGGCACTACTAAGAGGATGGGTGCAGCAGCTGGAGTGGAGAACACAAAGCTTTCATTCTTGAGGGAAGATAGGGAAAAATTTGACCTGCAAGATCTGTTGAAGGCTTCGGCCGAGATACTTGGAAGTGGATGTTTTGGAGCATCTTATAAAGCAGTGCTATCAAGCGGACAAATGATGGTCGTGAAGAGGTTCAAGCAGATGAACAATGCAGGGAGGGATGAGTTTCAAGAGCACATGAAAAGATTAGGGAGGTTAATGCACCATAATCTGCTTTCCATTGTGGCTTATTACTATAGGAAGGAGGAAAAGCTTTTAGTATGTGATTTTGCTGAGAGAGGAAGCTTGGCTATTAATCTTCATAGTAAGTTTTCGATATTTCTACACTTATAAGTCGTTAGATTTATCGATGCTTACGAGTCAAATGTTTGTAGGTAATCAATCGTTAGGAAAACCAAGTTTGGACTGGCCAACAAGATTGAAGATCGTGAAGGGAGTTGCAAAGGGGTTGTTCTATCTCCACCAAGACCTACCTAGCCTAATGGCTCCACATGGTCACCTCAAATCCTCCAACGTTCTTCTCACCAAAACATTTGAACCACTTCTCACAGACTATGGATTAATTCCGTTGATCAACCAAGAGAAGGCACAAATGCACATGGCGGCCTATAGATCTCCAGAGTATTTGCAACATCGACGTATCACCAAGAAAACCGATGTATGGGGGCTTGGCATACTTATCTTGGAGATCCTAACGGGAAAATTCCCGGCTAATTTCTCACAAAGTAGTGAAGAGGATTTAGCGAGTTGGGTGAACTCGGGTTTCCATGGGGTATGGGCACCAAGTTTGTTTGATAAGGGTATGGGGAAGACAAGCCATTGTGAAGGACAGATTCTCAAACTCTTGACGATCGGATTGAACTGTTGTGAACCCGACGTGGAGAAAAGGTTGGACATAGGACAGGCTGTGGAGAAGATCGAAGAGTTGAAGGAGCGAGAAGGGGATGATGACGACTTCTACTCAACGTATGTGAGTGAAACTGATGGTAGGTCGTCTAAAGGAGAGTCATGCGAGAGTATCAGCTTTGCATGAGAAAGAGACAAGGGTTTGATCTTGTGCTGTATACAACAATGAGACTTGATGGATGTGTAGACATTTTTACTAAGGGAATTGAAGTAGATGAAAGCTGAACCTGTGTTATAGCATATAATGTATCTGCAACAAACATGACACACAAATGCATGAATACCGCTGATTATTGTACTTCTCTCTTCCATCTTTCTGTAGATCATGACATGATTTCTTCACATAGTTACCATATATGGCATGTAAATAGATCTTGCAATAGACCCATTAAATAAAAATCATTGTCAATGACTCAAGGCTTTGGGCAAATATAACTATACCCTTACTATTAATCATGAGATATTAATAAAATAAGTCTTGCTTGCTTTAACGACAAGCGGACTAAACATACTAAATCATGCAGATTTCATCCAATATATGATTAAGTAAATGTAACATGCCATTCTCAGGAAATGAGAGAAGTTTGAGGGTCAAAGTCAGTATAACCAACGTCGAATAGACAGAGACCTTCAGATGGAGCTGGAGGAGCTGTGGCTCGTCTGCATGAAGCTTCTAGCAGTTTTAACAATGCATCATCTTCCGCACCAGCGGCAGCTTCTCGGATTGATGTTGCCACAAGAACTCGAACCATCTGAAAGTTACATAGACATGTATAAACGTATAAGTAGATTATTAGGCAATGTAAAACAAGACGAGCAGATACAGATTTGAGAGTCAAATATGACTCTGCCTCTTTAGGGATGAGATCGGGGATGCTGTTGTACAACTTCCCATACATGTGTCTTTAATACAGTGTAGTTCTTTACTTTTTTAGAGTTTAAAGTAAACCTTTTTTACATAGAACCAAACTTGTAACTTAAGTGTATTTGAAGCTAATATTAGGCTTAAAGTAAACACCTTGCGGAGAAATCGGTTAGCCACAAGCTCAACACACATAACCCTTCTTCCTTCCACACAGTCCTGATACAATTCATCAAAAGAAGTCAATTTTAGTTTCACATGAGGAGCTTATCTCATCTTTAGGATACACTTGCAATGAACAAGAACTCGCAAGAACGTTTAATCAAAAACCAAGATGCAATATACAGTTTTGTATCTGTCAAGTCTAATGTTGATCCTTCAGTAGCCAGGATTACAAGTACTATTGATCCACCAAAAACCCATGCCACAAAATGGACGACCTAATATCATATCTATATATCTGAAAAATATGAGTTTGAGCTAAGCCTTAAATTGTTATGTATTAACTATAGCGTGAAGTACCAGAACTCAACAAGTGATACTAGAGTGATTGGGTGTGAAGTAAAGAAATGATAGCTAAAATGTGAGAACAGAATCGAACACTTACAGAACTGGACAATCTAATTTCGGCTGCCCGTGCATGGTACATAAAACATTCTGTAGGCGGACCTCTGCAATGTCAAGAAAATCCAAATAAGAAACCATTTACACTACAAATCTATGCCACTGTACACCATGCTGATAAGAAAGGTAAATTTCTATGCTGGTAAAACAGTGATCAAGAACTGTTGCGATGCTAAAACGTAATAATAATGACCTTGTGTGAGCTCTTACTCGTTTCTTGCAGCTTTTGTATCACGCGCAAACATCTTGTAGGATAATACTTTTCCTTGAAGGTGCTGCAAAAGTTGATCAACCTTGCTTACACTAAAGTCACTTGGTTTTTCTACTACTTCAAGCGCATTGCTGGTTTCCTCAATTTCAAGCTCATCATCCTCGCTCATTATTACTTCTTCAGCAATCTCTTCACTTAAGAGTCCATTTCTTTGCTTTTTCTTGTTCTCATCAAAGATAAAGTTCTCATGATTCTCGCCACTTTTTCGCAATGGCTCAGCATCATCCAAGGGGAAGATATACAAGTAGCGCCTCCATTTTGCCGAGAAATTTGGGTGAAATGAACGGGAAACCTGCAGATTCAGTTCATAGTTCCAAGAAAAAAGAATTAGAACGTATTTGTATCTTTACACATACTTTTGCCAGTAAACTAAAAACAGGAAACAAAACCATCCTGAACAGAGAGTATACCTTAGAGATTGATACAACCCTTAGCTTCCCAGAAGCATCTTTATTGATAGCATCTTCAATAGCAATGGGTTCAATGTCTTTTCTCCATGTATCTAAGAGACAAATCTTAAAATTAGACAATCTTACAATTAATCACATTAACTAGCTAGAATGGCCATGTCCTTGAAAAAAACAGTACAATCTCGTAGAGATTAACAACTAACTATAGTAAAAACCTACACTCACGAGCAAACAATAGGAGTAGTCATGCAGAACAAAAATGCAAATGCTTTTATCTTATCTAGTGGTGGTTATACTATATTGTTAGGAATCTGAATTTGACGTACAGAAAGAACAAACTTGATTAAGAGCAGACACTCCTTTATCGGTTCTTCCAGCGACAAGTACACGTCCTTCTAATGGTTTACATTTTTTCTTGAGCAGTTGAGCTTTCCTTTCATCAACAAATCCCCCTAGAGACTTCTCTACTACACTTTAAAAACCACAAAACGCTAGAACAATCATTTTTTCAGGAAAATACTAAAGTACATAAGGAACTAAAAGTCTTTGAAACTAAGGAATGTAAGTGCTTGTGCGTCTCTAAATACCTTACCCCTGAACAGTATGTAAGTCAGGCTGTTTCTGCCATCCATCAAAAGAAGCCCCATTATACGAAAGAACGATCTTGAAATTCACTCTTTCCCACCTCCCCGACCTCCCGTCTTTCCGAGTAGAAGTCTCCGGTTCCGATTCAAGAAGCATCTCTTCAGTTATCCCATCATCATGAACCAAAGATTTCTGAATTTTGAACAAATCATTTACATCAGAAGGATGATACAATACAAGCCATCTTGACACAACTGAATAAAGACTTGTACTTGGTGCTAAAAGATACTAACTTTAGGCTGAAACAAACTCAGGACAGAAAGATTCCCTTCCACTGCATTTGAGTAGAAGTCAAGAACATGTTGCCAAGGCCTATCATACATAAACCTAAATGTCTCTCTGCCAAAAAACAAAACATAAAAGCATGTGTGAAGCTAAAATTATCCCCAAACGACTCAGAAGTGTTTAGTGTTGTAGTGTGTTCCTAATTCAATGAACTTGTTCTCGGGAACAACAATCATTGTCCGAGTTTCTCCGATAAGGTTTAAGAGAAAAAAGAAGAAGAACAAACCTGGCGTTCCAGCGAGCTTTGCTACAGGCATCGGCGTGGTGGTAATGAACGTAAACTCTGCTCGCCATTGTCTGATTGACCTAAGCCGTTGCTCGTTTCCGCCGTAGAAGACCGGTGTTAGTTAAGAAGAAGAAGACTCAGGTGGTTATGGTTTGGATCAGAGCCCAATATGACCAGGCTTTGTTTATTGGGCCTTTTTCTCTTACTTCTCTTATTCTTTCATCTATTTTCTATTCACACTAAATTTCTATTTTGTTCTTTTAAGAAAAATTAAATTTATTTATTCGATTAAAAATATATATGATTTAATGTTTTGTATTTTCTGAATGTACAACTCTTATATCTGTATATTATTTAGTATACAATTACTATGTTTGATTTTTACTGTTTAAAAATATAGGAACAATAACGTATCGTTCAATCTAAATTATAATTGTATTTTGATTGTTATATATAGGATTTCATTTGTGGTATACCGTCTCGTATTACTATCAATCCAAACCCGTTCTACCATCTAATCCCGTTCAGTGAAACTAAACATATCTAATGGATTTCACCCGTGGTATACCGTCTCGTATTACTGTCGACCCAAACTCGTCTTACCATCTAACCCCGTTCAGTGAAATTAAACATTTTTTTTTGTTATTTTGTTTTAATAATACTTTAATTTAAAAGATATATAATTCAAATTAATTTAATTTTTTTTCTTTCTAATGGTTATTTAATTGTTATTAAATTCATACATTATAATATTCTAAACCCGTCTCACCATCTAATCGAGTTCGGTAAAATTAAACATTATTTTTTCTTTTTTGTTCTTATAATATTTTTATTAAAAGATTTATAATACAAATAAATTTAAAAGTTTTCTTTGAAATGGTTATTTAATTTTATAGATTTCATATAATATATATTCAAAACGTTTTTTCGTTAAATAATATAAACTTCTTATAAACTTTAAATTATTATAATATTTATCTTTAATAAAGTATAATATTAATAAAGTTTTAAGATTTCTCTTTTTTAAAAAAATAATTAGAATTGATGGAGATATATTAGATAAGGAAATGCTAATAATTAGGAATATTAATTAATTGATAATAATTAATGCCAATAGCATCCCTTGTAAATAAGTTTCAACTAAAGGATTTATTTGTTAAATGGCTGCAAAAATGTACATATAGATATTTTTCATGTTAGTTATTGCTATTTTTTATGGAGTAAATGAGGCTTGTAAAGAAAACAGGATAGTATTTAGGAACCGACTCTGCCCTGGTAAAATTCTCCAATATCATTGTCATTCCCCAAAAGTAGATTTAGGAGTGCTATACCTAGACTTCAACGCTATTAGAATCATTAGATGAAGGATTCAATATAACAAAATGGGATTGTCTTTTTAAGCACGGTCTTAACATAAGGTTCCATAGTTATATACAAGTATACAGTCAAAATACATTTGCTCCTCAATGTGATCAACTACGTCAATGGAGTTTCATAAAGAGTGTGATAGGGTTTACATATGATGATCGTCGACCTTCAGGACTCAAATATCGTTGGAGTATTTCCTAGTTTTCTATTTTTTTCTAATTCTATTTAATTTTTATGCAATTCGTTTGTGGCTTATGACCTAAGCCATAAGACTAATTCATTAGTCAAATTGTTTTGTTTCTATTTAATATATATATATATAGCTCATTTGATATTTATGTTTATTGAATAAATGTTTTGAATAATAAAAAGACATCTTTTTATATATGCTAATGTTTATTTTTATAAGAAATGACTTTATATGTATTTGTTTGCTCTACAAGAATTTGTTATTGGTTAGAGAAAGTTAGTTCATGTTTATTCCGTAGAGAACTATGAGTTTTTAATTATGGTACACAAACTCGATTTAACAGAAAAGTCGGTTGTTACGTAGCAACAAAGATCTGTCTATTTGAATTAAGTAGTTAATGTTGAACTTATTCGAACGATGAATAAAAATGTAAAATATTGTATGGCTTTAACTTAAAATTAAAAATAATATGATAATTGTTTTATAAGGGTAACATTCAAATTACAAAAACGCTCAATCACATCAGAACGATGGAATATTAGTTTACTATTCAAAAGAGACTGGAACACCAATCTTGCTTCCAACTCTACGAAGACAATCGTTCCATGTCTGTTTGCTTCTTGGAATAGATGCAATATTTTTATATTCATACGATGAGAATAAGATTTTCATCAATCCAAGATGGCAATCTTTGCCAATCTTCAATATATTACGACAACATTTATCTGTCACTAGGTTTGTTTCATCCAACACGTTCTGGAAAATCTCACCTCCGCATATGGAGCTCGGCTTTTCAACGCAAGCCTCTAGAAAATCATACTGTTTTTGCGAGTAATGGGGAAGCTTCATTTCATATTCCATTGCGGGTGAAATAGCTTTTTCGAATGGAGTTGGAGATATGACTACATCTTCATGTACCTCCTGGGATAAAATTGGACAAGCCATGTAAAACATTACAATGGATACAAGCATGACCATGAGAAGAGATTTTGCCATATTTATTTTTGGTTTTGGATGTAAGATTGATGATATGAAACAAAAAAACAAAAGATGTTATATAGGGCAATCGGTAAGGGTATTTAATTGATAAATTGTTTATTTATTAATAGTTTTATGTTACTACTTCATAAACTTCTACCTTTACTAGTTTTGTTTAGAAGACGTTTGCAGTAGAGACTAGAGACTTGTAAATGTTTCTACAAGTTGTAACTTACAAGGTGTGACAACTCTTTTTTTCTTAAAGTTATTACAAATCAAAGTGATACATTAGATACAACACGGTTAGATACAACACGGTTAGATACATTAGCTTTCCGAATACACGCGATAAGCACTTCTGTGCAAATTAAATATTTTTTAAATTACTTAAAATATAGTATTTTTCACAAAATAAATATCACACTAAATATTAGAGATTAATATGTTGTTTTCAAATTTTCAAAAAAAGACAAAACTAAAAACAAATAGTAAAAGTAAAATGTTATTTTAACATTTTCTAAACGAAAACCAAATTATGAAATAAAATATTTTATATTGCAAGAAAAATATACATTTAATTATTATCATATACAAATTTTAAACTGCATAAGTGAGAAAATAATTCATATAGTTTTGATGTAGGGGAAAAAAGAGAAGGAAAGAATATAAGTTTATGAGTGAATGTTAACAAACATAGAAGGAAAGTATCAAATAAACTTAAAAGGTTTGAAGGGAAAAGCTAAAAACATTTATGTAAAATAAGTTTAAATAAAAAATCAGATGTAGTACATAGGGTGAACATATGGTGAGGGAAGCACTGACAGTTTGACCAATTGAGGCTTTTAGCAATTAAAGAATCTTACAAATTTGATTTTATTTTAGAAGGGTCAGCTAATCCCCTTCCCTTCTACGTGGGTCCACCTTCGATACTATGGATATGTTTATCTAAAACCATTTCCATTACACCTAAAAAAACAGAGGTATTTAATTTAGAGAAAGATCACAAGAAAACAGTATAGATCTTTAGTTATAGAGGATCTAGCTAGAGACATGACATTTAAATACATTTAAATATTCTTTATTTGTTTCAATATTTTAAATAATTAAACTAAACAAAAATATTATTATTAAATTTTAAAAACACACTTATCGGTAGTTAACAGATGGATATGTTCTAAAGATCCAAAAATCAAAAGGCCATAGTTATATGTTTTTGTTGTAGGATTTGAACAAAAAAATTAGGACAAAAAAGTGTCACCATCAAGACGGCGTTTAAGGTAAAGGCCCATAAAAAATTTAACCTAGTTTAGTAACTATTACCAAAAAGAAATCAAATCGTCGACTCGTCGCTTGCCTTTTACTTTTACCAACTAGAATATGATACCGCGGGTTAAATATTTTTTTTAATCACAAAATAGAATTTGTTGTTGTTGTTGTTTATGTTAATTAATAATTATCGATAAGATTGTGTATGCTTTTTTTTAGTCATAATTATGATATTAGCAACTATAATATGTGTTATTTTATCTTCTAGGATAATAGGATTTGACTTGTGAGAGACCATACCATGGGATAATATTTTATTTTTTATTCATAAATAGTTTTTAAAAAAGTTATATAATTTAAACTTTTGGTGTTTTCAAATTTAACCCGTGGAACATATATAATTTAGTAACTTTGTATTAAAATTACACATTTAAATGTATCAAAGAAGAATAACATTTAGAGGTGTCAAAGAAGATTAACACTTATACTATAATGTTGATTTTATGTATTTTTGTAACTAAAAATTTAAAATTGAAATTGTATTTGTTATGTTATTGTTATTTATTTTGTTTAGGTATAGTTGTAATTTGATTGTTAATTTTAGGAGTACACCCGTAGTATCCAAATTTGTCCCATCTAAACTCATAGTACCATATAAACTCGTCTCATCCAAACCCGTCTACTATGTAAACTCGTCTCCTCTAAACCCATCCCACCATATAAATCTGTTCCGTGATAACTAAAAATCAATTTGTTCTTTTTCTTTTTAATAATATTTTTATTTAAAATACTTTTTGTCAATTACAATTTCAATCTAATAAAAAAAATTGTATACTATCTTGAAATTTTAACAATTTCAATCTAATAAGAAACAATATCGGGTCGTTTTGAAGATTTTATATCGAATTCTTTGAACAAAAAATAACACAATTTCTTGTTAAATATGTTGTATCTTTTAAATTAATATATTTCTTATTTTTATTTATTATCTTCAATATATTTGGTTTTGATATATTTTAGAAAACCTGTTCAAATAATTATTAAAATTTGAATCCCGATGATATTTATGTGATTTTTTATAATTTAAAGATATATATATATATATTGTTTAGATTTGTTATTGAGATCTTTTTAGTGTCTATTTTTTTGTTGCCTTTGTTTGTTTGCAAAGTGTATCATAATTAAGGTGAAGTTACAAAAAGATCTGTAAAATATAATATCGTTTACATATTGATTATAGAATCTGTAGATTATTTTGAAAAACAATATGTAAATTATATGTTTAATTGTAATAGTTTAAAAATTCCAGAAAACAATATTCATATCGATATTAAATTTATTTTGGAGTTTCAAATTTTATAAATATTTGAAATTAATAAGAAAATGACAAAATTATGTTTAACGTTTTATATATATTTATAATGTTTAAATTTCTTGTAAAATTAAATTTATAATTTTCAAAACTTCATAAGTTTTAAAATTATAAATATTTTTAAAAATATTTAAAGCTAAACTTGATAAAAAGTTTGTAAAATTATAATATTTAACTTTTGATAAAGAAAAGTAAAAATATTTATAATTTCTGAAACTTTGTAAAGTTTCTATTCTTTAAAATAAAGAAGCCGAGTAAGCCGGATAACTACTTTAATTTTGGACGCCTGATAAATCAAGCTTCCTGCTTATTCGTAACTGGAATCATTTTGGTCATTTTTATAGTATGGCTCTGAACCAATGCCCAATTATTTTAAGCGATGTGAGACATTGTACACATGTTATTTCTTCATCGATTGAATAATATATGTTCGTTTTAAGAAATTTAAATTACATCATATACATAAAAATATAATATTTTATTAAATATTTATATTTTATATAAATTCAAAATAAATTAAATATAAGATCAAATAAATTTGATAGAACAATCATATATTTATGTTTAAATTAGGTAAAGATGTTTTAGAAAATTAGTTAAGGTAAATAACAAATATGGTTAGTTTAAAGTTATTATATATATTAAATTTGGTAATTAAATTAATTTCATTTTTATTTGTTTTTTAGAAAATGGTGATAAAAACCAATTATGGAAGATCCGATTGAAGATTTTCGGGTCAAAATCAAATAAAAAATCCGACCCAATTGAATTCCTTAAAATGTACTTCAAAAATGTTAAGTAGATTTTATCCAATTTTGAACGTGGGGTGAAAAGTGAAATTGATGTTACGGTATATAGTAGAATTAGTAGTGGTTGGTTTGACGGCTTATTAAATCATGTATGATCACTGTATATTCATAAATAAAATCTAGTATTTACAGGTTTAAAAATCTTCTTATTATTAAAAGGGAAGTACAAATTGAATTTTTGTCTAATTTGACCTCAATTTTGATTTCAATTTTGGATTTTGTTCTTTGCTCTTCAAAATCATTAAGGGTAATTTGGTCTTAACAATCTCCTAAACTTTATATGATCCGATTCAATCTAAACCGTTCAATAAAGTAATTCCCTTCAATCTAAACCGTTCAACAAAAATAAGTAAATAACAACCAAAAAAAATTAAAAACATTTTAACACATTCCTCTTATCACTAAATAAGTCCAAAAAACAAATCCCAATTATTATTTCGTTATGTTTGATTAAATAATTTATATTATAAGTTTAGGATATCAAATTTATTCAAAATATTTAATATAAGAATTAAATAAACCGATTGTCCGTGGTAAACCGCGGGTTAAATCCTAGTTAGTATTAATTTAGTTAGCATAAGAAATATAACAAAAACTAGGTAAAATTTACTAATAATAATTTAATAACAATCTTAATAAATTAGGTTGTGTTTTTTAATCGCAACTTTCCGTAAAAAATATTGACGGTTATTTTTCTCGTTCATGTCTTTTCGTCAAAACTTTCCGTTAACATTGACGATTATTTTTCCGTTAGTGTCTTTTTATCGCAACTTTTCATTTGCATTTTTTCATTATAATTTTTATTAACATCGAAAGTTATTTTTTCCTTTAGTATCTTTTTATCACAGCTTTTTATAAAAATATTGACGGTTATTTTTTCTCACTTGTATCTTTTATTGCAACTCTCTTATATTGCAATTTTCCATGAAATTATTGACACTTCTTTTTTTCGTTCGTACCTTTTCATCGTAACTTTCCGTTAATATCAAAGGTTGTTTATTTCGTTAGTGTTTTTTTATCGAAACTTTTTGTTAGTATTTTTTTATCGTAACCTTCCGTTAATATTGAAGGTTTTTTTTTTCTTTTGAATCTTTCATCGTGACTTTCTGTTAACATCGATGGTTATTTTATTTGTTAGTATCTTTTTATCGTAATTTTTTTTGTAAAAAGATTGACGTTTTTCTTGATTGTATATTTTTATCGCAATTTTTCGTTAAAATATCGATGGTTACTTTTTTCGTTCAAGTCTTTTCATCATAATTTTTCGTTAACTATTGACGGTTATTTTTTCCATTAGTATTTTTTATCGTAACTTTTTGTTTGTGAATTTTGATCATAACTTTTTGTTAACATCAACAGTTATTTGATCATTTAGTGTCGTTTATCGCTATTTTCCTAAAAATATTGACAATTATTTTTTCTTGGTTGTCTCTTTACCGCAACTTTCTGTTATGATATTGATGGTTATTTTTGGTAGTATCTTTTAATCTCAACTTTCTACTAAAAATTGACGGTTATCTTTTTTCGTTTGTGTTTTCCATCGTAATTTTCTGTTAACATTAATGGGGGTTTTTCGTTAGTGTTTTTATCGCAATTTCTAGTTTGTGTATTTTCATCGTAACTTTGTTTAAAATCGACGGTAATTTAATCTGTTTGTGTCTTTGATCAAAAAATTTCATAAAATATTGACGGTTATTTTCCTAGGTTGTCTCATTATTGCAACTTTACGTTATAATATTGACAATTAATTTTTTATTATCTTTTTATCGCAACTTTCCATTAAATAATTGATGATTACTTCTTTTGTTCGTGTTTTTTATTCTAATTTTTTGTTAATATTACAGGTTATTTTTCCGTTTGTGTTTTTCTATCGCAACTTTTCGTAAAAATATTGACGGTTTTTTTTATCGCAACTTTTCGTAAACATATTGACAGTTATTTTTTCTCGGTTGTATCTCTTCATTATAACTTTCCGTTATAATATTGACGGTTATCTTTTTTGGTTGAGTCTTTTCATCGCAACTTTTCGTTAAAATATTAATAGTTACTTTTTTCGTTCGTGTCTTTTTATCGTTACTTTCTGCTAACCTATTGACGGTTATTTGTTCCAGTTGTGTTTTTAGCGTAACTTTTCATTAAAATATTGATAGTTACTTTTTATCGTAACTTTCCATTAGCATTGACAGTTAATTTTCCTCGGTTGTGTCTTTTATCGTAAACTTCGGTAAAAGTATTTACGTTTATTTTTTCCGGTTAGTTATATGTATACTTTTAAATAATTACTAAAATTTATAATATGCATCATTTTGAGTTTGATTGGTTTGATAGAAATTATTATATAAACAAATTTATAATATTTTTCCATGCGATATCGCGGAGGATCTGAGTCTTAGTATTTATAGAAGTAATATACATTACATAAAAAAAGGAATGTAGTTATTAGTATTTACCAAACGAATTTAAAAATGAAATTAAAATTTAGATTAAATATGGAGATATGAAAACGAAATATGATAGCTTTAACCGATAGACTACAATTACAAACTTAGGAAATTCGGGGCGATATCTCAACGATACTCCGTGAACACACAAGAGTGCAAAAAAATTATCAGTAAAATAATTAATTTTCCAGGATGGCGAGTTAGTTGGATCGTTTTTGTTTGTTTATGTCATGTGCATAAAAGATATTGTTAAAATGGTGGAGATTTTCTTTTAGAAAAAATGTATTACCCTTTATAGAGATATCATTAAGCCTCAAAAGATAACGAAGAGTTACTTGCCTAAGTATTGGTCAATATTTGATAAGGATTGAGTTACAATTCTCCTTCCTTAATTTCCGATACACCGTTTTACACGAGATAGAGCCACCGGCACATCACCGATTCATAACTTTCACTCACTCTAGCGACACATACGTCACTGAACAAACATCAAACAATGCATAAAGCCTAACCAAATGAGAAACTAGTCTTATATACAAGTCATTATTCACACGTGCAAACATTAGTTTCTTCAAGCTTCTTCTCTCACACGTGTGGCTTCCTCTGCTCTATTGTTTCTTGTAGACACATTCAGTGGCTTATCAATTAATGACCGGATAATTTTTGGGTTAGGTACGGTAGGTTGGATTACTTGAGGCCATATATATGACCACTATACGGTGAGCGTCCTCCATATCGAGTAATGAGGTAACACATCTAAGCTAATTATCAAGTTGTCTAACTTTTGTAAGATTGTATCTAACTATCTAAGCACCACTAAGTAATTCACATATAAATTACACATATAAGACCAAATTTAAATGATGAGTTTAGCCCGAACGTATACTTTTACACTAGCATAAGAGTGGTTTACATTAAAAAAAAAATGGGCATAGTATTTGGACTTGATGGAACTTATTATATAAAACTGTATAACAAAAAGAAAACGCATAAAGAAACAAACAAGTCTACTTTTATCTTTCAGTCCCACGCTACTAAGCAGGTTCACATATCTATCACTCACTTTGTATTATATATAAATAGAGTGGTCCTCTTGAGTTTCTTCTATATGCTAGTTGCTCAACTAATATCTCTCTCTCTATCTCTCAACAATTCTCTTAAGTTTAATTAGTTTTCAGAAGAAGGAGAAGATGAAGATCCTGGTCATACTTTTCCACAGCTTTCTTGAACTTTCTTTTTCATTTCCATTGTTTTTTTCTTAAACAAAAGTAAGAAGAAAAAAAACTTTAAGATTAAGCATTTTGGAAGCTCAAGAAAGCTGTGGGAAAACATGACAATTCAGGGTTTTACTCCATTGATTCACTTGTCAAGATTCTTCTTTCCAAAGATATTGATTTGAAGGTATGGTTACATAAACCCTTTATTCCTAAATTGAAGACACAGGATAACTCTTTAGATCCATAATTATGGTCAGAATTATGGATCTAAAGAGTTATTGTGATTATAATCACTAAAGTACCGAAGACATTAGGATGGTAATCATGCTATAGTTAAATCTATATCTTTAAATAGGTATGTTGAGTTTTGTCGTCGAAAGTAAATAAAAGTTTACTTCTCATTCCCCTTAATCCCGTATCAATGAAGGCTACATATGATAATTTGGTTAATTGTGATAGTTTCTTACTAAATCTTCAAGGTTTTGTTTTAGATGTTCTTATTATATTGGTACTCTGTGAAAGGTTTCTAAATGAAAATGAGGAACGAAGTTTCTGTGAGTTTCCACTTTCCAGTTCTACATGAGAAAATAAGGTTTATATGCTGATCTTTTCTTACATTTTGGTTGGAAAAAGATTTATGTGATGTCACTCTAACCACTCCACCTCAGGCGCGATTTACTCATACGTTTTGTGAATGAATATGGACATATTATTTTGGGGTTATATGTATGTATCCCATGTGATATATATATATATATATATATCTACATGCCTCCTTCATTTACATATATATTAGTATACAAGTTGTGGTCTCTATGTCTTTATTCACATGTGACACTTGCACATATCATCCAAATTGTGTTTATATGCATGTGTGATCATATAATTGTACATATATATACATACATAAGAGTACATATGCATGCAGAACATATTTACATACATAGAGATTGTATGACATGCACATGTGCATGTCCTGAAGAGAAGGAATTGTCAGTAATTTAACTTGGAGTTGGACTTGTCTTCCTCTGTCGATTCCTTTTTCTCTTTTTCATATCAAATCAACATACTGTTTCCGTTTCTCGTAAGTGCTTGGTTTTCCTAATCAGTTTCACATATATGTCATTTTGATGAAAATAAAATAATACGGCGCATTGTATATTGAAATGGTAATAAAATTTGACAGATATACCGTACGTCTTCTTCTTCATTTGTCAATTAAATCTTCCTTTCATTAATCTGATTATCAATTATTCATATTATGTTGATAAAACAAAACAAAAAACTATACATTAACAAAAGGATTATTAGTGCAAAAAATAAATGCTTAAGCACCAGTCGATCTATTTGAAACTCCTCCACTATCTTACTAATGATATATTCTTACTAATGATATATTCTTACAAAAGGATTATGCACCAGTCGATCTATTTGAAACTCCTCCACTATCTTACTAATGATATATTCTTTTCAAATAATGGAATTTTAATGAAAAAAATCAATAATTTAAGTTTTGGTCCATCCATTTTTAATCTTTCAACTAAATTATTTAATGAATTTTCAATATTTCATCAAGTTGAAACAACATAGGTTCATTAATGATTTAGTTAAAGAGTTAAGAATAGATCGGTCGATACTTGAAGAGTTTTTTTCATTAATATCATTAAATTTTATAAAGCTAAAATATTATCTATATATGTCAATGCTAGCTACTCCAATTCGAAAATAAATTTCAACATTCCATTAGTTTATGTATAAATTTTATTGTTTTATATAGATTAATATTTTAATCACAAAATATGTGGTCCAAGCTACAGTTTATGCGATTTGGAGAGAAAAAAATAGTAGAAGACATGGAGAAAATCCGCAAACTAGCTATTCAGCGCATTATAGAATGGGTGGACAAACAAATAAGAAACCAGATTTCAACAATCCGACTCGAGGGAGAAAGGCGGTACGCTGACGCCTACCAACTCTAATTTCAAGTCATGACTTAACATATGTTTTTTGTACTTATCTCAAACAAACGATGCACTAGTTGTAAAAACGTATTTTTTTATATATATAATTTAACATTCGATTAAAGAAAAAAAAAAAGAAAAAAAGAATTAACTACTGTATGAAACATCTAAGACAAATTATGAATTTCTAACAAGAGGCTCAAATCGTTCGTAACTGTATTATCCAATTCTTTGGTAACGTAGACAAAAGTCTCTGTATATATTTAATTTAACTTTACATCGTACTAGATCGATCCCGAGATTGTTTCTTCTTACACATGTGAGTTAAAAGGAATCCTGGTAATAACTGATGAGAAATGAATATTGTATAGTGAAAACCAATTATTCAAAATAGTAAAAACTGTTGTCCTTTTGATTTATTTATGATAAAAACAGATCTGTGGATGATTGCGTTGTTGTGGGTCTTGTTTGTTTTCCACTGATTCCAAAACCTTTTGACGTGAAAATAATTTGATTGGCTAATAAAATGGGATATATGAGAGAGAGAGAAAATGGCCAACGCTTTGAAAGTGAAGCTTTTGTCAATTTATGATCAGAAAAGGAACCTATTGATTCCCATCTCCTTCTAGTATCAATGTAGCAATCACTTGTTTTTGGAGATTGAGAGGTCGCAACTCGCAAGTGCCTATATTTGTAACACAATTTGGATCGAATCTATAAAAACTTGAGAGATTATACACAAAATATTTCAAGATTCACATAGATATATTATGATATCTTAAAGTTTTAATACAATAAAGTGCACAATAAATATAACATATCGAATTTGTACATAACCCAACAAATATATGAGCCAGGCATGATGCTGTTATATGTTTCATTTATAGAATTATTTGACTTTGGTATAACAAATATAAATATAGATAAGATAGAATTATATCTTGGAAAATATAAAATAAAATATTAAAAATAACTTGATCCGTGTTAGTTGTATGTATATATCAAAACAACTTTTTACAATACAAAGAAAAATTCACAAGATTTTCTTTATCTTTAATTTCTCATAAATGTAAAATGGATACTTTGACACAAATTTTTTATGCCGAACCGCATCATATCACATATATCATGAATTTTTTATCTTCAGGAATGGTTTTTTTGAGCAGCGGCGGAGGTAGTGCATTGGAAGGTGGTTCAATTGATCCCCATAAAAAAAATTCAATTTTTAATTGCTAGCTAAATTTTATAATAATTACTAGCTGATTTTGTCTTAGATTTCTATAATGACCCCATAGATAGTGATCCAACCATGCTTTTGACCCATGCATGTTCATTTCTCATTTAACTTTAATTATGTTTTTCATCTTTATTTCTTTTTGTTTTGTTCAAAATAACTAAAACTTTCTAATTTTTTCTTATATATTTATTTTTTTCTTCTCTTTTTGACATATCATAATTTATTTATTTTGCTACCTTGTAAAAATTTCCGTAACATATATTTTTTTGAAAACATTCTAGATAAACACAATATATTATACATTTTGCTTAAAATATTGAGACAAAAAGTACTTAATACGACTGTAAATATCTTTTATTTGGAAAGTGAAGCATTTTGAAAACTACAAAATATATTTGATAATAAGAAATAATAGGTGATTTTGTTTGGTTTTTGTTTTGTCTTAGGTAACAAATTTTATATATTCTTAAACATTTACACTTTAAATGTATCATTTAATATTATAACTAAGTAAATATATATATATATATATGACTCTCGTAAATAAAACCTCTGGTTCCGCCACTGCTTTTGAGTTCTAATTAATATCGGTTGACAAAAAAAAATTTTAATACAAAAAACTTCATATAAAATATATGTGAAAAGTTTTATCTCTCTGTAAACTTTTAGAGAAAAGAGAAAGCTTCGAGTTATATTGGAAGGAGACAACTATATCGTTTTGAAGTTGGTTAAAGGGGATGTACAAAACTTTTGAGTTCACAACAAGATTAGAGAAATCACGTTCTAGGATAAAAAAAAAAACTCTCAGATGTTAAATTTCACTAGACAAGAAGATATAGCAACAAGGTTGTAGATCTTTTGACAAAGGAACCTCTACTTGATCACACAAACTTTGTATCATACTTACATTCCTGGTTTCATTGTAAACATCCTCCATGAGGATAGGTTTTCATATTAATCGAAGCCAGCTGTTAAAAAACAAAAAATGGCCGGATGTTATCATGTCCCGATTTAGTCGGACTTTCGTCCAACATCTCCAGTTTCTATAGTGGTGGTAGGCCTTACGTCATGTAATAGGACTTGGATTTAAAACCAAACCAAACCAAACCAAGATTTTGGTTGTTCGGTTCGGTTTCAGTTATAGTGGTTAAACCGACCATCAGCTTTTAAAATTAAAATTGGTTATTTGTTATTTAGGTTCGGTTTGCCTGAACCAAACGGTTGATTAAAAAAAATATAACCCTAATAATACTCGTTAGTATAGTACCTAGTCCTAGGACTTCGGTTTTATCGGTTTGGTTATTTTGGAATTTCAGTTTTTCTTTTTTAATTTTTTAATTTTGCCGAAATAACCGAAACAAATAAACGCTTTGATTCGTTTTGATTGTTAACGAATTTGGTTTTTTAGATTTTTGCCGAACTAAAACAAAAATATTATTAAAAAAATGGATAATGTCGGGTGTTTAAGTTCATTCGGTTAATTTTGATAAGTTTAAATAAATTTAGTTAATTCGGATAAGTTGTATATTCAGGAGTCATGACCAATCGGAAAGGAATCCCAAGTTGTGCAAACTTGTTTTGTTCTGTTCTTGTTCTCCTTGATCAATGTCAAATTTGTTCTGTTCATGTTCAAAACTATAACTTTAAGGATGTTTTCAGTTTGTAGTAAGAGTTAAACTGGTCCAAACTCCAAACAGAACTATCTCTTTAAGGATGTTTTCAGTTTAAATTAGACTTGAATTTTTTGTGTTAATGAATTGTCTTAATGTCAATGATGAAACGTCCATAGAGTCTTAACTCCAAAACAGCTTGACAAAAATCAATTAACCGGATGAGCATTATCATTACAACTTACGCATTACAACATTGTAGATTATCACAAATCATCAATATAGGGAAACAATCAATTTAAAAAAGCAAAACCGAATTAACCAAACTTTGATTATTGGGTTTTTGTTTTGGGCATGGCCCATTACCATCCCAACATTTTATTTTATTATCTTCTAATCTTATTATATAAATAATTTTTAAAGTTAAGTAACTCATACAATTGTGACACTTATCAAGTCTATCAATATGAGATTTTGCAATGTGTCCGAATTTTTTTTTTCTTTAAAGAAATAAAAAACTAAAACAGAAAACAAATTTCAGTATACTAATTTATATGTCTATATTTAAATTTTGTTTTCGATCGTGACACGTATCAAGACTATCGATATGAGATTTTGCCATGTGTCAGATTCTAATTTATATGTCCATATATTAGGTATTAAAGTTATATGATTACTAGATTCTGACCCGCACATACGTGCGGGGTTTCATATTTTAAGAAATATATTGGAATACATTTTTTAGTGAAAGATATTGTAGTGTATAAATTATAATGTGCATAGAAAAGTGTATAGTGTTATTTATGATACAATAACTAATTTTTTTTTAGTAATTATATTATTTATATTTCATTTGTGTTTTGTATAGTAAATCGAATGTCAGATTTGTTTCGATTTGCGGAATAATATAGAGATATTTGGAAAATCTGTGTATTTTTGTTAGTTTGATGTATATACAAATTAATTGTTTTTGTTTGAAATTTGATAAATTAGATGATATAATTTAAACTTTACTCCGCGGTACACCGTTTTAACTTAAAATTCGAATTTTAAGTTATAGTTGTTTTGTAAATATTGTTTCTTTTGTTTAATGTTTAAGATTGTATAATTGTGTTAAAATTGTTATTTCTAAGATTACACTCGTAGATTATCATCCCGTATGAGTATCAACCCAAACTCGTTCCACCAGATAACTTCATTCCGTAAAATTAAATATTATTTTTGTTTTTTAAATATTCTTATTGTAATATATTAAAAAATCAAGGGATTGACCTGTGGTAGATCTTGGATTAATATATTTAAAAATAATTTGTGATTTATAAATTTATAATATTGAAGTATATAAAACCGATTTTTAGTGTATACCTTTCAATAATTATATAAAGTATATTTTAAAGGTCAAAATTTGTATAAATTGATATTGCAACCTCATGAAATCGTAGTGATTTACCCATAGGGTACCACGGGCTAATTTTTATTTTATTTTTTATAAACTGATAAATTTGTTGATTTTAGTTAAAAATAAAAAATAAATTAAGTTATATTTGTTTTGTT
>Ga0041059_1000538_pt1 | contig 29028 bp, 26 predicted proteins | sample AraColnosormetaG_FD_56232 | JGI IMG/M metagenome (GOLD analysis project Ga0041059, IMG submission 56232) | Arabidopsis roots microbial communities from North Carolina, USA - Col MF nosort | ecosystem: Host-associated > Plants > Roots > Unclassified | place: USA: North Carolina | collected... | reverse complement strand
ATCATACTTAGTGTTATCTATCTTTTTTTTTTTTTAAAGTAACAGATTGTAACCAACCTTATTGATATAAAGGAAAGAAAATGTCAGATGAATTGGATGTTGCATTCTGATGAAAGTTTGGGGAGAGACAGCAGATTAGCTCGCAAGAGCTTACTGTTGTTGTCTGCGTCCACAACACCAACTTTCACAGTTTCAAGACATTCCAACATTCCCAAGAAATGTCTCATCTGATCCAGCTCTTGAAAAGAACCTCCACACTCAGAAATCTCTTGCATCTTCACTTGACATGTCCATAAACAACATAACTCCTCTTCCTCCTTGACAATCTTCCTCTGTTTCTAAGGGATGCAAGCGCATGCATCTCCACATCGATTTGTTACTCTGTGCACAAGACCCTGAAACCGGAGACACATGTATAATATTGGGCAACACTAACAACAAACAAAAAAAAGGTCTCGGTATAAGGTTGCTTAGATTAATTGAATTTTTATTTTATTAATTCTACCATCTAGTTAAAAGGAAATTCAAGACATAACAAATACTAGAAAAGAAAATGTCGCATGCATAAATTTACTGCTTGTCAATTCTCATGCGATAACTCTCCTAAACATAGTAATTTAACATTTCAATAACCAACTCTTTTCTTCCACTATATATTTTATGAGATACATTGATAGATACTTGGTCTAATTTAAGTTTTATTCAATTAGAGACTTATGACAACGGAATACACGGTGCAAAGAAAACATATCAAACGAAATAAATGTTATTGTGCCGCATGTAACATAAACTGTGAAGAACGTTCAACATCTCTTTTCAAAAAGAATGAAATAAAAATTACATTGCTACCAAAATAAAAAGTTTGAAACATTCAAATTACCCCAACCTTGTCAATTCAGATCTATAAGATCATAAACTCACATCTGCGATATTCTTTTCACCCTAATTTGTATCATTATCATGTATTGTATCGGATCTGAAAGAAGCATCGTCAGTCTGTCATTGAAACAACTCATAAATATAATGTTTAAGTCAATGTTAAGTATAGATATGAGGTGATTTCAACAATATCTTAGATTGTGATTGACAAACAAGGTAACCTATTAAACAAACAATTTTCACAGTTTTTAATACTAAATTAAATTGTATATTGTCATTTGGATTTTTTATTTTACTACATTTGTTATCCAAGTGAAAGAAAACTCAAAGACATAAATCTCTTTACAGATGTGGTGAACCATAACAAATTGGATCGGTCACTTGTATCCCATGCTTTGATTATTTGTATTTGTACCAATGCCCATAAATGGACTAAAGTCCACAAATCATAAACTTGAGCATCTTCTTTTTTACAACACATTCAATCTCGTTTTGTATTTAAGGATACAAGAAGGCTATTTCGATCCTCAAAATAAACATAATAACGAGGTTGAAAATTCTCCGACACATAAGTTGTCATTACTATTGACTTATTGCCAAAATTTTCATTAAAAAGGTCCCGCGGGAAAAAACCTATAACAGAAATAAACCGGTTGATCCCAAAACGACACACACACATGATCATCGGAGACAAAAACACACCCAAAATTATTTTCTTGTTCCGATGATCACGACCGTTCAATTATTTCTTACGACCGTAAAAATTTAACGTAAACGGAGCAGTGAAAAAAATCGGTGATCGTGAGATTCCCTCAAAAGTTAAAACAGAGAAGAAAAAAGAGATTTAACCTCACGCGCGAGCGTGAAACACACCGCCTGTAAAAAGGCTGTCTAAAAAGTTGGCATCAACACCACACGCGCTCTCCCTATCTCTCTGACACTGATTTAACAGTACCTGTAGATTTTTTTATCATAAAATCTAAAAATTATTTTATTTCTTAAACAATTTACACTTTTTTCCTAAAAACAAATATATTCTCCATCATTGAAAAAGGCAACTAAATTTTCTTTCTAAATTAAATCTTTTGCAATCTTAATAAATGTTAAATTCTTTTTTTTCATATAGAATTTAACTGATAAAATATGTGGCTTTCCATATAGGACAAAATGAGAAAAGAATATTCACTGTATTGCTTAGGTGTTAAATAAAATCGACAGCAAATGATTTGTTAATCACAGACACTTTATATATTTGACCTCACAATTGAATATTGTAATATAGATCCATTATTACTCGTCAAACCTACATTGTTCGTATAAGAAAAACAATCCAGAAATTACCAAACAGAGTCTGTATAAATAAAGCAAGAGCATCAAAAATTTCCGTAATAAATAAAATTATGGGGAATTACAGTTTCCTAGAAAGTTGAATAGAAATAAATAAAAAGAAGAACATTTCCCCAAGTGGTCTTTACCAGTAAGGAGAGAGCACCAACTGGAGCGATAAAGATAGGAGTGAGTAAGTGAGAGAGTGAGTGAGATTCAAAACCAAAAAGAAAAAAAAAAATCAAAACAGAAGCGAGCGAAGAGGACGGAGGGAGAGGATCTTCTTCCCTCTTTCTCTTATCTACTTTCTCTTCTAAATCTCTAATCTTTTGAAACCCTAAATCAAAGTTTTGTTTTTTTTTATCAACTGGGGAAGAAGAAAGGTGTAACCTTTATATAACCATGGATTCCGGTGACGCGACATCTTTGCTTTTGACGAAAATTCGAAGCTTGGAGCCAGATTATGCTCCTAAGATTATTGGGTATTTGCTTTTACATGATTTTGGTGATAGAGACTTGATGCATCTGGCTCGTGGACCTGAATCGATTTTGCAGTCGACTATTTCGAAAGTGAAGAGTCTCTTGGGGATTTTCTCCAACAACTCGCCTTCTTCTACTCCGACGTCTCCTTCTCCGTTGAATCCTATCTGTCGTCCTCCTCTTAACGGAAGAGGAAGCTCTCACTCCAATGGGTTTATGGATTTCCGTAGAAACTCTCCGTCTTCTCCTTCTTCTACCTCTCCTTGGTCATTCAACAACTGTATCAACGGTAATAATGGGAATAACCCCCACATTTCCCCTAAACACACTCCGATCTCGAAACCCTTTAGCTCTCACCAAAGCAATGGACTTTCTGCTACACATTCTGGTAGTGCTGACGCTGCTGGTGGTGCTGATTTACTTGATGATCAGCAGCTTAATGATTGCCTTTCGTTTCTCGACGATTCTTGTTCTAAAACCGAGGATCTTGTGGATCCTAGCATTCCTTTGGATTACTCTGTAGATGGTGATGGTGAAACCCATCTGCACAGGAGGAGTTTCTCTTGTGATGCGTCTTTTGTGTCCGGAGATGATGGATTTGGTGGTGGATGCAAACCATGTGTGTATTTTAGTAGAGGTTTGTGCAAGAATGGAGAAAGCTGCAAGTTTATCCACGGTGGATATCCGGATAATATGGATGGTAATGGCATTGTCGCTGACTCGCCTAGGAAAATGGAGAACTTTGTTAGGCAGCACGAGGAGATGATGAGGCTGAAATTGGCTTACCAGCAGCAGAGGTTGGCTTCTCAAATCCTGGGTCGGGCTCCCCAGTTGCCATACGAGAAAAGAATGGACTTTCTCTTGCAGCAGCATGCTCAAAGGTAAAATTGAATAGAACTAATCCCAGTCAGTGTGTTTCACTATAGTCGGAATTGGTCCTGATATAGCTTGAATAAATGTACCTAGAGATTTTTATGTATTGTCCTTATTCCTTTCTGTATATTGTCTTCCTTGTGTTGCATGCCGCTTTCTGTTTGCTACTATCTACTTGGCTCTTGGTTGTTTTGTCAGCAATTTTCCAGCTTTAGTTCCGTGGATGCAACTTTGTTTCTTGGACGGGCTGTATGATTGTTAGTTTCTATAAGTATTAATGCTTTCTCCTCGATGCAGAGATGGTGGACTGCCTTTTGGTGATGAAAGATTTTGGAGCAGCAGCCCAGGACGGCTTGAGAGGATGGAGCTGGCAATGCATTTAGGTGATCAGTCAAATTCGGCATCTAGACAGATTTACTTGACATTCCCAGCTGACAGCACGTTTAAGGATGAGGATGTTGCTACATATTTCAGGTATTACTGGACAACCATCTCTGTCTAACAAGTGCTCGTTCTTGTATATTTATATGGAAGAATTGGCAAATAAGTAGTATTGATTAATCAGTTGTTCTTTGGTTAATTGATGTCTGACAATTCATGGATGTGGCGTTTGAGAAAATAACATTATTGATTTGTTGTCTATGAAGCCTCTTTGGAACAGTCCAAGATGTGCGGATCCCATACCAACAGAAGCGTATGTTTGGCTTTGTTTCATTTGCTCATCCCGAGACAGTGAAAGTTGTACTAGCTAGAGGGAATCCCCATTTCATTTGCGACTCACGGGTTCTTGTCAAACCTTACAAAGAAAAAGGCAAAGTCTTGGACAAGTATGGTTTGTTTTTTGTTTTTTTTCTTCTCTTCAAATTTCTTTCTCGCTGTACTTCTTTGGGTTTCAATGTGTCATTGTAAATTAAATGATAATAGGAAGCAACAGCAACTGCTACAACAGCAGATTGAGCGAGGAAATTACTCCCCGTGCTCCAGTCCATCTGGGATTGATCCTAGAGAACAGTCTGATTTCCACCTTGGTTAGTATCCTTCTTTATTTATTTTGGAAGTCCAGTTTAGATTTCTTTTACTTTCTCCATTTTTCTGTTCAGTAACTTATTTTCGTTTATGTACTAGGTTCAAAGATGTTGTATGAGAGACGTGAGATGATGAGAAGGAAAATAGAGCAGGCTGATCTCCTGAGGGCTATTGAACTCGAAAGAAGACGTTTCATTAATTTACAGCTTCCTGAGTTCAAGAATAGTGTAACGCTGAATCATCACCGTAGCTTTTCTGTGGGGTCTCCTGGTTATTTTTCATCTGCCGGCAATCAAAGCCCTGATTTTCAATCTGAACTTAACGGTGCAGATGCTTTAAAAGGTTGGTGAACTGAACAATGCTATTTTTGAATGTAAAAGGGATAATATTCTTGCTGATCAACTGTTATTCCAGTCTCTTTAATGTTGTTACTTTGTGTTGTGGCAGTAACTGATGATACCTTGGAGCTGCATCCTTACCCAGTAGTCAACCCAATGAGTGTTAACAATAGCTACTCAAACGGTGCAAAAGAAGAGACTAACAAGAGTGAATTGCTTGATCCCGATTCTGGAAGCACCATTGAGCTTGTTCTTCCTAGTAACCTCTTCCCTTCTGCATCATCTACCGATGATCACAAAACCGATGATTCTGCTGAAACTAATGCAAAAGTTGGAGTCTCCTCTACTAATGAAAATGACCATGAACCACCAGTCACTACCAATAATCTGATGCAGTAGGCTATTTCACCTCATAAATGCCAAGGGTTAGTGTACTTTCTAATCTTGTCCCCATACGTCTTTCGAGTTATATATGGATAACAGCATTCCTTGTTTTGGACGCAGGTTTTTTCTTATGGATAAGATGAGGCTACCGAAGTGTATGTAATAAAGGTAAGCCATCTTATCAATATTGAAGCAGTAGGGAATGAGTTCATAGTGTTTGATGTTTGTGTCTTGTTCTTGGTTTTGTCTGTGTGCAGACAAAGTAAACAAGCATACACAAGGAAGTAGGATGATGTATATGTATAGCTAAGTTATATATATCTATATATATATGGAGAACAGAAAGAACGTAGGAGATATGATAATATGGTATGAAGATCGCAAGTTTCCTCAGGTGATACTATACTACTAACAAACGGATGCGTAAGACATACTTTAAAGACGATCTATTTTGGAACTTTCATTTCTTCTGCTTCTATCTGTTTGCTTCTAATATCGGTTGCTCATGTGATTGTTCCGGTTTATGTGGGTAACAAACCACAAGAGTCTCTGATGTAACAAAAGAATAGAGGGTTCTGTAACTTTATCATATTAAGCCGTTTCTTAAGTATCTAAGTATCTACGAGCCCTTCTATACAAGTCATAGCTTTAGACAAAATCTCATTCCTTTTTGGACTCTTGTTTTGTACATATGTGAACCATATCTTCCATGTTTAGTAGCATAGTATATAAATATAGTTAGTGTTATTTTCTCAAAAAAAAAGTATAGATAGTGTTCAAAGTTCTTAGCGATCTTCATAGTTAGTTTCTCATAGGCCTTGAACTATTTGGGCTTACCGTTTATGTTCACAAATAATAGTGATTTTTAAAAAAATAGTAATCATATAATTGGTGCTTACATATAAAAAAATGTTTGTGAAATATTAGAGTCCTAGACGATAAACACAAACCCAATAATATCTAGTAGCTAACCATCATTTTCGTCAGCGTTGAAATGAATAAAGTTTTAATAGATCTAACTAGTAGTAAGTAACTAGAGCAAAAAAAGTAAAACATTTCTAAATCTTGTTCACTTAAGAAAAAACTTCATTGGTTGTGTAGAAATTTGTTTATCCAACTAAACCAAACACATAACATGAACTATTATGGCATCAAATTACCTCCGACGGCCCATGATCCATTTTAGAACACATACATATGCATAAGTAACAAATATGTGAATGATATTAGATTATCATTTCATTACAGTGAGAGGAATGAACCATACATTGCAACTTTTGCAACTATAAAACAGAGGTCCCGTGTCCAATCCAATGAACAAATACCAAAAGATGTGTAAAGTAAAGTAAAATAAAGTTGAGATTTTGCATTAAAAAGGATTGTTCTTTTTGTTGAATCAGAAAAAATGTTGGTTTAGGTCTTTGAAACAAGTCTTTTGGAAGATGAAGAAAATGGAAGTAAGGACGGCGACATATTCAAAGCAATTATTTTTATTACTAATTTTTTAATTTTGCTTTCTTTCTTGTGTTCCGCAACAACAACAACAATGGACGATGACCCAATATCTCTCCTTGAATCCAGCCATTAATTTGAAAATTTCTTGATTTCTTCTCCTTTATCGATCCATCTCCTGAAAAGAGATTCAACATTTATCAATACCCTTGTTGATTCTATTGTATCTTCTTCAATATCCACTTTCCATTTCCGATTTCGACGACTTTCTATCTATCTCCCATGTCGCCGCCGACCTGACCTCTCTTACTTCTCTCCTTGAGGATTTTCGCTTTTGCCTCAATTTTTGAATCATAGAGGATCTACAATGAGCAAGTTCGGCGAATTGAATCCCGCCTTCTCTGGTGCGGGTCGAAGCAGCAGCAATAATAACCCTGACGCGAGTTTCAATTCTGCGCCTTTTCCACGGTCGTCTTCTGGTCTCTCTAAGCCTAGATTCTCTAAGGTGAGAAGGCAAGTAAAGTCTCAGAATTTGAAGCCCTCGGGGACTTCTGATTCCTTACCGGGTCAGAGTTTTAACCCGTTTCACTTCCGTGGATCTTTTTCCGGTGATCCAACTCCTAGTGAGATCGGATTTGGACGGAGCAGCAATGAGGGTTTTGTATTTGGTGGATCATCTCATGTTGATAAATTGCAATCTGATGAAAAAATTGGGATAAGAGTTATGGAAGAGATGGAAAGGTTGAAAATTGAGAGTGAAGGAAAGGCTTCAAGGCTTCCTGAAGATATGCAGAATTTGAATTCTAGCTTCAGTTTTGGTGTAAAGAAGGGAAGCAATAACTCCGTTTTTGCAACTGTGGAACTTCCAACTCTGTTAAGTAATAAACTGATTATTGATTCATCTTCGAGGAGTACAGGACACGTGATCCAGGAAAGTATGGAGAAGTTGAATATTTCGGAGAGGGGGACTGATCAGAAACAGAATAATAACGTCAAATCCAAAGTGTCTATGGATTATGTTGGGGAGAAGATACTATCTGATGATTTGAGTAGAAAGTTAAGTGTTGGAAGTATGACTACTGATGGGAATCATTCTGGAGATTCATTTCAGGGAAGTGTAAATGAGAAGAAAGTCCATGATTTTAACAGTTCATGTCCGATGAACTATAGTTTTGTAGGTACAGAGCCAAGTCAAAATCTGAATGCTAGAAATGTCCATGATGTGTCCTCTACAGTAAATACTTCAGATTTTAATTTTGTGAGTAATCAAGACAGTGTGAAGACAGGTTTTATGGAATTCAAGACCCCTAATTCGAAAGTAAACCCATTTTCTAGTTTGGACCAGAAATTGGGGTTCAATGCGAAGAAGGACAGTGTTGGGGCTACTACGAGAGCGAGAAGGAAAGGGGGTAAGCAGCCTGTGAAAGTGCAGCTAAATATTGGACGTGAGTTTGCTTTTGCAGAAAGTGCTATTCCAAATGGAAGCAATGAGGCTCCTGAGGCGTATTCACCGATGGATATTTCTCCATATGAGGAGACAGAAGTTTGTAGAGAATTTTCTGCTGATATACCACCTACTGCTCCAAATTATTTGTTTGATGCAGAGCTAGTTGCTGCAACCGAGAGGATGGAAATTAATGAGGGGGATGAAGTTAATAACTATCAAGCTGAAGAATTTAATACTGGGAATTGTGCTGATCATGAAGACCTTGCTGGAGATTCTATATCTGGAGCTGAAACTGAAAGTTTTAAATCAGCAGCCGAAGAGATGGAAACTAGTAGTGAAACTTTTGCTACAGCTTCAGAAAGTGAGGTTACTTCACGATATAAGTCTGATAGGAAAGAAAATGATGACCATTCCCTTTCTAATACAGATGCTGCTAGCTCCAGCTTTACCTTTTCTGCTTCATCATTTTCGGGAGTGCAGGGGCCACTATCAACTTCGAAGCGTATCAATAGGAAGAAAAACCCGATTAAACTTGGGCAGGATCCATATATCCTAATTCCAAATGCTACACTACCATTAAAATCTTCACAACATTCTCCGTTAACTGGTGTGCAGTCACATTTTTCCACAGGGAAACCCAGTGAAAGGGATCCGCTTACTCGTCTACACAAGCCTATTAATAATTCTGTGATGGAAAAAGCACGAATCGAAAAAGATGTGTCTAATGCAGCGCAAGAAGCATGTGAAAAGTGGCGATTAAGGTTGTTTACAAGTCTGCTATTTCTATGCATTTAAATTCTTCTACTTATTGTTCTTGTAGTCTTCTGAGTGTCTAGTTGTTATTGTTGCTTCATTAGTTTCTGTCTTAATATTTAATTTACCTTTTCTTGAATGCCTTTTCTCCAGAGGAAACAATGCTTATAAAATTGGAGATCTTTCCAGAGCTGAGGAATCTTACACTCAAGGGATTGATTCAGTGCCTAGAATCGAAACTTCTAGAAACTGTCTCAGGGCATTAATGCTTTGCTATAGCAACCGTGCTGCAACACGCATGGCCCTTGGAAGAATGAGAGAAGCAATAGCAGATTGTACGATGGCTTCTTCAATAGACTCCAACTTCCTTAAAGTTCAAGTCAGAGCTGCAAAGTAAATATCGACCTTCCTTAAAACTTCTTATATTTTCTATTGAGCCGTGCCAAAAAGTCTTATTAGTGACTTTTAGTTTTGATACGAGAGCTTGAACTGAGAAATGAATGTATGTTATCTTTTCTCATTTATGCTCTAAGCTGGAGTTGTCCTGGATACCTTGCTAGTTCATGCTCTTTCTCAGCTAGCAATAAGTAATAATATCTTACCATTTTATGATGTCTTATTGACTGATTTTGGCTTTTTGTCTTGCTAGTTGTTACCTTTCACTTGGGGAGATTGAAGATGCATCCAGGTATTTCAAAAAATGCTTGCAATCAGGAAGTGACATCTGTGTGGACCGTAAAATTATTGTCGAGGCTTCTGAAGGTCTACAAAAGGCGCAGGTAGAGTTCTCTCTTCTTTTAAAGGGACACTGTTCTTTGTAAGCTCTTCTAGATTATGGATATTGTAGCACATGAGAACAGGACACATGTAGCACAGTTATTTTTCCCATAGCCTTATTCTGTGAATTGGATTTTGTATTATTATTAGTTGATTTAGGATTTAGACTGAACCGTGCTAATTGTATGGCTGATGTTTTCCGTTGAGATGTGTGGCGATAGAATTACTTTATGCTATACTGTTTTAGTTACTGCTTTCTATTTGATAGAGATTGACCATCTTTTCAGTCACTATGTACAGAATTTGATATATTTCCAGAATATCTCTTTACTATTATTCATACGAGTTACTATATTCTACATATTCTGAAGATTGACAATCACACGTTCTTCTTTTTGACCAATCAATAGTGTCTGTGTCTTGCAGAGAGTTTCTGAATGCATGCATGAAGCTGGCCGTCGTTTGCAACTTAGAACATTAACTGATGCTGAAAAAGCTTTGGAAATATTGGAAGATTCTCTTTTGATAAGTACATACTCTGAAAAGTTACTCACTATGAAGGGAGAGGCGCTCTTGATGGTATGAAAGTGTAATTTTAAACCTTCTGATAACTTCTTACTGGAACAGATCAAGAAACCTCTTTTTTTTTTATGACAGCTTGAGAAGTATGACGCAGCAATAAAGCTTTGTGAGCAGACAGTTGATTTGGCTGGAAAGAATTCTCCTCCAGATTCTCATGACACTCCCAAGGACATAAACTTTAGAATTTGGCAGTGTCATCTCATGCTTAAATCAAGTTTCTATATGGGAAAGCTTGAGGAGGCGATTGCGTCTCTAGAGAAGCAAGAACAACTACTATCTGCTACAAAAAGGTGATTTAGATTACAACTTCTACGTTTCTTTTTGTCAGATGAGCTGAAATCTGACAGGTCTCGTTTGTCTGTTACTTACTCAATACAGAGAAGGAAACAAAACTCTTGAATCCTCCATTCCGTTGGCTGCTACTATACGTGAGTTGTTGCGCCTTAAGGTATTGCCTTCTTCTTCGATGTCTATTGCTCTGAACCTACACCTCCTTTTCAGAATCCAACTGCCTGTGAATTACATGTACTACTAAAGTGATTATAAAATAGTACGAAAAAAAGAGTACACATTAGTTGTGCTGTCTACTCATTTTTCGTGCCGTTTATTATGTTCCTACCAAATCACAGGCGGCAGGGAATGAAGCCTTTCAGTCTGGACGACACACTGAAGCAGTTGAACATTACACAGCAGCCCTGGCTTGCAATGTGGAATCACGTCCTTTTACAGCTGTGTGTTTCTGTAATCGTGCAGCTGCATATAAGGCTCTTGGTCAATTTTCTGACGCTATTGCAGACTGCAGCCTTGCTATTGCTCTTGACCAAAATTACTCAAAGGTTTTAATCCTAACATATCACTTTTGGTTTCATTTGTTTTCTGGTTTCCACGGAAATACGGAATGTAGTTGAAAGGTTTCAACGTTTTGATATAAAACTGGATTGTGATCGTTGGGTAATAACTTCTCTTAAAAGTAAATAGGTTGCTGTCCAGCTGTATATCAGTGTTTCTGTTTACGTTTCAAATGCATAAGCTACAACATTAAGGATGTGGCAGCAATTCTCGTATGATTCAAGGCTACTTTTCTGTCTGATTGGCTGAAAAAGTACTCTATTGTGTCACTTAATTTCTTTCTTTCTTTATTCTCAGGCTATTTCTAGACGGGCCACGTTGTTCGAGATGATTAGGGATTATGGGCAGGCAGCAAGTGATATGGAGAGATATGTTAATATTCTAACCAAGCAAATGGAAGAGAAGACCTCTGGAACCCTTGACAGATCTACTAGTATGTCCAATGACATAAGACAAGCTCGTATACGACTTTCTGAACTGGAAGAGAAATCAAGGAAAGAAAATTCATTGGATATGTACCTCGTCTTGTAAGTAGACTATCCTGCTACGTTAATTTTATTCCACTAATGCCTGCGTTATGTTCTCTAGTTCTTACATGAATTGAAACATTCCCCAAAGCATGCCGAATTCCCATTTCCTTAGAAAAGACCTAGGTTTAGACTGCACATATCTGTTGTGGTGTTGTTCCTTTGTGATTCTGATTTTTGCGGGTGAAACTGTTTTTTTCATGGAAACTTGGGTGACTTTGAGGAAGAACCTTGTGGCATGGATGTGATTATTGTGTCAAAGCTTGCTAACCAGAATGGGACTTACTTACTTTGTGGCAGGGGTGTTGTACCATCATGCTCGGCTTCAGATATCAGAAAGGCATATAGGAAGGCCGCACTCAAACATCATCCCGACAAGGTATTTAATAGAAACTGTCATCTTTGCATGCTTGTGGATTCACCTAGAACAATTTAAATTCAGAAAGCAAAGAGCTACAGACGATAATAAGTTACATAAATTCATTTTATCTTGTTTTCACTATTGGAAGGCTGGTCAGTCTTTGACAAGAAACGAGACTAAAGATGAGAGGTTATGGAAGGAGATAGGGGAAGAAGTGCGCAAAGATACCGATAAATTATTTAAAATGATTGGGGAAGCGTATGCTGTGCTTTCAGACCCTGCAAAGGTAAAAATATCTTCACCGATAACAATCCTCAGCTCTGTTTTTGTTTTCTCTTGAGAGAATATTTCCTATTTTCAATGGACCAAGAAAGATGATAAAAGTTTTCTGTGAATATGACATTTGTTTTTCTTCTCAAGGATTTATGCACGCACCCCTAGAGTGTCCTATAGTATATTTATTTTTTTATGTTGTGGTGCTTTTGCAGCGTTCTCAGTATGATCTTGAAGAAGAGATGCATAATTCGCAAAAGAGACGTGATGGAAGCAGCACATCTGGAGCAGACACAGATAATTATCCTTTCCACAGCAGTAGAAGAAACTGGAGGGAAGGATGGAGTTCACGTAAAGACCCATCAACTCCGAGGTGGTTTGATCCAAACCGATCAAACAGATACCCGTAACTGTAATCATCTCGAAGGTATCGTTTACCAAATTCCTCAGCAGTAAAGTTGATTCCTCCTGCAAATACACAGGCCGGTAAGGCACTGATAGTATTATCTTCATGGAAGAAGATACACATTACACGATTGAGATGCCGGAAATCTACGCAAGTAATGGAGAAAAGGAAGAATTCTCTCTATTGTATACTCGTTTTGTTCATGAGGTAGAGACTTCATTGTTCCCCATGTGAAGAAACATTGTACAGGGTCACAGGGAACGTAGAGTGGGCGATTGAAGGAGACATACATATAAAGTTATGTTTTTTTTGTTATGTTCTTTGGGTCGTGAAGAAAGACAATGTGTGGTCTCTCTTGTTTTAACCCTTTTGATTGTAGATTGTCTCAATTCATTGATTTCTGCAAAAGAGTCATTAAGCTATTTGATTTTGCATTTATGAAAAATATATGTTGTTTGAATGTTTGTAGAAATTTCATTAATTTATTTATTTAGGCAGTTACAGAGTGAAGGAAGAATTACTAATGATTAATTTATTTTAATAGTTTTATTGAAAACGATTTGTGATGAATCTGATGATATGGAAGAATCACTGAAAGCGATGAAAACTGTTCTCTGTGAAAGAGGGTTACTATAAAACCCTTTATAATCCGGAGACTGAAGATATATTTTGTTTGGTCTAAAATGTTGTTTTAAGAAGCTTTAATTTCTTTTGTACTATATAAAAATATTGGAGTCGAATAATATCAGGTCGGTTCTAGTTTGTGCTAATTAATGTTGTTAATATGTTCATATTATTACTAATTTTTTTTTTTTGAATTCTCTTGACGAAATATAACTAATGTAAAAGTATTCCAAATTTTAGAATAAAATACGGAGACAAATGAAACAATAATTTCAAACCAAATTCGAAAAGGAAAAATCAAATTAGAAGTCTGAGATAAGAAAGATAAGACTTTTGTTTTTTTTGTCAACAGAAAGATAAGACTTTCTTTAGTGGAATTTCAAATTTTCTAACCAAGACATAAATGATTTTAAACTTAAATAGTTGGCAGCTCAACCAAACGACTGCTTTCGTGGGGTTTGCTGGAATTTGGGATTTAGCCTTTTAGGAGGATTCATAAAAGTAATCTACACTTTTCAAGATTACCAGCTGGATCGTTCGTTAATCTACCATTTTGGGTAGTTGGAGTCAATCCCTCTTTTATTAGTAAAGGTTTTACTTATATTTTCTAAACGTTTTGAGTTTTGTTATAGAGAAACGCCTCATTTTTAGGTGATTAGATTCTTTAATATATATAGATAACGTGAATTGGTACCTTATTTATAAATGGTATAGTTAATTCTTTACTACTCCAATCCGTAATTTGATTAATGGTTGGTGTTGTAAGTATAGATATTTATATTCAACTTCCACCACATTTAAAAATGGGGACAAATGTGAACCTACAAAACCACTCAAACCCTACGCATATAAACTCAAAACCAATGTTTGAATCAACTAAAATATAGATGGAAAATGAACGACGATAGTATTTTGCTTTTAGACGCCACATTTTCTTTTTCTATCATTGTTAATAGAAGCTGATCGTATATATCAACGTCACATTAAATGTAATTTTACTTTTTGTGAGGATAAATACTAATACTTTTCCATGCCCACTTGTATTCTAGTTTTGTTGTCGTTGAACCACTTACAAACTCAACGTTATAAATACCATTGGAACACATGAGAGAAGAAAGTACATAAGAGGGAAAAGGAAAATGACTTATGGGGAGGAGGAGCCGGTTAGCCCGATGGCGCGTGTATTCCAATCGCCGGGCATAGACTTATGTGCCGTGACCATCATGGGTTTCAAAACAAAGATTAATCCCGACGTTGTTCTTGATGCCTTGAAGCAAAATGTCTCCAAGCATCCTCGTTTCTCCAGCATACTGGTACAGTACTTAAAACAAATATACACACATATTCTTACTTCTTACACATATAGTTGTTTTTCACACCGGATTTAAGTTTTACTTTCTATAGAACAAAATTTTGAATATTATTAATCATATAAATATCAGCCTTTTTAAATATATATGTTTTTTATAGACATAAGAACTGTACTTATGTCTTATTTGTGATTTGACGTAGTGTTTGGTTTCCATTTGTCTTGACTTCACAGTCTGATAATGGTGCAAAATGGATCGAGACCGAAGTTAATGTAGAAGATCATGTAATTGTACCATACATAGACGCGGAAGAGATAGGTGAAGGTGGACAAAGCTTCATCGATGATTATATGTCACGTCTCACGATGATTCCTCTTGATAGATCAAGACCCTTGTGGGACATTCACATCCTTAACGTCAAAACCTCAGAGGCTGAAGCAGTCGGTTTTATAAGATCTCACCATTCGTTGGGAGATGGAATGTCTTTGATTTCCCTCATGCTCGCATGTACCCATAAAACATCAGACCCAGACATGTTTTCAAATGCTATTCCATCCATGAAACGGAGAGCCACAATGTCGCACAGCCTTAAAACCAAAGGCTGGTTCTTGAGGTCGATATTCACCATTGGTTCTACAATGAGACTGCTTTGGAATACAACTATAGATATGTTGTTGCTTTTGGCGACGGTGTTGTTTTTGAAAGATACAAAAACGCCACTAAAAGCTGGGGCAGATGTCAGGAGCAATCCAAAGAGATTTTATCATCGAATTATCTCTTTAGATGACATTAAACTTATCAAGAACGCTATGAACATGGTACGTTGTCATTTATATGTCCATAACTAACTTGAGTTTTTTTTTTTTTTAATGGATCTTTCCTTTCTCTTGTGCTTGCATCTAGACTATCAACGATGTTCTGTTCGGAATTACACAAGCATCTCTTTCTCACTATTTGAACCGACAGTATGGTAAACAATAAATTCAATATCTATGATGTTTTCTTAAAGCTAATAAAAGTCAACTTATACTAATACAGTGAAAAGAAATTGCATGTTGGATCTATTTTTCAATGTTTTCACACGTACATTTTGTTTCTTGACAAACAAGGCACGAAGAAGGAGGAGGATGGAGCGTTGACATCGTATCGAAACAATCTTCCTGATGGAATACGATTTCGTGTAGCTTGTACAGTAAATCTTAGGTCAGACATTGGCTTCAAGGTTAGAGACATACACCTCAAATATAAATCTCAACTCTTTAACAAATTGTCGAGCAAAAATATGTAATTCTTTCTTTTTTGTATAAAGCCTTTGGCAGATATGATGGTCAAGGATTCAAAATGCAGATGGGGAAACTACTTCAGCTTTATTTTCTTGCCGTTCACCATCGGTTTACAAACCGATCCATTGGTTTATTTAAAAATGTCAAAATCCATGATGGCTCGAAAGAAGCACTCTTATCACGCGGCTCTAGTGTATTTTATCATCAAAATCGTCCTAAAAGTGTTTGGCGCCAAGGTAAAGAAATTGACATTTGTTTGCAAATTTATGGACAATATTATACTAACACACTCTTTAATTTTGTCATTTATAGGCGGCAGCAGAATTATTTGATCGACCGGTGAGGAACACAACGACATGTGTTTCAAACGTCATTGGCCCCATGGAAGAAATCAGTTTCCGTGGCCATCCTGTCTCTTACATCGCTCCAAGTTCTTACGGACACTCACATGTACGTAGTTCATTTTTTTATGCGCAACTAAATTTACATGATAAGCCTTTTTTGTGTGTAAATTTTTTAGTGTTTTTGTGTTTGATAGGCATTGTTGATACATTTAATGAGTTACGCGGATAAAATGATAATTTCGTTGGCGTATGATCCTACCGTCATATCAGACCCTCACAAGATTTGTGATGATATGGAAGAATCACTGAAAGCAATGAAAGCTTCTCTCTGTGAAAGAGGTTTACTCTAAGACGCATGAGCCATATTAACTGTAATCCTTAAGACTGTGTATATGTTTTTGTTTGGTAAAAAATGTTGTGTTTTAGCAGTTTTCAATGCTTTTGTAGTATCTATAAATATTGGAGTCAGAAAAAAATGTAATAAGAGTCGGTCCACTGTGTTGGAAATTAGTAGGTACGTATTGTCAAATATTTTAGAATATTAAGAGATCTCATTTTTCGTAGTCCTAATTAATAAGAAAGCGTCATTCAATGATGTGACTTGTGAATTTTGTTTCTTTGATCAGCAACCCCACCTGTTATAACTTAAATTTACAATGAAAAATTGAAAATTCTTAGGTGATCACTAAAGTAAAGGTGCATATATAACCACCGATATCGCCCAACCAATTTTCCAACGATACAAATATAACCAACACTTCTCTCAGGTTTCGATCAACATGCAATTAAGAATTAACAAAAATGTGAAAGATATAGTATCAGGCTTATCACAAAGGTAACGAGGGGTTTTAGCTAATGGGTCAAGACCAAGCCCAATAGGCCCATTCAGGCATGACCTAACTAATTCTCCTCGTCACTGTGTTTAGCTCAACTCCGCAAAAACCTCTCTTTCTCTCTCTCTCCGACGATGGCTTCCGGTGACCAGAGCAAGAAGAGAAAACAGCATTATCGCCCTCAAAACGTAATCTTTCACACACTAAGTCTATCTGTGGATTAGCTGCTAACTATTCTCATGTGTTTAATTTTCTTCGTCTAATTTGTTGTTAGCAGAGACCAGTGAAGAAGAAGGGATCTTACCCTTTGAAGCCAGGTGTTCAAGGTTTTTTCATCTCTTGCGATGGCGGACGCGAATTCCAAGCTGCTCAGGAAGCTATTAACGTCATTGATTCCGTAAAGTTTCTCTCTTTTTTTTGTTGAAATTGATTTCATCTCCCAACTAGTTCATATTTTACCTAGTGTCACTGCTCTTCCATAAATTGATTTCCTGTACACGTTTCAGATTATCTTCAACAACTGAACTTAGCCCTTTTAATTTCTGGTCGAATTGCGTTTTAGGTTTCCTAGTAATATACTTTCTCTGTTAGCTTTGTCGAGTTTGGAAGTTTGTGTGTTTATTGCAAATTAATCTAATCTGAACAATGTTGTTATGTGGTCTGCTTTCTCGACATCACTAGGCACAGTGCCAATGTTAGATTTCTCAAGAGCTTTGTAATGTTTGAGCAGCTCTTATAATCTTTTGAGTGTTCTTAAATGTAATCTCTTTTGTTCTTTTTTACAGTTTTTCGAGGAGCTAATACAAGGGACTGACTCGAAAGTGAATCCTGGTTTGTTTGGTAATCCAATAAACAAAAAAGTTACATTTTCGTATAGCGAGGATGAGGATGAGGAGGAAGATGAGAGTAATAATGGCGAGGAAGAGGAAAACAAAGGAGATGGGGATAAGGCAGTAGTGAGTGAAGGCGGTAATGATCTAGTGAATGAGAAAGAAATAGCTAGTGAAGGAGTTAATGATCAAGTGAATGAGAAAGAAATAGCAAGTGAAGGGTCATGTGAAGTCAAACAATTGGCAGAAAATGAGACTGTAAAAGAGGAAGAAGATAAAGGGAATCAGAAGAATGGTGGAGATGAACCTCCTAGAAAGAAGACGTGTACGGAAGAAGCAAATCCTTTAGCAAAAGTAAACGAAAATGCAGAGAAGTCTATTGATAAGTTGATTGAAGCTGAACTAAAAGAACTTGGAGACAAGAGTAAGGTAAGCTAAGCTATTATATATGGGTGAATGACAGGAGCTCTCCTGAAAAACTTCTTGAAGTCTTATGTTTTTATATCTTTGCGGATCATAAGAGTCTTGTTGTCCATTTTTGACAGAGACGGTTCATGAAGTTAGATCCGGGTTGCAACGGTCTGGTCTTCATCCAAATGAAAAAGAGAGATGGTGACCCAAGTCCCAAAGAAATTGTACAGCATGCTATGACTTCTGCTGCTGCAACAAAAAAGCATATGTCAAGGTTTGATCCTTTTCACTAAACTTCATCATACCAAGATTTTTATAACTATTATGGCTTTATCGGGTTTTCTTTAATATATCTTCTGTTACTTAGGTTCATCCTAAGACTTCTACCAATTGAAGTGTCGTGTTACCCTTCAGAGGAAGAAATTTCAAGAGCCATCAAGCCGCTTGTAGAACAGTACTTCCCCATTGAGACCGAAAATCCCCGGAAAGTAAGAATACTTAAAGATCAAGTTGTGTATCCCTTCCTAGATTCCAAAATGTTAACCTCTCTTAATATTCCTGCAGTTTGCTGTGTTGTATGGAGCGCGTGCTAACACAGGGCTTGATAGGATGAAAATAATAAACACGATCGCCAAATCTATTCCTGCCCCTCACAAAGTTGATTTGAGCAATCCGGAGATGACGATCGTGGTGGAAATTATTAAGGTAAACAAGGAGAAAATTTATGTTTTGCTTCATCAGATTTGGTCGGTTATAAACTCAATACGGGTTTCGTGTTGCAATTTACAGACAGTGTGCTTAATTGGAGTGGTAGAGAAGTACAAGGAGCTAGCAAAGTACAACCTCAGGCAGCTCACGTCGACCAATTGACACATCTTCTTTTATCTTTAACTATGTTTCGTTTCTTAAGACTGAAGATGCTTTTGTGTTTAGTGTTACAGAGTTTCTGGCTTAACTTATTAAAATGGCTGAAGTTGCCCTTTATACTCTCTTTGGTCTGATCAATAAAGTTTTTTCTTTGATAAAGTTTGTTTGATTGTTGAGCGTAAAACATGTTGGTACAATGGGATCACTTAGATTTGATTTTGTCGAATGGTGGTGGTTCAATCAATCAAAATTACAGGTTTAGGAAATGGATTCGATATGTCTACATCATTTCCCCTTTTGCCTATATAAATAGAGGACACATTAGCAAATCCATTTTACGAAAAAAAAATCAAGTCAAGAGAAGTTGAGAGAACTTTCAAAGTTATCCGATTGATCTCAAGGACATTACCAAGACAAAAGAGAGAAATTGGTCAATATGGTAATATGCTGAGCATTTGGATCCACCATTGTACACTAATGAGAGCAAAAGTAGTTAGCCTTTGTGAAGAAGAGAGAAGGGTAACATGACTATATGAGAGCTAACAAGACCACTACCAATGGATTTTGATAGAAAATGGATTCAACATATTCTTTACATATCTTCACTTGTTTACTGACGACTCCCACCATAATGAAAAGCAAAATTAAATCAGGTATAAATTAACTCTGCTTCTTAAATCCCCTTTTTGTTCACCTTTTTGTTCACTCTAAGTCTAAGTCAACCAATCCACTTTAGTACTACTCATCCAAGCTACCAGTCCCAACAAAGCCATACTAACTTCATGCTTCCACCAAAATGTACCCTCCTCTGTTTCTGCTTCTCCTTGATTCTCTACTCATACTCATCACCCATAATTGTATTGACATCTCAAAAAATTTACACCTTGCCCTGTCTGATTCTTCCAATTGTATCCCCACAGCCTAAGAATATTAGATCAGCCTCAAACAAATTCACAGCTTAGGATGCAACAGGTGATGTAGTAGATCTCATATGCGGACAGGTGGGAGAAGACTGTTTCCGACAGAGATGACACCGGAATCCAATCACCATACTTGAATTCTTTTCATTAAGCCCATAAGCATCTCCGTGGTACCATTCTACAGACATTACAAAACCAAAAAAAAAGCCTGAGCAATGAAAAGAAACCAACTCTTGCAATGTGAACCAAAAGAAGCTCAGAAAATGGATTACCTCCACATAATTCGCAAGAAATGAAAGTTGATCCAGATTTAGATTCAATTGAGCCACATAAGTGACACTTAGGTTGATCATGATCAGAATCAGAGTTCTCCAAGGGAACATAATATCTCTCTCTGTGGAACTGATGGACCCGTTCATTGCCAGCCTTTCGGGACAAAAGGAGGCCATTTAACCAATAGTTCAAGCACCTATCTGTTCTCGCCTTTCTAATGGAGATCTCTTGTTTTACTTTCTTAGGTCTACCTCTGCCTCTTTTGGTTTCCAGTTTCCGTTTCTTACTCCCTTCAGGGACTTTACTTTCATCCTGCAGCCGAATAACATGCTTCAATTGCCTGCCAGAACGTCGCAATGGTTTGCTTGCAACAACCTTTTTATGATTCTTTAACCTTATGGCAATTCTCTCTGCCATTGAAGTCTTAGTCTTCTTTAACCGAGGTGATTTGCGAGCAGCTATGACTTTTTTACGCTTTTGCGTCTGAACTCCAATTTTTTTCCGGAAACTCCCAGGGGGCCGCCCTCTTTTTCGTACGGTGGGTTGTTCTTTTGATAGCACTTCACTTTTGCATGGAACACATATGTACATGCCTTCCTTCTCTCCCCTCCTGATATGCTTTTTGTGAAATACTCCTGAAGTTTTTAAAAATAAAATCAATAATAATTCTATGAAAGATCATGTTAGCGAGTCTCCACTTGGTTGGGAATGAGTCTAACTAGTGCTTACAATTCTAAGGGCACCCTCACCCTCAAGTTACCTTTTGGAGCAAACTTTTATTGTCTAAACTCTAAAGTGGGTCACATTAGTAAGTAAACTGGATTGCCCTTGGGATAACTGGTTTACCAGCTGTACCGCAGGTCAATACGTCGAAAATGTTTTAGTTCTTCTTGTGCACAAAAAGTGAAGAAATACTTATTCAACCATCAATTCATGAAAATGATAAAAAGAATATTTTTTAACTTGTTTTTCCAGTAGGAGGTTCGTTTATTTTATGTTCAATAAGTAATGAAACTCATCATAATTTTATATATACCAAATAATTACTGAACCGGTGACAAGCTATCCTAGACGGGATTTTGTTCCAGGTTGGATCAGGCAGGTCGGGTTTTAATACTGGTTCCACCTATAGGCCTTGTGGGAGTTTGGTTTGTGGTAAAGTATAAGCTAGGTCAGATCACTTACACAGGCATAGGTTTTGGGAAAAACAAAATCTTTAACAAAAGTAACAGGAAAAGAAACGCACCTTTGCAGATGTGGCAGCTTGCAGCTTCACTGTCATCAAAGAAAAACAGATACCATAAAATATAGTTAAAGATCATTACTCTGATATGTTATATAGGTCAAATGTCATGCTATTAGAAGCTAAGCAGAGTCCAACTGACAATAAAGGTTACTCAATATAGGATTGATGTTCTGATCAAGACAAGGACTTTTGAAGGTAAGAAGGGTTGTGATAGGTACATACCTCAAAGGCACAACTTTCTTACATTGCTCACACAAGGAGGATTCAGATCTTTCTGCCCTTTCAAATAGGTATGAGAATCCTTTTCCCTCTGAGGACCTTTTCCGTAATTTTCCTATCTCAGAGTGTCTGAAAGAGCCTCCTGGCTTGCTAGTTTTCCGTACAGCTTTTTTCTCTTCAAATCCTTTCACAAGATGTAAAGGCACATGTGATTCATTCAGCCAGAACCTTTTTCTTCCACTCGAGGATTCTTCAACCATGCAACCATTCTTCGACACAACATCCGGAATATTTCTCCTCTTACCAAAGTCAAGGAGATATTTCACAGTCTCTTCCTCCGTGCACTTCCTACGGACAATTGCTTTTTTGAATAGCCTGGCAGATTTTCTGGATTCTTTGTCTAATGTAGGAAGAAGATGACTGTTTTCAATATCATCCCACTTTATGTAAGATTGGAGTGTCCTAATCTGTGATCACAGAATTGTTAGCTGATAATCATCCAACACTGAGAAGACTATAGAAGACAGTGTTACAAGACAACATATTCAGTGTACAAAAACTGCAAAAGTCAGTAAAAATCCAAGTAACAGTATATGAAATGGATGGCACACTAAAAAATTTAACGAAACTGACACCATCAATATTCATGCGTAGACGAAATGAAAACAAAAATTCGTGTCACGACCTGTATTACCCATATACCCTTCGAAACTTCAACATTGATACTTTCTCACTCATACCAACGAGACGAGAATTACATTCAGTTTGACAAAGTTTATATTACCTGCAAACCGAGCTGCTCTGAAGTCGTAGATGACTCCACCGCTGCTTCCCAGGCAACACGTCGGCTTCTCTTAGCAGACTCTGAATTCTCCGGATAAAATATTCCTGGAATATTCATACTTCCACCTGCATAGTGTAGAGTGCATCGAGAATGAAACAACTAAATGGAACTATGGAAGTGATGGGAACGATAATTATTAAAGACGGTAGAAGAACAAACGCGAAAGCAAGAACAAAAGAGAAAATGTAAACCTTGTCTAGCAGCCTTCGAGATTAAAGCGCGAGGTAAAACCTTCCAATTGAATAACCGTCGTGAAAGTTGCCCGCCTCTCCACCAGCACATGGTCAATCCACCATTTTTCTTTGCAGTAGGGTTAACCCCAGAATCCAACAATGTCCCCCTTCTTTTACCAATAGCAGTCTTTGACCATGATCGTGTCGAAGCAATTAGAATATGTATAGCTGAGCCCATCACTACGGCAGCATCGACATGGCTTAGCCACTCAAGTGAAAGTACACGATGATGCAAATTTGCCTCTAGCTGCCCAAAGGTAATTAACAAAATCTTTCATTAGGAAAAGAAAATTGATGCACCCCTAGGTTAGTCACTAATGCATTACACACAGAAAAGTGCTCAAGAGTTGATATTGAAAGACTTTCGAAGATAGTTAACTCGTAAGCAATTGGAGAACCAACAAAACATTCAACATTCCTGGCCACACTAAAAGGTGAACAGAAATTGATTAATGCAAGCTTTTCAAGTAGGAAGAAAACGAACCAAAGCTAAAGTTCTACACAGCAGAGGATCATAACGAAAAAATTTGAATATGACATTTTCGACATGGGCAAGTTAGTGTGGTTGTTCAGAGATTGAGCTTTTGCCAATACAATGATTCAACTCACAAAACAATTCCACATGCCATTGCAAAATGAATGTTTTAGGAGGAAGAAACTTGTGAAAAACTTACATCAACCAATAAATGTTTCAAGCTTGAGATATTTGATGCCTTCAGAATGTGTTCACGCCAAAAGCTGGAGTGCTGTGGATTCAACCATGGACCAACCAAAAGTCCTTGTAGTCGACTTTCCAAGGAAAGAATCTGGCATATGATGGCCAGAAGATGACTGTTCTTCTCAAAGGATTGAATGTTAGCTACTTCACTTTCCGAAAGACCTCGTAAAGCCCCGAGACTCATATTAAACAAACAATTTATCTCAGTACCGGCATCCTCAGAAGAATTTTTGCAGGAATGACACCATCCACAATTTTCTTTCCATGCATCTAGGTAGAGACTTTGGATGTTTCGCCATTGAAATTTGGTGGTTTTCATCAATATAGTCCTCACCTGGGTAGAAGCTATTTCTTCATCAGATCTCATATCATTGGTACGGATTGGTGACTTACGTATCATCTCTTCATAAACTGATCTAGTCATCTGAGCAAATATGTATTGGTTTCTGTAGCCTGTTTCAGTCTGCACATTTGGTTTAGTTCCTTTCCGTGTGTTTATTTTAGCCAAATTTTGGGAATTCATATTTGGCTCTTTCATGATATCCAACATGCTTGATGATGCTGGCTCATGAAGTCTCTGGACATCTGAACCATTTTGTACAGTTTCAGCAGATCCTTCAGAACTCATATTAAGGATATCTAGCGCAGTAGCTGAATCTGATATCTTCCGGCGAGTCCTAGGACCATGATTATGTGACCATCCATTGCTGGTTGCTTTGTTCAGCTTTTTTTTAGCACCAGATGTTGACTGTTTCTCTGAAGCTGGTAGAGGAGCCCCAAACCCATCAATCGAAGGAATCATTCCTTTGACTGACTTATCCATGCATACAGACATTTGGGAATTCAGACCGCTGATTGTCCTTACTGGCCTAACAGGGATATCCAAGTGTTTTCTAATTGCACTTACTACGCCAGCATAGAAACTACTGCATGACTTTAGCTGCTCCAGCACAAGGTTCACATCAGTCACATGATAGTAGTTCAATGAGCCTGTGCCATCTGTATCTATCCTGCAAATTCATAGTGGACGACATCAACCAACCTACTAAAATGTATAACAGTTCCTACAATCAACATATGAAAGAAGTTCGTAGAAATAAATGATAAGAATATTCCACATCTGTATACATGGAGGGATAGTAAGGGTTACCATGTGCATCTAAATAACGAGCAAAAAAGGCTTTTCACAGATTTAAACATGCAATTCAACTTATTGGAAAATTTGACGGGAAGGACGCATAGTTTCACAGTTTTATCATGTTATCTGTACATTTTAGTTAATTCTGTGTAATTTAGTTAATCCTCAGCTAGCTAAAATTAGGGGGTAATGTTTTTAAACCTAAAACCAACATGTATATCCAATGCTCGTCAGACTACTGATTTAGACAAATTTTTTGCTAATATTCATATAAACATTTGTTTGTTTACTATGAAAAAACAATTATAGTGATCCATATCCACAATTTTGATTCCATTGAGATCATGCATTAACCATTCTTAGCTATGAGAATCGAAGAAAGAAACTTACACCAATAAGTAGCCACAACTGCTGTAGTATTTTCGACCATGCGGATCAATCTCTATAAACTCTGCGCCTCGAATTTGCTTATCAGGCTTCAATCCTGGTGCACGCCGATCAAATGCACATTCAGGACAGTACCAGTCCCCCTCAGGCAAAAGGTGACTGGCAAGACCGACACACTTAGAATGATATGCAGCCGGACAACCATCACAGCACAGTAAGCTCCCATCCATTTTACAGAAACAGCAGTCGTCACTGTTCCGGTCAAATGAAGTATCAATGACCTCGTTATTTAAAGAAAAATCATCAGCCAGCTCCATCATAGTTCGCTTTCTACGTCGCACTTCTGTGTTCGTCTTCCTATCAAGTTCCATTTCAAACTCAGCTGCAAAAGATCTTTTATTAAGCTCTGCCCTCACGACTTCAGCATCTGTCATATCATCGCACAAACGACTAAGTATCTCAATTTTCAGATTCACGGGTTGTCTGAAATAATCGTTTCTGAAAAAGTTCAGCCGAGTAAGATCCAATCCAGGGTTGTCTTTGGACCCAGAACATAGTAGGTATTCAACCACAAAAAGGGGATATGTAACCACATCCAACGTATCCCAATCAAGACTCCTGCATTCAAGATACCACCAGCAAAGCATCAGAACCAAAACAGGAGAAGCTTTATATCCATAAAACAGCAGTAAAACTAAAGTACTAAAGAAAGAAAAATAAAAAGTATACCTCAGACAAGCAGACGCAGATAGGTCACCTTCAGCAGCGAGTTGTTTCAAATGTTTTCTTAATATTTGCAAGACAGAAACATGGATGCTATCAAATAATAGACTAGGAGACATGCACCTCAATGCTTCCACAAAATCCTTCAGCTCAAAAGGACTCAAAAACAGCAAAGTACTGAAGGACCTCAGACAAGAGTAAGCAGTAAAGACATCAAGTACAGGAAGACCGTCTAAATCCAAAATAGGGGAGGATGGAGGTAATTGTGGCTTTGGCGGGAGTGCAGAAATATTATCAGCTTTTCCATCAACAATCCAAGTTTTCTCCTCTGTCAGACTACTAATTGAAGGAGAAGGGGATACTTCCTCAACAAAGCAAGCTGTTACAGTACTACTGACAGGCGATCGAGCTAACCTTCTACGAGCGCTTCTTCTCAACTGAGGTTCACTCATGAATTTTGGATTGTCAGAAGCTTTTCTTCTTTTCCTCCTACCACTTGTATATTCACCTGAATTTCCCCTATCAGAGAGAGTCTCATCAACAGTCTTAGCATCATGATGAGGTAGATCAGGATCCTTCTCAACCCCATTAGAATTAAGATTCTTGAGATCTTGCGGTGAAACAATGTTCTGCTTCTGTATCTCCTCCAAAAGCTCAGCGCTGGACACTTCAGCAACATGAACTTCTTTATATTCCCCAGTCTCAATATTATCCTGGGCACCATTTCCGTCCTGCATGTTGATTTCTTGAACAATGTCATTTCCATTCATTTGACTGTACTCCTCATCCTTGCTGTTCTCTACATCAACCTCCACGTTCAAATCAAATCCTACCTCCCTCTTCTGCCCACTGAAATCACAGATAGCAGCATTGTCCAAATCACAGCTCGCATCCATGTTCAGATCAATATCCCACTTCCGTTTGTCACTACAATTTTCTTCATAATCGATATTTACATTAACCAAACCTAGATTTTCATTCGAATTCCAATCCAACCCAGTAGTCAAATCAAATCCAGTTTCCGATTCCGACACCGTCCTATTCAAATCCGTGACAGAGGAGTCCCATGTCCTACCTAGGGTTTCCACAGGACCACAATTCAAATCAACATTCCCTCTCAAATTCTCCTCACTAACTCCCGAATTCTCCGCAACTCCATCATTTAAATCGACATTTACCTCATTCAACCCAGAGCTCTCTCGCTTGATCTCAACCACCCTCGCAACACGAGACCGTTTCTTCGGCTTCCTACCAACTCTCTTCTTCTTCACTGGAACCGAATTCTCCTGAGATTTACCATCTCCCATCACGAGAGCAACAACCTCATCCAATTCCGAAATCTCCGTAACACCGTTCTCATAAACGATCTCGAAAAATCCAGACGAATCGCGAGATCGAACCGTCCCGGAGCAAAACCCAATCCCTTGGATCTCCTTCCTAACGACTTTACCAACCAGCTCCATTGCTACAAAAGCTTGCTCTCGCTTCACGATACAAGCGAATCAAAGAAAACCCATAGCCAAAGTCTCTCTGGATTGCAAAAAAAAAAGGAGAAGCGCTGGGTTTTCACTTTATTCTAGAAACGCTTGCAACGTGCAAGGAGAGAGAGACAAGGACAGAGATTCTCTCTCTTCTTAATTCTCGGAAGCAAAGAAAAAAAAGTAGAAAGAGAATTCTTCTTCTACAGAGAAACGAAACGTCTTAACGAATTCTCTCAGTGATGATGAGAAGAAACAAAGACGGGTTGGTCAATGTTAGGAAGAGAAGGCCATCTCTCTCTCTCTCTCTCCCCCCTCCCACACTACTCTTTTTTTTTCACCTTTTTTTCTTATTTATGGTCAAAGGATGTGTGATATGTATATTGTGATATGTTTGCCTGTTTTTTTACCTTATTTATATGAATTGGTACTCTAACTAACAAGTTACAACTATGTCATTACATGTGTGATTGATTTCTTGATGTACAGTTTATTATTTTCCAAGTATTCAAATAATTTAATTTATATAAATATATAAGTAAAATAAATAAAAATTGGTAAATATTATTAACTAAAATGTTAAATTTGTTGATATAATTTATGTTATAATTAATGGATATTTTATGTTAATATATGTGTTGTATAATTTCAAAATATTATTCTAAGAAACACATTTGTATACAACTACAATAAAGATTTGACACATGGAAATGTTGTCCTAATTTTGTTTTTTCATCTTATTCTCTTTTTAGAGGTACATTTGTGCTAGTTTGTTCATGTTTGTCAATATTCGATAAATACTCTCTTTGTTAGTTTCGAAAGTATATATATCCACCAATCTTACTCTCGAATGTCATTCTCTAACCAATCTGCAATTTCTCCTAACTAAAAATTCCTAGTGGAGATAAAGCATGACGGAATGAATGCATGATGGACAAATTAGTATAAAAACTCATGAAGATTTGATGTTTTTGTTTTTGCTAAAAGGTAAATATCATTAATATGAAATAGAGTTTGGATTTATATTTTGATTATCAATACAATTCCTAGTAAAAAAAAGGTTTGAGAAAGAGAAATTAATATAACATACAAAAATTTATAAATTAGATAACTAACCAAAAAAAAAAATTATATGATATTGTGAGTATAATATATATCAATACATTTTTATCCTTTTAAAAACCATCACTATTACCACTTTTGGCCACCACCACCTCCGGCCACCACCTTCGTCCACGACAACGTCCAGTCACCACCACCGTTCACCACCACGTCCGGCCACCATCACCTCCGGCCACTATTTCCGACCACCACAACCTTCGGCTACCACCACTTCCAGCCATAACCACCTCCGGCCACCACAAATTCCGGCCACTACCCTCGGCCACCATCATTCTCAATCACAACCACTTCCGGCCACCACCATCTCTGACCACCACCACCTCCGGCCACCACCGCGTCCAGTCACTATCACCTCCACCAAAACCAATTTGGTCAATAATTACCCTTTATAGTTAGTTACTACATTTTTAAAATTATAGTGTTAGTTTGTTAATTATTTTATCAAATGTTTGTTTTGCAATTCACTCTGTCAATTTTTTTTTTTTTTTTTTT
>Ga0041059_1000537_pt1 | contig 29043 bp, 21 predicted proteins | sample AraColnosormetaG_FD_56232 | JGI IMG/M metagenome (GOLD analysis project Ga0041059, IMG submission 56232) | Arabidopsis roots microbial communities from North Carolina, USA - Col MF nosort | ecosystem: Host-associated > Plants > Roots > Unclassified | place: USA: North Carolina | collected... | reverse complement strand
TAATAGTTTTTTTTTTTTTTTTAAATTGCAATAGTTATAATGTTATCGTTGATCCTGCAATAAATACATAGTACTTGCTTATCATAATTTTAAAGCACTTACAACTATCATAACCTTGATGCAATTACAATACTGATCGTTATAACTTATAGGATAATTTTGAAAATTGTCATATTTTTGAGTTTTTGTTTGAAAATTATACTCTATCCTATTTTTTAAATAATAATATAATTTTAAATATGTTAAATGATTTTTCGGTTCAGATTTAAAACAAAAAGATTATTTTTAATTAATTAAAATTAAATACAAATTTTTGAAAAAAAAGAATAAACTTAATTTAAAATCTTAATTATTATTTTACTATTTTAAGATAAAGAAAGTTTATATATTTTAAATATTAAAATCTAACATGATATTATCAAAAACAAATATTTTAAAGTTGATCACTTTGTCACATTATATATAAAAAATCAATCTAACTCCAAACCTATAATTCTTTTTTTCTTCTTTGTCTTGTAACAATATTTTCCTTTATAAATATATTCAAAATAAAATTATATGGAAAATTGTTAGTTAGTTACATCAAATATTTTAAAATTCAATTTTTTTTTTTGTGTTGACAAATAAATAAAACTGATTGTTGTTTTAAATATAAATAAAACAAAATTATTAGTAAATTTTGCTAAAGATATTTTTGTAATTTTATATTTTTTTATATTTTAGAAAATAAATTTTAGAATCTGGGTCGGTTACGTTGCTTAATTTTTCTTTTGATTTCTAGTCTCTGCCTTTATTTCACTGATCATTAATAATTGCTGGAGTTTTAATTTACATATTATAAAGGGACCAATTGTTATCATTGTATGAATCTTTTTTCTTGCAAATTATAACCGTCATTATTGGAAAAGAATAGAAACGCCCACGATTGTAATTAGATGCTAGGTCTTCAAGGTTTGTGCATCCCACTTGGAAACAAACAATAAACACAAATTAGGAGTAATTATGAAACTAATGGCCCATTTTCTAATCATTTGTAGTCTGTTTCATTTGGTTTTACGTTTGTTATTTCTAACCTTATCCATAACACTCTAATTGAAAATAAATGAGTAGCTTTATTAGTTGTTAGACTGTGAGAGATCCGCCATTGTCACCCGCTGTAAGATTCAGAATCATCGTCGCAGCCTTCACAGCCCTGTTACATTTGACATCACATAACACAGGTTTAGAGTTTCAGGCAATAGATTCTTAAGAAGAAGAAAAACAGAATCGGACAGATCAAACAGAGCAGGATCATGGCTCAGTATTAGAATCCTCAAAAAAAAGATTTCTAGCTAATTATAAACCTTACAGATAAGGGCAAGGTTACACATTTTTTTAATGTGTCAATAATCAGAGGAAGTTAAATGTTTCTTACCAAGCATCAGGAGCTTGATACAAGGAAGCTGAGTTCCCGAAGCAGGAAGTGAGTAATTCTGTGTTGATCACGCCTGGATTTAATGCAACTACTGCCATTCCTTCAACTACTTCCTTTGCCACTGCTCGGCTTAAACCCTCAATCGCCCATTTTGATGCACAGTAAGGTGCAACCTGCAGATACAGTTTTGGTTTTAAAAGTTAACCTCTTTGGGATCAGGTTTGATATTGCCAAATCATGAGTGCAAAAATTCCGAATATATAAGGAGCCTATCAGCACTAAGGTTATCTACATATTCAAGAGGTGAATACCAGAAAAGTGCTCGGCCAACATGAAGACGGTTAATAGAATGATTCTAGGTTTTGCAGACTATGGTACAGCCGCACAAGGACCAAGTAACTTACTTAGACCTTCCAGGTGAAGCTATAGCATTACCATCCATGTATGATAATTTAGGAGTGTATACTCTAATATCAGGGGAAAAGAGTATCTAACATCCTTACTGAATTCGGACAAAGTCTAGCTCAATAATATCGCATATCTAGATATCAATAGTGCCCTATGTTTGTTTCAGTTGACTTTGTTACCTTTCTGTAACTACAAGAACAAAACACACGATAACAGCTCGTGGTTCAAGCAAGTGAAGATTGAAACTCACCAGGGCAGCACCAGATCTTCCCCATCCAGAAGACATATTTACAATAATTCCTTGCTTGCGTGGGAGCATCAAAGGGATAAAATGGCGCAGCACATTTGCAACTCCTTTAACGTTTGTATCCATGACATTGTCAAAATCTTCAGCAGAGACTTCCCAAATCTTGCTGTTCTTATTGATGGTACCAGCATTGTTAACTGCAACATGCATATACCAACATCTAAGAGTTCAAAATTTACAGTAAAACGATGCAAAGAAGCAATGTGCCCAGAATGTGCAGGAGATGTTGATCATGTAACCATCAAACCTACAATTTACAGATATCAACCTCGAGAAAAATGAAATGAATTCTTAGATGACAACAATAGAAACAACTGAAGATGGGGTAGAGCGTCTATCTCAGGGTTCAATCTACCAATGAAAATATATACCTAGAGCAAAGAAAGCACCTATATTACAACGGCTACCAAACACTTGAGGAACAATCAAAACAATCCAAAACAACTAGCAGGTGCACAAAAGGCAGAGACTTGAAAGTTGTTTTCTTGAGACAAAGGTTGAAGACTCTCAGACGCAAAGTGTCAAGAAATATGTAAATATACCTATGATATCTGGGACACCCTTCTTCTCCACAATTGTGTGTGCCATTTCTTCGACACTGCTGTTTGATTTCTGCAAACATAAGACCATAAATCTTCCTCACTTCAAAAACCGAACTCAAATGAAAAATAAATTAGGCCGTTGCTGAACAACAAATTCACCAGGAAAGCAACGATTCATCCAAGTCCAATAAAACTATCTTTATCAAAACTTGGGCAACTTCCAATTCATTTGACATCACACATTTTTGTGGAACAAAAAATATTATCAATCATCAGCGCCCAGAAAGTTTCTTAATTACAGATAACTAGCATCAAATTTCACACAGAACACGGAAGAAATCAAGCACGGGAGTCGGAAGAGCGGCAATTACCACATCAGCGGTGAGGAGGAGATGATTGGTCGAAGAGGAAAGCTCCGATTGAAGAGCGGTGAGCTTCTCTTGACTACGAGCGCATCCTATCACAGTGTGACCCCTCTTGGCCAGCTCGAGAGCTAGGGCTCTTCCCAGACCTTTGCTCACTCCCGTTATCAGAACGGTCCTCGCCGCCACAATAGAGTTCGCAGCCCCACTGAAAGGCGTCGCCATCGTCATCGTGGCCGATTACCTTCTCTTTCTCTCGTCTCAAAATGACAAAATGTGCCGCGAAGAATATGTATACATACAGACTTTTTTATTTCATTTATTTACCTTAGCATAACTAGTATTAAAATTCTTATTATGTTGCCAAGGTGTATTACCAAATTATACTTTTTTAACTGTTATAAAACTCAATTCGATTTTTACCAAAAATCTCTTTTAATATATAAGTAGATCAAACTAAAATATTTACAGATGAGAGAACAAGTCACAAGAACATCTCTTGTTTTGTTTCGTTCTGAGATCACACTGGTCTCCAACGCTCAATCTCTTCTTCCACTTCCTCTGATTCCTTAGGATTCTGGTCGTCTGAGTTTTGTGTCCGTCTTCTTTTTCTATGGCGATGACGTCTCTCTTTGTGTGTTTCTCTATCTGAATTCTCTTCACTTTGTCGTTTTCCTTTCCTGCTTTGATCAGACTCTGGATCATCGCTCTTGTATCTCTGTCTCTGTTTGCTTCTGTCCCTATCTTTATCTGACTGATATCCTACGGGACTAGTCTCTACACTTCTCTTCTTGTCTGATTCTTTGTGCTGATGATGTCTACTCTCAGTTGAATCTTCCTCGTGTGAATATCTTGAGCTACTTCTTTCATGTCGATGCTTCGATCTTTCTCTATGCGACTTGTCAGAAACTGTATGAACCCTATCATGTTCATGACCCTCCTCTTTATCAGCTGATGACCCTTCCCTGCTGTGTTTTCTTGAACTCCTGTGGGTTTTTCTGTCCTTTTCATTGTCCATCTGTTCTTGTACTCCTGAATCTGTCCCTCTTCTGGGTTTTCGTTTGTGACCCGTCCCTCTCCTACCATAGTCATCTCCATCAGCAGAATCATCATCAGAATACCTCCCATGGATTCTCTTCCTTCCCACCCGATGTCCAGGAGAGTGTTCAGACCATCTGCTATCACGATGCAATGTGTCCTTAGCATACCGTCGCTCTTTATACATCTCCCTCTCTAAACTACCATCTCTGCTCGGACTGTCATCACCATCATGACAGTTCTCGGCATGCCTGCGAAGCTTGTCTTCACGAGTGCTGTCCTGAGTATCACCATGATATTTACGGCTCCTATAAGAAGGCGTAGATCCAACATTAGCATGATCATGGTCCCTCGATCTAGATCTTCTTGAAGGTTGCCTGACATGGAAACAAAACACATGAGCATGACGCTCCATAACCAAATTAAGTAGGAAATACGCTGATAAGTTAGTTAAAGATGAGGATCCTCAAAAGTTAGAATTCCAAATATAAAGCAACCTACCTGTGTGAATCTGTTGATAGATCTGATATTGAATCATTTAACGACCCTGAAGATTCATGTTCCATGTGCTTTTCATCTGAATAACCAAATAAAGAGGTCATTTTGTGAATCCAGAATCTTGGAGGTGGTCTGTCATGGTCAGCCCATTCATAGTCTCCACCAGGATTTCGGAAACAATGGATAAAATTGCAGGCAGATCCACGAGAACAAGTCTGAAAAGTAGATGAAAATCATGAACTAGAGATAAGCAAGAAGTTGGAATCTCAAATGATGAAGAGTCATACTTTAAGCCTGGACTTCATGTACTCCCCACATATGGCAACTTTCCATCTTGAGATGTTGACAAACTCGCAATTCACCTGATGAGGATGTGTAATTATCATGGATATAAATGTCAGCAAGCTGAAAGTATCAGAAATCAAGCCTCAAAGTACACATCAGCAAAGTAACACAAATCCTTTGACATTCTATTCTACGATACACCAAGACCTATATTCAACCAATAGATGTTAACAAAAACTGCCACAGATCGGAAAGATGAGACCTCTGACAAAACGTCCTACACAAAGGCTAAGATAACTGAAACCTAGATATGGGTCTCCAACATTATGCCACGAAGATACAAATAGTGAAGACGCAAATATGATGTGTGCTACCAAAGATCTGACAAACTAGTGCCAATATTACAGAGGAAGGTCCACTAGACGAAATCGTTAATCACATTTTTCAATGAAAGGAAGTGGTAAACGTCTCCAGAGAAACAGTGTACCTGTTTACCCGCAAAGTATCGACCATTAATGGACTGGTAAGCAAGAATAGCTGATTCTAGTGATCTGTAGTGGACATATACATTGCCCTTCAAATGGAATGAGCCATTTCTACACACCTGAAATGGATATGAAATTTTGTTTTTGAGAAAAGAAAGGGTGGGACAAAAAGTCGGGAGACAACACATATCTACCAACAGGTTTATTCTCAAAGATACAGCTGGTCATTTGATAGTGAATAAAAGATGCCCGGAATCACTAATTTTCAAAATGGCTAGCCTCTAGTGTTGCTTGCAGATTCAAGAACATACATTCGGATTTGGTATAAAATGAATCTATGGCTGATAATGGAAAGTAAGAAAAAAAGAGGAGGAAGAGGAAATGAAGGAAAGGGAGGAGAGGGAGCAGAAGAGAATCGACAGACCTTGAAATTAACAAGTTCTCCATACTTTAGGAACTCTGTATGAACATCTTCATAAAATTCTTCATAACAGAGTTCAGCCTCCTCATCTGTATACTGCAAGGAAGGCGGGAAAAGAGAAAGAGAGTAAATTAAAGTAAGTAACTAAAACCAAGGAAGCCAGGTAAATATAATGCAGGTGATGCTAGTTTTAACATCAAGTATACCAGGATAGCTACAGCCTTACTAAATTATAACTGCATTAGTTTCTGTTCAGATACTACAAGCCCAAAGCAGCCAGCATGCATGAAAAGACACTGTTCTGTTCTTAATTTAGGAAAATCAAGCAATTCTGCGATAAATCATTTGTCGCTCCCACGAGCAAATTAGAAGACACTCAAAGAACAAGATATAAGACACCAACAAACAAGTGGGAAATTGACAAAACATTCTAGAAATCTATAGCTACAAATATACAAACACCAAGTTAAACTAAGTTTGTCTCTAGTACTGCTATCAAGGCAAGAGAGGGCACAAATACAAAGGCCCATAGTTTCTGTGATCGAGATAGCAATCACATAATAACTAATCTATCAATCAGGTAGGATACAAAGAAGTGAACCGCAACTCCAATCCCGCCCAGGTTATAATCATGCACCTCCACTGAAGGGAAACCATCAATGTCTGATGTAAGTTAAAGAAGATAGTAACGAGAATAAAGAAACAAACCGCAGAATTCTGTAAATTCAAGAGCACGCAGCAAAACAAAACAAAACAGAAAAGAGGCAGAGGAACTGTAGTAAGTTTGATTCAGATAATGAAAGCCGAGAGTAATACTGTAATAGAGAAGAACTAATAATTATCAGGATACTAGCATCAGGAGATGACAGCGGTTACAGACCTCAAGCCCCTCATCCTGTTCCCAAGTAATACCAGGACCATTATACATGTTCTTCATAAGTAGAGTGCACGATTTATTGGGGTAGAAATGAACTCTGCTGCAACGCTGGCCAAACCGACAAGCTCCAGTTTTCAAATGGAAAGGACAATGAGCTTTATCCTGGAGAATGAGAGAACAAACAAAGCCAAATTACTAAAAGGAACATAAGAATGATACATAAAACTAATACCATCTCAATCAAGGGATACAACAAGCACCTGCTCAGTTCCAAAGTTGGGTACTTCTTGTGCAACACTCTCCAATATCTGTTGCGCAGAACTAACATTCTGATAATTGGCTGAAGCTTCACTTCCCGGAGGTAGAGGATTTGAAGTAGGCCTGTCAGAAATCTGCAAAACAAACTCCGCATTGGAACTCTACACAAAAATCAAAACACTGAAGATGGTATGTTCACCTAGATGATGGTCAATTACCTCGTGTCCATCGACCTGAACAACCGATTTCTTTGGAACTCTCACTTTGTTCTTTTTGAGAATGATCTCATTTCCCTGGAATATAATTTCTGGAGGTCCTTCTTCGATATATTCATATTCACCATCCTCATCCTCACCACACTCATCATTCCCACTAGCCTACCAAGAGAAGCACAAAAGTGAGCTCGATATAGCATTAACACGATATGAATAAGAAATTGACAACAATCAACAAAGCACACTACCTCAAGCTTTCTCAACTCTTCTAGATCCTTCCAACGCCTCTCTTCCTCTTCCCGCTTCGCTTCCTCTTCCTCCTCTTTCTTCCTCTTGATCTCCATAGCTTCTCTCCAAGCTCTTTCACTCTCCTCAAAGTCCTTCAACTCCTTTTCTCTCCTCCGCGCATCCTCTTCCTCAATCGCCTTCAATCTCTCCTGTTCCGCCGGATCGTTTAACTTAGCCTTCGCTTCCTCCCTCTCCTTCGCCGCAATCTCCTTCCTCACTTGCTTCCTCTTCAATTTCTTCATCGCTTTTCGCTTCTCCTTACGACTCATCTCCGCCGCTTTCTCTTTACTCTCTTCAAAACTTTCCTTCTCTCCCGCCGCTTCTTCGTGTCGCTCTTCTTCTTCCTTTTCGTTTGCTTGCTCCATTTTTTTCCCGGTAGCGTTAACCTCTGGCTTCACGGTGGTGGAAACAGAATTTAATTTAGGGGTGCAAATTCGGTTAGTTTGAACCGAAACGGTATAGTGAAGAAATCGAAATAAAAATGGATTAAACCATACTAAACCGGAGACCCCTAGTTGGTTCACCTATTGACCTCGGAGACTCCAAATTGCTCGCCGGAGCTCTCGAAATCAGAAAACTTTCATCCTCTTGTAGCTCAAGCCGATTGACAATTTCTCCACTTTCAGATATTTGATTTGTAACTTTCTCATTGAAATTCAAAATCATTCTCCATCTTCTACAACGAGGTCTCGTCTTTTTGTTTTGCTTTGTAGATTGCTTAATCTTTGTGCAAATTGTATGCGTTGTACTTCCTTCTCAAGTTTCAGTTTGTCTCTTGAAGACGCACTTCATCTTCTCCAACGTTTCTTATACTCCTCAAACCAGATTAAGCAGATTCACACAGTTCTTTTGACCAGCAACGCATTGGTTGCTTCGAGATGGAAGACGAAATGCGTCTACAACACTCTCATTCGATCCTATCTCACTACAGGAGAATACAAGACTTCTCTTGCTCTCTTCACTCATATGCTTGCAAGCCATGTCCAACCAAATAACCTCACTTTCCCTTCTCTGATTAAAGCAGCTTGCTCATCTTTCTCTGTTTCTTATGGCGTTGCCTTACATGGCCAAGCTCTTAAACGGGGTTTTCTATGGGATCCATTTGTTCAGACTTCTTTTGTCCGGTTCTATGGTGAAGTTGGTGATTTGGAGAGCTCGAGGAAGATGTTTGATGATATTTTAAACCCTTGTGTTGTAGCTTGTAACAGTTTGCTTGACGCTTGTGGAAGAAACGGAGAGATGGATTATGCTTTCGAGTATTTTCAGAGAATGCCTGTAACTGATGTGGTCTCTTGGACCACTGTTATCAACGGGTTTAGTAAGAAAGGGTTACACGCCAAAGCTTTAATGGTTTTTGGTGAGATGATACAGAATGAGCGTGCGGTAATAACACCTAACGAGGCTACTTTCGTAAGTGTACTTTCTTCATGTGCTAATTTTGATCAAGGAGGTATTCGACTGGGGAAGCAGATTCATGGATATGTTATGAGTAAAGAGATCATTCTTACTACAACTTTGGGTACTGCTTTGCTTGATATGTATGGAAAAGCCGGTGACTTGGAGATGGCATTGACCATTTTTGATCAAATTCGTGATAAGAAAGTTTGCGCTTGGAATGCGATAATATCAGCTCTTGCCTCCAATGGTAGACCTAAGCAAGCGCTGGAGATGTTTGAGATGATGAAATCAAGCTATGTGCATCCGAATGGGATCACTTTACTTGCAATACTCACGGCTTGTGCTCGATCTAAACTTGTGGATTTAGGTATTCAGTTGTTCTCTTCTATATGTAGCGAGTACAAGATCATTCCAACATCAGAACATTACGGTTGCGTTGTTGATCTCATTGGCAGAGCTGGACTATTGGTTGACGCAGCCAATTTCATTCAAAGTTTGCCCTTCGAGCCTGATGCTTCTGTTCTCGGAGCTCTTTTGGGCGCTTGCAAGATTCATGAGAATACTGAATTAGGAAATACAGTAGGTAAACAGCTTATTGGACTGCAACCTCAACACTGTGGCCAGTATGTGGCATTGTCGACGTTCAATGCTTTGGATAGCAATTGGTCAGAAGCAGAAAAAATGAGGAAAGCCATGATAGAAGCTGGAATTCGGAAAATCCCTGCTTACAGTGTGCTGACTTAAAGCTTGAGACGTGAGAATAGATTGTTTCAGACAAGAGTTACTGTCTAGTGTAATCTCTGTTCTGTTCTGTTCATGTTATGTCCGTAACATTGATCTAATTTAGTTCTGTGAATCTCTTGCTCCTTTAGGTTCATGTTTAGGGTTTGCAGTAATCTCATGAGCCGAACAATAGGAGAAAGCAAACGAGACATTTCACTCACTGACTTGAAGAACAAAACAATGTCTCTTTTTACAAGATAACACAGTTCCTAAGAAAGACTTAATCCAACACTTTACACATACACAATTACACAGGTTACAGGGAAATTAGAAAACCAGTTTTTCTTAATAGGTGAAATAGCCTGATTTTCCGGAGACGGCTAAATCTGAACTGGTTCTTGCAAAGGAAGGTATATTATCCCCTACACGATTCATCTTCTTAAACCAATGACCGATGGTCTCAACTCCGAGATAGAAAAAGAGTACGGTCAACGCTCCACCAGCAACGGCTACAATTGCTGGAAATAACCATTGTGTTCCATGATAATGCGGTATGGTCACCCAAGACGCCGCTATATAAGCCGTCGCCATGAAACCTACAGAAACCCACATCATCCTATGCGTGGCCACCAATAATCTCTTTAAGGGTTTCCTCTTGTAAGGTATGATGCTAACAAGAAGAATAACGATGCCCAAGGACGTGAACAGTGCGATGTTGTTGCATATCGCAAAGACCTTAAACGCCGTTGTTTTCCCCACTAAGGATTTCCCTCTCCATGGCCCGTCTTGGTAGACGCCCCCCGGAGGGTTTATCCCACCGGCATAAGCAACTGAAGCAATCAAGACTGCCACTATAGCAATCGTATTTCTTGCATTCTGTAATGCTTCTATATGCATCTGATATTCCAAGTTCTGACGACCTCTTTCCACTTCCTGTTCCTTGCTTCTCTTTCTCTCTGCTATCTCTGATGTGTTTATTCCTATAATCCTTAGCAACCGTATTACCTCGACCTCTTGAGAGCCTTCGTGTTGTTCTACATTGTTCTCAGAATCCAGCTCTTGTGAAGTCTCGGTACCAAATCTCAGCCACCTTGATAACAACTCAAAGTCTTGGGCTTCTCGAGGGAGAAGTTGAAAAGCTTCAAAACCCATCTTGTTCTTGGACGTGATATCTACTATATTCTTACCAACAATGTAACGTATAAGCTGCAATTTATTCAGTAAATATGTGAGAAGAAATACCACTAAAAGAATTATGAGAAGAAACACCACTAATAAATAGAATATGTGCCATCTTTTAGTAATGTAATCCTAACATAGAGTACATGGGAAGTCAAATTTTGTAACTAAAAATTTAAAGGAGAGAGCGTCACAGAAAACTACTCACAGGAGCATCAAAAGAGACGGATGCAGCAATATGTAAGACAGTGTTGCCACTTTCATCGGTTTGCTGTAGAAGAATTTGGCTGTTAATTCCCAAACTCTCTGCCATAAAAACAAAGGCATCCATATTTTTGTTTCGAGCAGCGAGATGAAAGACTGTCTCTTTCGACGGCGTGATTGAGCTGAAAGACAATGGAACCTTGTCCAAGAACTCCTCCAGGATCACAACCGAGCCTCTGAGGACCGCAAGATGCAGAGGTGATAAACCATTGGGGTTAAGTGCTTCTTCTAATCCTTGATCGAGCCCTAACAATATAGTTGTCAGTTCAAAGTCTCCCTTATCACACGCATGATGCAGTAGCGTTGATTGTGAGCCGTCTTCAACCACCCAAGCTTCTTCCCTAGCTAGGTCTGGGAATCTCTCCAGTATAGTCCCTACGATACCTGCTCAAGGATCCAAACACAGTAGTAGTGAGCTAGTGATTTTTACACAAGATTACGAAAAATGTTGAGCGCGCACTAGAAAAACTTACTAGTGGATCCACTTGATATGGCGAGAATGAGTTCACCGAGGCCAATTGATTGTGTCTTTTCCGCGATGAGTCTGGCAGCCTCTATGGAATTGCTACGGCAAGCCAAGTGGAGTGGTGTGTGGTTGTTGATATTGCGTGCAGAACACACTTCCAATCCAGTCTCTAACATCTGCATAACTATGTTTACATCTCCAAGGATAGCAGCAAGATGCAAAGGTGTGTTTCTGTATGCGTTGCGGGAAGACACGAGGGAAGGTCGGAGCTCAATAATCTTGGAGACGAGTTCTCGGTGACCAAACTTTGCAGCCATGTGCAAAACCGTGTTGTTCAAGTGTTCTTCCTCGTTTCTCTCCTCCAGAGACGATTCACTATCTTCTACCAACTCTAAAAAAGCTGGAAGGTCATTTTTAAGGATCGCATGGAAGATCGGCTGCATCTTTTCTCAAGAAATCTAGAGCAAAGTATGGAAGTTCTTACTCTGGGAGGGAGATTTCAAGTGGTTATATCTTTTTATGATGACTCAAATAGACCATGTATATGTGTTTTCAGTATCTTTGACATTTTGGCTTATGGTATTTTCTTCTTCTTTTCCAATTTGTATTTATTCTATCACTCATTGTAATCTTGAAACTTTTATATTCGTTGACTTCGTAAGCAGAAGACTTAGACACCATTCATACGCTTACAAACTAAAACGCAGGTTCCTCTCTCTTTCTTTCACGCGCAATTATTTAGTTTTTCCACAAGAAAATAATTACATTTCATTAGCAAAATTGTGTGAACTCATCTTCATACACTTGAAGATAAGAGGTGACGTACTCGTAAAGACATGACAGGACTAGGACTAAAAATAAAAACTCTGGATAATTCGAAGGCAATGGATATATCAACTCAAGAGTCAACTGGCCCATAGGCACCTTTTCATTATCTTTTCCTGTCACGACTGAGTCAGAGCCTATTGAACAAATGTTACGGTAACAACATGTAAGGGCGTTAATGTTGTGTCAGTAAATTTCGGTCAAATCACTTCTGTTGAATCTCTTGCTTCTCCGTTCGCAATATTCTCATGAGCTGAACAAATATGAGAAAGCAAACGAGATATTTCACTCACTAATTTGAAGAACAAAACAGGAATCTCAACGTCTCTCCTTTACAAGGCTACACAGTTTCCAGAAAAGACGTAACCCAACAGATAGACATACTTCACTGTATATACAGGGCCTTGGGAAACCAGAATACGTAACACAAGAGCATCGCCACAAAACCAACTCACACCAAGAAAACTTCTCGCTTCTATCTTTGCTTTTCACTACTCATACAGAGTCAAATAGGCCAAGTTCTACCTCAAAACGATATGTTCTGTGTGTGGCAGCCATTATTAGATCCCGCATATCCAGTCTTATTCGATTTGGGTTTTCTTGTTTTTCTTATAACACAAGTTTACAAAGGAAAAACGTAAATGTATGTACACTCAAATGACTAGCAACTTCCTGTGGAATCCGTTGTTAAAGAAGATCAATAGCTTACTTGAAAACTAAACGTCAACTCATCAGCTTCCACCAAGAACTCTCTTGAGGTCATTCTTCTGTTCTGACGTTAGCCTTGACGGGAACAAGATTTCAAAGGTAACTCTAAGGTCTCCTCTCTTCAAAGGGTCTTTAGTAGGCATTCCCTCATTCGGGATCACAATCTCCTGACCCGGTTTTACGATATCCAGCACCGGGATAGTTAGGCTCCTCCCGTCTAGAGTCGTTACGCTAATGGTGAGACCGGTTAAAGCATCTATAAGAGAGACTTTCTTCTCGAGAATCAGATCGTTACCGTCTCTCTTGAATACCGAATGCGGTTTCTCGTCAACCACGAATATAAGATCCGCAGGAGTGACACCAGGTTCTTGGTTGCCTTTCTCTGGAAAAGTGATCTTTGTGCCTTTCTTCCAACCTGGTTTTATGTCTATCTTCAATATCTCTTGGACTGTCTTTGGCTTTCTGTAACACAGATTTTATCAGAAGGTCATAATCAAAGCTCATTTTGTTTCACCAGAAGCTCAATCACAGAGAAAACAACAGTTCTAGAGAACCTAATAGCTACAAAATCTTATTGTGAAGATCATATGGGCAAATGGCATAACCTAATCATTCACTATAATCAAAGGAATAAATTGACCAATGGCATTCACGAGATCAGGATCATGAGAAACTAACCCAAAATCATCAGGAACAACGCGAGAAATTCGCATCTTCTTCTTTGCACCTTTGTAGAGCTCCTCCAATGTGCAAGCCAATTTACTCTCAATAGCCGGAGCCTTCCTATTCGCCGGCGGCGTCGTTTTTTTGTTCGTCGGCGGCGTCTTTCTATTAGCCTGGCTCCCTGCTTCTGCACTTTTAAATCTCCGACCGCCACCATCACCGCCATCTCCACGTGTCCTTCCGCTACTCCCTCCGCCAAAAGCATCACCGGATTCGCCGAAAAACTCAGCAAAGATATCTTCAGCATCACGCGGATAATACCGAAACTCAGAGTTGCTAGAAGAGTAGCTCCGCTGCTGCTGATGCGCCGCCGTCTCCGCCGCAGTAGGTAAATCGGTGGATTTAAGACCTTCTTCTCCGTACTGATCGTAGATCTGACGTCTCTGAGGATCGCTCAAGACGTCGTAAGCTTCAGAGATCTGCTTGAACTTAGCTTCAGCTTCTTTCTTGCTCGTAGGGTTTTTGTCAGGGTGCCATTTCATAGCCATTCGCCGGTAAGACTTCTTCAGATCATCTTCGTTAGCATTTCGATTCACTTTCAGAACATTGTAGTAATCCACCCCCATTTGATCCAAATCTTTCACCAAACCAAACAAAAAAAAAGTCAAAACCAGAAAATCGAGAGAATCTTCAGCTGTAATCGAAATTTTGAAGAGAAGCTTGAGATTTCAAAGAGATTGCAGAAGAGAAAAAAGGAATCGGATTCGAGATATTTTGCCAGTAAAATCTGAAATTGGAAGAGAGAAAAAGGAAACGAAGAGTGGAGTGCGTGTAAGGTAGAAGAAGAACATGACAAAGGAGAATGAGAAAATTGTTCTTAATGGAGCCACGTGGCATTTATTATTACTTTATCTTTAACTTCATCTTTGTGGTGAATGGTAAAAAATTTGATCACTATCATTTTCATATCCCCCTCTTTTTTTATTAGACAAAAATTCTCTTGATTGCTTAATCAGAAGTTACATATTGGGACAAATTTGGATGTATTTTTTTAATTAATGAAACAGAAACAAACATTTTTAGTTTCGTACTTAAAGTTAAACAAGAAAGAATTATTACTTTATTTAGCCGACAAAAAAAACAGATACAATAATTAAACCGATCGACCAAACCACTTATATTAATCTAGAGAATTAGAGTATTAAATTAGTAATTGTGTATATCAATCTTGGAAATGCACAGACTGGATACCAAGTTAAAGTTTGGTGAGAACATCACCTAAGTGATTTTGGTAATTCACAAAAAGAAAGGTTATGGCAAATCACAAAGAGCATGGTTTCGATAATCAATGTTTATATGTTTGGTACACTCATGTAAAATTTGATCTGAGGTAATATGGATTACAATATTTTCATAACTCCAAGATTATGAACGAATATGCAAAAGACATAAAAAAAATATTTGGCTGTGCTTATTATATAACTTACATCCTAGTAATCCAGTTTATGCTTGCCGCTTAGGAAAGAGCTTCCTTGCGAATTCAGCGAGCTTTGTAATCTCGGGCATTATAGGTTTCACAGCGGGATCATCACAGAACCGCTCTGCCCATTTGACTAGAGAGGGAGTTTTGGTCTCATCAAGAAATTTATGATTGGCATCCAACTCGACGACTCTCCACCAACCTAAGAAGCTCCCCAAGGCAATGTCGAGGTAACCGATATGGTCACCGTTGAAGAACGGTTTTCCTTGGCTACAATCGTTGAATGCTTTCTCCAGAAGCTTGGTCCTTTCTTCAACTTGAGCTATGGCTGCTTTCTTCTCTTCGTCTCCTTGAGCTGTTAGGATACTTCTCACAGAGATAAACCACTTCCATTCATATCAAATTTAAGTCAGAACATATAAGATTTAAGATTTACTTGATTATGTCATATATAGTAAGGAAGATAAACAAAATGTCTAATTTCTTTCAACATAAAAGTTGACTAATTACCTAACTATCCGTATAAACTAGAAATTAAAGTTAGTTGAAGCTGGACTATAGTCAAACCCTATCCGGTTTAAATCGGTCATATCGTGTTATTCTAGATTATTAACCGGATTAAACCAATAACAATCATAAAAGAACCGCTAAAGTTTTGGGGATGTATCAAAATTAAAGCAATCAAAACCAAATCAATCCCTCATTAATTCCCGGTATACTTTATTACATGCAATCAAAGTGAAAAGAGCAAGTGAAGAACAATCTATGAACCTGATCGTCTATGTAGGCAGCCCAAAACCGAGCAATGGCCCGGTCGTATGGATGGGACGGGAGAATGGAAGGTCCAGAAGAGTTCCAAGCCTCGTCGATATAATGAACGATGATGTTGGACTCGCACACCGGTTTGTCAGCGTGAATCAGAACCGGCATCTTCTTGTGAACCGGGTTTGATTTGAGGAGCAATTCGCTCTTTGAACCATACGTCTCCTGAAGGAATTCGTAGCTAATAGATTTGAGGTGGAGAGCGATCCTCGCCCTCATGACGTAAACACTCGCCCATGAGCCGATCAGCTTCACGTCCTCGGTCGCCATTTTATCCCGGAGATTAAGAACCGACTCGAAGAGAGAGGGAAGCTTGCGGGTTAAGAAGATCGTATGAAAGCTTAAGAGGGTAGGTTTCCATTAGAGGGTTTAGGTAACGGATAATGAAGATATACGAATTAAATTTCGACACGTGGTACAGCCTTGTAAACGAGTGGTGAGAAATTGAAGTGTGGCCAACAATGAAACGATTAAATCCTGGCAATAGGACCAATTCACGTGATTGTTGATTCTTCTAGGAATTAGCGAGTTAGATATATACAATAATTAAAAAAAAATACTTCTCAATCAACATAACCTAAATAAAATCATTCACCAAACCTGATACATACGTAACGTTTAACGTACGCCTGATTAAAACTCACACACAAAGATAAAGCCATCTAAAAACAATAACACTCTTAATTTATTCTTGCAAGAACCCAACCCACAAATACAAAACCTAGTCCACCAACAACTTAGGCCTGCGGCTTAGGAAAGATCTTCTTTGCGAATTCAGCAAGCTTTGCAGTCTCGGGCATGACAGGTTTTACAGCGGGATCATTACAGAAATTCTCAGCCCATTTGGACAAAGAAGGTGTCTTGGCCTCATCAAGAATTTTATAGCTGACTGCTAACTCGGTGACTCTCAACCAAGCCAAGAAGCACCCGAGAGCAATGTCGAGGTAACCGATGTTGTCACCGTTGAAGAACGGTTTTCCTTTGCTGCAATCAATGAACGCCTTCTCCAGAAACGCATTCCCTTCTTCTAGTTGAGCTATCACAGCTTTCTTCTCTTCTTCTCCTCCGGCTTTTAGGAAACCTCTTAGAGCGACAAACCACTTCATTCATGTTGATCAATGTCCAACATTGAAAAATAAAGATCAGTTTATGTCTTAAGTCTTAACATTGTAATTAATGAAACTAACATATTTTCCTGAGTTGTTTATATTTACATTTGCGTTTCCATTCACATACTTATTTTAGACCACAAAATGCTATGTTTTGCGTATATATATTAACTAGTAACCACAAAAGCACTTAAGACAACTATTTGCTTTGCAAAAACTCTGCACTATAGATAAAAATTTATTTGTTGCGAACAAACCTTAATTAATAAAATCTTGATGAGCAAGTGAAAGAAGAAAAGAAGAATACCTTTTCGTCGATGTAAGCAGCCCAGAACCGAGCCATGGCCCGATCGTAAGGATCGGAAGGGAGAATGGACGGTCCAGATGAGCTCCAAGTGTCATCGATATACTCAACGATGATGTTGGACTCACTCACCGGTTTATCAGCATGAAGCAGAACCGGGATCTTCTTGTGAACCGGGTTTGATTTAAGAAGCAACTCGCTCTTAGACCCAAACGTCTCTTGGAGGAACTCGTAGGGGACAGACTTGAGGTTTAGAGCAATCCTCGGCCTCATCACAAAGGGACTCGCCCATGCACCGATCAGCTTCACGTCGCTGCTTGCCATTTTCTCTTCAAAATCCAAAACAGAGGATTGGTGCGTCTGAATGTGAGAGTGGAAATGTAATGTTTTGACACGTTGAAGCGTTTTTATGTTAGATCGGTGTATTGTTACTTATTATATGGAAGGGAAGAGGGTAGGTGAATTTGATGGCGGTGATAGATAGCGAAGAATTGCCAATTATAGGTTGACACGTGTATTAAACGGGTGGGAAAACGTTATTAGTCTTTATTGTGGTCGACGAGACGGCATTTCTTTATATGCGTGGCAACAATTGAAACCATAAAAACTCCGGCAGCTTCACTTAGCTTGTTTAAATTTGTATTTCATGTTTAAGAAATTTGTATATATTATTAGTACTATAAGTTAATATCTTTGTTTTAACGAGTAACGATGTGATGTTTATTTGGGTTTGTTTTTGGCAGCTAATCAAGTGATATAAAACCAAAGAAGTGAAACCACTAAATGATAATTACATATCAGGGAAGACAAACACAAATCCACCTAAAAAACAAACATGTCATGCATCACAGGACCACACGAAATGTGAACATTGAATTGCAGTCACGAAAAACCGCAAAAAAAATATTCGTCTCAGTTTTGTTTTGTTTGTTTTCATACGCTCATTGTTTCCACTCACATTTTCTTAACATTAATAAAATGGTATAAGTACGGCTATCATTTAAATGTACAAATGGATTACATGTCGGCCCCTAGCGGGAAAAAATACAGGCCCAAAATGATTTGAAACTTCCTTGATAAAGAAAAAACAAACAAGATGAGAACACTTCATAAGAAAGAGGTCATACATATCTTTTAGTCATTTTATCAGTATGAAAATGTGGTAATTAGTTAAGTTGTTGATTCTTTCAAATCCTGAGATATACTATGATTTTGAAATTATGAGTTTTATGTGACTTCAGATTCTGGAATATTGCTGTAAAGTTTGGGTGGATGTATAATCCCTTTTTTATGTTCCTTTCATTTCTCACTAGCCCATTCTTATAATTCAAGTTTTATTTTCTTGATTTCCAAACACGCAAGATTGACATAATTATACAAAGTTACTCTTATTATATGTTATATATTCCAATGTTACATTCCGAGGATGGTGTCGCTAGTTATTCAAGTTTTACAACTTTGTTTATTTTGGAATTAGTAATGTGTTACAACTTACAAAACAAAAATAGAATCAATTATTTTGTCTCATTGCAGAATTTATTTGCCGGTCGCATCTCTTTTAATTATTTTTTCTTTCTTATTTTTATAAGAGAAGCGTCTTTTCTTTTGTGTCAACATTTTAAATAAACACCAATTATCTTATATATACATATAAAAAGATAAATTGATCGGCTTCCAGAACAATCTCATGAGAAGAATACCAATTAGAATAATACCTTTGCAAGATGCATTATATATTCACTAGTTATAATTACAGATTTACATTATTATACAATGAATTAAAAACAAATTAAAGTTGAGAATTATTGAACAACTTTAGCCTTTAGGTTTCTTTACTATATTCTCTTGAATCTAATTCCCTTATCTTGCCCGTTTCCTTGGTTGGGTGGGGACTTTTAGTATGAGTGGGCACTTAACATTAGTGATGTTTTTGCAATATTATTTTGTCTTCTAGGCCTTATTTCCTGGTGAGTTTGGGACACCTAAAGGCACATTTTGTCTAAATAATATACTGTGTTAAATAAACTTTTATATGCCCATACTTTTCATTTTGTTTATAAATTTTATCATTCTTATCACTTATTACTCAAAGAGCCTACTACACCATCAATTTCACAAACTTTGGTCGAATAATATTCTAGTTAAAGAAGATTGTTACAAGAACACGCGAGTGAGAAATATTATATCCGATCCAGATCAAAAGATTACTCAAAGAGCCAACATAACTATCTTTATCCAAATTTGCAATAACAATATGTAGCTTAATGGGACATTTGCATTGCCCAAACTTTGAATGCCATAAACTAATATAATATTACCAATTATATGTTGTATTAATTTTATATAAATCATCTCCAGATATATTTTTCCCAATAAAATTGTTCGTGTATATAATCAAGCCTATTATTATATGATATATGGAATTCTAATGTTATGTGTTGTATATTATTTTCTATGTTTGGTTTTGCACATTATCTAATGTTGTAATCCGTCATATGATGGTATGTATAGATAATAGACCCAACCAAAAGAATCTAGGATTTAACAACAACAAAAAAAGTAAAAAACTATATATAAACTAATTTATATTCTTATATTGACAAAAATAAACGCCTATGTTTTGCATATAAATGTACATTCACATATGCAATTTAGTATCCCGCTTAGCATTGCATCTATATTAGGTTACATTCACTCACACAATTCATATATACTTCACATCTTTTCTTTCACACTTTCCCTGAAAGGTCTAGCAAATGAGTTTGAAGCGTTCTTCTTCTTCTTTCTTTATCTTTCTCTTTTCCTTCTTCTTCCTCTCTTCTCATGTCTCCTCACAAGCCTGCCAAAAAACATGCGGCCAAATACCCATCAAGTACCCGCTCGGAACCGGGTCAGGTTGCGGTGACCCACGTTTCACACGTTACATCACGTGTGACCCTGACCAACAGACTTTGACGCTCACCACCCACACAGGCAGTTACCCTATCACTTCTGTCGACTACGCCAAACAAGAGATCTACGTCACTGATCCGTCCATGTCTACGTGTGCATGTACCCGACCCAGCCATGGATTCGGGTTGGATTGGGACGCTCCGTTTTCTTTCCATGACGACACCGTTTTTACGCTCCTTGACTGTTCCGTAGACGAATCCCCTGTATTCACACCGTTAAGTAACGGTAGCGGACGTGTTTCCCTCTGTGATCGTCAAAGCTCCTCCATTTGCACCTTCTTGTACTCAAATTGCAGGTAACCCAAAATTCAAATTCAAATCGAAATAAATTAAACCGGCTACTATTCTATCTAAACCGAAATAATAACCGTATCAATTTCTCATTTGTTCTGGTGATCACATTTTAATATTTCCACACAAAAATTTGAAATGGGTGAAAAATGTAAATATCATCTTTCGGAAAGAGTTATAAAGTTGGTGTAACAAGACCAATCTGAATTATATGGAACCGGTTTACTTTTGGATTTGTGTCATCTAAAGCTTTACTTAATTAATCCGGTTATAATTTCCGGTTTGGCAGGGCCATAAGCCTCATAAACCTCCAAGTATCAACGTGTTGCGTCTACGTGCCTCTAGACCTCGGACCATCGTTCGAAATGGATTTGAACAAACTCAAGTGCTCGTCATACTCCGGCTTCTACAACCTCGGTCCAGGCCAAGAATCCCACCCGGAGAATTGGAACTACGGAATCGCACTCAAGTACAAGTTCAACGTTTTTGATGAGTACCCTGGCGTCTGCGGTAGCTGCGAGCGTAGTAACGGTGCTTGTGGCTTCAACACACAGTCAAGCTCGTTCGTTTGTAACTGTCCCGGTGGGATTAACACGACATCGGATTGCTTCTTCCTTTATAACTCTGCTTCTATTCTTGTTCCTTGGTTCTCAAGTAAGCACCACTCTCACACTTCTACTATATCTAGTCAAATTATTAATTTATATTGAACACCACACTGTCTCATAGATAATCTTGTCTCAGCTATAACTTATTACTTCTCAATTGAATTTTCAGACAAAAAACTTTTACATTTTTTATTAGTATTTAACAGTATATAGATTTGTCTTACAGAGAGTGGTTTTTTTTATAAGCAGGAGAATGGGTAATGTACCCTTTGTCATGGTTTGTTGTTTGGATGGTGATGGTTCTGCGTTAAAGGAGCATCAAAGGATGGAGTGGTTCAAAGAGGAAGCTTAATAGATCGAATCTTTGCTTCTTCTTTTTATAACTTTGTGATATCACAGTATGAGATTCTTCGATATTGCTTCTCTCTTTGCAATATTATTCAAATCACCATTTATCTTATTTGCTTTTCCTCCACTTTCCAGCTCATAAGGAATCACCATACTATATTAATGCTAAACACTTGCAAAGAATCATAATGATGATGATGGTATTAGTCAACTCGCTGAGACTATATACTTCAATATCTATATAACATGAAACTAAAAATTACTTACCTATGGATTGCAAATACAATAACAAAGCTTTACCGTTTTTGAGATAGTGTAAAATTTATCAAACAGGGATCTTAACCTATAATATATTTCACTCGTCTTGTTAAAATTTGGACCCAAAAATTGCAAAATATATTATTTACTGTAAACTATAGACTATACACTATAGTATTAGTATTGCCATGAGCTCATGGATTAGAAGATTTTACTTAAGAGGTTCAGTCCGGTTTACAATTGTACAATCATCCAAAAAATCAATTGGTGTCATCTTATCACAAGAAAAATTGATTGTCATTGCATTTTTAAAATCACTATTTATTAATAATATCAATCAATAAAAATTACTAAAAGTAAAGAAAAAACCTAGAAAATCAATTTTTGTGGAACAAACAAAAAACCTAAAACACCAATTTTTTTAGGAACAAATACAAACGGAGTAATAAATAGGAATTAGGGTTTGTAACAAAGGGTGAGAAATGAACTTACCTTCGTTTTGCATACCCATTGCTGTGTTCTCGTTGTTGATGCCATTTTGCATCCCCATGAACTAACAACTAGAACTGATTTGCTTTAAAAAAGAATCCAATAATAAAAGATTACCAAGTAGTGATTGTTCTTAAATAAATGTGGCCCAGAGAGGCCCAGTAATGGCAAGGACGTGGAAGCAATTTCCCAGAGTCAAGGAGTCTATATCTCTCTCGCTGGCCTTGCTGTACCCAAATTTGCCGCCTTGTCCTTCGCATTTTCCAACCTCCTCTGTTTTCATCATTCAATTTCTCTATTGCTTTCTGGATCTGGAATTTTTTTTGAAAATGGAAGCGAGAGAAAGAGGATCAATGTCGTCTAGCATCGGCAATTCCGCTGAACTCGAAGGGAATCTGACACTTAGTGATCGTCTTAAGGTTTTCAAAGGCTCAACTTTCGATCCCGACGCTTATGTCACCTCCAAATGTCAACGTATGAACGAAAAGGTCTTCTTCCTCCTCCTCATCTCCGCATTATTATCATGTGTTTGTACATTGTGTCATCTTGTTGAATCAGCTCGATATTGTTGTTGGTGTGTTTTCGTTTACAGGAGACAAGGCATTTGTCTTCTTACCTCGTTGAATTGAAGAAAGCTTCTGCAGAGGAGATGCGTAAGAGCGTCTACGCAAACTACGCTGCCTTTATACGGTGTGTGTGTGTGTGTTATCTTTTTAATTATCGTTATTTGTTGTTAGTTAGTTTCTTCATGCATGTTACTTGTTGTTGATGATGTGCATGCAGAACATCTAAGGAGATTTCAGCTCTTGAAGGACAACTTCTTTCTATGAGAAACCTTCTCTCTGCTCAAGCAGCTCTTGTTCACGGTTTAGCTGATGGTGTTCACATTAGTTCCTTATGCGCTGATGACGCTGACGACTTAAGAGACGAAGACTTGTACGATATGGATAACAAACAGCTGTCGAATATTGAGAATTGGGTTGTGGAGTTTTTCGATAGACTTGAAGTTCTCTTAGCTGAGAAGAGAGTTGAGGAATCCATGGCTGCGTTAGAAGAAGGGCGTCGTGTGGCCGTAGAAGCACATGAGAAACGGACTCTCAGTCCCACCACTCTTCTTTCTCTGAACAATGCAATCAAAGAAAAGAGACAAGAGTTGGCTGATCAATTGGCAGAAGCTATTAGCCAACCTTCTACAAGAGGAGGTGAGCTTAGATCAGCTGTTTTGTCTCTCAAGAAACTCGGGGACGGTTCTCGCGCACACACCTTGCTTCTTAGGTCTTACGAGCGGAGGCTACAAGCCAACATTCAAAGCCTTAGAGCTTCTAACACTTCTTATGGGGTAGCATTTGCTGCTGCTCTCTCTCAACTTGTTTTCTCAACGATTGCTCAAGCTGCGAGCGACTCTCAAGCAGTTGTTGGAGAGGATCCGGCCTATACATCAGAGCTTGTGACATGGGCGGTTAAACAAGCAGAGTCGTTTGCTCTTTTGCTGAAAAGACATACTTTGGCTTCATCTGCTGCTGCAGGAAGCTTAAGGGTAACCGCAGAGTGTGTCCAACTCTGCGCATCACACTGCTCTTCATTGGAGTCTCGCGGTTTAGCTCTTTCCCCTGTTTTGTTGAAACACTTTAGGCCGGGCGTGGAACAAGCACTGACTGGAAATCTCAAGAGAATCGAACAAAGCAGTGCGGCTTTAGCTGCTTCGGATGATTGGTCACTCTCTTATACACCAACAGGATCACGCGCCTCATCAACTACTCCCACTGCACCACATCTCAAGCTTTCTATAAGCGCTCAAAGATTCAATTCCATGGTTCAGGTAATCAACATTTCTCACACAATCATATTTGCTACTTGAGTTTATATTTTTCCTTGCTATAAGTTTATTGTTTCTGTGGAACTTTAGGAATTTCTAGAGGATGCTGGACCGCTGGATGAAGCATTACAGTTAGACGGGATTGCACTAGACGGTGTTTTGCAAGTGTTTAACTCATACGTTGATCTCTTGATCAACGCATTGCCCGGTTCAGCTGAAAACGAAGAGAATCCAGTTCATAGAATAGTTAAAGTAGCTGAAACTGAGTCCCAACAAACGGCTTTGTTAGTCAATGCGCTTCTTTTAGCAGACGAGCTAATTCCACGTTCTGCTTCAAGGATTTTGCCACAAGGTACGAGCCAATCCACTCCAAGAAGAGGTTCCTCAGATAGGCAGAACCGACCAGAGCAAAGAGAATGGAAGAAGAAGCTTCAAAGATCAGTGGATCGACTAAGAGATAGCTTCTGCAGACAACATGCACTTGAACTCATCTTCACTGAAGAAGGAGAAGTCCGTCTCAGCTCTGAGATTTATATCCTCATGGACGAAACCACTGAAGAGCCTGAATGGTTCCCTTCACCAATTTTCCAGGAACTGTTTGCGAAATTGACGAGGATAGCCATGATTGTGAGCGATATGTTTGTGGGGAGAGAGAGATTCGCGACGATATTGCTGATGAGACTGACGGAGACAGTGATTCTTTGGATATCTGATGATCAGAGTTTCTGGGAAGAGATGGAGACAGGAGATAAACCATTAGGTCCACTTGGTCTTCAACAGTTTTACCTGGACATGGAGTTCGTGATGATCTTTGCCTCGCAAGGAAGGTACTTGTCGAGAAACCTTCATCAAGTGATCAAGAACATAATAGCTCGAGCCGTCGAAGCAGTTTCAGCCACTGGACTCGACCCTTATAGGTACGTATTTATTATCCGTTACAAACATAAACATACGTATGTATGATGGTTTGATGATGATGATGATGATGGATGATGAAACAGTACGTTGCCGGAGGAAGAGTGGTTTGCGGAAGTAGCTCAGATAGCGATAAAGATGTTGATGGGAAAAGGCAACTTCGGTGGCCACGGAGAGCGTGACGTTACTAGCCCCTCTGTTTCCTCTGCTAAATCTTACACCAGTAATTGACTAATCTAATAATTCTATAATTAATTAAGGACTTTTGTTTGTTATCGTAGAATTATAGTTTCTTTACATCGCTTAATGTATGATTTTTTATTAGTATTATATATTTCCAATTATATTAAAATAGAGAACATAAAGCAACCAAAGATTTTCTCTCTTTTTTAAAAAAGAAAACACCATGGTTTTCATCTGAAAATGTTTTACACAATGGATTAGTATTAACTAATAACTAAATAAGATATTAACAAAATATTTTAAAGAACTCTGCTATATAGAGAGATAGGGGGGAAAACATGAGCTTTTCTGTAAAACTTTAAAATTCAAAGTTGGATTAAGATTATCCCAAAAAAATCCGACTTTATCTCCTTCCTTGAGCTGCCTATCAAAGACGATAAGAAGCCATTCAAGGTTCAAGAAATAGCCCACCTCATCATAATTAATAGTAATGTCATAAGTTTTCTCTGTATCCCAATCATAAAGTTTCACTACCACGCATTTGTTAACGTCAAACTTGTAGCACCATCTCTCGATTATTTCTTCTTGCGCCTCTTTCGTTGGTAATCTAATTATATACGGTGTTTCTTCCACTTTCACCGTCGTTGTTATGACCCATGATTCGTACTGAGCCAGTCGCAGTTCCGTAGCGATTTTTTTTAGGCATTTTCTTGTTTTTTTGTAACGAGAGGGGTATATGGCTTGATGAATTGAAGCTCAAGGTCTCACATATTATTTTATAATGTTGGGTTTGGGAGATAGAGGTCTGTATTTGTGTTATAAAATCAGGATTGCATGCATGAACAATTCATTAATACAGCAAAAGAAGATGAATGTATATAAATTTAATTTAAAGAAAGACTTATGATGTTTTAGCATCTTAATTATTTATAGTTTTATAATGCTTAGATTGCATATGTACATTAATTAGAAGATCTATAATTCTTTATAGCTTAACAGGCTTAGATTCCATGTAATATATTAATATTATCACACACATGCAAAAGTTGATGCTTCGATGGTATTGTTGTCACTTGAATACAACACAAATTCTTAGCTATTACGTTACGGATGTTCAATAACTTGTTATGCAAGAAACATAACTAAGGCAAGTTTCACTTTTTTGCTTTTGGCAACTGTTACTCTACTCGAGTGAATATGTAAAAGAAAAAGAAAAAAAAGAAGCATCGATCGTTCAAATAGATTAACAGATACCATTAGGTTCCATTACACAATACACACCGTGATACCGAACCCCCAAAAAAGGAGACAATTATAAGGAAGCAAGAGAAAAACTATGAGAAAAAAGGTATAGAAAGAAACACACAACAAAGGAGTAGAGCACTATTTGCTACTGCACAATTCCAACATTCACTACACAAAACAGATGAGTTCCAAGAGAGTAACCCTGAGATGCCTAAACTCCATCTTCTTCATCTTCGTCGCCCAGCTTATACGAACTAAAATGCTCGACCCGAAACTTCCATTCGCCTTTCACTGGATCAAATGACACAAACTCAGCTCCTTGTGCCTCAGCTTTCTTCTTAAGCATCATCTTATACTTCTCCACTCTCTCTCCTTCAGTAAACTGTTTCCCTGTCTTCTTGTCAATACATTTTATGTTCAGCAACGTTACTTCCGCCGGTTTATTCAAACCTTGCCCAACAGCCGGTTTCTTGCTCTCGTCCATGTATACAATCACTTCCCGTGTATTGAACTGAACCAGTGATTCCAAGTCTAGCCTACGCACATCTGTCTCTCCCATGAACTTTATGCTACCATAACCGTGTCGTCCCACTACAAAGTCTCTTACCCGCCTGCAGTAACCCGGATCCGCTCTTTCCTTAGCTGCTAGTTCTTGGATACGTGGCTCTGTGAAATAATCAGATTGTCGTAGCTTCGGCATAAGAGCCTCGATATCTGCACCGTGCTCATAAACAATTGCGGCTTCTCCTGCTCTGTGTCCACTTAGAGTTTTGTAGGGACGCTCTTTCTCGCTAGCCTGATCTGAGCGTGTTGTGCCATTCGGTTTCTGATTTGCATTGACTGATGTATGAATTCTTTCCCCAGTAGCACCAAGTTCTCCGTTACCATTTCCTGTGAATATTGTCTCTCAAGTCAGTCCGAGAATTTCCACACATAGAAAAACGTAACCAAACTTTTCTAATATTTTATTTACTCACTGTCATGGTTTGCTGCATCAGTGGCCATGTCGGGACTCTTCCCTGAAATTTTACGATTAATATTGTCAAAAAGAGACAGGAATGGTTTACCCAAGTACCTAGCACCTCATTAGCGTAATCATTTCGCATAGTCCTTCTCACACGCAGAGTAATCAAGTTTCAAAATAAAAACCACGCATGAACAAGAAAAGGTGCTCTGATGAGAGTAAAAAAGGGTAGGTATTGAAAATTCCAACTTAAAAGTGCTAGTCTAAGATTTGAATGCTGCCATCTCTATGGAAATAAATTGTAGGAGAGAGACTCAAAAAGCTTTATCTATATTGAAAACTTAAAGAACCACTGCAAGCCATGCAATAAGCAAAGAATAGAAAAAAGGAAGCTTACCATTGTCATGTAATGGAGCAGTCGGGCGTTGTTCCTTTGGAAGTATTGATTTATCCCTTGAAGACCACTGTTGAACTGGGCGTATAACTAGAGCTCTAGGGTTCTCCCTTGGAATGAAAAGAGCATCCGCCTTTGGTGTACTTGAGCTCTCTTCGTCATCAGTGAAAAATGGAACCTACAAAGAACATTTTAAGATTTAAACATATAGAACGAACCTCAGCACCAAGAGTTTAGATTGAGTAAAATAAATGTGATTATATATTCACAAGAACGAAGCATTGCCTTTGGACCATTCTCGCCAGGACGGTACTTTCTTGCCGGCAGCCTGACCCGCCTGTGTAATAGGTGTCGAGAAGTCAGGAGAGATGATATTCTAACAGGAGCAGGTTTGTCAACAACCTGACAGGAAAAAGAAAATGATTTAGAACCAATTAATAATCAAGTAATCAACTACTTCTATTTATTATGAATAGTAACAAGCTTCAAGATGCATGTGGGAGAACTGAATGTCTAACATAGGGTATTATTAGAGGGAACAGCTATACGGAGACTATATCTAAATCTGGATAAAAAGAACAATGCACCGTATGGGAGTTGCAGAAGGAAGAGCAGGCTTACAGGCATGCTGGAGATTCCATATTGAATGGAAGGTGAATTTCCACCTTGATTTATTGAAATCTGAGGCATAGCAGGAAGTGTTCCAAATGGGTTTGTCACAGCAACTGGTTGCAAAACAACAGAGTTCAGCGGAGCAGGCCTGTCAAAAAAATAAAACGATGAAGCTAAAATAACACAACTTCCATAAAATGAAACCCATAAAATAAACTATCAAAAAAGAGCGGAAATAAAAGTCTTGGAAGCAGAAACGCCATACGATTGCCCGAAGTTGCCTTGACCAAAAATCCCCAGTCCACCAGCATTTCCAGTAGTATTAGCTTTAGACCATGAATATAGAAGAGTTAGCATCTAGAAATAAGATGATAATGTCAGTGACTTGGTCGAGCGACGTACCTGCTTGATTTTGACCGAAGTTGTTGAAACCAAAACCATTTGATGCTTGACCTGGCTGAGCTGATTGAAAGGGTGTCACACCAGCAGGCTACAGAAATAATGCGAGATTTGAAGGCCAAAATTAGAAAAGAAGGAAACTAGGTGCCGGTGTCATTTAAGAGATGCAAAAGAACTGCAAACTATGAAGAGAACAGGCATCACCAAAAGAAATGAAAAAAAAAAAAAAAA
>Ga0041059_1000536_pt1 | contig 29082 bp, 24 predicted proteins | sample AraColnosormetaG_FD_56232 | JGI IMG/M metagenome (GOLD analysis project Ga0041059, IMG submission 56232) | Arabidopsis roots microbial communities from North Carolina, USA - Col MF nosort | ecosystem: Host-associated > Plants > Roots > Unclassified | place: USA: North Carolina | collected... | reverse complement strand
TNTTTTTTTTTTTTTTTTTTTTTGAGCGGCTCTCAGTCTTAATCTCAGCCGTCCATTTTAAATATTTTCGGTCACGTGTCTCCTATCTTTTTTTAGTATTTAACGGACATAATTATTTAGTTTCTTATCCTTTATTTTCCCTTCTTTTTCCCTTTTTTTCAAATTTTCACTCAGATTTATTTAATACCCTTAGATTTCCAAGTACACCAACAGTTGGATTATTGATTCAAATCACTTTAGGGGCCACCATAATTATTTCAAATCATATATCATCAACAAGCCAACTATGGTCGCTAAAAAAAAGTAGTCTAAGCACTAGTGACTAGCCCCGCTAACTTACAGTAATAACCCGATAGACCCACTGCAATCACGAGACAGGACTGTTTAAATTCAACCCGCAAGTTTTAACAATAGCAACTATGGTCAAGAATAAAGTGATTCCAAAACCCAACCCAATGCAGAGTAACACATGAAGCTTTATGGGGTAGTAAACAAATTTCAGGTTACACAGCAATGCAGAGTAAACCATAATTGCACCAGATCACTGGTTCACCTGTGTCATATATAGAATATAATGCTCTCCTTTTTCCCACAGATCAGATTCAATCCTTTTGAAACATTTCAATGGACCAAGGAGTCCAAGAACCAGATTAGGGTTTTAGGTATTCAAGATTTTTTTAAAGAAAACATAGAACCGGACAACCATCAACATCATAGTTAAGGCGAGTAGAACATCATAAGCCTTCTTTGAAGGACGGTACCAGATCATCTCTGGCAGAATGTTACCGACTTGGTTTGTTTTGTTTCTCATTTCTTCAGAGCTTTTACATGAAATCGTCTTCAAGTTCTTGAAGCGATTTGTTGCTTGAAGCAATGTCTTTGTTGGATGTCATTTTATCAGTTACCATTAGTCCCTTGTAACTCCTCATCTCTGATTGCCTCTCCTTCTCAAGCCTATCTATCTCTTCACGTTTCTTCTGCAAAATCCAGAAACAACCGAGGATTTCAGTCAAAACCCTAATCAAAGACGTTTAAGATGATAACGACCAAAAACAGACACTGACCTTCTCCCTCAGATGTTGTTTCCTCTCTGCCCTTTCTGCGGCATTCACTGCTTCTCTCTCGGCTTCATCAACACAGTTATGAACAATCAAATTATTTTCATAGATCTTGAAGTTATACTGACTGGAAAAACTACAGACACTTAACTGACACTTCATCAGCAGGAAAATTGTTAAACGAGAAAGATGTATGCATGATCAATCTTCTACCTATTAGAATCTGAGGAAGAGCTCACAAAACAAATACTAACCTCTCAGATCAGGGGTTCTTTCAACTTTTGTTTTGTTCAGTCTGTTAACTATTTCATTGACTCGCTTCTCCACTCTGATAGTCCGGACCTGAACGAAACAAATATGAGTTAGGTATCAATATCATCGAAGCTTTACAACCATACTTTGAGCAGTTTATGTATGCGCAACCAAAATTTCTTTAGAGATGAAGAAGCTTACCATCTTTGAATTGTGGAAACCAACTTGACCAACATCCATGGAGGCAGTTTTCTTCAAGTTGGACCACGGAGTGTACACAACATCAACGTTGTTCACCTTGTTGCCTGGCACATAATCCCAGACACCAGTCGGTAAGAAAACAGAAAAAACCTATATGTGCCCTCCTTCTAAAAAACAAACTGGTACTCTAAGACTAATGGTTATGCAAATGTTAAGTTCACGACAGGTAGAAAAAAAGATTACCTTGAATGGAGTTAGCTTTCACAAGCTGAGCACAGTCCTCCAGCACACCTTCACTAATGTCATCAAAACTTTGGCCTCTATGAAGCCTCAAGTAAACATGAGCTGACGACATTTTATCCACGTGAAACCTGCATCAAATGAAAATTACTTTTAGCAGCTTGGTCGTGAAGCTCCTAAAGTTTATAAGAAAAATAAAATATTCAAATTAGAAGATAAAGACAACCTATACATGTCTAAACACATCAAAGATTGACATTAGCAAAAAAAGAATGAGTATAGAGTAGACATGATTTACCATAAGTTTACTCATACATCCCAGTTATGAATAAACTTACTGAACCGCAAACGATTTGCTCAGCAGCATATGATCAATAGAAATGCTATGAAACTCAACTCTAGTTTGTTTTTGAAAAAAGGAAGAACAAACCCTTATTCATATCAACAAACATCAAAGTTTGAAAATAGCCAACACAACATGAGTGGACAATAGACATGCCAAAAAAACAGCTCTCAAATAGGGGTGAGTACACAACTTCCAGTAAATCCATAAATCTAACTCAAAGAAGGACTAATCAATTAACATTATCACGGTATTTTCATATGGCAGCTGCAAAACCAGACCAAACAACATTTCAGAAAGTTTCCAAACATCACCACACTTGAATGAACACCAAGACTCGGCGATAAGGGGCCCCAATATATCTACCTTTTCAGTACTAGTTAACCATAAGAACACAAATCTATCTATATACCCACGAAAAAGTTTAAGCAAGCATCATAATTCTCAGTCAATTCTAATCCATCTCACACAACAAACAAAGAATTTCAGAAACAGTAACCAACTATATATCCCCTTCAGCAAAATTTTGACTGAAGATAACAAAATTCGATATGAATATATAAGATAAGAACTGTTCCCATCGAAAGGACTAAAACTTGATCATCATTTCCTTCCTCTTTCAATTCCAATAAATGAATCAACAATAGATCATGACATAACAAAACATCTGACCACAAACTCAAAATACGATTAAAGCCAACTAAATGAAAAACTGGGCAATTCAAAACTGATACCGATCCGAGAAAACTCGAGAAACGAAACAAAAACAATAGATGATCGGGAAAAATCGAGAAGATTCTCGATTAAGACGGCTTACCAGACATCTTCAGGGAAGCCGTACTTGATGAGCTCCTCGTTCTCGAACTTATCAAGCCCCATGAAGATGGTGTAGTCGCCAGCATCAGGACGGGCCTTGAAGTAGAAAACCATCGCTTCGATTCGAGAAACGAATCAAATCGAATGGAGATCGAATCTAGGGTTTCCCCCTCTCTCACTTCTCTATCTCCCTTGTTTCTCCCCTAGAAGTTTACGAAATTGAAGAAATCGTAACCACTCACGACAATTAAAAACATAACAAAACAAAAAAAGCAAAGCTGTTGACTTTTTTTTCTTCGGTCGCCTTATAAATAATATTTTTCCAAACCTACCCCTTATTTATACATATCTTACTTTTGAGGCCTAAAACTTTTATTTCATTTAGTGACCGAGTGGTGACCTTGAAAAATTGCACAACTTCATATATTGATCTTGCAATATCCAGAAGTCGACCCTTATGATGATCCGAGATTACATTTCAGAGAGATCACATGGTGCAACGTAACGTGTATTGAGGTTTTGTTGATATAGTTTCATTTGAAATTTCCTAATCTAAGGATAAAAAGTACATCTTCATAACACCTCAAACAAACTATCTTAGTAACACAACGAAACGAAATCAAAGGTGAGAGAAACTACAAAACTCGAAAAAGTATCATCGCATTTTACAACAAGTGTAGAGATCCATCCAGAGAATTCTATTGATTGAATGCTTTTCAAGGCATACCAAATTTGGACAAGGCTGTTTCAAATACGGTTGTGAATGCTTGACACGTACTCTGCTCGTCTGCTTTCACTTTTATCTGAGCTTTGGCTGATGAAGTGTTTATGATACACTCAGTGAGATAGTTCGATGGTTCTGATTCCTTTTGAGCGAAAAAGAAGAACTTGAAGTTTGGAGATTGACCGCCCGATGCGATACAGTGAATGGAATGACTCTGCATGTGTTTGATAAGTGATTGTGGAACTGTTAAGGCCGCGATTCCCTGGGGATTCACAGAACACTCCTGCACACGAAGTTAAGAAAGTTACAAACTCTCAGGAGTCAAAATCCCCGAGAATTTATGAATTTAGAAACATGATACAAATTACAACTCCAAATGCACCTAACAGTGTAAGAAATTCAAGGATTACGATCATGAACTAATGTTAAAAATCCTCGTGCTAAGTTAAGCATCTTGACAAAAGAGGAAGAAAAGCCAGTTAAACTGTCGTCTTTCATAAGGCTATAATGTACTTGGAAGCTGAAAAAGTAGCATCGCAAGTAAAAGACTTTTACTAAAAGTTGTGGGAAAAAAACCTGTGTTAGTGATATTGGCAATTGGCGCCATTTTTGTTGGAAGGCGCCTGGATCTAAAGCAGCTCTTGCGTTAAGTTTCAAAAGAGGCGGTGATGGTGTTGGAGCAGGAGCGGTTGATAAACCCAAACCAAAGAGATCATCAAAACCAAATGATTGTGGGGTAGTTGCGGATGTGGCAGGGCCGGAGATTGCAAGCTCTTGCATTTGTGAGGTTATATTAGAGGAGCTTTCTAATGAAGGGGCCGTGTAAGCAGAACCATTGTTATTGGAAACTCCTTTATTTTCATCCTTCTCGTCAATACCTAGAAGCAGGTCCTTGTCATTTGCCTCATATTGCTGAGCTGGAACAATGTCGCTGGAGGCTTCAGGTGTGATGGAAATATTTCCAACTTCGTCAGAAAACTCAAAGGGTCCTCGGTGTTCCTTATCCGTAAACATGTAAGATGGCTGCAAAAAGTCATTTTATTATGAAAACATATAAGGAACACCTCTGAGTAATGTAGGCTAATGAATGCATACTACTACATTGGCTTCAGTAGTAAAGTCAGGAAACATACCTTCTGGTATATCACAGAAAGGCTGTTAAACTCGTCAAATACACGGTCTTTGATTTCACTGCTTTGAGTGTCAGCAAAGACTGAAACCGCCTGTTTTGGAGGACTAACAACACGTTCTGCCACGTGTACATCGTATTGCAGAACCCGATAGTAGAACAAGGCTCGGTCATGAACATCCTATGCCAACAGTAAATGTTGAATTAGTGATCTAATAGGCCAATGGGTTTGAAAAAAAGAAAGAGAAATTTGGAAGGGGAGATAGGAAGAAACCTGGTGAAAATCAGCAATGCCTGCAGCTAGAGCTGTTCCTAGGGCTTTCTGAGTCTCAGGTGCCCTCTTGAAAAAGCATTTCATTGCCGCAGTTAAGAGATGTAACCGAACCTGCTCAATGGCACAAATTGGGAACATATACTAATGAGCAAGTCCTCATTCTCACGCATAAATGGAACCATAATTTCAGTAGCAAGGAAAAACAGAAAAGTGATGCCTAAATACCTCGGCTGAATGCTCTTCCTCCCAGTTTTCTATCAGATTCTCCAAAACATAAGGAGCATCACTCATGTCCTGTGCATACTCACCCAACATCCATATAAGAGCCGCCTTGGCTTTCGGTTCCTGGATATTTTTGCTGCTGATACCCCCAACAACAGAAATGCAGTCATGGCTCCATTGTGGATACTTCCTTAGAAGGTCCTTTACAAGAACCTAGAAGAGGAACCAGACAAGTGGAATTGTTATGAAAATGTAAACAATATAAGTATCAATGTGATGGCCAATCATCTCCGTGAATAGTTCAAATGATAGTTTACCAAAGTTTCAGCGGTCACATAGTCCTTTTCCATCTCCAGAAATTGAAGAAGTCTATCAACAATCGCATTTACATCATACTGTTGCAAAGCAATCTTTCCAACTGCTCGAATTGACTCTCTCGCAATTGCAATATCAACGTTTGCAGCATACTCACACAGTTCCGTCACTGAAAAGAAAAAAGTACGAATTAGTCCAATCAAAGAGCCGGAAAAGAAAGGTTTTCTAGCTTCAGATTCCATATTGACATAGTTTGAAATCATTACCGATTTCGTAAGTGTTGCTCTCGTTTGCAACAGCAGTCAACATCTCAAGCTTCAACTTTTTGACATATGATGGTTCATTGTACTGGCAGTAGAAATGCTTATAGTCTGCAGCAAAGATGAATGGCGCACGAACAACCAAAAGATGAAGGTGGCTCAAGATTGCATACGATTGCTCTGGACTTCCAGAACTGACAAGAGTTAGAAGTGGGGATTTAATACGCTCATATACCTATACAAGATCATTTGGCATTAGTTAGACAGTGATCATCTTAAATGATAACAAATCAATGATGACTATGATTGTTAAGATTAGATTTTAAGCTTCCAGACTATGTTTCCAAAAGTAATATAAATAATGCTTCACTATGTGGACAATGCAGAGACTATTTTACAAATTTGTTCATGAAATTCCGCACATAACTAATTTCATTAGGAATAATTTTCGATGATTAAAGATAGAGGAGGTGGACTTTAAACCTGTTGATGAACATCAGTCATGGAGAGAGTTAATTGTAAAAACACTTTGACTGTTGCCAAGACAACAGCTCCATTGGCATGCTGCAGTCTGTCTTCCAACAGATTCATAATGTCAAAAATATCATTACTATCTGACGGCACATATTTTACTGCCAACTCAAGTATAAGACATTGTGCCCATTCATTGAATTCCTTGATCCTGCAGTGAAACACCACAATGGTAAATACCACTACAACAACAAGTTATACTGATAGACAGTTGAAGGAGGAGCTTAAGTACATACCGATTCAAGAAATAATATATAACTGGCTTGCTGAGCAAGGACTCCTTTTCCCGGCATGCTTCCTCAGAGTGGCTTGCTTCTAAACTCCAAATTTCTTGAAGTGCAGACAGGCAATTGGCAACTACCTGACAATATATTTTATATCAAAACATTAATAATTATACAAAACAAGTAATATGCTAGGGAGTCAAGTCCAATTCCATCCAACAAAACATTATACATACAAAACAAAATTAACCTGAGCATCTGAATCATGAAGCATCAAACTTTTCAACGTTGCAGGAAAATCGGCATCAATGCATGTTGAGGGTGAGATGTGATAAAGCTTTAGTACTCCAGTAACAGCGATAGTTCTAACATAGCTATTATTGTCCTTGAGCCCGCTCCCCAAGGGACCAACCAGATACTCCACAAGGTTTGGCACTCGTAAAGAACACAAGCTCCTCAATGCAAGCCCACGGATCATAGGGTCCTCATCTTTGCAATCCCTTTGCAGAAAATTAATCGTCAAAAGAGAAAGATCAGGATTGCCCTTTGCATAGTTTCCAACGTAAAGATAACACATCTTCTTCAGGACAATGTCTGATGTTGCCGAGCACATGACCATCTCTCCAAATACAGATGAGACGTCAATGCCAATAGTCATGTACGATATTACTTTCTTGTAGAGGTCACGTTTGGAATCATCAACTCCTGGAGCTCTGCTTCCAGCTAGCTGGCGAAGCTGGGTTTTCAGATCTGACACTTCGCTTTTCCTGATAAATAACAATTTCTATTTTCAATTCATGCTTCATTTGACCAAATAGAGATCAGATATTATCGACCATACTCACTGCATTTAGGAATCAGATTCTAAGTGGGGAAAATTCAAACTAAATGGCTTCTTCTGATTCCACATTAGCTTTTTGACATAACTTAGCTCGGACTGGTAAAACTAGGCACTAAAACTAGATCTGCTAAATGAGAGCTTCTGAATTTCTGGATTTCGTATAGGAATAATACAGATCATAAAATTCGAGAAGTAATGAGCTGACGGACCACGCATGAAAAGAGATGATCGAATCATAAAGATTGATCCCAGCTAATTATCTAAAAAATGTAAGGTGAATTCAGTGCTATTGATCGAGAGAGGATGGATAGAAGCATAAGTTACCCTGAAGGTTGGGACGGTGACGGATAACGCTGTGAAGCGGCCGGAGGAGCCATGGTTAATAAGATTGCGATTCAGATATGATAAATTATTACGCCGTGAGATCCACCGGAGTATGAACCACGATATGTCACCGATCGGAGAGAATCCCACCGTGATCAGAAGCACGGGGTGATAAATTTGAGAGAGATTTTGGTTCACTGGTCGAAGTCTCGTCCGTGCTTGGAGAGGTGGAAGGAGATGCCAACGACCCGATTTTGCTATATACTCCTTATACTTTTTGTTTTCTTTCTAATTTACCCATTTACTCTCTAATTAGAAGATAGTGGCGAAATGATACAATCGTTAAAATAGAGCGGGCAAATTGTAATATAAGGAAAGTTCATCGTCCAGATTACCACCATCAAAACGTAGCGTTTTGATGTGGATATTGTTTCCCCGACCTCCTCCGCATCCGTAAGTTCAGTCCTACATCCATGGCTGCTCACAGAATCTAAAGAGAACTAAAAAGCTCATAAGACTATTACTTAGAAGAGAATCGATCAGATATGATTTTAGCGCATCTTCCAAGATTCCATCTCTCAATCCTCGCGAAACCTTCTTTCTCTCTCTCTTCTTCGCATTTCAGTTTCTTAAACCCTAAGCCTTCGGTAACAGTATCTCGAACCCTTTTCTCATTCGCGTCTAAATCGAATCTCGCCACTGTTGAACCCATACCATTATCGGTCTCAGATTCAACCGATTTGGATGATGCACCTGTCGAGATTGCGCTCGACAAGCTTTTTATTCCGCCGGAGACCGATATATCCGGTGAAGACTCGGCGAGTTTAACGACGAGGATACTTAAGGGTTCGAATATTGTGCTGAGCAAGTACGCGAGGGACGCACAGGTGGTTCAGGCTGATTATGTGAAGAGTAGTGTCAAGACGGAGGATTGTCCGGCCGATGGGTTGCCGGAGTTTGCGCTTGTTGGGAGATCCAATGTTGGGAAATCATCGCTTCTCAATTCGTTGGTGAGGAGGAAACGCCTTGCCTTGACTTCTAAGAAACCTGGTAAGCTGAGTTTTGCTCCATCGTGCTTATCATTTAGCTGGTGTGTGATTTCTACATTATTTTGAGTGTCATTATATTTATGGATCAAAAGCTTCCATTTTGGGGACCTGAAGCACTGGTTAAGTAGATGATAGATTAAGAGAACAACTTGGCTTATTCCCGTTGAAATGTCATGTGAAACTGAAGCAATCACATCTTTGAGACAGAGTGATGTAGTCAGTTTTTTAATGTTCATGAGGAGATTGGAGAGTGTTGGTAAAGCAGTAAGGAGAAGTCAGTTTTTGTTGTTGTTGGAAGCTTAGGTCAATTGATTTATTGAAATGATTCTTCTATAACTGGGTTTTGCTAGAGTCCACACTAATCATGGGCTAACGCCTAGCATTTGAATTCTGTAGTGGCCAAGTGAGGCATTGAGTGGGAATCAGTCTCTAGTCTCAATCAATAGTCAATAGTCAATAGGACAAAACCAATAGACTATCCCCACTTGGTTAGATTGAACAGATTTGCCTTGGAGCATCGGCATTTGTTGGTTTCTAGTACTTTTGAAGATGGGGTATTGTTGTAGAGAATACGAACCAAGATATGGCATCAGTGGATATAATCTTTGAGTAATATGTGTTGCTGCTAGACCATGCTATAATAATTTCATGAAAATGGGATTTGGATGTATATATGATGAAAGTATCTCTATAGTGTCGACCGAACATCTCATTCACAAATACTCCTTCCTAGTGAACCACTTAGAAAGGTTGATAGACGTGATATTAGAATTGGAAACTGATAGGCATCCATGCCGTGCTTGTGCTTGTGCTTATGCTACATATAGGTTGATTATAACTTCTGGTAGTTTATTCTTCATGTAGGAAAGACGCAATGCATTAATCATTTCCGGATCAACGACAAGTGGTACTTGGTAGATTTGCCTGGTTACGGGTAAGTTTAACTGATATTATTTTGTTTTTCATGCCATAGCACCTTAAAATTGCTCTGGCAAGTCTCTGTCTTTCCTAGTTTTTTGTTTGTGTCTGTTGGATACAATTACAGTTTCTGTGCCAGGGAATTTGAGGACTTTCAGTATAGAAAATGAAAGTTGATACATTTTATATATCCAGGTATGCATCAGCACCGCATGAACTCAAACAAGACTGGAACAAATTCACCAAAGACTATTTTCTAAATCGATCAACATTGGTCTCGGTGTTTTTACTAGTTGATGCCAGCATTCCTGTAAAGCCAATCGATCTCGAGTATGCAAGCTGGCTTGGTCAAAACCAGGTATAAAAAGTACCTAAACCTTGAAAACCCCACTTTAACCCATTAATTGGCAATCATGGTCAAGACTTGTACTAATTGTGTAATGTCTCTGTGAAATGAATGATTGCTATCTATATCTCTCAGGTTCCAATGACTTTGATATTCACAAAATGCGACAAGAGAAAGAAGAAGAAAAATGGAGGGAAGAAACCGGAGGCGAACATAAAGGAGTTCCAAGACTTGATCCAAGGGTTCTTTGAGACAACACCGCCATGGATTATGACCAGCAGTGTGACGAATCAAGGTCGGGACGAGATATTGTTGCATATGGCTCAGCTAAGAAACTACTGGCTCAAACACTGAGAACCAAAACAACACTTCTCCATATTATCTTTTTATAAGGAGACTTATATAACAGTTAGTGTAAAACGACAAAACTAACAGTTAGTGTACCAATTATTTGGGCACTGTCTTTGATTAATGCAACGCTGAGATTTTGTTTAATGTATTTGTGTTACAACTTGTAATGTATTCGGACTCTACTAAACTTTTGTAAAAATCAACAAACAAACGAAAAAAACAACAAAATTATTCGCAAATATAGGAAATATAGATAAAAGGTTAAGCATATAAGCATCAAGCGGGGATAGCTCAGTTGGGAGAGCGTCAGACTGAAGATCTGAAGGTCGCGTGTTCGATCCACGCTCACCGCATTTTTAAAAAACTTTTAAAAGACAGAAAAACGACGCCGTTTCTTTTTACGAGACCCTAGAAGCAGCCCATATAACAGCCTAGTATCCCTAAACCCAACTCTTCAGACCTTTTTGGTAGTGGGCCTTAATGAGACAAAAATTGTTCTGTATCCTTTACTGAAAAGTGAAAAGCATAGATAGCTTAACTTCTTGATATTGACCTCCGTTGCCAAAAGATTAATGGGTGTTCCAGAAAATTAAAACACATTCAACTATAGAGAGTATGTGATTAATATTGCATTGGTGAATGGTGAGAATCACAGTCCATTGGCTTTGTTAAAGACACCATCTTTTTAAAACGTGTGACCATTGACAGGAGTCATTAGAAGAACAATAAATTTCTCCACTCCATGATTTTGATTTTGAATTTTAAGTATCAAAACAAGTAAGAGTCTAAAATAGGGATGTAGCATTTATACCACAACTACTTTTATCAGGGATAATTCTAAACAAATTATGATATAAGCTCACTAATTCGAGTTAGAAGATATGATTAAATTTCCATGATCTTGTTTAACGGTTAGTATATATGATCAGACCGTATCTCACATATACATGTGTAAAAAAATTGGAAATTTATTATTATAGAAAAAATAAAATAAAGAAATTGTTGTATTTAGGGGGTAAAAATCTTTGCTCAAATATATTTTCTCTAAAATTACGTATTTCTTTTGTGCATAATTCAATTTCAATGTATTTTTTTTAGACCTAATCATTTTTACTTTCTGTCTTTTGTGCAACTCATTTAAAAAAGTAAGTAACAGAGAAAATCTCAGAGAAAGGGGGAATGGGAGGAGAAAAGCTTTCATGAACTTACCGTTCTCTCTGGAAACTGCAACAACAAGAACAATCTTCGACCAAAACTGAATTGCTCTATAGAGATTTTGATTTGAATTTGTTTATGATGAACTTTAGCGATAGATAAAGTGGAGAGATACTGTAGTAACCGGTAAAACGAGGGATTAGGGTTTTTTTTTCTCCCTCTGCGATAAACCTGGGCTTCGTCAATTTCTGTTCATCTTGACCTAATCGAACTCGCGTCACTCTGATTTCGCTAGGGTTCCATTTTTCCGTTCGGTGGCTTCGGAAACTGTAAACTGATTTCTTCAGTGAAGGTAAAAAAAAAGTTGAATTGTTGGTGAAAGTACTTCGTCTTCTTTGTTTCCCAGTTAATCGCTGTTTCTTACGAACGCAAAAGCTTATCTCAACCTACATTGCGTAAATGATATTATCACTTTTTTGCAATTGCGTAGTTTGGTGATCTTTTGATTTTTCTGAATCGCCTTTTTGTTTACTTGAACTCAATTATCTACTATTTTATTTAGTGTTCTTTGTTCTCACGGAGTTTCTTTCGTTGATCAACTGATTTGCTGCTTTCGGTATTTTTTGGTGGACTTGCGTGCTTTTTTAGAGAGCCTTGTCATTACTAAACGTTAGTCTGAGTACTGAATACTTAAAAGTTTCTTATGGATTGGTTATGGTGCATTATAAGAATGTATTGGATGGTTTTTGGTTATATGCACAATGCTAATGATTTCAATTGAAAGATTAATGTGTTGCCTTGTTTAACAGTGGATCTGATAGAGTTTCGGGAGTGATTTTGGTTTGATTGATTGGGAGTATATGGTGGATCATTGATTTGATCTATCTTGTGATGGTTTTTTCCTTTTATGTGTCTTCTGGTCTTAGTATTTTAAGTCCTTGAAGTGTTCTGCACCTTGTCAAGGGTACTCTCGGTTATCCTTGGAAAACGAGTTTGATCTTCTGTTGGAATTCTTGTATTCCTTTCGATTTATCAATGCAACCATTTAAATGAACGATTGTGGATATATGTTCAGTCGTCTAATCAGTTCCTCGTGCAATTCTGATCTGGATACACTATTCTGCTGTTTGTCTAGGTAGAAAATTGCTTTTAGAGAATGGAAGAATCTGTAGCATCTGAAGGCTTAGAATTTAAGTGGGGTAAAAAGAAAGGTGTTGGTGGGAAAAAGAAAGATGTCCAGTTCTATGAATCTTTCACCTATGATGGCGATGAATACCGTCTTTATGACTGTGTCTTAGTTGGCAATGCCAGTGAACCAGACTCTACTGAACCCTTCATTGGCATGATCATAAAAATTTGGGAACACGCTAATAAGCATATCCCAAAGAAAGTCAAGCTTCTCTGGTTCTTTAAACCTTCTGAGATTGCGCCATATCTTGAAGGAGTCCCGAATGTACTTGCCAATGAAGTGTTTTTAGCATCGGGTGAAGGTCTTGGCCTTGCTAATACCAACCAATTGGTAACTAATTATTCTTCTGCATACTATGTTGAATTTTCATTCTCCATAGTACTTATTGAGCATGTCATGGCATTTTCTTATTGATATGTATCTCATATTATGCTGCGTACTAAATTATATTGTCCATCCACTTTTGTTTTGTTGAATATTATATTCTTTGCGGTAGGATAACTTGTTCTCTGTTCACCAACATATGTGCTCCAAGTAGCTTTTTTGTCCTCTTTTGTAACCATGGCATAGATCTCATCCCAAAGCTCCCCAAACAGAAATACGTTGATCAATTACTTTTGTTGGTTTCTAACATTGTTACAAGCGTCTTTCTATGGTGAATCAAACATGTCCTTGTGTCTTGAGAGATTTACCTTTGCTTCACTTTTTGGTTGAAATATTCGTTTGAACTTTGTGCCATTGTGCGAATAGCTGGTGCAAGTGATTAGTTAAAATTACACCTGCTTTAATACTGATATGACATTATTTCACTAGGAAGCAATCGGTGGAAAATGCTCTGTTCTATGCATTTCAAAAGACAAAAGAAATCCACAACCCTCGGATGAAAAATTCAACTCAGCGGACTTCGTGTTTTGCCGAGCATTTGATGTTGGAAGTTGCAAAGTTGTGGATACGATTGATGATAAGATTGCTGGAGTTGACGGTACAATTTGTTTCATCTTAGTTGATAGCTTTGACATTCTACTCAATAGCTATCTTGATTCTTTATTTACATCATATCTTCTTTTCACTCTAATTCTTGCAGTTAAATTTATCTTTAACAGAGCGTGCTCTGAGAAAGAAGCAACTGCGGTGCAGAATATTGAAGCAGACGTAAATGGGAAGTCAGATAGTTTGAAACCAAATGGTCCTTTAGCTAGGGGAGCTAGTGGTTCAGTTAGGAAAATCGAAGACAGCGCTTTTGAATCTTCTGACTGTAAAGAAAACAGTAATGGTTGCAAAGAAGAGAAAGAAAAAGGTCACTACCAACTCGCTATAAAAAAATCTACACTTGCAGAAGAAAGGTCTAACAAGGATTCTGGCTCTAGGGGAAATCATTATAATGGCAAAGATCAAGAAAGTGAAGTTAAAAAACAGTTAACTAAACAAAAATCTATGCCTGGCGAAGAAAGATATAGTAACTCTTTTGAAGCTTCTGGCTCCAGGACAATTCATTCCATTTCAAAGAAAGCTCAAGAAAATGATGTTAAAAAGCAGTTGACTAAACAAAAATCTATGCCCGCTGGAGAAAGATATAGTCAAGAGTCGAGTGGATTGGATGACAGGCCTCTGAAGAAACAGAAACTTGATGGTTCTGTTACAGTACGAGATGGATGGGATACAACCATTTTGCAGAACATTACTTCTGATGGTAAAAAGGATACAGGATCTTTTAAGAGACCTAGAGACAAAGTGACTATAGAGGAAGTCCCTCCCGAAAAGCGCAGCTTTGTTAAGAACCGAGATCTTGTAGTGTCAGTATCTGAAGGAAAAACTACAAAAACTGTAACTGAAAAAGGTATATCCAAGAAGCCCAGCTTTGGACGTGCTGAGGACAAGATGTCGGCAGATGATAATGAAAGAAACTATCAAGTAACTGAAGTGTGCCGAAGGCCGGATGCTGTAAGTTTATACTTACTATATGTTTCCTGCAATATGATTTAGTTTACATTGGTTTGGAACTGGCTGTTTCATGAGATTTCAGAGCGTGTTGTAAAATCTTTAGATGCAAGGATGTGGTTTTGCAAGAACACAATTCTAAAAGGAGCAGTTTTGTTTTACAGTCCTTCACACTGTATGTTGTATAGTTGTAGTGATGTTCTGTCATTCTTCTCATCTTATTATGTTACCACAATGCTTGGTAACATTGAGGTTTATCTAACAGATTTTTGTTTCCTTATTTATTTCAGGGAAAAAGTAAATGGTTCCGGAGTCTTGTAAGTATCTTTTCCTTAACTTTTTTTTGCACCCCAGTTCTGTAAATGTCGTTTTTGGTTGCCTCCATTTTCGTGTTTGACATGCTTGTTTTATGATGTTAGTAGAGTGACCTGTTAATATTGTTAACGTCTCGTTCATATGCTATTCAGAAAGTAGTGTATTTTCTTGATCGTTTCTATGTTCGAGAGACTCAGTTGTTTACTTTTGAATCTGCAGTCAAATTGTTTACTTTCTCTATCCGCACCTATTTTTTGTTTGGCTGGCGTAGTCTCTTCTAGCTAGCCTGAATTGTTATCAGATTCTGTACGTCGTATCAGAAATTATGGACTGACTTTTTAATTTGTCTAAATTATGTCCAGCCTTGGGAAGAAAGTATGAGGGAAGCAGAAAAAAAAGGGACTGTGGTACTTCTTCAAAACTTGGATCCTACTTATACATCTGATGAAGTGGAGGTATTACAGTTTATTTAGGAGTCTCTTTTTTTTTCAACAACATTTAGGAGTCTCTTAAAATGTATATTGTATATGCTTACTCAATGTAACCTAATGTAATGCAGTTGTTTCCTGATTTACTTCATGGAAACCTCCCTTCTTTTCTCTTTTTATGCAACCTAAGAAATTTATGAATTGTATTTCAGGATATAGTCTATTCTGCTTTGAACCAGCAATGCGAAGCGAGGATGATAGAGCGTACATCAGTCACTATTCCTCATATTGGTAAGCTACCATTTTACTCACCGGGTTCTAATTTATGATTCTCACATACTATAAATGGAATGAAGAGCACCTCATATTGTTTGATATACAGGTGAAGCTTTGGTCATTTTCAAAACAAGAGAAGTTGCAGAAAGGGTGATTAGAAGACTAGATGAGGGATGCTTGTTGCTATCAAGTGGGAGGTGAACCTGAAATGACATATTCTTCTTTTTTCTCTAAGCTTCCTATGATAAATTGCAGAGATGTACAGTGCCATTTTTTTGGCATACTTTCATCTCAGAAATCTCTGCTGTGCCTTTTTTGCTCAACAGGCCCCTTGTTGCTTCTTTCGCTAAGATTACTCCACCAGGGAAGCCGTCATTATTCTCAGGCCATATCAAACTACACAAAACTCAAACGCGACGGGAGATGGTATTGTTTTCATTTCCCTTTCCCTTGCATAATGCACACAAATAAAAATGCATTGTTACGTTACTAATCTTCTTGCTCTTTGGTCTTTATATGTTTTTCCAGAGAGATGCCGTGGCTACATCACATTCTTCTCAGCCTAACAACCTTGAATTTGACATGGCCATGGAATGGTGTTTGCACCAAGCCAGACACGAGCAGGCGTCTGAAAGTGTATCTAAGGTAATTAGATTGTCTAGACGATTATTGCCACTATTTTACTGAAAACATGAGTTTCTGTTTGGAACTGTTTGGAAAAATGAGAAAAAAGTGTGCTTCAATTCCTTAAGAATAACTGAATCCTTAAACCCTTATAGCGGCAATTGGAGGAGATGAAGTCGCTGCGGATTAACTTCAAGCTGAAACTTCCTTAGTTTCAGAATCATCTTGTCACTCTCGTGTAAGTATTAGCTCTTATCTACATGTCTATCATCTAAACGAACCAAATGATCACTTACTTTCTTTGCTTCAGACAGAAATATCACCAACTGTAGATTAGAAGGAAAAACACAAGGTCTCTTTTAGCCTCTAAAGACAGTGAGACTCAAGAATTTTGGTTTCATGCCATCCAGTCCCCCAACTTTGACTCGGTAAACACCTGGTTTCTTTATGATATTTTTGCTTGATGTCATACAAATCAAAATATACAAGAAAAGGTGAATAATTTGCACTTGTGCTGTTTCTTTCTTGCTTGTGTTTAGGAGGAATATACTGATGCGGCTTCTGGTCTCAAATCGGACGACCCTTTTGTAGTTACATATTTTTTTGTAAGGGTCAGTTTCACTAGTGAAGTGCTAAACTTTTGTGTGGATCAGGAAAGGTCAAGAGAGTAATTGTGACCTTTTAGGGGTTTAAAAAAGTTCCTTATGATGCACCTTTTAGCCTAACTAGTTGTTTCACCACTTAAGCCCGTCTCTTGTCATCTGAAAAAGAGTTTCAACTCATTCCATATCCACTTGAATATGATGGGCAAGTAGGCCTCGCTCGCCAAAGAATAAAATAGTGGGGTCTTACTAGCTCCCTAAGTGGGCCTCGCCAAAGAATAAAATAAATTTTACTTCATTTCACTAATTAGCGTATCATGCAATTTTAATAGTAGTAGCCTCTGGTTGATGCTTCTGTGGTGAAAAAAGGTAATCACCGACAACACATCTTTTGAAGAAGGTACATTCTCCACGACATTTCGTTCTCCTGCCTCCTATATTTCCAGCAACCAGAAAGGTGTAATCACTAATAATCAGCCTTAATTACATAATCGATCCAAAAACGAAAAGGTTATATTGAAAATAATTATGGCTTATCAGACACACCTACACACTATTATGCACCAAATCTTCTGAAAAATCTCGCCTAGTCTACTGTTTAAAAATACTCCGTATTATTTAATTTGCGTTGTTATAAAATACAGCAAAAGGAATTTTTCGGTAGGCGTATAAAAATTTTAATTAAAAAAAAAAAAACAGAATGCACAGCCAGCACAGGTAGTGAGACCAAAACGCACCGTATTGGAAGAGAAATGGACATTACACGTGTCATCATGAAATAAAAGAAAGGAAAATCTGAGTCAGCACAAAACGACAAATAAGTGAGAAAAAAAGTAATGATGGCGAAAGATGTGTTTAACTATGGTTCACTGGTGAGGTCACGGTGAGTCGTGTCCACGTGGCGTATAGAGAGACATCCACGCAGACAAAGATTATTGACGGTGAATAGGATGATGACTAAAAAGCTTAGGTCTTCTTAGCTCTTAAACCCATCCGCTTAATGTGACCGTTTCCTTGCAGACCAGAAGAAGACCGTCAACGTGTTACAGATTTTTTTGTTCTTTTCTTACATTTCTGTTTTTATTCATATTTTCTTATCACTTTCCAGTGTTTTTTTGTGTTAATTACTTTGCAAATGATTAATGTGACCGTTTCGTTGCAGACCATACCGTCAACGTGTTACAGATTTTTTTTGCATTATTTTTATTATATCTTTTATCACTTGTAAAGTTTTTTTCTTTATTAATTTCTTCACAAATGTTATGTGGTACATTCTATTCTTTTGGACTATAAGTGCATTTTTTGTTTGACCGAGAAATTTGTTGGTAGAAGTTTTCGTATATACTGTAAGAAGACTGATTTAATATAAGTTATGTTATTAAGCTAGATTCTTTTTGCAGACTATTTAGCCTTAGCGGTTAACCACCCACCAAATGAAAGCAACAATACAATGTTTGATATATCTAGTGTGACTTTTGGTAGGGTAGATCATATATATATGGTTCAAAAAGGACATGATCCTGATTTTTTCTTTCTTGAAAACATCTCAAAACGTTGTGAACCTAACATAATTTGATATTACTGGTTTGGACTAGACCCCACTAGTTCATGTAAAATATGGAGCATATGATATTTGAAGGGCTTTCTACAGCTGTATTAAGAAACTATGGTTGTTAGAAAACATAAATACCAAAGTTTAACATATATAACAAGAAACAAAAATACCAAATACAGATAGTGTGTGATATGAGAAAGATTTTGAGTTACTAAGAAATGTCTTTCTTTATTTGTCAATTAGAAATAATATAGTATGTAATTTACTAATACATGGTTATTTTTATGATGACAGCAAATTAAAGAAAGAAAGCAAAATAATTATATGGTAGTATGACATAATGTAAAAAGCAAAAGTAGACCACAGGAAGAAAAAGGACAAAAATTATTATTGCTCTGTAGGGATTATTTATATTTGGTATTTAAACCAACTGTAATTTTCATTTTTTTTCTTGTAGATTCTGACACCATAATAAGTATATAATGTCGACATAACTGGGACTTTGAGATAGAGAAAAACCATTATACGTATAAAACATATATAACCCCCTTATTCAACGTTAGCTAAAAACATTTATCTAGCAACATCAACAACATAAATAATTTACTCTCGAGAAAAAAAAAACAAGAACTGAGCATATGATAATGAATTCACACTTCACATTCCACAGATAACTCTAAAATCTTTGACATGTTCTTACAAACAGTCCACGGAATTTACCTAAGTTAATCTTCAAACATCTATGGAATTTGACTGATTAATATTATAATTCTATCATATATATTTATAAAATATATACATAATACACAGATGAAAGTGACACTAAGGATCCTTCGACCAAAAAAAATCACTGTGACGTATAGGGTGAGTACAAAAGGATTAAAGGAGAATGATATTTTCACAAGAAGAAATTTTTTAAGTTTTGATAGGTAATAGTATTTCATCTGAAATACTTTATTGTAACTTTACACAAAACTAAGAAGGTACTCTATATTTTACAAAAATTCGATGTACATTTAAATAAATGTAAATCTTGTGAAAATTTTGTAGTTGGAAATTTACATTCTAAAATATAATAGCGGATCAGTCGCATATTTTTTAAAATCATTTTAATTAATGAACTTAGTGTAGATTAGCTGAAAAAACAAGTACATGTTAGTGGTAAATGAATTAACTGATTAATCAACATATTTAGAGCAAAAATACAAAAACATTTAACACTATTTTCATAATTTTATCGAGCACCATAATCTTGTAAACAACACACTTTAAAAATAAAAAAAAACATTTGAAAGCATTGATAAAAAATTGTAAACATTCGGATTCAAATGATGAATATATATATATATATATTTTTCCAATAGTCGATTATAGTTTTCACTAAATGTTTTCATACATTCAAATTAGAAAAGCCAGAAAATGGGTTTAATTAATATATTGGTGTTCTCCGATCGATCTAAATTATTAAAATATATTTTGACGGTTTACAAAACAAAAATAATGTGTACTTTTTATATTAATCTTTTTTGTCGATCGATATTAATCGCTTTTGTCGTGAAGTTTATATAACGAAAAACTTTACTTTCTAAATTACAATAACTATTTGCGGCGAATCGATTTTAAAACTGTGAGATTAATGAAACGATCGCGAATCTTTTTTTTGTCAGAACGATCGTAAATCACTAAAATAATAATTTTATTTTATTTTATTGATCTACTAAAATTTGACGTGTACTCTTAATCTATATAAGTTTTTTGTCGTGTCGTTTATTAGAAGATTACAAATTAAATTATAATAATTAATTATAATGATCGACTTTTTAAATGTTTAATTAATGAAACGATCGTAAAAAAAACTTTGTCAAATCGGTCGTAAATATAACGAAACAACGAAGCTTTCTAAAAAAATAATAATCAAAATTAATCAAATACATGTAAAAAAATATAGAAAATTTCTAAATTATTACTCTTCACAATTCATTCATATAAACAACATACCTAATAATATATTCTTAAGTAAAGAAAAAAAAAGTGTACCGAATAAATTAACTAAAACAGCCAAATCTGCCAAACAAAAGAGTAAAGAATTTCGTCAGAGAAGTGCTATCATTTTTATTCTGCCACACTTCCTCCGCCATTTATACAAATAAAAATCTCCTACCATTTTAAAATCCTTTATAAAATATATTTTCTTATAACTTTAATGCAAATTAAATATTTCGAAGAAAGGTAAATTGTTTTTTTCTACTACACTTACACATTTCAGAGAGAACTTAAAACGTGAATCCGATAGATAGAGAGAGACTGAGAAGCTCACTGCTTCGCTGATTTTGAGGAGAGAGAGAGAGAAGAGTACCTCACAAGACTTGCACAGATATATACGTAAGACTTCTCATTGTCTGCTTTCTTCTCCTTCTCCTTCTCCTTCCTTCTTCTTCAACTTTTACCTCAGAAGCAAGAACAAGTCCTGAAGAACCCAGGTCTCTCTTTTTTTCCCTCTGAATTTCTTCTACTTTGAATCTTCTTTGTAATAGCCTGAGAAATTTCCCAGATTTCAGCTTCCAATCGATTTATATAATTTTTCAGCTCTTGTTGTTTTTTTCGTTGTTAAGTAATCTGTCTGGACTGGTCTGCTCTGGTCTGGTCTGATGATCTTCCGATGATCCTTTCCTTTGTATTGACGATTTCTTTGATCTTTCCCTTTCGGATTTTCCTTATCTAGGTTCCAAAGATTGTTGCTTTCCTTATTAAAAAATCAAAGCTTTGTTTTTTTATATTCTCACATTGTGAATTACTATACTCTTGTTTTATGCTATGGACCTTGGATCATTGCTTAAGCTAACATTTTGCTTTTTGTTTTTTGAGGGCACAGATCATCAATCATGTCTCAGCATTCCAACTATCAAATGACCACTGCTTCTGATTACTATTCGACAAAACCGGTCTTGTCAGCGATTAGAAGCCACAAACTCATCTCTAGTGTGTTTGAAGGAAAGTGTCCATCTGACTATGAATCAGCTTGGAGCCCAACTTCTCCTTTGGATTTCAGATTGTTCTCCACTTTAGGGAACCCTTTTGCTGCTTCTTCTTCGAGGTCAATCTGGAGAGGGAAACAAAGGAGCTGGGATTCTGGTAAAGTAGGCTTGAGCATTGTGCATTCTCTTGTTGATGATCATCACACTGATTCATCAGCAACGATTGTTTTACCATCACCGGATAGTAAAAACATAATCTTTGGATCTTTGATGAGAAGTGGCCAGAAACCTCATCTACTCTCTCAACCCTTTACCAAAGCTTTGATGCCCAAGGATGTTATACCAAATGCTGTTTTTGAGATTGGACATGATGTGATTGATGTGCTTGAGCTTCGAAAATCTGGCTCCGTCGATGCTGCTTACTGTTCCGGTGCTGAGAACTTCAGTGTGAACAACAATGCTTGTCAGGTGACCAAGCAAGACCCAGGATCACTTAATGGGGGTACTGAAAGTGACATGGAGATCTCAGAGGACTACACTTGTGTTATTTCACATGGTCCTAACCCCAAAACCACCCATTTTTACGGGGATCAGGTTATGGAGTCCGTAGAGCGCGAGGAGTTGAAGAACCGTTGTTGCAAGAACGAGAAAGAGAGCATTTTTGCTGTTGCTCCTCTCGACTTGACAACACCTGTTGATGTGTTACCTCCCAAAGACTTCTTGAGCTTCTGCTACGGCTGTAGCAAGAAGTTGGGTATGGGAGAAGATATATACATGTACAGGTACTCTCTTCTTCCCCTTCATTACTAGTGCACTTAGAATTGTTCCTCTATTCTCTTTGCATTTGTGTGTTTAAGATAAAGTCTCCAACTTTCGATAGTTTTGAGCCTACAATAGAAACTCCCTTACATGAATCTAATCTCCAAAACATAAAAGGCCTAATCATAGATATGGAAACTTAGGTTCTTTGCAGTACTTCGTTACTAAACTGCATAGCTTCGTTCCAAATGTAATGAGATCACACGCAAGTGAATATGTTGTGAAATATCAATGTCATGGTTTTGGTTTTCAGTGGATACAAAGCGTTCTGCAGTAGTGAGTGCCGTTCAAAGGAGATAGATCTGGATGAGGAAATGGAGGATGGAGATGAAGAAGAAGCAATCAAGTCTGTCTCGTCTTCAGACAAGGAGTCTAAGAAGAAGAGTAACGGTGTGTTCTTCACCGTGGGCTAATTCCAATACTCCCACCATTTCCATGATCGATTTGAGTCCATGAAAAGAGGAAAAGTAGAAGCTTGAGCTGATCATCTGTTCAAGAAAAAAGAGCTGTTGGTTTCTTTAAACTGAGGCGGCCATGGATGATCATTTTTGTATATTGCTTGTGCTTCTGCTTACCTAACAAAAAAAAAATACTTTTGGTCTCATCTCTCATGGTTTTGGTGGGTGATTGGTCCTATGGCTATTGTTATGGATATTTATAATTATGGTTCATCTATTCAGATATTATTATCTTAATTTATATAAGGGTAGAAGCCGGTTTATGTGGCTCCCCTCTGGCTACCTCTTTTTCATTTGTTAAATTTTTATGCTACCTTGAAAATCTTAAGGAGGCAGTGGTCAATGTATTATGATAGTAAAGGAGGTACTATGAAGAAGAAAGTTACTCCATCTTTTTTGTTCTTTCCCTGTGTATATCATATTCATATGATAGTAAATCTGATTCTGAGCCAAAAACTCTGTGGATACCAGTTGAGATGAGTTTAAAAGAAAATGCTAGTTATATCTCAATCTCAATACATCTGATAGTGAACAAGATATTCGGATTTGGAAAAATCACTTCGCTTGGCTCATTTCTCACACTACAACTTTCATAACCTCCTCTCCTATCAAAATTAACGACAATTTCGAAAAAAGAAATTTCATGAGGCAGATGGAAGCATCACCAAAACCTCCATGGATCCTTGTATGGAGGAACATAACTATCAGTAGGAGGAAGAAGCCTAAAGGATCCTACTGCTCTTTCTAACACCGGTCCCATCTGCATTTTATACAGACCCTCAAAATCAGACATCCTCACACTGATACAATAGATGTACAGAAAGTAGAGGTTACAGGTTTTGTACCTTGTCCCACTGCTTGCCAAGGGTTGAAGCATTTATGGTGTATAAGTATCCTGCAATGAGTGAGATTCAGGTAAATGTTGTTACTCTACATCAGGCTAAACAAACTCTAAACTTTGCATCTCAATCAATTCCCTTGTGAAAAGTTCTTTACCATCACGTTCAGCTGTTGAAGAAATATAGTGTCTGTAAAGCTTTGATGCTTCAGCCTGCCCACATATAGCAAAGCCAGTAAGTCCTATCAAAATCAATCTCCTTATGTCTTTAAACAAGAAGAATCTGCTCAGAGTTAGAGAGCATTACAATTTTGGTTGGTGATTTGCGGACAAGGTACTCGTAGTACCAGTAAGGCTCCCCATCAATCTACATATAGTAAGCATATGAGACTTGTGAGCTTTGTAGATTCAATTTTTTTTACGTTGTTATATGATTTGTTGTGGAAGATCATACTCACATCACTAGCATGAGCATCAAGAACCGAACTCTCTTCAAGACGCTGACTTGAGGTGACACGCTGCTCATTTAAACAATCTGTTTAATGTTTAAGAAAAGGAGAATTGGTAACTGTGATGTGTTTCATGTTAGAAGGGTTACCAATGCTGATTTATCAGACAAAACAGAATCAGCAACTTCTTTAGCGGACCATGTTTTCTTTTCTTTTGATGTTAATCTTGAGTTTGGGGGACCTATCTGAATCAAAAACCGTAAAAGACATATCACGAGAAAGATAGCAAAGAGAAGCAAAGCAGTCTTATGCTAAATGGGCAACACCAGAAACTTACCGAAATAGAAATGACGAGGTTGTCAGTTAGGTCAACTCGTTCAGAAACAATCCGTAAACGTGCATCAGCTGGACCAGTTGAAACAGATTCAGTAACAAGTTAATGCATCCAGAATTCATGAAAATCAAAAGGAAGCATAGAACTTACGAGAGAGTGGTGCAGCTGAAGAGTATCTTTCAGGCTTTCTTGATTCAACCCTGCATAACCAAAATGTAAAAGAGTGAGATACAGCTTGAACTAAAAGGAAGCATTACATCAAAAGGATTCAGTCAATACCATTTGAAGACAAGCTTCTCAGATGGATAATCCAATGGGTAAGCATAAGAATAAGCATTAATATCATCCACCATTGTACCCATTTTCAATTCTTCTCCACTCATTTTCACGTCTTCTTCTGCATGAGTGACTGCAATAACAAAACTGTAAACGTTACATAACCAAAAAAAGTAGATGATTATTAATGGACTAAACACTGTAAGAGATTCTCAATTTTCTTCCTTTCTCTCTACTAACCAATGAAAGGCAAGATTTTTAAGTAGAAGTGAAACTATCTAATTGAATCTACAAGATATTAAAAGACGAACAATAGAAGCAAAGCATTACCTGGAGAAGACAATGGCAAGAACATAGACAACGGAGAAGAGAGACCAATGAGCACTAAATCCCTACGAGAAAGCCCCTTTTCCGAAGAAATTGATCTCGTAGACACACCAGAACGAGCAATCATCAGCTCCTTTGAGGCTCCATGATACTTGCTCGAAATATTGCTGCTCCTGCACCTGAACACAATCTCATCCGAAATCACAAAAACATCTTACAGAAAAAGCCACTGGCTCGAGCACACAAGAAACATCACAAAAGATAATTAACCTGAAAAGACGAGAATTCGGAGAGGGAAGAGAAGGACAGAGAAGAGCCATAGCTATGGCGTGTTCTGGAGCTTCTTCACTTTGCTTCTTCCCTTTAGCTCTCATCCATTCACTCCTTCGTTTTGATACTTTTTAAACCGGTGGTTATCAATCGGTTTATTAAACCGAATTAATTTCAATCACGTATATTAGTATCCCGGTTAAAGATAAATATAACCGGGTATCCAAACGAACCCCATCGTGATGTTTGGTGTCCTTCATGTAAACGGACACTAACCTATACGATAATAATTCCATAAATACATGGGTTTGCCACATTAATCGCATCATTTAGGTCTCTGTCTCTACAATTTATTCGAGCGATCTTCAACGCTAGTTTTTGTTTGGTAAGCTCATTTTCTTCTCTCCTAATGTTTCGTTTCTTCTTCTCCTTTTACGTCGATCGTTGACAAGGTCAACAAACATTATTCCTTCTTTTCATTTTGTTTTGCATATAATCCACTCTTCTTCGCATCATTTCTTCTTTGTCAAGAATCTTTTACTTTTGCCCTGTTTTCTGTATTTTCCGACATCGATTTTTCCATGCAGTAACAACGCGAGCCAGATTCTAATGTAACCACATTTCTTTATTTTAATATCTTCAATTTATTTCCTTTAGATTCCTTATATACTCTGTGTTACGCCATCGAAACGTTGGCTTAGGAGTTAGGTCTCTTCATATCCTTTTTATTTTTTTTTGTTGAAATCATTAAAGGTTGTTTCATCATACCTCGTTAGACCAAATTTGAGATTGTTAGATTTTGCTGCATACGACATGTTTGGTTCTAATCAATATATCATTGTTTTGTATTTCTTTTCTGTCTCTGACTCTTAATTAACTTCTAAATTTAGCAGTAACTTTATCAGCAAGACAAAGCAATGAAGCCAGGAGCATTTGCATTGAATCCACATGCAGCATCGTATGTACCAATCTCCAAAAGAGTGGATTATGGTGGCGGTGATGATGGTTTGGTGTTTGCAGCAAAGTCCCCCACGGTTGAAGTGTCAATGCCGAAGAAATCCTCTGAAATGGCTTATAAGCAGATCAGGGATGATGATTTGGATTTGGAGATGGATATAGACATGGATATTGAATACCTTCTTGTCACTTTCTCTGGTCTCTCACAAGAGTCTATCACTGATGTTTACCTCGCTAATGGCGGTGATCTTGAAGCAACCATTGAGATGCTGAATCAGCTTGAGGTATATTCATTACTCACGTTTATTTTTTGTTTGATGTAATGATCTTAAGTGATGATTTTGATCACTCTTTTTCTATATAGATATACAGCACTGAATCTGAAGAAAACCTGCCAGAGACACTTGATATTGGGGATATCTCTGAGTCAGGGCCTTCAACATCAAAATCTACTGAAGTCGCTGCATCCACATCATCGGTTATCCCTAATGCACCTGTATCGGCCTGATCTCATGAATCCTTTAGTTGTGAAGTTTTGCTTCTTCTTCTTTTTCTTTTGTTTTGGTTTGCATACCCATAATAAGTACAGTAATGGGGGTATTGTATCAATGAAGTTGATGGTATCTAAGAGAAATGATGATATGTGAGTAGTTGGAAAATGTATAGTTTTGGAAGTTCAAATCTGAGTGGTGTGTTGTTTGGGCAGATTAGATTAGTCTGGTCTTTTTTGACCCCTTTTTTTATTTTGCAGCTCCATCTGTGGATTGGATTTTCCTATGAATAATATGATATTGATATGTTTATTATGGTGTATATGTAATCATCCTTTTAAAACTAGTACCAGTAACTTTGACAAAGGAGAATCTTTATAAGTTATAACCTTATTATTAACTTGTAAACCGAAATAAACTGAAATCTTCATCCGTTTAGAGCAAATTTTCCTGCAGGCTTGAACTCTGAGCCGAGCGGCCCATCAAAAAATCTTACTCTCGTTAGCCTCATTTTCAATAATCCTTTTAGATTCATGGTGAAACCTAGATAGAAGAAATTACTTGCTGATTTCCGGATTAAATTTGATGTTCAAACAAGATTTTGACATTTTAGCAAGATTCCACAATCAAACTTGTCTTTAAAAGCAGAGCAATACTGATTTTCGTTTTCTTGAGGAAACTCTGAAATGTTTTATTTGAAAAGTTGGGACTCTTCGAACATTTGCATTCTACGATGGCTACAAATTTTTTGAAAACGAAAAACTAAAGAGAGACTAGGAAACCAAAAAACTACAATTACAGAGAACACTCAACAGAGATATTAAAATCCTCTGTTTCTTGACTGGTTCCGCTCATAGTGTTGCCCTGATCCTCCGTTTTGATTATCATACCAACCATCTTGAGGCGGTCTAAATACCTCGGGTCTGAAGCCGAGAGGTGGAGGCGGCGGTGGTGGAAGCTGGTGGCTAGGGACGTGTGGCTGCCATTCAGGTATGTCGTCCTCATCGTCATCATCATCATAAGTGCTTGCAGATTTTCCATACTTGTGTATGAGCTTTCTTACTTGATCCAAAGACTTAGATTGAGCTGGTAATGGCTGAGGAGAAGAAACTGGCACAACCGAGGAATTAAAGTTAAATTCCGGTAAATCATCTTCGTCTCTTGAAGCCACAGGACCAAATCCAGGCGGCACATCATCATCAGCAGCAGTATCATGTTTCACATAACCATGATGGTGATTTCTCATTGATGCAACAACAAGAGGTTTCTCTGTAACATGCACTCTCTGCTTCTTGTTTACAGGCAAAACAGAGGTTTTAGAACCAATAGAAGAAGAAAAAGAATGCTGACGTTTTGAACCGGAACCGGGCTTGGGAACGACGGCTCGTCTCCACACAACAACTCCAACCAATCCAATATCCAAAGACTTGACCTCATCGAGCTGTTCTTGAGAGATGACTTTGTTTAGCAAATCTAGAGTCTCCCCACGTGTTGGGCAAAGGTAAAGCTCCACTCCTGAAGCTGGCTCTGCGTAGCCAACTCTCTGATCAGCAACGTAGGAATCAATAACCTTAACCAAAAGAAGAAGAAAAAAGATGAGCCTTCACGGTTCTGTTCTCAAATGTGTTGTACAAGAGAACAAGTAATAGATCATTAAAAATTGAATTGATTTCTTTACCTCAATAAGGCTTCCACGCTGGCTCTCAGAAATGCCGTCTTTATAAGCCAAGTACATTACCTGCAATGCGAAAGAAAAAGATAAGTAAACCAAATTTGAAAACAAATACTTTACAATAATAATAATTTACACAAAAAAAAAAATATAACTATAGGTTTCTTTCTTGTTCCATGTATGTGTTGTCGAAAGATTCTCTTTAAATTTACCCAATAATTTCCCAAAAAAAACCCTTTTATGAAAATTTAATTGACTATTTTTGCCTGTGGAGTAGATCAATTCTTTGTAAAATTTCCTGATTATTCTATATGTCCCCCACAGACACATAAACTCATATACAGAGACATAATAAAACTGAATTGACATCCCTTTTCTTTGGTTGGATTTAATACAAAATTTGACCCAAATCTATATAGTTGATGCTCTGCATAAAACGTATCCCCATTCTTGTGACGCATACATGTGAAGTGTTTAATTGTAATCTCTTTGCTTTCTGGTTTCCATGAAGAGAAGACAGAAGAGTTTTGAGATGAGACAAAGTGAGACGATTAAAGATTATATATAAGAGAAGTAAAAGGGTTATTTCTACTGTTGTATGAAGCAATAGATTACTCAATGTAATGCTAGTACAATGATAACAAAAGAAAGCTTTGTATACCATTAGGGCACGGGTTCGAGACTTGGGAAGCTCTTGAATAAATTTCCCAAACCCA
>Ga0041059_1000535_pt1 | contig 29084 bp, 26 predicted proteins | sample AraColnosormetaG_FD_56232 | JGI IMG/M metagenome (GOLD analysis project Ga0041059, IMG submission 56232) | Arabidopsis roots microbial communities from North Carolina, USA - Col MF nosort | ecosystem: Host-associated > Plants > Roots > Unclassified | place: USA: North Carolina | collected... | reverse complement strand
TTTTATATATATTTGTACACTAAAAGTGGTGTACAATCTAAGTGTACGAATCAAACAGTGAAAAGTGACTATTTTGCAAATTATGAATAGTAAAGTGACTAATTTTCCAATTAAGTTTAAAAAAGTGACTACTTTGCAAATTAACCCTAATATAAATATATATATACATAATAATAATTTTGATAAATATATATGTATAAGTAAATGAATAGTGCCCTATACTAAATGTTTCTCTAGATCCGCCACTGAGTTGTGCTTGCTTGATTCAGAATTTTTACTTCAATCAATGTGTATCTCTTCTTTTCAAATGTTATTAGTAGCTTAGAATTTACAGGATCTATGTGAAATAAACTTTTCTTATTATTTTGACTACCATATAGTCCATATGTATATTGGTTCTCTAGGGCATGTCGCTAAAGACAGTTACAAGTGATTGGATAAAAAATTTAATTTGAATTTCATAGTTGTTCTATACTGACGCATGAATACTGATTTTGAAGTTTCGCTTCCCAAAATCCCACATTTTGTAGACTTGTTTCGAGTAATAATCCTATGTGAAGTTTTTCTTGAGGTCCTCGACAATATTTTGAGGGATTATGACAAAGGTAGAGCTTTCACTTACCTAAACAGAGTTGTGTTTTTGTTGGCTTCCAAAACTAGATCAATAGAGAATAATTACCCTAAAAATAAATAGTAGAATAAGAAAGATATGTCTGAGAGATCCACTAGCGGAAAGGGAGGCTTCCCTTGAATTTTCTTGTCATAAGGCTCCTCACGACCACGAAGGAGCGATGTCTTGACATTGACCAAAAAAAACAAAATATTTGAGAGAGTTTAGAGTTTTCTTTATTTTCCATTTAAAAATATACAAATCGTGTATTATAAAGTGATCTATTTTTGAAAATAATAGTTTTGTTTTATTTTGTGTAACCATAGAGATGGTATAATGTCATTGATTAGAAAATGCTTTTATATTATCATTATTTCATGTGTTTTAATTGTTGTTTTTATATTAATGCGTTCATCGATAATATCTTTCTAACTTTTTGGTCATGCAACAAAAAGATTTATGCGAAAACTAAAATCGTTAAATCTACGATAATTAGTAACTTTCCGTAAAACTGCATTTGGATATTTAGAGGAAAATGTTAACTTATAAGGGAACCCTTGCCGTTTTATTTTTTTTATGAAACAATATATTAGAAAACATTTATACATTGTCGTTATGTCAGGTGTTATTGTATTATTGTCGTTCTTACATTAATGCGTTTGTTGATAATATTATCTACATTTTTGGTCAACGCGACAAAAAGATTCATGCGATAACTATAATCGTGGAATCTACGATCGTATATAACGTTTCCACAAAAATCGCATTTGGATATTTAGGCGATAATTTTAACTTTTAAAGGAATCGTTGTTTTGTTCGAAGTTTTACAACTAAATATATTAGTTTTTCCTTTTAGTTATTATCTTTCATTCGTCTTTTCTTGTTATTTATTCTTTTTTCTTGCTCATATTTTTATACAATATAACATAATGATTGATCAATATCTATAGAGAAGGATGATAGAATTTAAATATATTATATATATAATTTATGTTATTAGTTCTTAAATAATATTTACAACACATTGTCGAGAAATTTTTGTTATTGATTGTTTTGTTAATTGATAACTAAAAATCATTATAAATTTTACATAAAAAAAGTTTTGTCGGAAATAAAACAAATAAATTTAATTATTTAAAAGCATTATCGAGAATAGAGTGAGTTAATAATATGTGTCACTCAACTATGGATCATTTTCCATTTAACTTAAGAGTTAATAGTCGACGATAAAATGAAAGATATTAAAAACATATCTATAAATTTGGAAATATTAATTACGTAATATGTATGTGAAATTATATAGTTGTCTTCAAAATTGTCAGATACAAAGAATATAGTTTATTCATCAAAAAAAATCGAAAATATAGAGAATCACAATGTTTAATTAGTAATACAATTATAATGTCAGATTTTTAAAAAGACGATTGCACTAAATTCATTACAAATTTGACACTAAATTTTTTTAAAAAAGTATAGTTCAACAAACACAATAAATAGTTCACTGAAAAAAAATCAAAAACAAAAACAAATATTGGTGTTTATAATGTACTCTCTAAGAAATTGAAATGGCTATTTCCAAATTATTTGTAATTAGTAGTTTCAGTTTTATATTACTTGATATATATCTGAATATAATTCTTTTCATAATATGATAACATATTTGAGATTTTTAGACACATGTCATATCTAATCTGATAAATTCTACCATCAAATTTAATATCTAAGCAATTATAGTATTATCATATACCAAATACTGTAATCTCTCATAGTCAAATATATTCAAAATGACTCATCAATTAATTCCATATATTAAAATTCATAGTAAAGACAGAATTATATGACCGTACATCGTCTCTATAGTCTCTGCCAAGTGCCAATTTACCATTTGAAGAAGACACGTGGGTCATAATCTAGGAGACGTTATATATGGTTACGTTTTTTACCCTAATTTGTTTCAATATTATGATGATCTGTATTCAAACCCCATTCTTCTTGATGTGCATCACTTTAATTAAATAGATCCAAAATAGCAAACAAAATCTAGCACAAATAAATACCATTTACCAACGGCTAACAAATGGTGAAAATATATGAAGATTCCATATTTGATCGTTTTTGGTATATCTACATACGTGTTCACATTTTCAAGATTGCTAAAAACTTCTCACTGATACACATCTCCATTTCCGGATATGAGTATATAAATACAAATCACCATCGAAACCAAGAACATCACAATTAAACACACACCAGAGAGAATCTATCAAACTAAACACAAGAAATGGAGACCGTAGTGGTGATTGTGGGAGCTGGACCGGCCGGTTTAGCAACATCGGTTTGTCTAAACCAACACTCAATCCCAAACGTGATCCTCGAGAAAGAAGACATCTATGCATCCCTTTGGAAGAAACGAGCGTACGATCGTCTCAAACTTCACTTAGCCAAAGAATTTTGCCAGCTTCCTTTCATGCCACACGGTCGTGAGGTTCCAACCTTTATGTCCAAAGAGCTTTTCGTCAACTACCTTGACGCTTACGTTGCCCGTTTCGACATCAACCCTAGGTACAACCGTACCGTGAAGTCCTCAACGTTCGATGAGTCCAATAACAAGTGGAGGGTCGTGGCCGAAAACACGGTAACCGGAGAAACCGAGGTGTATTGGTCGGAGTTTCTGGTGGTTGCGACCGGGGAGAACGGAGATGGGAATATTCCGATGGTGGAGGGGATTGACACTTTTGGGGGAGAGATTATGCACTCGAGTGAGTACAAGTCCGGTCGTGATTTTAAAGATAAAAATGTTCTTGTGGTCGGAGGTGGAAATTCCGGTATGGAGATTAGTTTTGATCTTTGCAACTTCGGAGCTAATACGACCATTCTAATTAGAACTCCAGTAAGTAATTAATGTTGTTTTGTCTCTTTTAATTATTATAATTTGTCTGCATGAAAGCTTAAGATGCACACTTGTCTTGCATGTGTGATTTTTTTCTCCGTTGTACACAATTACTAAGACGTCCCTAAGGCCTTAACAATAACTGATCTTTGGTCAATTCATGGATACAAACTCATTGTGATTTATGAGATCCAAAAGATAGATGATGGCTTGGCTTGTAAAATATCAATTGGCACCCATATCCTTCATTGAGTTCTAATGTAATCTAAAATTTTCATTCCATAACCATATGTAGATGGTGTGTGTATATACATTAGGGTTTTCTTTTGTAGAAAATAACACATCAAATAATGTTCTTTCTCTAAATCTGTGCAGAGACACGTGGTGACTAAAGAAGTGATACACTTGGGGATGACACTTCTGAAGTATGCTCCAGTGGCGATGGTCGACACATTGGTGACGACTATGGCAAAAATTTTGTACGGAGATCTCTCCAAGTACGGACTCTTCCGACCAAAACAAGGTCCTTTCGCCACCAAACTCTTTACCGGAAAAGCTCCTGTCATTGATGTTGGAACTGTCGAGAAGATTCGCGATGGCGAGATTCAGGTACCTTCACTTGTCCATCAAATTTCATCTTCATCTTTATTTTATTTTTTAAAGGATTTTTATTGGTTTCTTACTAATGTATAAAACTGTCGGTCTATTTTTCTGTTTTGTGGTCAAACAGTGTCAGTCTTTTAAATTTTGGTTTATATGAAAAGGATAAGCAATTAAAGTATAAACAGTTGTAAAGGAGGATAACGTTAGTAATTTCTGCACGACTCCAAAATAACCCTTGATTTTAGATGTTTCAAACCTCAATTTTTTTTTCATATATCCTACTGATTTCACACAAATTAATGAAGATATAACCTCATAAGCATTTATTGTTCAAAGCTTCTTGAGGACTTAGTTAAATGATAAGTGGTAACTTCGATTAAATGGAAACACTATTAACTAACTAATAATGCAATGTTAGGTTATCAATGGTGGGATTGGAAGCATCAACGGGAAGACCTTGACGTTCGAAAACGGACATAAACAAGATTTCGATGCGATTGTGTTTGCTACTGGTTACAAAAGCTCCGTTTGCAATTGGTTAGAGGTATTTTAACATGAGTACCCTATTGGACAACGATATATGTTAAGTATAGATTTGATCTTATCAAGTGAAAATGAAATCCTAACGAGTAACGAGACTAGGAAATACTCTTGTGCATAAATACTTGTATAATGATGTGTTTTTGTGATATTATACAGGACTATGAATACGTGATGAAGAAGGATGGATTCCCCAAAGCACCGATGCCAAAACATTGGAAAGGAGAGAAGAATCTTTACTGTGCCGGATTTTCAAGAAAAGGAATCGCCGGAGGTGCTGAGGATGCTATGTCTGTAGCCGACGACATCAGATCTATCTTGGCTACCTTAAAAAATAATTGAAGCTGTATTCATTAACCTGCAAGATATTAAGACTTAATAATAAAATGAAAGAGAGAAAAAAATAGTAAGAGGTAAGAATATCTATATATCTACTCTAGTGCGCCATGTCTTTAATATCCGTAAAATAGTAAAAAATAATTAAAGCTGTATTCCGTGAAAATATTAAGACTTAATAAAATAAGGAAAGAGAAAAAAAATAATAATAGTAAGAAGTAAGAAAACCAATATGTATTCATCTACTCTAGTAGAATAGTACTGTATTTTGCCATTTTGGGGGGTCTCATTCACGAATATGTAATATGCCATTTTATGATATATATATATATATATAGTTTGATTATTCTACTCGTAAATATAGTGCTTATGAATAATAGCGGTTCTTACCGTTTAAAACTAATTATAGAAATTATTTGTTTGGAACCGCTCAAAATCGTTTAATTTTTTTTTAAAAAATTATTTCTCGTGAGCAACAATAAAGGAAAAAGAAAGGAAAATATATTTTTTTGGTAAGAAGGAAATAAAAATATTACCAAACTATTTTTTTCTATCAAAAATATTATTTCTTAAAACATTATTTTTTTTTCTTCATCAAAATCATGAGTCAATCCAAAGTTCCAAACTAAAGAATACCTAACAAGAGGGTAAGTACACATTGTAAAAATATTGTTTAGTTTATTCATAATTACTAGATGTATTCTTAGTTTCTTACCATTAAACGTTTGACAATCTAATCACTGTAAAAGGTCCTATAGATGGTTCTATGAATAATGCATTAGGCACTGCTCGCTGCTTTGTAGAATGACAAAATCTTTTTACTAGCACAAGTTAAAATATTTGTAGTATAGATTTATTAAGTATATGTTAAGATCAAATCTATACTTAAAATATTTGTAAAATATTTGCAGGTTAACGAATACAACTTTAATTATTTTTTATGGTAGCCAAGATAGGATGATGTCGTCGGCCACGGACATAGCATCATCGGCACCTCCAGCGATTACTTTTTTTGAAAATCCGGCACAATAAAGATTCTTCTCTTATTTCCAATGCTTTGGCATCGGTGCTTTGGGAATCCATCCTATTTTTGTGATATTATACAGGACTATGAATACGTGGTGAAGAAGAATGGATTCCCCAAAGCACCGATGCCAGATCATTGGAAAGGAGAGAAGAATCTTTACTGTGCCGGATTTTAAAGAAAAGGAATCGTCGGAGGTGCCGAGGATGCTATGTCCATCGCCGACGACATCAGATCTATCTTGGCTACCATAAAAAATAATTGAAGCTGTATTCGTTAACCTGCAAGATATTAAGACTCAATAATAAAATGAAAGAGAGAAACAAATAGTAGGAGGTAAGAATATCTATATGTATTCATGTCTACTCTAGTGCGTCATGTCTCTAATATCCGTAAAATAATAAAACATAATTAAAGCTGTATTCCGTGAAAATACTAAGACTTAATAAAATAATGAAAGTGAGAAAAAAAAAATAGTAAGAAGTAAGAAAATCAATATGTATTCATCTACTCTAGTAGACTAGTACTGTATTTTGCCATTTTGGGGGGTCTCATTCACGAATATGTAATATGCCATATATATATATATATATAGTTTGATTATTCTACTCGTAAATGTAGTGTTTATGAATAATAGCGGTTCTTACCGTTTAAAAATAGTTTTAGAAATTATTTTCAACTATTTGGAACCGCTCAAAATCGTTGAATTTAAAAAAAAAAAACTATTTCTCGTGAGCAACAATAAAGGAAAAGGAAAGGAAAATATATTTTTTTGGTAAGAAGGAAATAAAAATAGGGAAATTTGCAAGAATAACTAACAAAAATTTATAAATTAACAAAGTAACACAAGACAAAAAAACAGCTATATTATATATAATAATACCATATTCTATCCCTCTCTTTCTACCTCACTGTAAGTCTTTCCCTCTCTCCACTCTCTCTCGTCTTTTTTTCTTTCTTCTCCCAATCTCATCTCTCTTTCTTTTTTCTCTTTTTTTAGCATTTTATTTGTATCTCCATGTCACCTCACTTTCCTTTTTTCTCAGAATCCTCACACATTTTGTTTTTTTTTCCTAACTAGTAAAAATGATTTTTTTTTGTAAAATTGTTAGGGTACAAACCTCCAAAATGCAAACTCTTGTCACTTTCTTTTAATAGATTCGCGTTGCATCCGTTATCACATAACAAACAAACAAGAAGGATAAAGTAGATTTTTCAGATACCACTAATGTTATATGATTGCTTGGGTTGTCAATATTGTATCTTAGGGTATAGTTTTTTTATACATCCAAAATAGTATAGTACAACATTTTATTTCTATACATCCAAAATAGTACAATATGTTTTTACTTACAAACACTATTTACTATTTTATAAATTCACATCCGATTTTAAAAATTCAAACTATGTTGTATGTAGAAAAAAATATAAATTTTTATCTAATAAATTTTAGAATTAGAATCTATTTTTTGGAAAAGATATATAACAAAAACATACAAATGGGTAAAAACTAAATGAGGTGTTACTAAATCATCTCTCACAAACTACTCCACACCAAAATTGTCTTTTCTCAACCCTTATATGCTACTTTCTTAATTTATATATATGCTGCTATATTCTTAATTAAACTTTGAATTTTGGTTATACACCTAATTCACCCATAAAAATATTACCAAACTACTTTTTTCTATCAAAAATATTATTTCTTAAAACACTATTTTTTTTTCTCCATCAAAATCATGAGTCAATCCAAAGTTCCAAACTAAAGAATACCTAACAAGAGGGTAAGTACATATTATAAAAATATTGTTTAGTTTATTCATAATTACTAGATGTATTCTTAGTTTCTTACCATTAAACGTTTGACAATCTAATCACTGTAAAAGGTCCTAAAGATGGTTCTATGAATAATGCATTAGGCACTGCTCGCTGCTTTGTAGAATGACAAAATCTTTTTACTAGCACAAGTTAAAATATTTGTTAACATATTTTGTAATATGCAAGTAAATTTGAGATTTTTTTAAAAAAATATATAATTTTATCCACATGTATCATATATAATACTATTCAAGGTGAAATATGTTAAGGTTAAAAATATGTAGAATTTTCTAATTTTTTAGAATGCAATAATATAAAATTTTAATTTATAAATAAATTCTCGAATTAATTATGATGTGCAGTAGCACCGCCTTCACCTAATTATATTTTCATATATTTTTTTGAAAAAAGGAAAAAAAAATCATAACCAAGTCAATCCTTGAATATATGTTTGAAACGTGGAATATATATAAGTTGATAAAATTCTAGGTACACTATATATTTAATTTGGATTTCAGATTTATTAATATTTCTGCAAAAATGCTCATTTGTTCCATAATTATACGCAGCTTCTATAAGAACAAAACAGTATTCTTTGAATCTACTCTCTCACTCACTCTTTGACCTAAAAGTTCATATATATGTATCGATCTTAGAAAATGATTATAAGTCAAAGAGTAACACCATATTGGACCGAAGAGTTTGGTACAATCCGTAGTCTAAAGGACTAGGAAGTTCACACAAAACAATAAAAATTTGATATGTTGCATAAGTAAAGTTTCAATAGTTTCTTATGATTTTTGACTAAAATTATATAGTCCTTCCAATCGACTTTCATAATTAAAAAATAAAATAAAATTACAAAACTCATTCATAGATTATTTGCTAAACATGTTACAAACTCAATTACTAGCTTCCTCATGTATTTTCTCTGTTTTAGTTTTCTAGACAAAATTGTCAATTGTGTATCTTGAAACAGAAACTTTCGTGTCAATAACTATTACAGATTAGTTTAAAGTTACTTATAAAGCCATAGCGTATCAATTTTTTTGTAGCCTCGTTAAGTTTCTCATTGATTTCGATCGAAGAGAGTCAGAAAAATGGTTTACTTGAGAAAAGAAAATAGGTCATATGTTTTTCTTTCTTTCTATTTTGTTAAATGGATTGTTATAAGGTGGACTTAATAAGAAGCGAACAATATGTTTCACTAAAACCCAACCAACTAAAAAGCCCACTAAAACTTTCTGCCCATTATAGAGAGGGAGGCGCTACTTCTCCGCTTTGACCTATTTCAAACCGTTGCCACTTGACACAAGTACCAAAACAAAAAATCTATTTCCATAATCAGACGTTCTCCACGTGGACGGTACAGATCAAATAATCCGCGCGAAGACAGAACCGTTGGATGTAAATGCTGCAAAGACAGTTATACCCCTAACAAGAATCAAAACGATTATAAATACATGTTCTAAAACCCTAAGCTGAAAAATATCTTCACGCAGCTGTCTAGGGTTTTTCGCCTCTTTCTCAACTCTCTTCTCGAAAACCTAGCAGTCGTCTCTTTCTCAGTTCTCCATGGGAAAGTCTAAATCCGCCACCAAAGTAATCTTCTTCTCCCCTTTATGGCTCTCTTCTCTGCTCTTCTTACTCTGTTTTGATTCTCTCTGTTTCTTTCTGGTCTTACGATTTTAACGAGCTTTGATTTGTGTTTTTTTATATTTTCAGGTTGTTGCAGAGATTAAGGCCACTAAGCCTTTGAAGAAAGGTATGAACTTTGGTTTCCTATTGCCTTAGATGCTTTGCTCTCTGTTTGGTTATGAAAGTTTGGATTTTTATTTCTATGTTGCTCGTTCTGCTATGGCTGATGGTATAAGTTGTTTAATTTGTTTAACCCATGAACGTGTAAGGTCTCTGTATTCATTTGTTTGGGAATATGTGGTCATAGAATTCAATAATAGTCTGTTCTCTTTAGTATATTGACTTGTTAATATTGAATTTGGAACCTTTAGTGTTGTGATTGAACGTTTTATTGAATTTGATTGTTAGGCAAGAGAGAGCCTGAAGATGATATTGACACCAAAGTGAGTCTTAAGAAGCAGAAGAAAGACGTGATTGCTGCTGTCCAGAAGGAAAAAGCTGTGAAGAAGGTTCCTAAGAAGGTTGAGAGCTCTGATGATTCAGATTCTGAATCTGAGGAAGAGGAGAAGGTACAACTTTGTCCGTCTTTATTCATTTGTTGGTTTGAGTATTTAATTTGAGTGTTTTTTCTAATCATATTCTTTAAAATATATCAGGCTAAGAAAGTCCCAGCCAAGAAGGCTGCTTCAAGCAGTGATGAGTCATCTGATGACTCTTCTTCAGATGATGAACCTGCACCCAAGAAGGCCGTTGCTGCTACTAACGGAACTGTTGCAAAGAAGTCTAAGGATGACTCATCATCATCTGATGATGATTCTTCAGACGAGGTTTATATCTTATCCTTATGCAGTTTATTCCCTTTTTCATTAGAGTTGTGCTAACATACCTTTGCTCTTTCCTATTACCTTTAATTTCAGGAAGTTGCTGTCACCAAGAAGCCCGCAGCTGCTGCTAAAAATGGCTCTGTAAAGGCCAAGAAAGAGAGTTCGTCTGAAGATGATTCATCTTCTGAAGACGTAAGCTTCTCATAAGTATTTCGCACACTCTTTACTTTTGAATTATTTTTGGGACAACAATTAATTTTAATGTCTATTGATTGGAAAATAACTAGGAACCTGCGAAGAAACCTGCTGCTAAGATTGCCAAGCCAGCTGCTAAGGATTCTTCATCCTCTGATGATGACTCAGATGAGGATTCCGAGGATGAGGTACTTTTGATATCTTCAGTTTTGCTTATGTTGTGTGTTTTACTAGTACTCAAACTTTTTTTATTTGCTTAATAGAATTTTATGTCTTCATATGGATCTCTAACTACTTCTTTAATGAAAATAGAAACCTGCTACCAAGAAGGCAGCTCCTGCTGCTGCCAAGGCTGCAAGCAGCTCAGATTCATCAGATGAAGATTCTGATGAGGTGTGCTTAAACATACTTGATTTGATTTGCTTATGATTCTTTTCAAGCAGCTTTGGGTTTTCTGTATTGCAGTCGTTGACATAATCCATGTGTCTGTTGATATTTGCAGGAAAGTGAAGATGAGAAACCTGCCCAGAAAAAGGCTGACACTAAGGCCTCTAAAAAATCGAGTAGTGATGAGTCAAGCGAGTCTGAGGAAGATGAGAGTGAAGACGAGGAGGAAACCCCTAAGAAAAAGGTGCGAGCAATGTTTTCATACTCTTTGATATCTATTTCGCAAATGGTGAATAGCTACAATGGTTTCTTTCTGTTTGCTTATAGAATCTCTACTTTACTGTAATATATATAAACAGAGCTCTGATGTAGAAATGGTTGATGCTGAGAAATCAAGTGCTAAACAGGTATGAATTCCTTATGGTAGCATCTTTTCCCCTCTTTCTATTTGTGTTTTGTTATGTTGTAGTTAAGTTTGTGTACACGTTCAGCCAAAGACACCATCCACTCCTGCTGCTGGAGGATCAAAGACACTCTTTGCTGCCAATCTCTCTTTTAACATTGAAAGAGCAGATGTGTAAGTACCCAAACCTTTGATTCCCTCTCTTGTCTTGGTGAAAGTTTATCATGACCTGACATCTTATACTCAAATGTGCAGTGAGAATTTCTTCAAAGAAGCTGGTGAAGTTGTTGATGTTAGATTCTCTACCAACAGAGACGATGGTTCTTTCAGGGGATTTGGCCATGTTGAGTTCGCATCTTCTGAAGAAGCACAGAAGGTGAGTAGTTCTTACATATGAATGATAATATTTTTCAGTTGTCATCATTTGATTTACAGTTGCTGATTAAATTCTTTATACTTTTAGGCGCTTGAATTCCATGGTAGGCCATTGCTCGGTCGTGAGATTCGTCTTGATATTGCTCAGGAGAGAGGTGAGAGAGGCGAGAGACCCGCATTCACTCCACAAAGCGGGTATGTTAGTCTTCCATGATTTGGAGTTTTTGTTTCTTGTAAAATAGTTCCATATGTTGATAATATTCTCTTATTTAAATTATTGCAGCAACTTCAGAAGTGGTGGTGATGGTGGTGATGAAAAGAAAATTTTCGTTAAGGGATTTGACGCTTCACTTTCTGAGGATGATATCAAGAACACTTTGAGGGAACATTTCAGTTCATGTGGAGAGATCAAAAATGTATCTGTTCCAATTGACCGTGACACTGGTAACTCCAAAGGGTTAGTGATTATTACTCTCTCTTAGTTGTCATTAGTTTGTGAATTTTCTCTATTGAAAGTTAAGTGCTAACTAAATTAATGTTTTTTTTCTCCTCAGAATTGCTTACCTTGAGTTTTCAGAAGGCAAAGAGAAGGCGTTGGAACTAAATGGAAGTGATATGGGAGGAGGATTCTATCTTGTAGTCGATGAGCCTAGACCGAGAGGAGATAGCAGTGGTGGTGGTGGATTTGGAAGGGGCAATGGTCGTTTCGGTAGTGGTGGTGGCAGAGGAAGAGATGGAGGTCGTGGTCGTTTTGGTAGTGGTGGTGGCAGAGGAAGAGATGGAGGTCGTGGTCGTTTTGGTAGTGGTGGTGGCAGGGGAAGTGATCGTGGTCGTGGAAGACCTAGTTTTACTCCCCAAGGTTAGATAAATTGTTCTTGATTCATGTTTTCTAGCTTCTTTATAACAAGTTAACATGTCACTAATTCTTGGGTTTATGTTGGCTTTGCAATATATGTTGCAGGTAAGAAGACTACCTTCGGTGACGAGTAGAAGCGTCTGTAGAAGAAAAGTCTCTTCTTATGTTGTTAACTTATGATACTTCGCATCCTTTTATTGTTTCGTTTCTTTTTTGTTCTAGTTAAGTTTCTGTCAGAACCTTAAATTTTTGTCTGAATGTTAAGTTAAGCTCAATTTTGAGTGCTTTGGGTGTTCAATCATTGTTATCTTCGTCTATCATTACTTATTTTACCTAAGTATGGGCCATATGAATAGGTAGACAAAAAAGCATTCTCTACCAAGGGTCACAAATTTACATTTCTCATATTTAGGCTCAACTTGGTTGGCTATGTTCACATCTTTCACTCATAATAAGCATAAACAAAAAGATTGAAGAAAGTGTTGTTTTCTCACTAGTTGTAACTCAAAACTGAGACTTTAGCTTGAGGGCCACCTTGTACATAGACAAAATCATAAGCTTGTCCTGCTCTCAAAGTCTTTTGCCATTGAGGAAGCTGGTAAGTATACTTCTGTCCCGTTGGGTTTAAACCCCAGATAGGTCCTGAGAGATCTTCAATCTTAAGCTTGAGATCTGATATTGGTTTTTGAGAATTGTTTTTGATGATCACTTTGTGCCTATAGTATCTTGTGTTCCCGGCTATCCAGTTGCTAGTTATGGAATGAAGAAACTCGATTTGTGCACCTGATTGCTTTGGACTGTATGTTGTTGGTGTTGCTTTGTAAGATGAAGCTGTGACAGTTTTAGAGGAAATGAGAATCAGACACTGTAGAAAAAGTTGCATTGGAAGCTGCAAGTAAAAAAGATCAAACCTGCTGGTTTTGTAGTTTCATAAGGTTTATATGATCCTCCTCCATAAGATCCTACAAAATGTTCATTACATTACTTTATGATTCCATAAGGGTAAAGCTAAAGACTTTGAGCTCAAGGTTTATTGTTTAGTTACCTAAACTTCCTCCATAGAGTTTAGCGAATAGGCCAACAAGTGGAGCTGTTCCTGACAATGTTGGTTCTGATTGCTCGTAATTTGAGCGGTCATCGGAATAGTTATCATTCTCGTCAGGTCCACCAACAAGAGCTCCATAAATAACATTAGGATCACCCTGAGACCTTCTATACCAAGAGTCAAATCCTTGTACACAACTCACAGAAGAACGTTGAGCAAATATTGAAGGGATTGAAGAGCCTCTATGATGAACACGGATTGGATATTTCGGTCCATATCCAACTACATAACTCATTCCTTGACGGTTCTTTCCAAGAATGTAATCAGCCTGCAAAGGAAAACCTCGGTTACCGGATTGAAAAGAACGAGAAAAATTTTCGGTTTCTTGGGAGGATTTGATCATTACCTGAGATCTAGCAAAGTCAAGAAGCCCCTGAGGTTGCACCAAACCATCAGGGCAGTTGAGTTTAGCATTTGCTGCAGAGAGATAATCTGAATAAACCGCGAGAAGATACGCAGCCGCGGATGCATATTGCAGATTGTTCCACTCTCTAACATACATTAAACCACCAGGAGTTGTTTGAATGTTGTAGCCACCATTCTTCTTGAGGCAAGCACAAGCGAAGTAGTCAGCTTTGGTTTGATATTGCTTCAATGTCGAAGTATATATACCGCCTTTCCCTTCTAACAAGATCTATACACACACAAATCAAACAAGTACCATGATTAGTAGTATTTTTGAAACCGTGAAGAACATTCTTTAACAAAACTATAGTTTACCTTGGAGAGAAGGATTTGAACACCGGCGTATTTGTTATCCCAAGAGAACTCTTTCACCCCCCAGCCAGTTCCTCCCATGTAACCGGAATTGTCCATAGCATACTTCAAGTAATACTGATCCCCGGTGGCGCGGTGTAGCCAAGCTGCAGCCCAAAGAAGCTCATCCTTCAAAGAAATACACAAGAGAGACATTTTAGTAGTGGAACAAGATTCAATGGAAGGATTAGAGAATGAAAGTGTTGAGAGAATATATATACCGAGTAACCAGATGACATGTAGAAAGCTTTTGCATTTGGGATAGAATTTGTGTATAGTCCTCTGTACTTGTCAGCAAATGAGAAGAGCTAAAATATACAAAAACAAAGTTTCAAAAATGTTGAGAATCTAAACCGAACCGGATTCATAAACCAAAGTAAGAGGAGTTGAACAAAAAACAAACGAACCTCTTTGGCATGAGATAAGAGAAGAGCAGAGTAAGAGGAGTTAAATGGCTTGAAAGCCAAGGAAGCAGCGGCTAAAGCAGCAGCGGTTTCACCGGCTAGGTCCGAGCCAGGGTGGTACGGGTCAAGCTTATAAGCTGTTCTTGAAGTGGTCATGTCCTCGGGACGTTCCCAACAGTAATGGTCTGATTCTCCATCTCCAACTTGACCCCATAGAACATTTGGTTGAGGATGAGCCTTGATGAAGTAATCAGTACCCCATCTGATTGACCATAATGTCTGTTGCATCTGGTTCGAACTGGATAGCTCTTTCCGGTTATCAACCGCTGCCCACGATAGCATCGTCACTGCGAAAGCCATTGGTAAACCGAATTTCACATGGTCTCCAGCATCATAATATCCTCCCTCCAGGCTCACCTATTCATTCATACATACACAAACCTCAATATCATTTTATTACTTCATATATTTTCTTTATTGGAATTAGTACGTCAAGGTTTCATACAAATTAAATCTTTGTACTGATGACAAGTGACAACAATACCTTGTAGATTTAAGGTTTTAAAAAAATATTGTATGCCAGTAAGTGTTATTTTTTCCAAACAACAAGTTTTCTGTTTGAACCTATAGATGGTGATACAAGAACAGAACCAATACAAACCACACTAGCCAACATGTTCTAGTTGAAGAAGTGGTAATTTTGGTACTAGTTTTGCAATTCATACGATGGTATTTATCAGGAAGTATCAATTTTGGAATGTATTAAGAGATCCATTGTATTAACCAACTATACTGCAAGCATTGTGTGTATATGGACTTACTCCTTGAGCAAGACCATCCTTGAGACCAGAAGGGCCACGCCATTTGACACGTTGAGCAGCTGGCAACTTCCCTGATCGTTGAGCCTCAAAGAACAAGAAGGTCTTATCAAGAGCACTTCCGTAGTTATAGTACTCCGCTGCCGCGGTTGCTGCCGCTAGAAGAACGGACAGCAATAGGCTTACGCCGAACAATGATCCACCAAACTTCCTCATTTCTCTATGTCAATCTAAGTTCTAAGTTTTCTCTCCAAAGAAATTTTCTTTGTTCAAAATTGTGAATCTATGATGTGAGTTAGTATAGACGTGGGTGTATTTATATAGACATGTTGAGAAAGAGAGAGAGATTGTGTATGTGAGTTTGGTGTGTGAGAGAGAGGAATGTAGAGAATCAAATAGGTACGAAACTTGTCTGAATAATCATTGTCTTTGTCTTTTTTTGTGTTCGTGTGTTTTATGTGCCTTTGATAATAGTTGTGGCCTTCACGTTTTGTTAGAGCTTCTCACGTTGTTCCTCGAGACTTTTGTGTATAAAAGCTGAATCAACTATGCCTCACCACGTGTATACCTCTTATTCGCCGTTGGATGGAAGCGTTATTGACTAATGCATTTGATAGAAACAGATGAATGTATCTTGTTTTAAAATTTTAAAAATGGTACAAAGAATAATATTTGGTTGATTTTTGATAAGGTGTGAACGGACAAGTAATCCATTCGTGGTATCCACTTCTTGCAAAAAAAATTCATTTGTCGCTCGATTGATTTGTGTTCTGATATGTCCATAAGACCATAACTTATAGTTTTCTTTTGTCGGTTTATTTTAACAGAAAGTCCATGTATAGGTAAACTAGGTTCGGGCGATTAGACCGGACTACAAACTATGTATTTTGATGCATCACTTGATCATGTTTTGACAATGTTTTTATAGCTAGAGCAAAATGCTAATTGGAAATTTTATAAGGTTATAGGGTTGACCCAATCTCGGTTGAATGAGTTATAAATTTCATAATTTGTTATAAAAATTTATATAACAAAATAATTTCGTGTTCCATTATTGGATTTGATTCTTTGAGTAGGGTTATTGAATTTCTAAAAAAAATATTAGATGTTTCTAAAAAGTGTATATTTAGAAAATTTGTCAAAATATTTGATTTTGTTTTGTTATAGAAAATTGAAAGTTGTTTGTTTATAATTAGATAAAGGTAAAAAACATTGTATTTCAATAAACCTAGAATTTAATAGAATTAAAATGGATACTAAACTTATAAAATAAGACATGAGTTCAATTATTTTAAAGCTCTGAAGTGACCAAAAACCAAAATCAAATCAACCTATCAAATGAATAAAAAAACCTTAAATAAACTAAGCAACAAAACCTAAACCGGAATAAAACTCGACGGCTGAACCGCCATAACCGAGTGGTATTGTTTTCCATACTACACAAGACTAAAAACCGTAATAACCAGAATCGAAATTGTAACTAAACCGGCACCTAAGAACCGACTCGTTTTCCTCACGGCGTGGTTTTTCTTGTGAGCTGAAGCGGGTAGAGACGAGGAAGGTGGAGGAGATTGCGGCGTAGATTCCACCTCCATGACTTTAATAATCATTTTCTGACCTTGTTCACAGTGGCCTGAGACACCACTAATGAAATAAAACAAACCGGGACGGTCCAATTTGAAAACCGTATCATCGTGGTTGGAGTAAAGTTCCGGTTTGGTCGTCTGACATTTCTTGTATTCGTCTTCTGTTACCACCAAAACAGAGTCTTTCTTGTACTTGAAACCTTTCCACCAAATCAAAACAAAACTCAATATATGCATTACGATGATCATAAATTCATAATAGAAGCAAAAGAAAAACTTACGGATAGTGTCGCCAACTTTAAACCGGTTCTTGGAAGCCCATTGGTTAAAGATGTCACTTTGGTTACTAGATTGTGGAATGATCCAACCATTTTCTCCTCCAGCTTCAAATTCAGTACATGACACAAGTGAAAACACGTAAAAACATACGAAGATCGAAAGCAGAACAATCTTTTGTCCACCCATTTGAATCCTCTTTTGTTTAATTTCTGATATCGAGGGATTGTTCTCGAAGAAAATGTTTAGTTTTTCTGCTTTGTGGTGCTTAAGGTTTGAATTTAAGTAGTGTGAGAGTGCAGCTAGGTTTGTTACTAGTTTGGCTTTGCTTGTCCACAACTTGAGGGATATCTAATAGATATTGTTTTGACTTATTATTTGCTACTTTGAAATTTGAATTTTTGTTTTCAAAGAAATACGACTAGTTGAGGAAAATCTGTTTTTGTGAGTATTTTTCGTATTAATTTTGACTAATATCATAAAGCGTTAAATAATTTGATGATTTTTTTTTGTGTTTTTGGATTCTTTTTACATATTTGAAATGTTTGGGTGATACATGGGATGAAGTGAGAATAAAGGGATCTATTCGTAAAATAGATAAAATATTCGAGACTTCCGATTTGCGGAATAAATATGAAGAGGACTAAACGACAGCAGATCCCGTCGTTTTCGTGTTGTTCCGTCACCGCCATCTAAACACCACTCCTTCACCTGAGCCGCGGCGAAGAAGGTGGAAGCGAATCTATTAGATTAGGGTTTATACGATTATAGGAGGACGAAATCAGAAAGACGAGCTAGAGGAAGCTGCGATTTTTCTGGAAGATAAACAATGGCACAAGATTCAGAGAAGAGATTCCACCAAATCATGGATAAACTCTTTACCCCATCGAAATCTCAGCTTCCTTCTTCCTCCACCAGGTCAGTCTCTTCTTGCTGGTTACTGTTTTACACTGTGCATCGATTCATCTCCATTATCTGAGTTCCATTGTTTCGCTGATTGAAGTGTGGATAAATTGCTTAATCTCAGAGATGATTTTGTATTTGTGTTCATATACATTGCTCTTTGGATTGATTTCAGATGTTAGTTGATTTTGTGATATTTGCATCAGAGCTTGTGTTCATGTTATGATTCTGCGTCAGCTTATGTATATATCCTTTGGTTTGTGTAGTTCTTCTGTAGAGCAACAATCAAGAGGCAAGAAGCGTCAAAATCCTTCATCTGCGTTAGCATTGGTTGAGCCAAAGATTGTATTAGCTACCATTGATAGGTCTTCAGCTTTGAAGGTTCCTGCTGGAACATCGCCTTCTGGTCTTTGCAGGCCGTGGGATAGAGGAGATCTTATGAGGAGGCTTGCTACTTTCAAGTCCATGACTTGGTTTGCCAAGCCACAGGTTTGCTTCTTGTGACCTTTAAACCACAATTTTCCTTCCGTTAGAATTTAAGTCATTTCTATCTCGTTGTTGTATGTTCCTAGCTATAAAATTCTTAGCTCATTCTATTTTTTGTGTGTGTGCTGGTAGGTTATTAGTGCTGTAAATTGTGCGAGGAGAGGGTGGGTGAATGATGACGCAGATTCTATAGCTTGTGAATCTTGTGGAGCTCATCTTTACTTTTCAGCCCCATCTTCTTGGTCTAAGCAACAAGGTATGGTTAAAATTTTATTTTTCGTAGAATCATCTCTATGTAACTGATACTCTGATAAACAGTTATATGGTGTGTCCTCACTAAAATTGGATATCTTCTCTTTGATATCTGACAGTGGAAAAAGCGGCATCAGTCTTCAGCTTAAAGTTAGAGAGTGGACACAAATTACTTTGTCCATGGATAGAGAATTCATGTGAAGAAACGCTTTCTGAGTTTCCGTTAATGGCACCGCAGGATTTAGTCGATAGACACGAAGAACGGTCAGAAGCTTTACTTCAACTTTTGGCCCTTCCTGTTATTTCACCATCAGCCATTGAGTACATGAGGAGCTCAGATCTGGAGGAATTTCTCAAACGACCTATTGCACCTGCATGTAGTGACACAGCAGCAGAAAGTTCTCAAACTGAATCCCTTACCAATCATGTTGGAGCGAGCCCGGCTCAACTTTTCTACCAGGTTTGACCTGCAACTAGAGATATGAATTATTCCTAACTAACGTAGATTTTGGTAGAATTGGATGATCCTTCTTTTATTGTTCCTCTATCTACAGACTTTAATTTGGTCCGTCCAAATTATTCGTCTTTATTCATTCGATGTTGTCCATATGATAAAATACTAGCGTACAGTTAACTAGTGATCACTTTAGTGACTATGGCATCTTTTCTGAGAGGTTTTTGGTATAATATTGAGTCATATCTGATTGTAATGCTGATGCATTGGTATTTCCAGGCACAAAAACTTATCAGTTTATGTGGCTGGGAACCGCGGGCACTTCCTTATATTGTGGACTGCAAAGATAAATTGAGTGAGACGGCTAGGGGTACAGAGACTATTGATTTACTGCCAGAAACTGCTACCCGCGAGCTTCTAAGCATCTCTGAATCAACCCCAATTCCAAATGGCATATCAGGGAATAATGAGAACCCAACACTTCCTGACACATTAAACTCTGATCCTAGTTCTGTTGTACTGGACTGCAAGCTCTGTGGGGCCTGTGTTGGTCTATGGGTTTTCTCAACTGTTCCGAGACCACTAGAATTGTGTAGAGTCACTGGTGATACCGAAATCAATATAGAGAAACATCCCAAGGGTGGTACCCTTCAACATCAACCTTCAAGCTTGAAGTTTACCATAGCAGGAGGACCCCCAGCAACAAAGCAAAACTTCAAAGCAACAATATCGCTGCCTATTATCGGGAGGAACCTGAGGTCAAGATTTGCTTCGTACTCTAGAGATCATGATCACGGGGATGTCAGTTCTATTCAGGATCAACAGAGTAGAACTGCAGAGAACAACGGTGATGTTACACAAAATAGCAATCAAGTGATGAATGATATAGGAGAGAAGGCTGATGGTGGAAGAAACTCAACTGATGTAGAGAGTGATATTGCACTACAAAACAAAGACAAACAAATGATGGTAGTAAGATCAAATCTTCCTGAAAACAACAAACCTAGGGATTCAACTGCAGGTAAATTGCTAAGAGTATAAATGCAAATACAAATTTCTCTGATTTTTACAAGCACTAACTATGCTTAACATATCTTTCTTTGTGATTATAAAGAAAAATCAGCGACATCAAACAAACAGATGGAATTTGATCCAATCAAGCAACATAGGCATTTCTGTCCTTGGATCTGGTCAACGGGTAGAAGAGGCCCTGGATGGCGACAGACTCTGTCTGCATTACAACGGCATAAAGGATCTTGTCAGACTCCACCATCATCCTCTTCCCTCTTCAAGGTAAACATCCCACTACACTCTTTTTCATGCATCCTTACACTCGCTTTTAGTATTAGAATGGAATTAAAGCTAATTACAGATGGGTAGATATAACTCAACTGCGACTATTGTCATGTATTCTCGACAAGAAGATCATAGTAACTTCCTTTTGTAGCCAGTAATAGCAGGATCTATGACTAATAGTATTTAAACTTTTTTTGGCTGAGAGTGCAACTTATGCCCTTGTCCCTGTTAAAATTATGCATGACGTTTCCTTGATTTGATATCTTTGGATACTCTCTGAGCATGAGATAAATGATCAAATCCTAACGAACAAGAACCACATACATTTATATGAGTTCTTATGTCATAAATGTCCAATTTCTGATGTCTTTGATGGTTCTTTACGTGATGTTGTCAGGTAGATGATCCGTTAACATCTGTTCGAAACCTATTTAAGTCGCCATCCCCGAAAAAACGAAAGCTGAACGGAGGATCTTCAAGCTGAGACACCAGACGATTTTGTCCCTGAAAAAAACTTGAACCCTCTTGGTCTACACTGTATCGAAATTTTGGAACTTGAAAAACTGTGATAATCATGTGTTATGCGTTATTTGTTGATCCCTCAGAAAAGTAATCTATGTTGTTGTTGACGTATTTGACATTGCTAGAGCTTAAAATCATTCACCTATTTGACATGGCTAGAGATTAAAATCATATGTTTACACATGAGTTTGTACCGAACTATATCAAAGTCTTTGAAACATTAACAATACTCGACTTTGCTTGGTGATCAGATCGGTCTCGTAAACAAAATTTGGTGGCAGGAACACATTACATTGCCTAAAACAAATCCATCCATCTCATAATGTAGGATGATTGACGTTTATTCAATCACTTTCGTTTTTTTTTGGCATTATATATCTTTATGAATATTTGTTACTTGTATATTTGCAAAAAGATAATGTATAGTTTTTATTCTTCCAACTAGAAACTCAAGTGTGCGGATTTTTCCTGAATACGGATGAAGAAGACAAGCACAAGTAGATCTCATAGATACAACCAATTCCTCTCGTCATGTCCCACTATCTTCATTTTATTTCCTTAAAAATACTTTTTATTAAAAAAAAAAAATCGCAATTGCATGAATACTTTACTATTTAGTATTTATATAAAAATAATTATGTGGACCATCTCCGGATTTGTTTATACCGAGGTTGTAACAATAATGATTAAGGGGTTTGGGGAGAATGGAGTAACTTCTTTATTAATGACGAACGGAAAGACAGTAATTAACAGAACGGAAAACCGTAAGTACAGAACGGAAAACCGAAAGTACAGGTCGGAAAACCGATATTAATGGTCGGAAAACCAGAAAATACAGAATGGAAAACCAGAAAGTAAGAGATAAAGAGCTAGACAGCAATTCTCTCTTAAATTCTCTGAGTGGTGATAGGTTCTGGATCTCTCTTCTTAGTAGTGTCTCCTCTTATTTATAGGCAAGGAGCTGATCTAGGGTTCTCTTAGTCTCTCTTGCGATTTCTCTGTTTTGCCCTTCTGAATTTATCGGGTTGGACCAAGCCGTGATGGGCCGAGCAGTCATTCTGATGGGCCGTTGTTCTGATGGCCGTTCTTCCTTGTTAGGAGCTTTCTTGACTTGTTCTATTTGTGTTTGGGCCGAATTGGGCATGGAGGGCAAAGCCCGTATCCCACAAGATTCATGGCTCAAGTCAAGTTTATGGATTGTGTTAACATATTCGTGGTTCTTAAAATTTTTCATGATTTAGGATTTGGTAACTTTTTTTATAGCTTATCAAGTTCATGAAGAGCGTGAATCTCACGTAAAATAACCTTAAACACGAAAATTACGACAAGAAGTGAGATTCGTACTTTATTACTACATTCTGTGTCAAATATATGTGGAAGTCATATGCTTCTGTCAGCTGATGACTCGGACTTTTGTAGGCCCTCTTTCGTGCGTTACCTTTTCGAGTTTACCAAGTCTTTCACTTGACACGTGTTCGGATCTTAGCGCGTTGTCATATTATTAGACTTTTAAAACTTCTGTATGTTTAGGTTTTGACCCCTTGATTTTGTTTAAATTCTTTATATCTCCATGAAATCTTTGTTAATAATAGTTTACATCTTACATTCGTTTTTTTTTCTTTTCCTAAATTGACACATTCTAATTCGTGTTGAAAATTTGTGTCCTACCAAACATGGTAATTGCTCGCGCAAGTAGAAACTGTTCTCACACAGTGCTTAATTGTTATTAAGATTTTTTCTTCATCTACCGTACCAATTACACCTATCTAATAATAAAAAGTGTCAATTTATTAACGATTTTGATTGTTTTCTAGATGACTAGATGTGATTGTAATGAATCATACTTTAATAGACGCGGGTTTAGCACCAACACGACCAATAATATTCATGTTCGGTTTTTCAAATTGCATTTAATGTATCTCTATCTACTGATTATGGTTTCCATTATTAATAGTGTAATACTAACATGAACTAAAAAAACTTGCAATTGCAATGACAATATTTTTCTTAAAAAACCGTCATAATGACCTTTTCAAGTACTATTTCATAAAGCAAATTATTAATCAGAACAATGATTCCTAAGGTGATAGTAAGAAACCCATGTTCAAATATAAATGGTAAAAGACTAAAATCAAGTTATTGCCTAACAGTGTAAGATGCAATGCAATACATACATATTCACCACTTTATCCTAATAACAAAAAAACACGGTCCATGATTTCATACTCAACTTCACATTTGACCCACTTTTAATTTATTTCCAACTACAAAGAAATTCCATTTTATACTATTATTTACAAATACAACACATATTGAGAGAGAGAGAGAGAGTGAGTCACAAGAATTACGACACTAAACCTAAACCCAATTCTCGAGAAAAAGAAAGAGAAAGAGAGAATAAATAAATGGAAGATGTACGGAGGATTGTGGTGGTCGTAGAAGATAAACAAGCGGCGAGGACGGCGTTACAATGGGCACTTCACAACCTCCTCCGTCAAGGTGACGTCATAGTACTCCTCCACGTGTACTCTCCTCCACCGCGTAAGAAGAAATCCACGGCGGCGCGTCTCCTCCGCCGTCACGGATACAATCTTGCTCTCTCTTTCCGTGAAATCTGCGACTCTTTCTTCAACGTGAGTGGAAATGAATCTTGATCGGAAAGATTACTAGATTTTATTGATGGTTAGGTTTGTTTTTCCTTTGTGATCGTAATTTTGACAGACGAATACTGAGATCATTGTGAGAGAAGGAGATGATGATGGAAGAATGATTGCTCAAGTTGTCAAAGAGATTGGTGCTTCGATGCTTCTCGTTGGTCTCCATCAGAACAGCTTTCTTTACAGGTAGGAACTATTTTGATCGATACGGGGTCATTATTAAAGATTTTGAACCCTACATAGACGAATGAGTAATGTTTGTGACTTTGTGTGTCTTTGTGATGTGTAGATGGGCAATAAGTGGGATCGATGTAGCGAGAAATTTCAATTGCAAAGTGATGGCTATAAAGCAGCCTTCACCGGAACTTTCGCCTCCGGTGAAGGTTAAGGGACACAAGACCTCTAAGGCGACGGCGACAGCGACTTCAGATTGTTTAACTAATTTTGACTTTTCACAAATTGAAATTTCTGGATTACAGTAAGATTCCTAACCTCTTTTGTTATCAAGTCTATTTTTAATTAAAACTACGTGATTTGGTGAAATAGTTTTTTTTTTTTAGTTTGATATTTTGGATAGAAACATTTCATAGTGCTGATTAAAAAAAATGAAACTTTGATTGAAACAGGGTTCCTGAGATTCCGACACCAACTAAAGTGCCATACAGATTATGTCCGAGTCCTCATGCCATACTATGGAGAACAAGGCCCCGGAGGAGATCCAAAGACCAATACGGTGTCGGTTCATAGTCTACGATATTTGCTTTTGAGACAAACCCACCAAAACTTTACCTTCAAATAAACAAATTTTACTCGATACTAAAAAGAAAGTCATTCCAATCACATTATTCTTAAACAATGAACAGTTTTTCAAACCCTCGTCCAAAAATTTGGTTCGAGCGATCAAGGTATAAATGAAAACAATTTTTCCATGAGTGTCAAAATGCAAAATTCATCATTAGAAAATATATAAAGAATGATTGTTTATGTTAAATACTTGCTTTTCTCTCCTCCGTAAACTGTATCTGTTGTATTTTGTATGCTAATATTCTAAACACATTACCTTTTTATAGCAACAAGTTTTCTCTCCTGTATTCACGTACAATCACTGGTATACTCGTCGGAGGAATCTATTCACACATACACAAATCACAAATGTATCAGACACTAAATGGAAATTGCTCTGCATACCAAACTCATAACATAACAAAATGTGTGAGAGATACGTACCATTCCATAATCCGAAACAATCATAGATATATATTCTGAAGGAGTAGAATCATACCTGGAACACACAAAAATAAGAACAAACTTAAGAGAAATAAGAATAAAGCTTTGTGATGATTCTCAAAACCACTTATGAAGCGCTTTACATTAGATTCAGAAACTGAAGGTTTTTGTTGTTGTCCATTGTCTTTGAATGCTTTGCATTGGTTCTAAATGATGGTATGTTGGCTACGGCGTCAGGATCGCCTGTAAATTTTTCACACAGGCAAAAAAACTCTGATTCAAGTAAATGAATAATCGACAAGAAGAAGAGCGAGTGAAACATTTACCAAGTTCGTTGGAGCAGATTGAATCAAGTAGGACTCTTTCATGGAACTTGTAAGCTTCACAACAAACAATTACAGGAACACTAAATGCGTTTGCAACCATTGCAATGCAGGATGTGCCAACTCTTGCGTAAAGAGTTCCATTCGAGTATATTGATGAAGCACCGAGAAAAACACGTGTAGCCTCACGCATGATGTAGGAAATGGCATTTATATGAGTGTAGGTACAGTCGAGGCCACGAGTCACAAGTCTACGGAGTAGCTTTTGCCCTTCAAGGTTAGGGCGTGAGTCTACAATCACTACGCGGAACTTTTTCCCAATCTCATGGGCGTATAGGAGAATCATTTCAACCACACAAGAGAATCCATATGTAAGAAGAACTTCTCCGTCTCTGATTTTTGTTACGGCGTGTTGCACGATTGCCTTATCTGCAATAATTGTCTTCTCGTCTATGAACCGGCCAATGTCAGAACAGAGGGAACTTTTTGCCTCTGATTCTGACAGGTTTACAGGTAGTTTTCTGATTTGGTTCTTCAGGAACCTGATTGCGTTTCCCATGCTCATGGAGAGGGGACGACATTCTATCAAGAATGAAACATAACCGTTTATCTTGGCTGTCAAGTCCATGGTCAGGTCTTTCATAGGAGGTGTACTGTAATCTTCTATAGCTTCTTGAAATGCTTGGAGCATGGCAATACATCGTGCATTGTCCCCAGATATATCTCCAGCCAAATGTTGCAAACCCACCTAAGATTAACAAAAACATGTATATACGTCACTTGAGGATCTATGGCACAGAGATAAACCACAGGGTTTCAAACCCTTAAGGATTCCAGTTCAAAAGTGTAACGAACATTTCACAGTCACATATAAACAAGTAGGTGTACCTTATAGACTGCATGGTGTATGGAATCGAGTGTGAAAAAATTGGAGCTTAAATTGGGAAGCTGATTGCTGCGTTCGTATTGAGGAAGATGGAGAAATAATTCAACTTTGTTCTTGCTCTCGGTCTGTTCAACCACAGCTCGCCTCTTAGCTTTATCCACTCGGCTTTTATCATCATACTGCATTTGTGTCTGAGGGACATCCATCCTCTTCTCTTTTTCTACTGCTACAGCTGTTTTTTCAGAAACAGAGGACGTGACGGGAAGTCTTTCTTTCTTTGGTTGGGGCTTTATGGCAGCCTTGCCAGGATTAGCTCTACCAGACTCATCTGCACGCCTGCTTCCTTCGCCTAAAAATTAGCAAGAGGGAAGCACTTAGATGATTTTACGTTCCACTTTAATGAATATGGAAAACAAAGCAAAAATAATGAACAAAACAAGAACCTTTTGCAGCAGCTTTTGCTGCCCGTTGTGCCTCTTGGATGGCACGTCTTTCTGCTTTAGTGGTTTTATCTTTCAATGCTTTTGGTTCCTTTTCCTTCTGGGGTTTTGTGGTCGCAGACTCACTCTTTCCTGCAGGATTTATTCTTCCTGTAAGTAACGAAATGCAAAACTAGAAGGAAACATCTGTGCATGGCAATAATTGAATGACTCAAACCCATAGCAATTCATAAGGTCAAAGTTGATACTAAACACAAAGTAGCTATTTAAATTCTAATTCTAAAGGATAGTCCACTTTGAAAGGGAGCTTAATAACCCCTCCAGAGAAGCCCAAAGCCTCTGATCAAGGAGGGTACTTCAGGAGTCTAACAACCAATCTCCGGCAATGCAGTGAAGGCAATTTCGTTGTTAGAGAAGACCAAGGCAGGCAATCCAGTTTAAAACAGAGATAGATGACCAATTCCCAGCCTCGACGATGATGGCAACAACAGTTTAGGAGGATTTTGTAGGCAGTCCAGTACGGAAGCAAAACTTGATGATGCATTTCGTTCAATGTTGAAGACTTGCCTAAAAACTAACTTTGAGAAAAAGGTATAGCTTGTGACGAAGCAAAGAACAGAGTTATGCTTTGAAGATAACGATGTCCTGTTGTCGGTCTGTCTGCGAATTGTCCTTTTGTAGAAATGAGTTAACATGAAGAATACGAAGGTTGATGTACTATGAAACTAAGAAACATAATGCTCAGAGAGATTGAAGTGTCAATGATGACACGTTGTTGGGTGGGAAGCTCTAGTCAATTTCATCCTTCACATTTAAACACCTCTGAAACAGTAACTGGCTAACTGCTCCTACCCATTATAGAGATGCAGCTTCCTTGACGTGCTTGATTTGGGAGTATGTTGTACCACCTCCGCAAACGTATGCATTTCACACAGACCACAGGTCCACAACAGCTGACTGCTTTATCTTCAAAACACGCCTCTTTGTTTCAAAGTCAAGAGTCGAACTATCAACATTGGCAGAAATTGCTCACCAGACTTCTAAACCAAACTCAACTTTAAACATTCTCCAAATACCGCTATAAGGTCTCCCTAAAACTCTCCATGAGATCAAGTAACAGAGTATTCCAAAGAAGATATTAATATCCGGGCCTACCCAGTCCCTACGGCACTACAGGCTGCCTCATCCGATGTTACTTGGGGATCACAATTCACCACAAAGGTCTCTTTTGGATAATACAAAACTCAACCATACAAAGAGCTTATTCAAGAGACACTTAAATAGATTGATAGATTCGTATACATACCAGAAACTTCGGCGATCTTCTTTTTCCCTTGAGAAGCAGACGTGGTCGCAATTTTGGTTTCAGATTCCTGAGGAGCTCTAACAGCTAGAGTCAAATCAAAGCCTCCATTAGGTAAGCTTGCTGATAATTTCGTCGAATCACTCCGTTGGAACCCAAACAGAGAAGCCGAATCCTCAGAAAGCCCTCCGTTACTCGAGGGTGATGATGTCCCGAGAAGCGAATCCGGAGGATTGTAACTACCAACGTGAAGAAGAGTCCGTTCAGGAGTTAAGTATCGGCGGAAAGCGGCAGGTCCAGGGACGGGCACAGGAGCAGCAGCAGCAGCAGCAACGCGAGAGGTTAAATTGTCGGAATGGTGACGCGACGGTGGAATTAAGACCGGAGAAATTAAGTTACCGGAAGGTGAATCGGAGAGAGGAGAAGAAGAGGTGGTTGCATCTACTGGACCGGATTGGCTTCGATTTGGTCGTTGTAATGATGATTCTGGAGGCGGCTCGATTGATGTGAAGAAACCTACTCGACGGACTTTAGGAACCGCAAGAGCTCCGCGACGAGTATCCATTGAGCGGGACGACGACGACGATGATGATGATGATCTTTTAGGGTTTTATTAGGAGAGATTCAAAGGATTGACCAAAACGGTGGGGAGATTTGCTAAATGGCCTAAACCTTGTTTTCAAGTAATCATTATTATGAGATAAAATAAGATTTTTATAACGTGACAAAAAGTATTTAACCCAAAGAAATGCAAATCGATCATTTAAGTTTTATGTAAACTTTATTATAAAAAAAATAAGAATATTAATGTCTGAACAAATTTTCTTTAGTACTATTAAAAGCGATTTTGAAAAAAAAAAAAAAAAAAANAAAAAAAAAAAAAAAAAAAAA
>Ga0041059_1000534_pt1 | contig 29087 bp, 22 predicted proteins | sample AraColnosormetaG_FD_56232 | JGI IMG/M metagenome (GOLD analysis project Ga0041059, IMG submission 56232) | Arabidopsis roots microbial communities from North Carolina, USA - Col MF nosort | ecosystem: Host-associated > Plants > Roots > Unclassified | place: USA: North Carolina | collected... | reverse complement strand
GTCCTTGGTTTGAGAATTATATATTTAGGCTGAAGATAAGGTCAAAAGAAAGATGCAATCCGGTTTTATAATAATAGATCAGTTGGACTTTTATAAATGCATTTTCGTGACTTTTGTTTGTATCAAACAACTTTCATTATAATATTATGATTTGGACTTTGTAAATGGTCTTCTCGTGTCCTTTTGATTGTATCAACTTTCGCGACCTAAGAAGTCACGACGACGTACATAAATGGAACATGAGCATAATGATCAAAATTAGAACAAGTGTGAAATATCGAAACAAAGGCAAGTCAATATCGGACAGCTTCGTACGTGAAACCTAACCCCCACTTGAGGTTCTTAATGTTTTAAAATAAACAAGCGGACAATGTTTTAATCATTTGACCTTCATGAGTGTCGGCCATATTCTCCTACCAAACATGCTGCAGCTTGATTAGATAAATGATAAAACAATAAAACGATAGTTATGTTTTATTCATGTTCTACGATCCTGATATAATTGCTATGATAGTCAATTTTGTTAGAATAAAGATGAAAATACTTGAAGCTTTATTATATTCTTAAATCTTAGTAATAATTAATTAATATGAATCTCTTAAAGTCTTTACTTAAAATATCATTGTTCCCCTATGAAACTTGAAAGTTACACGATAAATGCGCTAATTTCAATCTTTAAGAAACAAATAGCGTATAGTAATACATAATTACAAATATATTGATAGACATCCTAAAACAAAATTAGAAACATGAAGTTGATGATGATCTTCTGGTTATCTAGTTTGACTAGAATGGAATGTTTGTAACACAGAATGTGGCAACGTATTATTATTTTTTGTCAACATGTATATTACTGATGAATATTGCATGTTCATAAGGAGAAACCAAAGACACAAATTATTTTTCGAAAATGTGAAAATGGAAATGATCCACGCCCACGCGTCAGGACTCAGGAGCATTAGTCCGACCAAACCCATAAACTAAAAATTGATTTTATCTTTTATTTTTTTGATCTCAAGATTCGGCTTCTAATTAATAATCGTAAATTACAAGATCAATAAAATATGCTAAAAAAAAGAAGTCCCATAAAGCAAAAGAATGCGTGTCTCGTGAGGTTCTTTATGAGATTGATCGTTGTTACTTGTGAAGAAGCTTCGGCAAAAGCGTGAAGAGAGCCATCTTCTTCGATCTCTCATTAGTCCTTTTGTTCTCTATTCACTCCACCCAATCACCGATTGTTTCTTACTTTATTAGTTTAGTTTTACTAGTTTATTACGTTAACATAAATTTATTAGTTTAGATTTACTACTTTATAACGTTAGTTTAGCGTTAAGCCACAATGGACCTTGGCACGGCACTGACATTGACATATATGAGTTGGTTAGATAGAGCTGCGGCGATCGCATTTTGTTAATCTTCACAAAGTTTTGACTTGTTATTATGCTGCATTTATATTTTGGTTACAATTTTGTGTTCTTTCTAAAAATTATATGTGAAAACATGAATGTGGGTGAATACAATGCACCTAAAGAAAGTGGTATGACATTTGTGACACGACCGTTACACATAATAAAGGGTTTTCTTTATTGTTCAACTAAGTTAGTTAAGAAACAATAATAGTTTTTGTGATACAATTAATCTCTATTTATAGAGTTTACCATTACGTATCGTATACTACTCACTCACTCTAAATCCATTAGTAACGTATCTTATCTTAGTTAAATAAGTAAATTTGTTTTTGACAATCTTAAGTATGTAAAAAAAGGATTAATGTAAAAAAAAGTATAGCAAAGAGAGATAATAGCTTTTGTTTAGGATAATGTATAATTAAATAAACATTTTTGTTTGTCAAATATAGGTAAATATTTGGGGTCAAATATGCACCAAAGGATTCGAAATTTAGGATATTTATGGATAGTGTGAATTTGGAAATATGTTTTCCAACATTGTTTGATTGCATTTGAATGTTGTCTAACGTTCTACTGCTAAATCCATGACGGATCTCATATTGGATACTCGATTTTTTTTTTTCTATTATCAAATTAATCGTATATGAGTATAATATTTAATTAAATATTTAATTGGCCTATAAACCTCAGGCGTATCATTTTTTTTTTGTTTTGAACTTTGAAGTACAAGTTAAAAGAGATAAGCTCTCTAAAATAAGTAAATACAAAACTCTGACGAATCTTTCACATCGCCACGTCATGAAGATATCATTGCGTTCTCAACTTCGAGGCTTAATAATAATATCTTATTTTTTTCCGGATAGTATTTCTCTGATAATCAAATGTGTATAAATGAAATCTCTTTCTTCTTTAGAATTACTGTTTCTCTCCGCTACAAATACCAGATTTTTCTCTCTCTCGTCGAAAGCAAAACAGTCTCCTTTCTCTATCTTCTGCTCATATCAGCCATTGACACAGTTGCTTTGGGTTTCCCTCAAACGGCGCCGATTGTCTGGTTCGTCTCCCTAAATCTCTCTTCATAGCTCCTATATACGTGCCTTTGCGTATGTATAGGTGTTTTCTCATCTCTGTGACTATCTATATTCGCCGGCAAAATTTCTCGGTCTGTTGATTTTGATTTTTTTCTCTGTACCATTTAGATTTGAATTGGTGTTGAATTTTCCTTGAGGTGATGAGTTTGTTGTCTCTCTGTTTCTGCTAAAGTCTTTCTCTAATCATTCTCTTTCTTGGGTTTCGATAAATTTCTCGAATTTGTAAGCTAAACTTAATCCGACGATGATCAATGGAAAATTTGGATGATTGGTTATGAGTTTTCGGAAGATTCTAACTTTCAATCCCAAGTTTTTATGGGTCGTTTTTAATTTCATCTGTTTCCAAAATTTCAAATTTTAGGGTTCTTCGATAATATAGGGTTTTAGATTTTCTGGATTTTTTAAAATCTTTTGCATTTTTTCTGATTAACCTAATTCTCATCTGGATAAAAATAGGCTATCTTTGTGTGTTTCACTTGTAAATCTTATAATATATTGCATTCAATCTGGATCTAATGTTGGGGAAATAAACACATTTTTTTTTCAGGATTTTGACCACTGATGGCCTTAGATCAATCTTTTGAAGATGCTGCTTTACTTGGAGAACTCTATGGAGAAGGTGCATTTTGTTTCAAGAGCAAGAAACCTGAACCCATTACAGTCTCGGTTCCTTCTGATGATACTGATGATTCGAATTTTGACTGCAATATTTGCTTAGACTCGGTGCAAGAACCTGTTGTGACTCTCTGTGGTCACCTCTTTTGCTGGCCTTGTATTCACAAATGGCTTGATGTACAGAGCTTCTCAACAAGTGATGAATACCAAAGACATAGACAGTGTCCTGTTTGTAAATCTAAAGTTTCTCATTCTACTTTGGTTCCTTTGTATGGTAGAGGCCGTTGTACTACTCAGGAGGAAGGTAAAAACAGTGTGCCTAAAAGACCCGTAGGACCGGTTTATCGGCTTGAAATGCCGAATTCACCTTATGCAAGTACTGATCTGCGGTTATCACAACGGGTTCATTTCAATAGCCCACAGGAAGGTTACTACCCTGTCTCAGGGGTGATGAGCTCGAACAGTTTATCATACTCTGCTGTTTTGGATCCGGTGATGGTGATGGTTGGAGAAATGGTAGCTACGAGGTTGTTTGGAACACGAGTGATGGATAGATTTGCGTATCCGGACACTTACAATCTCGCAGGGACTAGCGGGCCGAGGATGAGAAGGCGGATAATGCAGGCAGATAAATCGCTGGGAAGAATCTTCTTCTTCTTTATGTGTTGTGTTGTTCTGTGTCTTCTCTTGTTTTAGGTTTTCATAGCTAGCTTGGTTCTGCTACTGTTCAGTTTCTTCAGGTGTAAGGAAAACATAGTCAAAGAAATGTACATTTGTGTTGGAAACAAATCAAAGTTGCTTAATGTTGAGGAATGAGGAGTTTATGTTGGGTTAAATCTTGTGTAGATTTGGTCTGGAGGATAGTGTTGTCTACATGAAAGGCCAAACTAATAGGCCTGATCTGCATGTGTTTGTATAGTTCAGCCCATGTGTAGAAAGATAAGAACTAGGCTTTCCAGACACATGGTACTGAATCACTGATAGTGATCCATTCCATAATCTTCCAGCACTATTGTATTATTGTTTTTCTATTTGTTTCATTAAAGATTGTATGTCGATAAAAGGGCCTGCATTAAGAGAGTCTCTCTTTAGTCAAGCTTCAGCAACTCTTCTTGTCTGTCTGATATCCTTCTCCACTCGGTCAGCCTCTCTTCCTTGTTTAGTCAAGTTTCAGTCAGAAGTCGAGCTGTCTTTTCTTTTTTGAACTATTTGTGTAATGATTTATAACTTTAGATGGAGCTTATCTAGATAGAATTGAGGCACAAAGGGCAACAAACGTGCATGTCTCGTGACCAACTGAGACGAAGATCCTTCCCTATGAATCTGATAAACAACAGCTTATGCTCACTCAATTCACAAGATTCCCTTCAAGCTGGAGGAGACTCTGTGGCAGAGTTCTTTATCAATCTCAGGTTTACCGATATTTTTGACCTTCCTGGTGAATATTTTCAAATGATTCCAGAGATGTTTAGCGCACTGAGTGATGGGGACAAAGAATGGCTTGGGAAATTGAGAAGCCATGGAACACTGCTGCCTGCTGGCATGTTTCAAGAACGATCGAGGAGATTATATTCTTCGTCTTGCTGCTACATGGGGTCTGGAACGAGTGAAGAGCATTGTCTCACTCTTTCCATGTCTTCTATTGGAGCCAAACTCAAAGGCTCAGCTTACAATCCATGTGGAGGCTCGTGCGGGTCAGTCAACTATTGTTGAGGCTCTTGCTAGGATAATAACATTTGAATCAGCTACACTATCTGATGGAGAAGAGAGGGGGAGGTTGAATCTATATATTCTCAAAGACATAGGTTGAAAACCATGAAGCTTACAAGACCATCGGTGCCATTAGACCATGGAGGAATACTCTTTTCCTTCAATAGCAAAGAAATATTAAATTAGCCGCTATGGTTTGGACTTTGAAGCGTCTGTAACCTTAAGTCCTGAACTATGGGTATTTATCGATTAACACGTTAACATCCAGAATAAAATATACATGGTTACAATTTTATTAGAAAAACAGAAAGCTATAACTTCATTCATCTGATGCAGTGTACACATCAACAATATTTTTGTTGTCACCAGCAGCCAAAAGCTTAAGGAAATAGGGATAGTAGAAAATGTGTCGAAGAAGGGGTTGGGCATGAGCATATGGAGACACATAAGGAACAAGGAGCAGCAACAAAACCAATAGGAAGATGATTCCAATACCCAAAACGAAATAACCAAGCAAGGGGAGATGGCTTACCGCAACATACGTGCCAGCCATAAATGCTATTGACATTGATGTAAGAGCAAGTCCGAGAAATGGAAGTGCTATGTTGAAGGCTTTGAGTATGATAGAAAGATCACCGAGTTGTGCCCAAATGAGAGCAACTATTGTTATGATAGAAGAGTACATTGCCAATGTGTCGCATACAAGAAAGACTTGAAAAGCCGTTCTCTTGGCCAAAACGGCCATTCCCAAGTGGGGAAAAGAGTCGTTGTACCCACCAGGTAATGTGAATCCTGCAGTGAAAGTCATAGTGGCTACTAGAGTTGCAACCAACATAAGAGTATTGACTCGATCTTTGTACTTTCCACCATCTGGCTTCTTGAATGATCTAAGATTTTCTGTAATTGGAGTAGAACTTTTTGGTGCACCAGCATTGATCAAAGCCATCCAAGTCAATCTCTGTATATACACACATAAGGATTATTATGGAAAAGTTTATACAAAGTAATATTAGGAGCAAAAACGACTTTTAGCATGTGCAACTAGAATTTTCAAATTGATTAATGGTTTTACTATAACCTTCAAATAAGTTGAGACAGCCCTCATAGGGAGAGACATCTTGTCACATTACCTGGTGAACTATGTAGCTCGAATCAATGTTCTCCTCAGCAACATCTAAAGCTGTGAAACCAATGTAGTTTCTTTTTTTCAGGTCAACTCTATGGTCCCAAGTAAACATACTCACAACTTTAGGGTGCCAGTTTATGGTGGCTAGATGCAACGGTGTGTTTCCATTCACATCTTGTTCATTAATCAACTTTTTCTTGTTCTTATCCTTACAACAGCTTAGGATAAACTTGATGACTTTGAGTTTCCCATACTTTGCCGCAAGGTGAAGAATATTTTGACCGTCTCTATCAAGCAACTCAATTGCCTCTGGACAATGCTTAAGAATTTCCTCAAGAATTTGAACATGACCATACTTGGCCGCCATATGAGTTGGAAATAAGCCATCATCATCGCTGACATAAACCTTGTCTCGATTTTTGTCGAAAAGATAGGAAAACCCTTGATAATATCCTATGGATGCTCCAAAAGAAAGAGAAGTCCTTCCTTCATCTCTCAAGTTGATAAGACTTGCATCTTTGCTAAGTAAAGCATCAAGGATATCTATTGAAGAAATTATTTTGGGATTAAACGTAGCATGAACAAGAACTTACAATTTAGTGTAAATATGTTTAGTAGAAGTTAACAACAAACCTTTCCTATTAGCCTTCAATGCTGCATGTACAATGGATCTTCCTCCAACCTTTGAACTTAATTCATTTGTTCCGTGACACATTGTTGTCACAAGACTTGTATGTCCAGCTTCAATAGCAAGATACAAGGGAGAAAACCCATCTCTGTTTGCAACAAAAGACAAAGATTTCGCTGCAGAGACCAAATAGGAAGCGACCACCTCATGTTTCCCTTTCAAAGCAACATGCAAAGCAGTGTCTTGGTTTTTGTTCTTAGCAAAATATATCCTTTTTGCAACAGGAAGGTTAGTACAAGATATATCATTTATGAAATCAATTAGATTCCATACAACATCTAGATGGCCTGCTTCTGCTGCCAAATGGAGAGCAACTTCTCCCATCATATTTGACTTCAGTAGCAAACCTGGGCATTTCTGGATTATATAACGCACAAGGCTTACGTGACCCGATGAAGCAGCAAGATGAAGTATTGTATTTCCACGGTCGTTCACTAAGGTTGGAGCAACACTAATGTAACTGTTATTACTTCTCAGGTAATTTTCCTTACCTGCTCTTACTGCAGCCATCGTCTTTGGATCCATCGGCTTAGTTTCACTGGTTTCGTCGAAGAGAGTGGACAAATCGAGAGATGGTGTGGATCTGACATTGTTTCTTGGTATTGCCTGATGGTTTTCTGCTACTCGTCGATCCAAGTGCACATCCGGCCTTCCCATTGAAAATCCCACTCCTGAAAATATTCCTAGCTTGCTGTTTATGAAAAAAAAAAACAGTTTTGTAGCTTTTCCACTGAATTTGCTTAGCACGTAGATTAAAAGATACGAAATAATAATTCTTATAAGCTCAGGTTCAGGAATGTCTACACGTCCCTTTCTGTTTTCGTCAATATGAAAAGAAAATTATGGCCAGTTTAATTTTAATCGATAGCGCCATTATTGAATCTCTCCACGCACCTTTTGTTGTATACGAAAGGCTACTTGGAAATTGAGTGATTTCTAATTACATTATTCCAACTAGCTAAAATTTTTTTAAAATACAACTTGAAAATTTGATAAAGCATGCAATGGCTTACTGAAATAATTAGTCTCACAATAAAAAATTTCACACAAAGACAACACGAAACGACGAAGTATGTTGCAGACGACATCACATCGTATTGTTGCAAAGCGTGAGCGATTTTTAACAGGGATTTGCTGCATAGAACAACAAAACGATTAATTGACTAAACGGAGTTAGCCTTGTACGATAACGTACTAGTGGAAAACTAACTGGGCTTTATAAATGATTGGGTCCTAAAAGCCCACTACTAGCAAACCCCCAATAACTCCACAGTCTGAAGCCTGAACCGATCACCTCCGCCCTTTATATTCTTTCCGATGTATCTCGTTGGAGAGTTGCACACATAAGCTTTTTATACATTTAACATAACATAGAATCATAAATAAGCCAAACTAGATTGTGAAGTTTTGGATTTTTTTAATCACATATGCTTGTCAATACGCCGTCGTTTTTAGCAATGCTTTGAAGAAAAAAAAGGCCCAAATAAAAAACACTCAAAATTCTCAAGGGCCCAAAATCTTAACGTCTAAGACTAAAATTAAAATGGAGTTCTTTCCGTACGACGAAAATTTAACATCCTCCGATTTACCTGATTTCTTCAGATGTCCGAGACTCGTTCTTCATCAGTCGGCGGAAGTCGCCTTGTTCCCGATGATTGAGTCCGAGATCCCGAAGAATACGAGACCGGAAGTGAAAATTGCTCTCTTTCTCGAACGGCTAAAGCACCGAGGATCAAAATCAAAGGGAGAGTAGGATGGTTTCTGGATATGCGAGTATGAGATCGTCAATCTAGGAGCAGCTGAAGAAGATCCATTCTAGAGTCTAGACTATTACCTTGCTTTCCGTTGAAATCTTCCTGAGTAAGCGGGACCTATCATCACCACAAGCTTTCTCCATCTGATTGAAATGTTTTTTTTAAGTCTACTTTGTTCAATAATAGAGAATTTTTTTTTTCCTGAATAGTTTAAGTCTACTTCGTTCCCACTTCCCAAAATTGCATGTTACATATTTGTTATTTAATTTGTAAACTATCCAAAGCATGAACAGCCGACTAGTCCAAGATTCTTACACTATTCACGTTCTCAGAGAATTTAGATTGGTATTTGAATAAGATAATCTGTAACTATGTACTATGAATATGAATGTCATCGTGCTTCTTGAAGAGTCCCAGAGTTTCAAAGTCACAAGCATACAGCTCTCTGCATCCTTGAGAAGAAGACCTATAACACAAGTTTGAATAGTAAGATCACTTTATTACATCTATGGATCCTGAGACTTATAGGGCAGTGGTTATGGGTAAGGTTCAAGAGTTTGAAAAGGTTATGGAGGAGAATGAAATTCCTGTTCTTGATCAGGTCACTTTTCAGGGGAATACGATTCTGCATCTTGCAGCTATTTATGGTCATGACCACCTAGTGCGGCGTATCCTTGCCTATGAGCTAAACATTCTTAGAAATTGGAAACGTGGCTTAAATTGCAACTTCGTCCCAAGTTTCTCTCATTATCAGACTCTTTTGGTGAGACGAAACTACAAGGGAGACCTTGCTCTCCATGTAGCAGCTGCTGCAGGACACAAGTTGATAGTTGGCCTTCTTATTGATTGCCTAAGGCAGCTTCCGCAAGATATAACTATGGTGATTGGATCAGAGCAAATGGTAATTGGAAACATTTTCAGAGTTTCCAACAATGATGGGAATACTGCATTGCACCTCTCCCTGAAAGGAAACCATGTATCTGTTTCTTTGCAACTTGTTCGTGAAGATCGTAGCACTTGCTTTCTTCTGGACAAGGAGGATGTATCTCCACTGTATATGGCAGCTGAAGCTGGATATGTTTCACTTGTGGAGCATATGTTACGGGGTTTGGATGCAAGCTTTGTTGGGAAATCCGTTTTGTGTGCTGCAGTGAAAAGCCAGAATCTTGGTCAGTTTTGTACATTTTGATCCAGTAAATTTCATCTTTCTCCTATGAAAAAATGTTAAAGATCCTTTGTATTCATTTGTTTTTTAATGTCAAGGCAGATATATTGACAGCTGTATTAGAGAGTGACTCAGATCTGGTAGAATCGAGGGATGAAGATGGAAGAACTCCACTTGCCACTGCAGCATCCATTGGTTATGACATTGGAGTGCAGCATATGCTAACCAGATTTGCAAGTTCTACACAGGTTGCTTACATTAAGAATGAAGATGGTTCTTTCCCCATCCACTCAGCCTGCAGTGCTAGGTGCACCTCAGCTCTCAAGGTGATCTTAAAACACCACCCAGACACAATAGAAATGCTTAACTCACAGGGTCAAAACGTTCTTCATGTCGCTGCTAAAAGCGGGAATGCACGAGCTGTTGGCTATCTGCTCAGAAAATCTGACGTCAAAAGGTTAATCAATGAACAAGACATAGAAGGAAACACACCGTTACATTTAGCCAGCAGTAATTCTCATCCCAAGGTTGTAAGTCTCTTCATACATGATAGAAGAGTTGACTTAAAAATACTGAATTACAAAGGGTTCACCGCTTTAGATGCAGCTGAGGATCATATGGCGACGATTCCTTCACTCCAAGAGGTTTGGCCTGCTTTTGTACGGCATTGGATATATTTGTACTCATTTATATGAAGCTGTTGACATCACTGAACATATTCTATGTTATACCCATTTACAGTGGTTGATATGGATGGCATTGGTGGCTGCTGGTACCACTAGAGCTCCACGAGTTCATCTGAGAGCAGACATCCCTGGTCTGACAACAGATGAGGACTTAATCCTAAAAATTCACAAGGATAGAGTAAACACTCTCCTTGTGGTGGCAACACTAGTGGCTACAATGGCTTTTGCTGCAGGCTTGAGTGTGCCACTAGGTTACAACAGCACAGAGTTCAAGTCAAATGTCAAACATTCTTACGAAGAATCTGCATTTCATGCTTTTGTCATCTGCAATAGCATTGCCGTATATACTGCTGTTATATCGACAGTTGCTCTTATAGGGACACAATTGGCTGACCTAAAATGCATGCTGACCACCTTCAAGTTTATTGTGCCACTCCTGGGGTTTTCTATTATCGCCATGTCTTTGGCTTTTGTTGCAGGCTTATACCTGGTCTTGGGACATCATTATTGGCTTGCCATATTTGTCTTGGCCTCAGGCGGTTTCTATCTCATGGCTCTACTTCTGCTCATCATCCCTTACGCTTCGCCTTATACTTTTAGTCCGCTATTTTTTCGCTACTTTTTGCGGTTTCCCTTTTCAATGTTGGTTTCCTTTGCATACTGGAGGGATGGCACTGATGGGGAATGCTCGTCACGAGTTTTTCGTTGGTCATTTCTTGGTTAAGAAGATCAAGACTTGAAAATTCCTGAATTCCCTTGTCTCATGATGTTTTAGCTTGAGTTTGAATTATGCGGTGCTGGTAGTAGTTAAATTGGTTTCGGGAAGTTTGCCTTAAAAACCACATTGTATCTTGCTTCCTAACATGTCTCCCATGAGTTGCAAAGTGTATTCTTATGTTGACTAATAAATACTTTCAACTTTTTGTTACAGTGGTGTTATTCTCTTACTTTCTATTGTGGTAATCAATGAAGCTATGTAGAGAACTCAATTTTCCTTTAACGGCGAAGAAAGATATTTAATTAGCCATTATGGTCTGAAGCCTCTATGACTAGCTCTGATGTGTCTTCATTCATCTGTTGCTGCATTGACATAATTGTTGCTCTTTGCAGCACTATCAAGAAGCCTGAATTCTTTAGTACAGAATATGTCGAAGGAAGATGTTGATTCCGTAAATCAACTAGTTCCTGCACCAACAGAAGAGTTGGGTATGACTTATATGGAGACGAATAGGGAACAAGGAGCAGCATCAAAACCAACAGGAAGATGTCACCATTAACCACGCAAAGGGAGGTCGCTTACTGCAAGATACATTGCCATAAACGCTATTGACATTGATGTAAGCGAAAAGAACTGGAAGTGCGATGTTGAAGGCTTTTGAGTTGAGAGAAAGATACTATTGTCATGATAGAGGAATACATCGCCAATATGTCACATACAAGAAAGAATTGGAAAGCTGTTTTCTGAGCCAAAGTGGCCATTCCCAAGTTGGGAACAGAGCCTTTGTGACCACCTGGTAATGTGAATCCTGCAGTAAAAGTCATGGTGGTTACAAGAGTTGCAACCAATAAACGGAAGAATTGACATGATCTTTGTACTTTCCACCTTCTGGCTTGAATGATCTAAGACTTTCTGAAACTGGACTGGAACTTCTTGGTGCACCAGCATTGATCAAAGCCATCCAAGTCAATCGCTGTATACAAGGTAATATTGGGGTAACATCTTTGTCATATTACCTGTTGAAACACGTAGCTCCAATCAATGTTCTACTACATCTAAAGCTGTGGAACCATTATAGTTTGGTTTTTTCAGGTCACCTCTATGATGGTCCCAAGAAAACATACTCACAACTTTAGGGTGCCAGTTTTGGTGGCTAGACAGCAAAATAATAGCGGCTTGACAGCTCTGGATATCGCCGAACTAAATCCCAACCCCACTACATCTTTTGAGAGGTATTTCTAATTTCCCACTACAACATTACCTTTTCTCGATCAGTTTGTCGGTTTGACCTTTGAATCTTGGTTGATAGAAACCGACTAAGAGTTTGGCTCTGTGTCTTCTCTTGTTTTGGGATTTCTTATCGCCAGCTTGGTGCTACTGTTCAGTTTTTCATATGTGAGAAAACATAAACAAAGAAACATACATTTTGTGTTAGAAACAAATCGGAGTTGCTTAACGTTCATGAGTTTGTATATAGATTCGGTAGATGGTGGCTTGATTTTTGAGGTTTTGTTGTTCTGTTTTGTTTCTTGACTTTCAGAGTTCAGACATTGGTTTTAATACAAATAAAATTAGACGGCAAAACAAAAAGATGGTGGCTTGATTTACATAAGTCAATGCAATTTCAATAAATTTTTATTTTTTTCATAATATAATAAACAAATTACCTTCACTCTGTTTCTACACTGACTTTGGTTTTATAAAATGGACGAAAAGAGTATACTAACTCAGATCCTAAGTATGAATCTGAATCGACTCTTTTGCTGGGAGGGAAGGATTTCAATGGTAATACCATGCTGATCGAATGTGAACCCTAAACCACCATCTTGCAACAAATAGTCTACCAACGATGCCACTCGCTCCTATCTTTTCTTCCAAAGGAATGGTTCGTTCACATCTTCTCCGTGCCACGCCAGAAGCTTCTCCGCTTAAACCGGCATCGTCTCCGTCAAACTGCAGGTTGTCACTTTCTCCCGTTGAACTTAGATTATATTTTATTAGGGACGACGACTTCAAAGTCAAAGTCGTTAGTTATAACTAACATTATAACTAACAGCAATTCAAAGTCGTTAGTTATATACTAACATTATATAACTCGGGTCTTTTATTTTATTTATATGTTTTCAGGACATTTTCAAAACGTCATATCAAAACTCCCTGTTTGAATTGCCGTGTTGTGACAAGTCAGGTACTCAGGTTTGAGGCTTCTTTGAAAATGACTTTACCTCCATTCCTGCGTTTACTATTTCCTCTTAAACAATTCGAAAGACCTTCCACTAATTTATAGGTGACCATCACACTCACAGTGATCTCCAAACAAAGGGTTTTTATATAAATGAATCAATTTATATTATCTCTCTCTCCCTACAAGCTTAAGCAAATCCTCTTGTCTTATCCCATTCTTTCACTTGGTAAGTCTCTCTTTGGCCACTCTTCTTGGAATCATTTACTTTTCTCTTGGTGGGGGAACTGAAAAGTAAAATCCTCTTTTCAAACAATTTGTGTCACGATTAAAGTTTGAGATGGATTATTGTGAAGCACGTCTAGATACAATCCAGGTACATAGGTCAACGGTTGTGTGTCTTGACACCGAATCTGTTCCAGAGTTCCTTACCAGTCTCAGATTTTCGGATCTTTTCAACCTCCCTGGTGAATATGTGCCGATGAATCCTGAGATCTTTAGCGCAATGAGAGCGGGGAACATAGAGCTTCTGGAAAAGTTGAAAAGCTACGAAACGCCAATGGCATGTCTTAAGAGCGATGGCGGAGATTCTGTTCTTCACCTTGCTGCTGCTTCGGGTCATCTTGAACTAGTGAAGAACATAATCACTGAATGTCCTTGTCTTTTATTGGAGCCAAACTCGAAGTATCAGATTCCGCTTCATGTGGCCGCTCGTGCTGGCCGTTCAGCAGTTGTGAAGGCTCTTGTTGCTTCTGTATTATATTTTTCACCTAGAGTGCCTGAAGAAGATAGGGATAGACTGAATATATATGTTCTGAAGGACATAGATGGAGATACTCCTCTGCATGCGGCCTTGAAAGACCTCCATGAAAAAGCAGAGGTAAGCCATGTAAGATAAAACATATTTGTGTGAGGAATGAAGACTTTTGTTTTTATCAGTCAAATTTAAGTTTAGGGTATAAGAAATAAGACACTCGTAAAGTTTGCTACAAAATTTTCTATATCAATGGACTTTACTAATTTTGTTCCATGTTTCTATGCTTTGTTGAATTCCTTGTTGCATTAGGATCCGCCTCTTACTCGTCTTTGTTTTAGACCAAATATCTTGATCGTCTAATCTTATCTCCAACAGCTTACCTATGTGTCTGATGAATCTATAATTTCTGTCCTAGCTTTTGAGATATCAGGAGCGCATCAGAAAACTATCCTTGTCTCACCTTATTATGCATTGGCGACGTAGCAGATGCATTTCATTTTCTGATGCATCAACACGCCAAATGGAGACAGCTGCCTGTCTAGTGAATGCAGACCAACATGCCTCATTTCTTGCGAATAAAGATGGAACATCTCCCTTGTATTTGGCAGTTGAAGCTGGTAATGTATCACTTGTGAGAGCGATGTTGAACCGTCCTGGTAATAAAATCCAAGGAAAAACCTCTACCTTAGCTTCACAATTGGAAGGGAGAAAATCGCTTTTACACGCAGCCCTCAAGGCCAAAAATACAGGTCTGTCTCCAAATTTAGTTGTTCAAAAGTTCTTTGCTAGAAGAAACTAATTGAAATACTACTTGTTTGGGCAGATGTTCTTAATGTTATTCTTAATGATGACCCGAGCCTTGTCAACGAGCGAGATGAAGAAGGGCGAACTTGTCTTTCTGTTGGAGCATCCATGGGGTATTACAAAGGAATATGTAAGCTATTAGATCGATCAACAAAGAGTGTTTATGAATGCGACAAAGATGGTTCCTTTCCAATTCATATGGCTGTAGAGAAAGGTCATTTGAAAGTTGTGAAAGAGATTCTAAAACGTTGTCCAGATTCGAAAGAGCTGGTTAACAAACAAGGTCAAAACATGCTTCACATTGCAGCAAAGAGTGCGAAAGTGGGATCTTTTCTTTTGGGTTATATAAGGAGACTTGATACGGAGAATCATCTGATCGAGGAGCAAGATGTGGATGGGAATGCACCTTTGCACCTAGCCACCATAAATTGGCGCTGTCGAACTGTTGATAAACTTGCTGCCTTTGCTTCTACCGAAACAAAAATCCTGAATATACAGAACAAAGATGGATTGAGACCTCTGGATATTGCAGAGTTAAATCTACAGCCTGACTACGTTTTACGGGAGGTGTATAACATTTATTTTTCCATGTATTCCTTTTTGTTCCAATGTCAAACCAAATAGAGCTCATTGCCTTTGTCTCTATCTTACTTGGGATAACAGAGATTGACGTTGATGGTACTGCTGTGCGTTTACGCACCGAAAAGTGTTGGTTGGCTACCGACGAGTGGAATGACACTAAGAAGCAGATCAGAGCCTCTAGACGCTAAAAAATACAAAGACCATATCAACGCTCTTCTGCTGGTGGCAACTCTTGTAGCCACTGTTACATTTGCTGCAGGTTTTACAATACCTGGTGGCTTTAACAGCTCTGCTCCAAACATGGGTATGGCCACTTTGGCCGATGACTCCACCCTCTTCTTTTTTCTGGTATTAGACACCTTGGCGATGCAAAGCTCTATTGTAGCAATAGTTGCTCTGATTTAGGCACAGTTGGGGGATCCTGCAATCGTTCACAGAGCTTTTCATTTGGCTTTGCCATCACTCTTCGTTTCTCTACTCTCCATGTCATGGGCATTCGTTTCTGCCTTGCAGGCTACAGTTAAGCAAAACACTTTGCTCATAAACTTCATATCCATTATATCTCTGATCTTCTATGGTGTGATGATCGTCCTCCTTGCGCCTTACGTTATCCCACAGGTTCCTGGCATCCCTTTTCTTCAAAGATGGACTCGTATTTCTCTTGTCGTTCTTTTGTTTTTTGTTAATGAAGACGATGCTGAAAGATATTAGACCTCTGGCTCTGGTCACACTTGTGTGAAGAGTCAGTGGGATCCTCAGGCGCAGATCAAGTGCAAAAGTCGAAAGTAGATTCTTCTTAAACATATATCTCTTTCTGAATACATGTATATAATCTTATTAGCACTTTCTTGTGTGTAATTCTATATCTCCAACCCTTCTTTTGTGGTTTGTTAATGATGTCGATTGAAAACATCAGAACTCTTGTATCAATAACTTTTGTGGCCAAGTTGGAGTTCGTGGAGATCAGGTTGAAACGTCAAATCTCCTCAAATGGTTGTATTCGTACTTGGTATAGAGGCATTTGATCAAATATGATGTTTGATTTTGAGAAAAATACTGACAGGAGGTATGAGTCTGATTTGATCACTGTGTATATTTTGGCAAATAGATTCTTGGTATACTCGTGGTTGTAGAAAGAATCCCATGCTAGAGCTGCTCATTGCCTTGCAGGGCAATAAAACCTCTTCATACAAAATAATTAACGGCTTGACAACTTTGTATCGCCGAACTAAATCCCAACCCCACTACTTATTTTGAAAGGTATGTCTAATTTTCCACCACAACATTACTTTTTTTCTTGATCAGTTTGTCATCTTGGTCGTTCGACTAAGAGTTTGGCTCTGTTTCTTTTCTTATTTTAGGATTTCTCGTCGCCACCTTGGTGCTATTGTTCAGTTTTTTTAAATGTGAGGAAACCTAGACGAAAAATATACATTTTGTGCTAGAAATAAATCGAAGTTGCTTAAGGTTCATGAGTTTGGGACTTTGGGGCTTAAAACTCTACCATTTTCCCTACCAGCCTAAAACTCTCTGATCGAGAGGTATAACTTATACCGTATAAGGTTCACTTTGCTTTGAAAGATTACGTTCTGTTTCTGTATTGACTAGTTTAGTTTAGTAATTTCGTTCTGCAGTTTTTAACAGATTACGTTTATTGTTTAAATATAAATTTAGATGTCAAAAGTCGTCATTAGCTTTCAGTGGAGAATAAAAAACTTCCGTCATTAACGGACTAACATGTTTATTTCGAAATGTTAACTCAGTCAACTTGTTCTAGCCTTCTAGGAGTCTAAGTTGAAGTTTTTAAAGTTGGAATTTAGAGATTTTTCATAAAATACGAAACAAATTACCCATTTACAGCCTACAAGACCTCACTCACATCGAGATGTTAGGTTTTACTTCGGATTAAAAAAAGACCTTCACTCTGTTTTCTACACTGACTTTGGTTTTATAAAATGGATGAACATGGAGTCTCTCTTTCATCAAGCTTTAGCGACTCCTCCTGCAATTCTTATCTTCTTCTTCCTTCACTTGGTAAGTCGTCTCTTCCCTTTTGACTTGGTATGTTTACTCTTTTTTTTCTTTTATTGTTGGAGAACTAAAACTGTTACTTCAAACAATTTGTGGGATGACTTTAGGTTTGAGATGGATGTTTCTGAAGCACGTCTAAGTAGAATTGAGTCACAGAGTTCAATTGATTCGTCTCATGACCAAAGGAGACAAGGATATTTCTCCATGAACAAGATAAACAACGGTCTTCGCTCACTCAGTTCACGAGGTTTCCTTCGAAACAGAGGAAAAGCCATACCGCTGCCAATGAAAGATACCGAGAAGACTGTGCCGGAGTTCTTAGTTAATCTCAAATTTTCCGATCTTTTCGATCTCCCTGGTGAATATGTGCTGATGAATGCGGAGATGCTTAGCACACTTGGGAACGAAGAATGGCTGGAGAAATTGAGAAGCCATGGAACACCACTAACATGTCTCAAGAACGATCGAGGAGATTCTGTTCTTCATCTTGCTGCTACATGGAGTCATCTAGAACTAGTTAAGAACATTGTCTCTGAATGTTCTTGCCTTCTAATGGAGTCAAACTCTAAGGACCAGCTTCCACTTCATGTGGCAGCTCGAATGGGTCACTTAGCTGTTGTTGAGGATCTTGTTGCGTCGGTTACATTTTTCTCAGCTAGACTGGCTGAAGAAGATAGGGAGATACTGAATCCATATCTTCTGAAGGACATAAATGGAGATACTGCTCTGAACTTGGCCTTGAAAGGACACTATACGGAGGTTGCTCTCTGTTTGGTGAATGCAAACCGACAAGCTTCCTTTCTTGCATGTAAAGACGGAATATCTCCCTTGTATTTAGCAGTAGAAGCCAAGGATGCATCACTTGTAAAAGCAATGTTGGGAAATGATGGTCCTCAAAGGAAAAATTTGAACTTAGAAGGGAGAAAATATCTTGCACACGCTGCATTGAATTCCTTGAGCACAGGTTTGTTTTGTTTTTTCCAATTTGCAGGATCATAAGTTCAAACCTGAATTAACTGAATCTTCTTATGTACGGTAAGTGATATACCTACTTTTTTGAGCAGATATCCTTGATGTTATTCTTAATGAATATCCAAGTCTTGTGGATGAGCGAGATGAAGAAGGAAGGACTTGTCTTTCGTTTGGAGCATCCATTGGGTATCATAAAGGAGTATGCAACCTGTTAAACCGATCAAGAAAGGGTGTTTTTGTATGTGATGATGATGGTTCCTATCCAATCCACCTGGCAGTAGAGAAAGGTCGTATTAAAGTTGTCAAAGAGATTTGCAAACGTTGTCCATATTCAAAGCTTTTGCTTAACAAAAAAGGTCAGAACCTCCTTCACATCGCAGCTGAAAGTGGGAAATTTAGAATTCTACGCCACTTGACAGCACATGAACAAATAAACCATCTAGCTAACGAGAAAGATGTGGATGGGAATACACCACTGCATCTAGCCACAATATATTGGCGTCCTCGAGCTGTTCGTGAGCTTGGAGGGAAGAAAAACCTGTTGATACAAAACAATAACGGCTTGGTAGCTCTGGATATTGCTGAGTCAAAACTGCAACCACACTACATCTTTCGAGAGGTATGTCTAGCTTACCTCTTTCTAATATCGGATCAATTATTTACAGCTTTTGACCCTTGAGTTTTGATTACAGAGGTTGACACTGCTAGCTTTAGTACAACTTCACTTCCAAAATGATCCTAGATGCGCACATACTATGATTCAAACAAGACCAATAATGCCTCAAGGCGGAAACAAAGATTACATCAACGCTCTTCTAGTAGTGGCAGCTCTTATAACCACCGTAACGTTTACGTCTGGATTTACTATACCAGGTGGTTTTAAAGACTCTACTCCAAACGTGGGCATGGCAAATCTAATAACTAACCCTCGTCTCATCCTTTTCCTGATATTTGACATTTTGGCACTGGAAACCTCATTTTTAGCAGTAGTTTCTCTCATATTGGCGCAATTAGGTGATCCGACATTATATCAGAGTTCCGTAAGGGTGGCCATGATATCACTGTATTTCGCTATGTATTTCATGACCTTAGCATTCTTTTTTGTCATGGTTATTGCAGCTGGGAATGTTAGATGGCTTGTTTATGTCATCTTCTGTTTAATTTTCTCCATTTTAACTCTGGCGTTCTCAAGGTTTATGCCTCATCTTCTACTACATTATTGTGGCTCTAGTTATAAGTTGATGATGCCATTTGTTAGTTTTGCAAATTCATGTGATGATGACGGACACGAAAGTCCTCAGTTCTCTGCGCACAAGTCTGAGAAGATCTCAAACAATGATCAAGTTGAAATGTCAGACACTACTTAAAATGGGAATGTTTCTGATGCAGGGCGTCCACTAGTTTCTACGTACTTTGGTTTTCTCATTTATTTGATGTACACCTTTTCTTTATCTTGGATAATTTGTTTTTTTATTTTATTTTTTATATATAACTTTTGATTAGCCTCCACGTGAGATAAATCAGTTATTTATTTTTGATTTTTTGAGCGAAATGTTATTAAAAAAAATTGAACGAATGTAAAATGTTGTTTTGAGAGGATCTAATAGGAAGTAAAACCAAGAATAAAAAATGCAGACAAGAGTTTTAGTTTCTTGAGGCGAACCAATCCGAAGCCAATCTTCAAGCTTGCACCAAACGGTTGATAAACTGATCAATTGGTCAGGCAAACTTGGGAGCTTTCCGTGTCGACGTCTTACTTTCAAGCCAAATAGAATGAACGATTCTTTTAAGTACAAGGTTTTGTGTTTTGACTAAAAGGTTATACGAATTTTTTGATTAAACTTCGTGAAAATTCCTAAAAAAAACCGAACTATTTAAATTCTGCCAGAAAATTACCTTAAATTTTTTTCGTTGTCAGAAAAATACACAAATTAATTTGGGTTGGAAATAAAAACACGTTTTTTTTTTCCTACTACAGTAGAAACTCTATAAATTAATATTCGATAAATTAATAAACACGATAAATTAATAAATTTTGCTGGTCCCAAGGTCAGGTCAATGTAAAAATTAACCAAAATCGATAAGATAATAAGATAATATTTTTTTTGAAATCCCTATGTAAAAATATGGTCCCAATAATATCATAAATTAATAATCATAAATCTTAAGCATATATTCTAACACTAATTTTATATGATTATTTTATTCAAACCACAATTACAACTCTTTCTAGAGTACAGTTGGTATGATCTTTTTTGTACTCACATAACTGTTTGCGTATTTATCTGTCATATTTGGTTTTGTAACATTTTTTAATCATTGTTAAGATTTGTACAAAGAAAAATTGGATTAACCCTCGTGTTAACGTCGTAAATAAAACGGACACAATATTTTGTAGGAAAATAAATTAAAAAGTCAAGAGAAAAATATTTTTTTTAACATAATTGAATATAAAAACAACAAAACATAAGAAAAACTAAATTAAAAAACATTTTTAAAAGAATTTAGTATTGTATTTTACGTAAATATTTCTATAAATTAATATTTATTTTTTAACCTATAAATTAATATTTATTAATTTATAGAATAAATTAATATCAGTATAAATTAATAAAATCTCATGGTCCCAACATTATTAATTTATAGAGTTTCTACTGTACCTCTCTTCACTCTTACGAAACGGCGTCGCGGAGATGAAAAGACTATATTAAACTGCGCCCAAATTTTGTTGAACTTTATAGGCCCAATTGTGAACACAACGTTGAGTTCGACTTTTCATTGTAAAAACTAAAAAGCTTTGAACTAAAATGGGCCATTTGTAACCTATTATAGGCCTAATATTACACACCTTTGTCGAGTGCGACTTTTTTCACTAGTGCATGATGCGCCTCCTCCTACGTCGTTCAAACTAAATCGGCGGAGACGGCTAATAGAATTTATGCGGCCGTCGAATATCGCCGAGCCATAAATCCCAGATGTTCCGGCCTCCATCACCATCATCTGTAAAATGGTGGAACTGCTCTTTTACAGAGTGTAATCACGTAAAGGGCAACAATCACAATCAAAAATCGAAGAGAAACGCAGATGTGGAGAATTGAGGACGGTGCACTACTCTCAACATCGTGAACTGGATATGGTGGATCAACCGACAAAAGATCGGTCTTGTCGCCGATTGTTTTTCTAATTCGTTGACCTCAAACCAAAAAAAAAAAAAGAGAGGAATTTTTTATAGCTAGCTAATTAGCCTATTATTGCGTCCGCTTTTCTTCAAGACTTTCAAGAGTAATGGAATTTTTGGATAGTAGCTTGGAGAGATGTTGACAAGGGATGAGATAGTTGACCTTAGAAGTTGAATAAACCCATAAGTCGTTGACTTTCTATATAAATAATAGTATAAGTATCCCACAAAATGCTTTCTTCTTTTGGATCATGTCTTGTTTTCTTTGTAATATTACAAATAAGGTAGACTTGAGAAACCCCTTACAAATTATAAGGGTTTTTTATCTGTTGAATTTGATGCTTCCTTTTTTCTGATGGGAAAGGAAAAACAAAGAAGGTACGCGTTTGCTTCCTTTTAAATAGTTGACTATTTCTTCTTCCGTGATGGACAATAGTAAAATCTTAAGACTTCTTTTTTCTGTAGATACCACTTACCAATCTATATCTCAAGCATTGTGGAGTTGGTTCTGCAAGCATTTGGAAATATTGAAGTTGGGAAAAGCCTTCCCTGAGCCCTCCAGCATCAAGTCGTTGCTTCGGCTGACGAATAAGGTGAGAAACCTCAAGCTTACTTTTTACTCTGTTTTCATTGTTTTCTTTCTCTTTGAGCTTCTGTTATATGAAGATTCAGGCAACTATGTTAGTGCATGATATACAATTACCTTGCGGTTCAATCATTAAATATAAAACCTTTGAGTCTCAATGATCTAAGCATATTTGTTTCTACTTCATCAATTCATCGTATGTAGTTTTTTTAAAAAAATTTATTCCTTATTGTTTAGGCGCCAAATTATCAATATGGGAAGGTCTGATCTGGATTTTGACCGTCAGAAGAAAGACGCAAGCTCTAGGATGTTTTATGCAGACGAAACCGGGCGTACGCACTCTCTCGATTTGTCAACTCTCTTCAATGACACAAGTGAAACTGTGCCAATGGGTCCAAAGACCATCGCCGCTGTAAGAGCAGGTGATGAAACTTACCTGAGAGATATGAAATTTGATGTTAACATTGCTTTAAGCTCAGTGAACGATCATGGGAATACAATGCTTCATCTTGCTGCAGCCGCGGGTCACACCGACTTAGTGTGTTATATACTCAATGCGTACCCAGGTCTGCTTATGAAGTCAAATTCCATGGGGGAAGTTGCTCTCCATGTTGCAGCAGGTGCAGGCCATCTCGCTGTTGTTGAGGCTCTGGTTAGTTTTATCAAAGATATATCTTGTAATAAGCCTGGTGTTGCCAAAAAGATATACTTTGCCAAGGACAGACACCAAGACAATGCTTTACATGTCTCTTTAAAAAGAAAACATTTGAAGGTGGCTTCCTGTTTGGTTTGTGCAGAGCAAAGTTTGTCTTTTGTAGCAAACAACGATGGGGTTTCTCCCTTGTATTTAGCTGTTGAAGCTGGACAGGCTGATCTTGCAAAAACAATGTGGCAACATTCAAATAATGGATCAAGTAGCACATCTACTTTAGCTTCAAAGATTGGAGGAAGATCCATAGTACATGGCGCGATGAAGGCTAGGAGAAAAGGTTCGTTCTTTCGATAAACCTTAACTAGCACTTTATGTGTCTTGTTCAAGTTATTTACAATGCCAAAAAATACCTTTTTAGCAGATATTCTTGTTGCTATACTTAGTGAAGATGCAAGTCTTATTAACTTTAGAGATGAAGGAAGGACTTGTCTTTCTTTTGGAGCATCCTTAGGGTATTATGAAGGGTTTTGCTATCTGTTAGACAAGGCTCTAGACAGTGTTTATGTCAGTGATGATGATGGGTCCTTTCCAATTCATATGGCCGTGAAGTATGGTTATGTCAAAATTCTCAAGGCAATTCTTAAACGTTGTCCAGACGCACTTGAGTTACTTGACAGAGAAAATCAAAATGTTCTTCATGTTGCGGCAAAGAATGGAAAAATCGAAGTCCTCAAATTTATTTTAAGATGTTGTAAGGATAAGAACAAGGAAAAGTTGATTAATGAAGAAGATGCAAATGGAAACACGCCATTGCATTTGGCCACCAAAAACTGGCACCCTAAAGTTGTGAGTATGCTCACTTGGGACAACAGAGTTGACCTGAAAACGCTGAACCATGACGGTGTCACAGCTCTAGATATCGCTGAGAAAAACATGGATTCCAGCTACACATTTTTTGAGGTATGGTGTATAAATTATCATTATAAACCGGTAATGCTTATGTATGTACTTTATATAATTTGCTTCATTCTGGTGATACTACAGAGGTTGACTTGGATGGCTTTGATATCTGCTGGTGCACCAAGAGGTCCCAAACTAATATTATCGACTCCAGTAACACAAAACTCAGATGGTGGAAAGTACAAAGATCGGGTTAATACACTTCTGTTAGTGGCCACTCTTGTAGCCACTATGACTTTCACTGCAGGGTTTACACTACCAGGGGGTTACAATGGTTCTGTTCCCAACTTTGGAATGGCAACATTGGCCAAGAAAACAGCGTTCCAAGTGTTTCTGGTATTCGACACCTTGGCGATGTACTGTTCTATCATAACAATAGTTGCTCTCATTTGGGCGCAATTGGGCGATCTTTCTCTTATCATGAAAGCTTTCAACCTTGCGTTGCCACTTCTCGGACTTGCGCTTACATCCATGTCAATAGCTTTTATGGCTGGCACGTATGCTGCAGTAAGCCACCTCCCTTTGCTTGCGTATTTCATATTGGGCATCGGCTTGATCTTCCTCTTGGTTTTGCTGCTGATCATTATTCCATATGTGTCCCCACATTCTCCTACCCAACCCTTTCTTAGACACATCTTTTACTACCCCTATTTCCTTATGCTTTTGGTCGCTGGTGACAACAGAAACAAGTACTAAAGCTATCCGCGGTAAATCACTACGCAGCTTTCTGTTTTACCAAAATGTGTCATGTAAGTTACGTCAGATGTATCGAGTAAACGTGATTGCATTTTTCACCAGCTTATTATTAGATATCACTAGGTTGGTGTAGTACTTTATGTCTAGCTTGGTTATCAACTCTGGTTAAGAGTCTTAGTATTTAAGTCTTTCTTTGTACATCTTTTACGATTGAATGAAGATATTTTACAATTCTGTTTCTCTCTCGATCTCAATATGAGAGAAACTAATACTTATAGTTGGTTTTGAGGCAGCCTCTATGATTCTGGCCATGCTTTGTAATCTATGTTAGTATACGACATGTTGTTGATTCAATAGTTGTTTTACATAATTAGCTTTCCATGTTGGTTCATGCCTCAGTCTCCATATTGACTTTTTTCATCGTAGTAGAGCTAGACTTTCCAATTCTTTATCTAAAAGGTGGCATCCACACTCATACCTAACTTCTCCGGGTGCTGGCACATTGCTTGAAAGTTTGGAGCACTAAAGGGATTATTGAAATAAACGAAGATATATTTCCCTCTTCTTTATATGGTTGATGGGTTCTCTGTTTTTTCTTATGGTTGGGGAACTGATACTGTCTTTTCATAATCTTTGTGTGAGGACTTAGTTCTTAAATGGATTTTTCTGAAGTTTCGTATCGGGAACGCATCTTGAGCTTTGTTTTTCTGATTTTCATTTGTATAACCGCAGCCCTCCTTAGTCCTTACCCCTTATGTGATCCCGCAGGTTTACGGGCTTCTTATTGTTGGAGTTTTGACTAGTTCATATCTTGATTTTCTATTGCTGTTTGTTAATGAAGATGATGATGAAAAAAATTACACCACCGGCTCATCTCACACGTGTGTGAAGAGTGGGGAGTCCATGGGATCTTCAAGCGGGGTCCAAGCGGAAAAGTCGAAAGTGCTTTAAAGAATTGCATCGTTTGAAATTGCCTTGTCTTTATTTGATCACTATAGTTTTGGCGTTTACTTTCCTGCTCGTAATAAACGCGGCTAGTGTTAAGGTTTTTTTTCGTTGGTTGTAATGTAAGAATTTTACTGCAGCAGAAAAGAGAAAAACGTTTTAACAGTCAAATGTTAGCTAATTTGAATTGTTTTGAAAGAATTTTTTAAAAATGAAACTAAATTAGAAGAGAGTTGGAAAGAAATCCCAAAAATCCCAAACTTAGCTTTGGGTACAAAGTCTGGGGTTTTAATTGCTACAAGCCTATTATAACGACCTCTTTTTTCGAAGACACGTGTTTAGAGTATGGAGAGATGTTTCTTTAGTACACCCATATACATATGTTGTGTTTCTGCAAAACTATACTCTTGATTGACAATAACAACATATCACGTTCAAGAAACCAGCAAGTCGTTGGATATTTATTATCCATTGAATGCTTTCTTCTTTTTGATCATGTCTTGTTTCTTTTACCATTCCTTCTTACTTAGAGGATGTATATAGAAGCTGGAGCCTTCTTTGTTTCTATAAATGCTGCTTATCATCGTGGAGTTGGTTCTGTAAACATTTGAAAATTCTGAACAGTTTCACCTGCCATTGGATGCTTTGTTTCAATTTCAGGTGCGTTAGAAGGTTTGCAGAGTAGCTAGAGAATCTCGTATCTTCACTTTCTGCTACTTGGTATCAGCTTCGTCACTTTATATCAACACATTCTTAATATACAATACTACTTTTTCATCCATTAATCCCCTTACAATGTCGAGTAAACGAAGCATCTGTCCCCTGGTATTGTCTTCGAGCTTGGTGTGTTTTTCTAGCCAGCCCCAAGTTCTCGAGTTGATCATTGTTTGTATTCTGACACATTATTTGGGGACGAGATGTTTTGTTGACTCGATATAAGAAGGGGCTTTATGGAAGAAATTGTAGTATTATATATTGAGAATGGCTCTCCAAACCATGTTCTTCCTCGTGCTGACCACTTAGCTATTATTAAAGCGTTTGTTGCATCGATATCATAGATTCAGCTAGGCTGTCTGAGAGAGGTTGAGACTGGAAAAAAAAAGGACTTGTCTTTCTTTTGGAGCATCCTTAGGATATTATGAAGGGTTTTGCTATCTGTTAGACAAAGCTCTAGACAGTGTTTATGTCAGTGATGATCGGCTTGATCTTCCTTTTGATTTTGCTGCTGATCATTATTCCATATGTTGTCCCCACATTCTCCTACCCATCCCTTTCTTAGACACATCATTTACTCTCCCTATTTTCTTATGTTTTTGGCTGCTGGTGACAACAGAAACAAGTACTGAAAGTATCCGAGGTAGATCACTACTCAGCTTTTTCTTTTACCAAAATGTGTCATGTAAGTTACGTCAGATGTATTGAATAAACGTGATTGCATTTTCGCTAGCTTATAGTTGGTTTTGAGGCAGCCTCTATGATTCTGGCTTGCCGTGATTTCTAATCTTGAGCTCTGTTTTTAGAGATCTCCTAGCAATTCTGATAAGAATCAAGTATTGATACTGTCTTCTTACATTTGAATCAAGGTTAAGAACTCTCCCAAAGCCAAAAGGCTCCCAACTATATTTATCCTAGAATGCCTAACAATTTCAGTACATGATCTGTGGTTATGTAAAACCAATACATGTTTCTCACGGATATGTGGAAAAACTTTGTTGAAAGACTCTAACTTGGTGTGGCACTTGGTTAGTATACGACATGTTGTTCATTCAATGGTTGTTTGACATAATTCGCTTTCCTTTTTGTTCATGCCTCAGTCTCTGTGTTGACTTTTTTTCTATAATCATTTGGGTTTAGAGCCAGACTTTCCAATTCTTTATGTAAAAGGTGGCATTCACACTCATAGCTACTTCTCCGGGTGCTGCCACATTGCTTGAAAGTTTGGAACACTAAAGGGATTATAGTAATAAACGAAGATCTATATGATCGAAAGGAAAGAGATGGATATACTGCTATGCATTTGACCTTCACAGGTCGCCATGTGGAGCTAGCTGATGTCTTGTCAATATGAACCAATGTCTTCATTTTTTGCGAATAAAGATGGAAAATCTCCCTTGTATTTGGCAGTAGAAGCTTGTAACGTTTCACTTATGACAGAAATGTTGAGAACTAGAGGCAATGATGGACTTGGAGGGAGAAAGTCTAACTTTAATTCAGTTGGAAGGGTAGAAAATTTCTTCTATACATGGATTTTTAGGCGAAGAATACAGGTTTGTTTTTGATGCTTCTTACCCATTAGTAGCTATGTTTAGTTTGTTCAAATTTCTATATTCAGCTAGTATTGAGACGGAAGACTAAATCTTTGCATGTGGGCTAATTTATACAGATGACCTTAATGCTTTTCTTAAAGAAGATCCAAGTCTTGGAAATGAACGAGATGAAGAAGGAATAACTTGTCTTTCATCTAGAGCATCCATAGCGTTTCATAAAGGAGTAATGCAACCTGTTAGATCGATCAACAAAGGTTGTTTACGTGTAAACGATGATAAATGTTTTCCAACCCATATCGCAGCAAAGAGTGGCCACGTCAAGGTTGTCAAAAGAGATTCTAAAACGTTTTCCAGACTCAAAACACCTGATTAACATGCATGGTCAGAACGTTGTTCACATTGCAGCAAATACTGGGAAATTACATCTATATCATTTCACAAACTGTGATAAAACCAAATATTTACCTCTACTGGTGGTATGTCTTGTAGGCTTGTAGTTGTAGCCACAGTAACTTTTTCTGTAGGTTTTACAATGGCAGGAGGCTTTGACAACTCTTCTCCAAACTTGGGAATGGCAACATTAGCCAATGCCCCCAACCTCTTCTATTTTCTTATCTTGTATTTGACACCCTTGCAATGCAAATCTCTGTTATGACAATACTTAACTCGGATTTATGTGCAGTTGAGGGATCCTACACTCGCTCACAGATCCTTTTAAGTGGCGTCACCATTACTGTTTTTTGCTATATTCTGCATGCCCTGCGTTCTATTTTTGGGTGGTTATTACAGTAGGAAATTGTAGAGGACTTGTCATAGTCTTTTCCATTACATCTATAATCTTCTTGGGTTATATTAATTTATATACCCAGAAAACATAAAAATTAAGAATATACCTATAATTTTTGTATAATTAGTTCTCTTTCCTCAACTTATATAAGTTGGACAAAAATACCCTTCCGCTCATCTTAAATTATTTAACAACATAAGAAAATTATTACAGACGTCTTTTATCTGATTCAAATGATATTGTTTATCAAATATATAAATAAAAGTATATTATGAATTAACTGATAACTATTATGTTAACATGATAACAAAATATAGATCAATAAGTTTATAAATATATTATGTTAAATTATATTATATCGCGATAAGATTATAAATATACCGTATTAAATCATATTATATCGCGATAAATTTATAATTTATGTGATATATTATGTTAACAGTGATATTTTGTTAACTATACTTTTTATGTATTTGAATTTTAGTTTTTATGTTTTCTAGGTATATAAATTAACTATTTTGTTATCTTGTTAACATAGTTATTAGTTTATTGTAAAAAATAAAAGAAATTGTAAAAGGTAAAATCGTCTAAAATAAGTTAACAGTAACATTTGTACAGTTAACAACTAGTCAAACTAATTATAAGGTCTTCCATGTGTACAGAGTGATATTACCCGATCTTCTTCTCTCTTGCCATGTCTTTTTTTTTTTTTTCTAAGAGAGTAAA
>Ga0041059_1000533_pt1 | contig 29095 bp, 25 predicted proteins | sample AraColnosormetaG_FD_56232 | JGI IMG/M metagenome (GOLD analysis project Ga0041059, IMG submission 56232) | Arabidopsis roots microbial communities from North Carolina, USA - Col MF nosort | ecosystem: Host-associated > Plants > Roots > Unclassified | place: USA: North Carolina | collected... | reverse complement strand
TTTTTTTTTTTTTTTTTTTTCAATTCGCAAGATTTGATGTAGAAGATTGTTACATCTTGTTATTGTATACTCTGAAACCACATATTTGAATTAGCTATTTTCTCACCATTTCTGTTGCTTACGACTTGTAGCATTGGTGATGGTTAAGACTTAATTTAGAGTATACGAGAATTTGAAGTTTTAAACGCTTTCGTTTTGAGGGAAGATCTTTAGCACATGTAGGCCCAAACGTTGCAGTGTAGTTTTGTGGTGTTAATGCTTCGTGGATCGCTATTGAGCGAGTTTGGGAGTTAATGATAACCTTCACAATGCATCTTTTATTTACCACCAGAGGTATCTTTTAAGTCTTAATGAGGCAATTGGTGGATTGATTGATTTATGAATTATGAGTTTTATTTAAATAGATTTCTTGTACATAATTTCATTTTTTGATATAAAAAATTGGTGCAGTGTGGATAAAGTAAATGTGACGTGATACTTTGCACGGTCATTGATAGACAAATTTTTTTTTTTCTTCGAACATACTAATATTATTTCAAATACTTAGGAACATAACCGAGGTTTCTCACGGTTAATATTTGGGACTAACCAAATAGAAGGACTACAATCTAACACAGCATGATAAATAGGAAAAGAAGAAAAAGCTTTCGATGCCAATAAATCTGCACACCGGTTTGCTTCTCTTCGTTGGAACCGAAATGAAGGTTTGAGGAACCGTCGGGTTGTGCCGTGAATGTCATCAATATAGCTGCTTAAACGCGGCCACATCTCCGGTTCATTTAACGCCTTCACCAAAACCTGTGAATCAGTTTCAAACACTACCTCGGTAACGCCAAGATTGTCAAGACAACGCATTGCCCAAGTTAGGGCCGTTGCTTCTGCTTCGAGACTAGAAACCAGTGAGGGGTATGCTTTAGAACCAACCCATTTCGCTGCTCCAGTTGCATCTCTCAATATCCAACCAACACCACATCTATCACTCTCAGCCTTCCATGCTGCATCAACGTTGCATTTGTATGTTCCAGGTGAAGGAGGTTGCCAAGTTACAGGGGTTGGGCTTTGCTGAGGAGATTTGGGTGAAATGACAGGCTTGTCTACCCATTCCTTCTGATCCATTATAGCTCTTTCCAAAACCTGCTGGGCATCCTCATGTTGGTTGTTAAAACAGACATTGTTCCTAGCTTTCCATAGTCTCCATATTAACCAAGGCCAGATCTCCTTTCTCTTATGAACTTCTTCCTCTTGGTCGTTTTCTTTAACTAGCCCGTTAGCAAAGTTCGTGTAGATGGACTCTGATGGCTGAGGATAAAACATAAAGGAGAGAGGAGAGAGCGCCCACCAGCCTAGCAAACGAACAGTGAAAGAGAACATGGTTGACAGTCTCATCATGAGAACCACATCTTGGGCATTCTCCAGCCTTGGTTAATCTCTTCTTAGTCATATTGGAGCCGACAGCTAAACAATTAGATAAACCACGCCAAAGAAAGTTCTTGATTTTTGGAGAGGTATTAGCTTTCCATAAAGCCTGGAAAATGGAATGAAGGTTTGGATTTAACACTTCTTCCGAAATTTTCTTCTTGAAGCATTTCTGCCACACACAATATCCAGACTTCACGGAATAATCACCATTATGGTTATAAATCCAAGAGAATCTTGTCTTCCCCGGTCGAAAACTCGGTCGAACTTGGCCTATGAGATGGATATCCTCTTGTACGAAGATGGATTTTACTGCGGTCCAGTTCCATTCATCCGAGTCAAAGTCCTTTATCATGGAGATATGTAAGGTATAAGGATTGAGACCAGGCTGCACTCGTGGTGGTCGTGGAGGCTTACTTGGTAACCACGGATCAAAGGCAATTCTCAGAGTATGACCATCCCCAAACTCCTTCCTCATTCCTTCTTGCATAAGCATCTTCGCCTCATAAATACTCCTCCATGCAAAGGAGGGTCGGGAACCAAGAGATGCTTCGAGGGGGGACTTTGATGGAAAATATCTTGCTTCGAAGATTCTAGCCATTAGGGATTCTGGTTTATTTGCCATTCTCCACAATTGTTTACCTAGCATTGCTAAGTTAAAACCTTCAACATCTCGAAATCCTAAGCCCCCTTCTGCCTTAGGTTCAGTAAGCTTGTCCCATGCTTTCCAATGGATTCCTTTTCCAGTCGCTTGATTTTTCCACCAAAAGTTGGAAAAGAGAGAGACAAGCTTTGTACAAAGAGTCTTTGGCAAAAGGAAACAAGACATAGTGTAGGTTGGGAGTGCCATAGCTACTGCTTTGATCATCACTTCTTTACCACCTTGAGACAGGAATTTGGAACTCCAAGAGTTGATTTTTTCCGCAACTTTCTCTTCCAAAAATCTTAAGGTTTCAATCTTAGATCCAATGAAAGCTTCTGGGAGACCGAGATATAACCCTGTGCCGCCTTCTTTAGTGATTCCAGTGATCTCTTTGATCAAATTCCTAGTCTCTGTTTCAACTTTGTGGCCGAAAACAATGCTTGATTTCGAGAAGCTCACCTTTTGGCCAGAAACTCTACTATATTCCTGAAGAATCTGATTGATCACATCAACTTCTTGTTTCTCAGCCTTGCAAAAAAACAGTGTATCATCGGCAAACAAAAGGTGCGAGACTCTTGGAGCTGTTGCAGCTACTTGAACTCCTGTTATTCTATTTTCTCTTTCAGCCACCTTGAAGCTATTTGCCAGGACTTCTGCACATAAAATAAACACAAAGGGCGATAAAGTCATTGATAGACAATTTAGAATGGCAAGATGGTTAATGGATACGCACTCTATATACATCGACTACAACGATAATTTAACTCGTCATGAAAAGGAATCAGCAAAATGATTCAAAGAATGGTTGATTTGTTTTTCCTTTAGCAATGTCTAAACAAACAGTTGCACGTGATGTACAAATGCTTTTTTCGATAAATTGTACATTTTATTCAAAAAAAAAAATGTTTAAAAGAATTCTTGACCTAATTTCAACTTGGTTTGGTCTTTGGACTTCTCTTCGTGTTGGTCTTATGGCCCAATCAGGTTGTTTGGTAGGCTTCTATTGTATTTATTTATATATGTGATATTTTCTATAATCCATCAAATCACGATTCGATTGAATGATTTATAATTAACTTTCAACTCTTCTTAAATTTAATTAAGATAAACTTTTAAGACCCAAAACAACAATTAAAAAAAGAAAATCCAAATTCTATCAGTTTTCACCAATATTAGAATCACTCATAATTAAAATATGTATGTTAAAATGTCCCACATCAAAAATGACAATGGATATTCCCCTCTTCTACCAAAAAATAAAAATAAAAATAAAAATGACAATGGATATAACTGATCATGAACAACATAGCCTTTTGAAAAAGACAAATGGATGTCTTTATCTCCTAGGTTCTCTAGAGATTCTGATTTTATTCCCACGATTACGAACTTTTTCTCCAAAGTAAACAATCAAGCCATGATTTTGTCTTCCGCAAAAAAAAATTTCTACGAATCAAGTTTGCCAAAACAAGATTGGAAGAAAGATGCGATATTTTTATGAAGTGGAGGTGGAACTGCCGCAAACATGATTGATTTGATCGTTATGATTTAAACGATTTCTACGATACATGTTTTGAACATGTTCTCCGGAGATAATCCATTATCCAGATTTCACCACTAAAACGGTGCATTAGTGGAATTCAAGAAAGCAAATAAGAAAAAGATGAAGAGTCATTCAAAGATTACCCTAGGTCTAGTTGTACATATCTGTCAATGTCTTCGACCACCAACACAGAACCATTGCCTACATTAAGCATAAGCTTCCTTATATCTCAGCCGATGTGTTCTCTACGTAAGGCAAGTAAATATCTAAAAAAAAATCTTTATGTTTTGCTTCAAATTTTATATCAGTGAAGTTGCTACTATTTATTTTTGTAAATCATATCATTAACAACATCATCTATTTTGAGAGAGATAAATGAATATCTTTCACTCCGGATCCTTTAAAAACTCTAAAAAAAATTCACATTGACGAACCGTTTCTAAAAATATACCATCTAGTCTTCATACACCGGATTTTGTCTTCCACTTAGATCTTTATCTTTAACTTAAGAGTTAAGAGCACATTATCACTTAGAAGAAGACGAAAGACCTTTTATAAAAGAAAACTTCCCAGACACCTTTTATAAAATTTGTAGACACGACTTTCTATTGGTTCAGTTTTAAATAAAAATTTAAAAATTTATTATATAATTTAAATATACAAAAATAATAATATTATATTTCCACTCTTAACCGGTAATGATACTCTAAGCAATGACTATAAAATACATGGATGATGGATCCTATGTGGGATTACTACACTCTTAAACATCCTGGTAATTAATCCTATTTATCTTTAATCATAATTCATTTTTACTGTATTTCCTTTAAAATATATTAAACCATACATTTTAACGATATTTTTAGAGAGGACAAAACAATGATAATGCCGTTGTATAGTCGATTTCTAGCTACCATCCTTACAACTTACAAGGTATTTAAATATGAATACATAAATTTACCTATAAATAGATATGTGTTTGTCATTTTTTTACATAAATCCAAACTCACGATTTTCTGAAGTTGCATTTAAATTTAGAGATTTGATTAATCTCCGGAGAACATCCATCTAAATTGCATTTCAAGCTTAAAATCTAAAGTGAATATTCTGATGATAAATAAACAAACAGGACGCCACAATGTTAACTCATAAAAAGAATTGCAATTCCGGTTTCCTCAATCCTCCTCTTCCAGTTTCTCCATCATACTTCTCCAACTCTAACCTCTTCCTTTTGAGAACCTTAACCAAACCCTCGAGCGCCACATCAGGATCCTCATTTTTCATTAGCTCCTCTGCAACTTGAGCTGGAGTCAACACTTCTCCTTTTATCAAACGCTCGATTTCCGGGTAAAGATGGTGAGGGTCATCGTGAGACAAGCCCAAGTAGTTAGATGCCAAAGTCTTGAATACATCAAAACAACAATGTCCCATGTGAATATGCATATCCATACGTCCTGGCCTAAGCAATGCCGGATCGAGCCTCTCCTTGTGGGTTGTGGTGAAGATTACAATGCGTTCATCTCCACAGCTCGACCATAACCCATCTATGCAAGTTAAGAGCCCTGACAATGTCAACATTGATGATCCCTATTCACATAGGATCCAAGTATTGGTTGCAAGCATTTCATGATGATTTATAAATTAATACTAGTTTTTAATGAAAATAAAGACCAAACCTTAGTATCATCTTGAGTCTTAGGTTGCAACCTTGTATGCAAATCCACGGCGCAATCTATATCTTCTACTAAAAGAATGGAGCTGTTGGTAGTACCGAGAAGTAATCTCCTTAGATCAGCGTCCTCCCTCACGCTTGCAAGCTGGAGATCATAGATATCAAACTTGAGGTAGTTAGCAATGGCTGCAACTAGGCTAGTCTTCCCAGTCCCAGGTGGTCCATACAGCAAGTAACCCCTTTTCCAAGGTTTCCCAACTCTTTTGTAAAAATCTTTCCTTCTGATGAACCGGTCAAGATCTCCCATCACAGACCGCTTTAGCTCTTCGTTCATAGCCATGGTGTCAAATGTTGACGGGTGCTCGAGGTTCACGGATTGCCATTTTAGATACATACAACAGTAGGAGTACATCTTGAGGATTTTCCTCTCGTTGTTGATCACCTTTGCCTTGCTCTCCACGTAAGGTATATAAGAATTCAAGACCAACTCTGTGTGTTTCTTTTCAAAGCTAAGCTCAACGCACTCCCGATCGGGGTTTAGCTTAAAATGTTCCCCAAAATAATGAACCATATTGCTCTTATTGCTGTCAACACAAAACCGCCACTTGACCTCAATGCCTTGGTAGATATCCGAGACAACCTCTCCTACGCTGAAGTGTATATTGACGTTTTTCTCACTGCGGTCTCTAGAGATCCTTAGCCTTTCCGCGTTGTGGTTGACCTTGGTAGAAATATAAACCTGAGCAGCCCCGTAGAGCTCGTTATACATCCCATTCTTGATATGGTCATCGATGATGAGCGTGAGAGTCGATGGAGTAGAGTGCAAGAAAGAATTGAGATAAGAGATCATGTAGTTTTGTAACGGAGGTGGAATTGTCATCTCAAGAAATGGTTTGATCATCATGACGTATCCCGTCAATGATGCGTAGGCTGAGACAAACGGTGCAAGCGAAGGAAGATTTCTAAGAGAAAACATCGCTGATGATTTGAAACGCACCAAATGTACCAAAAACACTCAAAGTAGAAGAGGTTGTTGTTAATACATGTGTGGGGAGTAGCTAATCATTTATCTTCAATAATATTTGTGGTAATGTAAATATGAAGTCATATATGATATATGGATTATCTTCACAAAGAAAACGAAGTTCCATTTTCTGTCCTTAGTAGTTGACAACCCCTATCTAATTTACATATGTTATTAATTAAATTTGGATTTTTCAATACCAATGTCATTAATATCTTATTTTATAATTGATAAGATCACATGCGTGTCAAAATAATGCTGTAATTATAATTACAATTTTTTTGTGGATTCAACACATATATCATAAAATGTTTGAGAACATAAGTTTAATAAAATTAAGATTTCCTTGAAAGAATTAAAAGTTTTCTTTATGATAATATATAATGGAAAGAAGTACATAACTAAAAAATATTCTTTAAATTATCACTTTTGAGGTTTTGTTTTTAAAAAGGTACTACTAACTATCTAAACTTTAAAATGATAATTAAAAAGTTTTGGCAATTGTAAAAAAAAAAATTAAATAAAATACGATAGTATTAAAATACAACATATCAAATTTTTATACAATAAAACTTAGAGTTAGAGACGACCTCTAATGAGTTTATTATTTTAAAACTCTAAAATCATATATTATTATATTATATCATATATATATATATATATTAATTTATGATAATAATAATAATAATAATAATAATAATAACAATAATAATAATAATAATAATAATAGGATCATATATTTACATTAAAGTTCTGAAAATTTCTTGTTTTATTATTTTATCGAATTTTGCCAATTTATTGGTTTGTTCGATTTAATCCCTTATAATTCATCATTTAACAATATCATCTTTTGATAGAGACAAATGAATATCTTTCAGTCCTATTTCTCTAAAATCATATATTATAATATTATATCAATTATATATATGTATATATATTTATATAAATTAATTTATGATAATAATAATGATATGATCATATATTTACATAAATTAGATACAATACGGTATTAATCCCTTATGATGAGAGAACGCTATGACGAAAAAAGGTTTTCCAAAAGTGAGACCAGAAGAAAGTGAATACAATTTATGAATAGTTGCACTACCACAATCAAGATTGTTTTCATCGTCGTGACGTAGGCAATTACTTTGGTGCATGATTTGAACATTTTCTTTGGAGGAGGAATCTTCATCTTTAGTTTCTTCGATTTCGAGAGAGAGAATAGAAGATTAAAGTCTCGGAGAAAAATGATGTGTTTGCGCAATTGGGGAAAAACAATTTGAGAAAAATTAGTAAATAACATTCTTTTAAATGCGAAGTTATTACATGTGTGTCATCCACCAGATTTACGGTATTTTTTTATCCACTTTTTATTTTTAAATGGGATATTTTAATAAATTTTTCAATAAAATATTAAATTAAAATAAGTTTATTTTACGGACCGACAGGAAAGACAAGTTTGGTTATGATCATGCCTTGAAAAACTATTGCTCACTATCAACGGTTCTGTCTTGGTGATTGAAGACATAGACAGAACAGACATGGAGGAACTGAAGTAATCTATTATATCTTTGAATGGCTCCCTCTTATTTTTACTTATTTGTAGTATTCCACTATTGTAGCGATTAATGATATCAGGAGACGAGATTATCTCTGGCTGGAGTTCTAAACTGTATTGATGGTATATGATCATCTTGTGGTGAAGAAAGGATCATAATCTTCATCACAAATAACAAGGATGATATAGATGATTCTCTCCTTAGACCTTGATGTATGGATCTCCATATATATTCACATGGGACATTGCTGTTTTGATGGATTATTCATAATGTTGGCGTATACCTACTTAGGCCTCTTTCATGACAATGATGCCCCACACCTGTCTCTACCCGGACCTCGAAGGCTTGGTGAGGAAGAATTTAATATCAAATAAAATTGATGAAGTTGACAAAGACTTGTGACTAATGTACTTGAAGCAAGTTTTAGAAAGTTGTGCTGATTTTCCACAAACATCGATTTGTTGTTTACTAAAAACTTAAGAAAGTTATGTCATACTAACTTTGTCTTGTCGCCATTTAATAAAATTAGATTATTCAAAATTTTCATGTGTAAAACAAATCTTCATCAGGTCTCCTCAATGTCGAGTGATTATCTTCCTTTACCTCTTCAATTTCCTTCATCATCTTCCTACATTTCGTCCCCCAGACCTCTTCTTATTCCTCTTGCTCTATGGAACCCTGGCAGAACCATCACCAACCTCGATCTCGGGAGCCATTCGGGCATCACATTAGCATATTCGCTAGCAACTAGTTCCTCCTTGTCCTCAACTTGAGCCGGAGTCAACACTGCTAATTCAGCGTCAGCTATTGCCTCCTCTCCCTCTTTCAGTTTCTTCATCTTAGATTCATCATCACACTTCTTTGGCTCTAACCTCTTCCTCTTGAGAACCTTAACCAAACCCTCAAGCGCCGCATCAGCATCTTCATCCTTCATTAGTTCCTCAGCGACTTGAGCCGGAGTCAACACGTGTCCATCAATCAAATGCTTTATATCCGGACAGAGAGGGTGAGTATCATCATTTTCGTCAGACAGGCCTAAATAGTTAGACGCCAATGTCTTAAATCCCTGAAAACTACAATGTCCCATGTAAATGTGCATATCCATACGGCCTGGTCTGAGCAATGCCGGATCCAGCTTCTCCTTGTTGTTAGTCGTAAATATTATAATACGTTCGTTTCCACAACTTGACCATAACCCATCAATGCAATTTAAAAGTCCTGATAACGTCAATGGTTTTGATACCTATTCACATAAAAAAATGTTTAAGATCGGCTCATGTATTGTTTGTACGAAAAATAATGATATAAAACTCAAAACTAAATCCATCGTGGAGACCAAACCTGGACAGCACCTAGCGGTTGGCTCGTTTCGGTTGGAGGTTGCAACCTTGTAGGCAAATCCACGGAGCAGTCTATATCTTCTATAAGAAGAATCGAGCTGTTATTAGTGGCAAGAAGCAAGCTTCGTAGATGGGCGTCTCCCTGAACGCTTGCGAGCTGGAGATCATAGATATCAAACTTGAGGTAGTTAGCCATAGCTGCCACTAGACTAGACTTCCCAGTCCCTGGTGGACCGTACAACAAGTAACCCCTCTTCCAAGCTTTCCCAACTCTTTTGTAGAAATCTTTTCTTCCGACGAACCGATCAAGATCTTCAATCATAGAACGCTTGAGATCGTCGTTCATAGCCATCGTGTCGAATGTTGAAGGGTGCTTGAAGTTCACGGATTGCCATGTTTGAGCCATGTGCGAGTAGCAATGCATTTTTAGGATTCTACGCTTGTTGTTGACTTCCTTTGCCTTGCTCTCCACGTAGGGTATATAGGAGTTCACGACCAAGTCTCTGTGTTTCTTGTCGAAGCTCAGCTCCAAAGATTCTCGTTGAATGTTTCCCTGATAGCTTTGTCCATACTCTTCAACCATAGTATTATTCTTGTTTCTAGCAAGAAACCTCCACTTGAGCTTAATGCCATTGTAGACATCGGAGACAACCTCTCCATCGCTAAGGTATAACTTGACTTTCTTCTCCGCAGGGTCTCTAGCCATAATTAGCCTGACAGAATTTGGACTTATCTTGGTGGAGAGATAAGCCTGAGCAGCTGCGTAAAGCTCGTCGGGAATATACATCGAGGACATTTGATCGATGGTAAGCGTGAGAGTCGATGAACGAGAGCCAGCGAAGGACTTGAGATAAGAGAAAACGAAGTTTTGAACTGGACGTGGAATAATTGTGTTAATCATTGGCTTGATTATCATGACGTATCCCATCATTGATGCGTAAGTAGAGAACATAGATGCAGGAGAAGGGATATCTCTAGAGAACACCATCGTTTTTGAGATTAGGTTTGGTCGCTCCTTTTCAAAGCTGTTGCGTCTGAGGCTTTAGGTTAAACTAAATTTTATTTATGTAGACAATTAAACGTATTGAGATTAGGGTTTGGTGTCTCTTTTTCAATGTTGTTGCGTCGGATCAGGGCTTTTACTTCTTCTTTTTTTCGGTAATTATCAGGGCTTTTAGTTAAAATTTATTTTATTTATATAGTTGTCCTTTTATTTCAAATTCTTTTCTTTTTCTGGTTAAGTAGTTTATTTTCCCTTGCGATAAAAGAAATAATATTTCCTTTTTATATACGGTAAAATCTCTATAATTAAATTATATTCTGGTATATATCTATTTGCAGTTGTAAATCTCTGACTATTTAAAATATATTATTTAATTACCAAAAAAAATATTATTTATTATAGTAGTGTAATTGAAAAAATACAAATTGAAACATAACCTTAAATATGAAGTAGAAAAAACATGTGAAGTAAAACCAAAGCTAGAACTCAAAAACTAAAACTAGAAAAACGATGTGAAGTACCAAATCTTATCGAAACCCCCATTTGTAAGATTCTCAAGTGAAAACATAGATTGTTCATGTCTCCTCAGTGTTGGATATTCTCTTATCTTCATCTTCTTAGATTCATCATCACAATTCTCCGACTCTGACCTCTTTCTTTTGAGAACCTTAACCAAACCCTCAAGCGCCATATCAGCATCTTCATTTTTCATTAGTTCCTCGGCGACTTGAGCCGGAGTCAACACTTATCCATCAATCAAACGTTTGATGTCCGGGTAGAGACGGTGAGGGTCATCACTGTCGTGAGGCATGCCTAAGTAGTTAGATGCCAATATTTTAAATCCCTCAAAACTGCAATGTCCCAAGTAAATGTGCATATCCATACAGCCTGGTCTGAGCAATGCGGGATCGAGCACCTCCTTGTTATTAGTCGTGAATATTACTATGCGTTCATCTCCGCAACTAGACCATAACCCATCAATGCAGTTTAAAAGTCCTGATAATGTCAATGGTGTTGATCCCTATTCATACAAAACTTGTTTAGGATCCATGTACACAAAACAAATTAGATAACATTAAACCATTGTGAAGACCAAACCTTGGGAGCACCAAGGGTCGTGGTTGCAGGTTGCAACCTTGTAGGCAAATCCACGGAACAATCTATATCTTCTACAAGAAGAATCGAGCTGTTATTAGTGGCGAGAAGCAAGCTTCGTAGTTGGGCGTCTCCCTGAACGTTTGCGAGCTGGAGATCATAGATATCAAACTTGAGGTAGTTAGCCATAGCTGCCACTAGACTAGACTTCCCGGTCCCTGGTGGCCCGTACAAAAAGTAACTCCTCTTCCAAGCTTTTCCAACTCTCTTGTAGTAATCTTTTCTTTTGATGAACCGATCAAGATCTTCCATAACAGAACTCTTGAGTTTAGGCGTCATAGCCATTGTGTGGAATGTCGAAGGGTGCTCGAATTTGACAGATTGCCACCTAAGTGTATAGCTAGAGTAGGAGTGCATCTTGATGATTCTCCTCTCTTCCTTGATCACCTTTGCTTTCCTCTCCACGTAAGCTATATAGGATTTCACCACCAAGTCTTTGTGTTTCTTGTCGAAGCTTAGCTCGAAGCATTGCCAATTGACGATCGCTTCCTCTGTCTCTTCACCTACAACCGTGGTTTTCTTGTTTCTGCCTTCTAAATACCGCCACTTGAGCTCAATGCCTTTATAGACATCGGAGACAACCTCTCCTTGGCTGAGGTGTAAGTTGACGTTCTTATTGTTAGGGTCTCTAGTCATCCTTAGCTTCGATGCATCGGGGCTTATCTTGCTTGAGAGATAAGCTTGAGCTGACAAAAAGAGCTCGTTTTTTCTTGGAAATCCCGTTCCTATCAGTCCCGTTGATCATGTCATTGATCACAAGCGTGAGAGTCGATGAACGAGAGCCGACGAAAGACTTGATGTAAGAGAAAACGAAGTTCTGTATCGGTCGTGGAATTATCGTGTGAATCATTGGTTTGATCATCATGATGTATCCCGCTAGTGACGCATAGGTAGAGAACATTGTTGCAGGAGAAGGGAGATCTTTAGAGAACACCATTGTTTTCGACTTTTAGGGTTTGGTTTCTCTTTTGGTAAATTGGGTTTATTATATAGAGATTTGTATTGGGAGATAATTCTCTCTCTTTATTCATCTTTTTCATCATTTGGGCCACAAAGGCCAGCCCATTAGGCTAATAACGCAAAGTACGTATCAAGCTATTACGCAGTTTGGGATATTCATTACCACATAAATAAAAGAAGATATCAACACTTAAAGATTTTACTCTTCTCAAAAGTCTCTGTAACAAGGCAAGAGACTCTCCACTCTATATGCTTTATTTTTTCTTTGGTTCTTCCTTTATATAGGTAGAGTATAACATACTTGGTAGTTGGTAATGTACCTCCAAAGACTATCTCAATATATAGTTTCTTACTTTAAGGAAAAATAAAGTTCCATATCTCTTAATGGGTCTTACAATGGTTCACAACCCTAGAAAATAAACATACAAGAAATTTCTTTTAAAAAACACTTAAAGAGTTGTAATTAGCCTCTTATACGTCTATTTTTGTTTGCTTCCTCATAATCTTATTTGAACTAATTAATGGATTATGTCCAAAACAATACAAGCTTCTTAAATCTTTTGCTGTTCTTCCTCGGAGAACCCTCAGTATCACTCTTTAGTCTCATCTCCTCCATCTCCAGTCTACTCTCTTTCTGCTTCATCATCACCGGATTCGATTCCTTAGATTTTAGCCTCATTTTCTCTAAAACATTCACCAAACCCTCTAGCGCCACGTCAGCATCCTCACTCTTCATCAGCTCCTCTGCTACTTGTGCCGGCGTCATTACTTCCCCGTCAATCAAACGCTCAATCTCCGGAAATAGACGGTGTGGCATCGCAGCATCACTCAAACCCAAGTAGTTAGAAGCTAAAGTCTTGAATCCTTGAAAAGAGCAATGTCCCATGTAAATGTGCATATCCATACGTCCTGGTCTAAGCAATGCCGGGTCAAGCCTATCTTTATGGTTTGTTGTGAATATTATAATCCGCTCGTCTCCACAGCTTGACCATAGTCCGTCTATGAAATTCAGCAGCCCCGATAACGTCAATGGTCCCTAAACACACATTTTCATAGAAAACAAAAAAAAATACAATTTTAAATATACTAAAATTCTCTATACTAATCAGAGTCAGTCTTGTTACACTAAATTAAAATTTGGTTGATACGGATTTTGGTTTGGTTCGATTTGGTAAATTTGGTTCAATTGGCCAATCCTAAACCAAAACCAATCATAGTAGAAATCTAACCTGAGACTCGCCACGGTTCTTGCCTTCAACAGGCTGCTCAATTCTGTTGGGTAAATCCACTGCACAATCGATATCTTCTATGACAAGAATCGACCGGTTACGTGTAGCTAGTAAGAGCCTCCTTAGATCAGAGTCACGCATCACACTCGCAAGCTGAAGATCATAAACATCAAACTTGAGGTAATTAGCCATGGCTGCAACAAGACTAGACTTCCCCGTACCCGGTGGACCGTACAACAAGTAACCCCTCTTCCAAGCTTTCCCTACTCTCTTGTAAAACTCTTTCCTTCTTATGAACCGATCAAGATCCTCGATGACGTCACGTTTGAGATCATCTTCCATAGCCATTGTCTCAAAGGTCGAAGGGTGTTCAAGAATAACTGATTCCCATCTAAGACTGTTGAGAGAATGCAGCATCAAGATTCTTCTCTCGTCTCTTATCTCTTTAGCTTTACTCTCGATGTAAGGCACATAAGAGTTCAATATCAAATCTTTATGTTTCTTGTCGAAACTCAGCTCGAAGTACTCGCTTTTACCGTCATCGTCCATACCACCTCTTCTTCCTCCTCCTCCTCCTCTTCCTCCTACTCCTCCGCCGCCTCCTTTCTTGTCTCCACCGTCAGTAACAAACCTCCATACTAGCTGCACATCTTCGTACACATCGTTGACGATTTCTCCGTCGCTGAGATACAAGTTGACATGTTTATCCTTATGGCCTTTACTTATTCTGAGCCTGACTGCATCAGGACTGATCTTGGTGGAGAGATAAGTCTGAGCAGCTCGGTAGATCTCGTTGTTCATACCCATGTTGTCGTCATCGATGGTTAGCGTCAAAGTGGAGGAAGAAGAACGGAAGAAGAGAGACCGGAGAGTCCTGTAGATGAAATCTTGGAGGGGAGCTGGGATTAGCTCGTGAGCCATTGATCTTATCATCATCATGTAACCCGCCATTGATGCGTAAGCTGTGAAAACCGAAGTAGGTGAAGGAAGATCCTTAGAGAAAAACATCGTAATATCTCTCTGTTTTTGCTCTGTTTTCTCACTGTGTTATATGTAGATGGAGAGAGTGAAAGTGAGAGGTGAAAGAGATATATAAAGAAGAAGAGAAGAACCTTAAGGAAGAAGGTTTCATTTGGGGTTAGAAGACATTATTAGTCACACAATGTCTTAATACAATCTTTTGTTGTCTTTATTCAATGGATGTGTTTGTTTTTTCCACAATATTATTAGAAAAATCTGAGAATTGGAAAAGAAATAATAGAAAAAGTAAGAAAGAAGACAAAAGAAACTCATGGAAAATTTCCACGTCTCTTTCCACGAAGAGCATGTCCATTCATTTTCCATTTTTATCTAATATGAACAGTCTTATTTAATAGTTATTGCTTGACCAATGAAGACTCGAAAAACATTCATGTTTCCAACTTTTATATTATGCAGTTGTTGTGTGGCAATTTTGTTGTTTTGTTCTCTTCGTCTTGATAACGTTGTAGAGATACTAACCCATTATTTAACCATTTGGATCAGTGACGTTTTTAGATACAAGATTTTATTTTAACTATGGTATTACTTGAAACGTTTATTGCTTGACAGAAAAAACAAATGGTTTTTGGATTATGTTTGTTGAAGTGGGAGATGACTTGTACAATACACACTTAACGTAAATAGCCATTATATATACTCAAAACTAGTTTTGCTTTTCTGAAACTCGATTACCAAAAGAACCCAAAATATTATTGTCTTTTAAATCATGTCCACAAGAACAGAACCTATTACACTGACACTATTGTCTACAAAACCAAATTTGGAAGTTTTAGTAGATGTGTTAATGTAAGTAAGTTCGGGTGTTACAGTCACTATTTATGGTTAGAAAATAACTTTTAACTTTGGTATATCTATGAGATATTTGATGATTGACCATAAAAGACCAAAAGCAAAAAGATTCCGCTAGATTGTCGCGATGTGGCATGTGGGGGCTGAGGCAATTGCGTGTTGTGATTCAACAAGTGTAGAAATGTGAAAAAGGAGAAAGTACGTGTCAGAAGATCATTCGATGATTCGACTCATTAACCAAGAAAATAAGTGTACTATGAGTCATGGATTCATCGTTTCGTTCATTTTGGACCCTGGCGTTATTTTAAATCAAAATGCTTTGCTTTAAACAAATATTGAAACCACTCAAACTCGCATCGTTCACCAATACTTCAAAACTGAATTTAACAATACATTTTAATCCAAATATAAAATACGTAGGTAAGTTTTTTGTTTCTTAGTCAAAAAAACGTCTTAATCTTAAAAGCTGAAATGGAACTCTTTTTTTTCTTTTCTTAATGATCAGTTGAATTCATCTTCTCATTTTCGAACTGCTTAACAAAAAATCGAGGAACCAATAGTACAAGATCTTCGAATTAATAATCTTGAATCTTATCCGATTACAATTTTGAAAATGCTGGAACTTACAATATTTTTAGTTAGTTGAAGGACGGAATATACGGTTCCATAGTTTTGAACGAACATTATTAAACATTTTTTTGTTTGTCTTTTGACGGTTATATAGATTATTTAATTATTTCCTCGTTAACTTTTTCATTATGTACATTTTTCAAATATATATATATATATATATATTTGCATTTTTTTACTAGTATCTCATTTCACAACGTCAGTATGAATATGATGGTCAAGGAAAGCACTTTATAAAGATGAGGATAGAAAATAGAGGAAACAAACTTTTACTTCTGCATGTATAATACTAAAGTTGCCAAATTCATAAAAATATTAACCAAAACATCAGAAAGCATTTTTTTATGATTAAACAAAAAAGAAATTGGAAAAGAGCAAGCCGACTTAAAAAAAGCTGTCTTAGAAAATTATAAATTTGTTAATCAATCTACCAATAATATTATATTTTCAATCATCCTTTTCAGTTTTGCTTTTAAAAAGTGGATTGATGATGATTCACGTATAGACTAGTAGCCAAAAATTGATAGCAACATACCAAAACACATAGGGTAGGTCATGTCAGTATGTCGCCACTCACTATCAAGCATCAAAGTGTTTGCACCAAACCGGTATAGGTGAACCAAAATGTCTAACCAATTCGTAAACCAATCAATGGAAACTTTCAAGTGGGCTAACAAACACACAACAGAAATACAACTCTCACTCAGTTAAGACACAACTCTCGTAGTTGGGATTGTAACTAAATTATTATGAGTTCCGTTTCAGAGCAACCAAAAGAAGATATTCAGATCAGAACTGGAATTGCATCTCCGGAGAGTATCCCAGAGCTTCAAGGTTTGCAGCCATGGCCTTGTTCATTGGCGGTGGTCCGCATCTTAGGATCTGCAATTTAAACATGAACCATACTTAGATCGACACACCATCTTAAACCATATGCTCCTCACCAAAAATGAATTGTTTATCAATGTTACATTCTCTTGCAGTGTTCTTGATTTTGCTTTGAAACACTGACACTCATCGATTATAGAATTTAGAAATTGTGATGATTGGTTATGTTCAAGATCAAGAACAGAGGAGGGTATACCTGAATATCAGATGCAGGTGCAGGGCAATGAGTCTGAATCATTTCCTTTGATACAAATCCAACACCACCATCCCATACTTCCGGAGGCTAATATTGTCATAGACGATATACAAAAACAACAAGAACAAAAGGTATCAGAAAGAGTTCTTTTTTTAGGTATTTACATTTGAGAAACGCAAAAAAAGTTGAATGTTGTGGCTAACCTGGTTCAAAACATAGAAGATTTTAAATTGTTCAGGGTAATTGGTAGTAAGACCCTCCAATTCTTCCTGAAAAAAAAAAGTATTGATTCACTTAACATTTAGTGTTTGAAATTAGTCTATGAAAACACAATACTTGTTCTCGACTCAAAAGAAACAGTAGGTGAAAGGCTTTTTACCTTCAAGAGAATGTCGTCGTATGTGACGTTGGCGTAAATGAGATGCACCTTTGTCTTGTCTGTTGGGTTTTCTAGAATTGCTCTGGCCACCTTCACAATTAAGAAATATAACGCGTTTAAAACATATACATTGGCTTCAAAAACGATATCAAACGCAAATGTATCAGACATACTTGGAACATGGGAGTGATGCCTGAACCTCCAGCAAGCATTCCAAATGCCCTAAACTGACCTGGTTGATACTTGAACCTACCCTGACAAGTAAAGGGTAATAAAACAAAAAAAGTTTTGAGATTCAAAAAAAGTATAGAATAACAATGTTGCTTGTGTAAGATCAAGTAAGCAAGACATCTAACTTAAAGGTACCTTTGGTCCCTTTACGGCAAGATGGTCTCCAACACGCATCTCCCTGAAATGATGAGACATCCGTCCTTGCGGATACATCTATTTGGCAGCATTTTTCGATTGAATTAGGGAGAAGGAACACCCGAATTCAAAAACCAAGTCAAGTTGAGAAAATGTATTTAAGCATATACCTTAATGACAAGTTCGAAACGTCCAACGTCAGAGTCTAACGTAGTCGGGGTGTATGGCTTAATAACATCCTCTCCTTGACCATCCTTTCCCCTATTGAGAAAGTCACGATACTCATCACAACACATCCATGGAAACTCACTAATTGAATCTCAACACAAAACCTAACCTAAACTCTCTACAATAATGCATGTTCACAGCCATTTTGGATAGGTTTCAGAATCTAGCAACTGGCAGGAGTGGCGATTGGCGAACAAAACACAGAGAGGATAATAAGAAGTACGAGGACCAAACCTGCAACTGATGTGTTGTCCAATGGGAAGACCCAACACAGAAGTAGAAGTTGGGAGTTCAAAAACGAACTTGGCCACATTGTGACTAAGCTGATGTCTCTTAACAAGCTTGAACTCCTTGAAATTCTCTGGATCCAAACACACTATAAAACCAACAATAAAAACACAAGATTTACTCAAATCTTCAAGTAGATCAGCTGAAACAAGGTTCAATTTTTCATTGTCTGTTGACTAATCCAACCTACCAAACAGAAACTTTTGCCTCAATCTATCCAAAGTTCATGATTTGGATTGAATTCCAGAAAAGACAAATTGAATGAAATAGAGATCGAACCTCTGCGTTTCTTGGAGGATGTAAGAAAATAAGCAGCACCAGCACCAACGGCGACGAAAGCAACGAAGACACCCAAAAGAATCTGACGATCTAGGGTTCGGAGAAACTCGGTATCCATGGCTTCTCTTAACCCAAATGAAAGGAAGAAGAAAAGTATAAAACTAGCTTAAGAATTGTAAAAGGGAAAAAATGGGGATTGGTGGAAAAAATCAGAGCTTTGAATTGGAGTTGTCTCTTTCCCTTGTAATCTCCGCCATTAAAATGAGGGTATGGGATCTGGTAGACCTACCACTTTCACGTTGTATAGTTTGCCTCTTTTGCAACACATTATTATTCCATTAACATATTTGTTACATTTTTGACCAATTTTTTTTTCTTAGTATAATTTTTCTAAAGAAAAAAATATCTTCGTTTTTTCAATTACAATTTGTGTTACAGCCTTTTTTCAATCACTCACCCACCAGAAATGTCAAATCATATATTCATTTTTTTGTGAAAAAATTTGCAACTATGTACATTCAAGGATGATAGTATGGTTGGTGGTTGGTGAATTATGTGACCGGTAGACTCACTTTTTAGTTCTGACTGGTGCAATTTGTAGTCTTAAAAAGTGGGAAGGGAAAATGAAAATTTTCCACATAATTTACTTCAATTTTGTCTTTGATTGGTGATAACAAAATAGGATATAGAGTAAAGGTTAATTATGATGAGGAAAAAAACAAACTCCAACTTATACTAGCAGTCAAAAGTATATTTCTTACAGTAAATTACATAGACTCTTTCAAATCCATTGGCTTGTTAGACTAGTATGTGTGGTTATTTAATGTGTTTTAAAGTTTGACTATGAAATTTATGCTGATGTCAGTTGGTGGCACATGGTTTAAACTTCTAATATACAAGGTTTGGTTCGATAAGTGGACTCCATATAGGCGTCCATTAGATGGCTCATTAACAATAGACTTGATCTTACAATCGGACTCAAACATGTAGTCAGTCGACATCGACTACAGTGGCTCCTACCTATAAAGTTTGAAAAAACTAACCAGACTCTTTAACATGAACACCAAATGCTCTCCAATTTCTCAGCAAACTCTTCTCCTCTTCCGCTTATCATACTATCATGATCAGCACCAGTAATGATATCAACTTCCACCGCCGGAAAAGTCCTCTTCATGTTGCCAGAGCAATGTGAAGGAACGATTTGGTCACAGTCGCCTTGCATCAAGTGAATCTTAACGCCAGACTTTATTAGGGTTTCAAGATGTTCATCAGCGACTTTGGAGCCACCACATATCACATTGTGCATACTATGCCATGCAGAGTGATGTGTGTGCCTTGTTATGTCCTTGATCTTCCAATGAATCTCCCTAAACAAAATCGAAAAACCTTTATTGAAAAATATTTGATAGCTTTAAAAACTGAAACAATCACCCAAACCGGTTCAAATGTTTTTACCTTTTACCTATACATAGCTTGATTAGCCACTCCCATATCTTATGATGCTTGCAGATTATGAAACATACGCATCTACCAATATGTTCATACCAAGACATCACCGCTGTCCCAAACGCAAGCGGTGGCCACAACCGCTTTCTAGCGATTCGGTTCAAGACCGATCCTTCTACCGATGAAGGAAAATAAGGCTGCATTGATAAAGAAAAAAAACACAACAACATAAGTTCATAATCGAATCTCTTTAAAATTAGATTGATGATTAGAAAGCAAACTAATCTCTCACCGGTGCAACAAGAGTAACGGATTTAACAATGTTGGAATGTTTAGCAGCCAAAGCAAGAGCAATTAAGCAACCCATTGAATGTGCAACCACATGAAAAGAATCTAATTGGTATGGCTTAATGACAGATCTCTCTATCGTATCCACATGATCTTTCAATGTATAGAGACTATCCCTTGGCTTAGGACTCTCCCCGAATCCCAAAAGATCGATCGCGAGGAGCCTATAATCATCTTTTTGAATGTGTTCAAATACAGTTTCTGTCCAAAAATGTGATGACCCCATAAAACCGTGTATGAATATTACATTCTCGGACGGTTCTTGAACAGAGTACTCTGTTTCTTCAAAATGAAACATCAAAAGCAATTCTAAGTAAAGAACATTATTAACTAATCATAATGCAAAGATTTAATAGAATATTAAAATGTTATAATTAATCTATTAACCTCGAGAAGTAGAATCTTTGACCACGACGTGAAGATTCCCATCTTCGTTCTTAGTCCATGACTTGCAAGATTTGCATCCACAATCTGACCATCGATTCACTGACTCTTGATGAATCTTAGATTTTCTCAGTTTCCGGGAAAGCTTGGATTTGAATTCTCTCGCGAATCCCAGAAACCACATTCCCCGGAAAATGTTTCTCCTCCCGAATAAAGTCTCCGACGACAACTCATTTTCGTCGGTGGTTTGACTTTGAGGAGCCGCCGCCGTGCAGTAACAACCTGTTGAGTTTTCTTCCAAAATCTCATCGACGAACTCGTAAACGACACAGAGAATCGCGTCGAGGAGGTCCAAGAAAAAGAAGACGATAAAAGATAGAGCGGCGTGAATCGCTGTCCCGAATTTTCTCGGGAAAGACATAGAAGCGGAGAGAATCTAGACCGTGGGAGAAATTGAGATGAGTGGTTAAGCCACGTCGCATGAGAGAAGTTTCGAATTTATTACCAAAGTTTAGATGCATGCACTACAATTATGTTATATGTTTTTTTTCTTTTGGTCGGAAAATCTTACGGATATGTTACTATTAAGTAAAAAGGCCCGAAGGCTTTCCCAGGCCCAAAATAGGGGAGCCTGATTTACCCGCAGATATCATAAACGACGTCGTTCTAAATCTTGCCTCTCGTTCTAAATCTTGCCTCTAACGACGTGTTTTCGGTTTTGCTTATAACTCTCCTTTTGGAGCTTGCTGATATATCTTCAATCTTTAATATTTTGCATTACTTTCTCAATTCTTTACTGCCTCACCAAGTAACGATCTCTTTTCATTCACAACATGTTTCATCACTTTGTGTTACGTTTATATTCACAACATTCTGTCTGTATATATATTTGTGTTGTTTCTTTTAATCAAGGCGAGACCAAAGCTTATTCACATTATGGAACTTCAAATTCAACAGCGAAAGCAAGCTGTGAAGGACATTAAGATGTTTGTGTGCATTAACTTTATTATATTAATGGTATCAGTATCATCCATCCAAGATTCTTCAAAAGCTTGTTGTGGTAACGTTTGATGTATTATAGCAATGTTGATTTTGTTGTGTGCAGGAGGAGAGAAGAAACACAGCGACTTCTAAAGGATGCCGTCGGTAAAGATGGAGAATAAAGTTTCTACACATTGTGTATATAGAAGTTGAATTAAAGAAATACAAAAATCGTATGGTAATATTACTCCGAAAAAATGTTATGCTACATGGTCATTTATCTCCTTTACCAGTGGGATCAGAGTTGGTGATATGAGGATTTCTCTGGTGTCGTTGAGAAGTTAAACGCCGTTCCAAGGGAGTTTTCCTCTTGCTGACAACAAACCTATTCACTCCTTTCCTCATCGGCATTATCGACGGGAAATCTTCGTCTGGGATCTCACTCAGCTCTGATATGTTCTTAATCTCAGCCACTCTCTTAAACCATCTCTCTGCTTTTGCTTCCTCTGACATGTCCAACAAGTCTGACTCCTTCACTAACGAACCCTCCAAGCTCTTTCCATTTCTGATCTTCACTGCCACTGTATCAGATTTGTTGATTGAAGGTTCTCTTGGTTCTTGTTGTACTACCTGAGAAACGTTTTCTGTCGCCGGAGCTGGAAGAGTATCTATTGATTCCTTGGGTTGTTTCTCTTTGGCGAAGTAGTCAGGTGGGAAAGGGACAAAGGGGACAAAGTCTGAATCTTCTGGCCTCTTGTATGCTGGAGAAGTCAGTGAACGGTCTTTCTTCCTACTCACTACAAACCGATTCTCTCCTTTTCGCATAGGCATTTTCTCAGGAGAAATCTCTTGCGGTATTGCGCTTTCCAAGTCTGAAACATTGTGCAGTTCGGTGACCCGTTTGAACCACCTCGCAGGTTCCTCTGATTTGTGATCTTCCTTTTCAAGGCGATCTGTTTCTTTGCCAGAGTGATTTGCATCTGACTTGTCCTCTTGATAGACATTTTGATTGCCGCCTGAGAAACCATCCACTTGGATGTTGTCAATCAGACCTATCTGTGTTTCCTCCTTAGGTTTCTTGGCAAACATATCCGAAGGTAATGGCACGAAAGGAACAAAATCGGTGTTTATTCCCTGAGAAGATTCAAACCTTCTGGAAGATACATTCTTGTCATCAGAACGAGAAGTCAAAGAGGATGAAGAACCAAGAATCTCATTCAAGCTCCTAGTTGTTTTACTTCCCAAAGCATTATCGTCGCTCCTTTTCGAGTTTCCATCTGTAGCTACTCTGTTCTCAGTATTAGCCAACCTTCTCTCAAGAGGTGGCTTCCTCGTGCTAACAACATATCTATTCACTCCTTTCCTCAAAGGCATAATCTCTGGGAAATCTTCATCTGTATCAACACTGTTCGCATCAGAACCACCCTGTGCTACTTTACTAAGCCACCTCTGTGCTTTCTTTTCGTTTTCGACCAGTCTTCTCTCAAGTTCAGGGTCACTTGAATAATCAGAGTTGGCTGAATTGAGTGAAGAGTCCCTGGGTCGCTTGCAGTCACATCTTAAGCAAGCTACATTCCTCCCGTAATTATAGAAATCACATCTGATAAGTGAAACAACCAAGAAAGAAAGGAAAGGTTAACCTCATCATTCCTCATCGCATTAGTCATAAAGTAGCAGAGAGAAAAAATCAGTTTCTTACTGAGGACACTCCCATTCACTACCAGTAAGCTGTCTCTTTGGTCTTGCTTCATCACACTGGAAGCATTTGACATTTCTCGCAAAGTTCATGCCACTGCACCTGTTTCAACAAATTCCCACATCATATATATAGATTCCCTAAACGACAAGATGATGAAACAAAGACAATTACACCATACTGACTTCTTAGCTCTAAAAATAAGATCTTTCGACCACAATACTAGTGTAATAGTCAGAAGTATACTTGTTCAAGCTCAGATCCAGAAGATTTTTTTTTATGGTATCCTTATATCTAGGCCTACTTATATCTTTCCATAGAAGAATGGTAACCAAAAGGCCATAGGAGATTTACACCAAAAAGCTACTGAGAATCCAACAAATTCATACCTCGAGCAAATCCAGTCACCACGTTTCATCTCAACGTTATTCTGAAAAGACCTGACTCCTTGTCCATCTCTATCTGAGTACTGATTTTGCATCGTGTCATGAACATTCGACTCAGGAGGACGCAAGCTCATCTTCGCTATCTGACTCAAGAGGCTTCGAACCGATGACTCCATAATCTCTTTGTTATGTTGTTTGCTCTCCTCAGAAGAAGCAACATCCACAACATAACTCAAAATAAGCCTCATCAAATCAACTGTACTCGCCTTCTCCATATCCATCAACTAATGTAAAACACAAAAGATCATAACTTTGAGGCACAAATCACCATTGAACCAAGTTTAGACATAACCTAGCATTCACCAATAAAAGACTAAGCATTTGCCAGAAGATAGAACTTACCTTACCAATGCCCTGAAGACCACTTCTTAGGTAAAGGCTCATCCTTTTAAGTGAATCTGGACCTGTCTTGAATAAAAATGGCTTTCCATTCTCCACCAGCACTTCAACGTCTCTCCTCGAAAGCATTCTAATAAACACTAACATCATCAGATATTCAGATTGAGAATCAATCCAAAAAGAGAAAGAGAAAAAATTGCAGATTACTTACTCAAGCAGTTCTGGTCGTTCACGAGCTAGAGCTAAGCAAGCAAGAGCTGGACGGAGAAGTTCATCAGGAAAACCGGGAAAGAATTCACTTTCTAAACCAGAAATCGAACCGGAATCTGAGAAGTAACCAGCTTTGGAGAGAGATTGGAGTAGCTCTGTCCATTCAGGTAGCTGCTGGTTGTGATAAGAAGGAACAAAATCTGCGGCGGAGACACGGACTTGGTGATTGTAGAATCGTCCTATAGGAAACGTGGGGATAAGCGGCGGCAATGACACGAGTGGACGGAAAGAACATAGATTGGTTGAGGCAACGGACGAAGGAGGAAACGCACGGCGGTGGAAACGGCGGAGATTGGCTATGCGGCTGATGTAGAGACCACGGAGTAGAAAGAGAGGAGGAGGATGAGGAGAGAAGAGGGAGATGAGTCTGGTGGAGTTGTTCATCGTTGCTCGTCGTCACTGGTTTTATTTTTACCGGCGAGAATTATTTCAGTGATGTTTAAGGAAAAAAAAAGGATTAATAAATCGCAAAATAATTGCAAAATGAAGAAAAAAATAAGCCCATATTGGCTAACATAGGCCCATAATTCTGTGTGCTACTACTTGGGCTTGCCATTATGAATGTTTGGTAACTTTGGTAAATAATGTATTTCATTCAAATGGGATGTCTCTTAAAGAAAAAGTAAATGGTTTCGTACTAATAATGGAATTAACCCAAGTAACGAACTGATAGTAATCTAATCTAAGAGATGTTTTAAAGATAAGCGTAAGTTTTATGTTGAAATCTTCAGTTTATACAATATAAAAAGGAGTTTGCAGATTCGGTATTTATCAAATTGCACGTCGATTTGACATCAATTTTCGTGACTTGAAAAGTTGAAGTGTACATTGTACAATGTCATACGCATGCATACATTTCTTTTGACTTAAAGCCGCTATAACTTTAAAAGATTTATAGTCATACATTTCTCCGTTATTGAATTTTCACTTACTTAACAAACCTCGATTATAGTTATACTTCTACATATGTTCGTAATAAGTGATGTTTACTTGTTTAGAGATTTCAATTCACATACGTTATTTAATTTCTAACTTTTGTTTTTCTTAAATTAATAAGTTTATATGTTACAACTTACAACTTTCGAAAATAATAGATGATATAGACTATTTTTACATATACTATAGAAAAAAGCTATGTCAAGGATCTAAAATAGTTATATTTATTATGTATTAGTACTTCTTGGTTTCAGAACTTATACAATTACAATATATAATAAAACCTAAGAAATAAAAATTAACTAAAAAATAATACGTTATGAATATAGTTTTATATAAACGAAAGAAACGAAAATTAAAACATCAGTGGAACTAAAAAGGAGAGAATAATATTTGTGTTCTCTTGAACGTGGGAGTCACTGTGAGTTAAAGTTGGGTGTGGATTAGTTGCCGATCACTGCCGTCAACTTTTGACTAATGTTTATTCTGATTAACACTTTTACATACACTAAGCTATTTATAATGTAATAACTAATTTCTTTGTTTAGATCTATGTGGAGTAAAATATTGGTGAGTACGTAGACAATTAACTGCCTTGATAATGACTTCAATCTAAGTCCGTAAGGTATAACCTCATTAATTCCCCTAGAAATGTATTTTATCATAATTAATTACTATTTATACTTTGATGTGACATGTTTAGTTCTATGCCACAAGTGCAATGGACGGGCTAACAACTTTGACATGATTTGTAATTAAAATTCAATTTTAATAAAGAGACTTTATGTCATTACATCATGAGATAAAGCCCTAAATTCCTCAAATTAGTTAAAGTGTCTTCTTTAAAACTAATCAAGAAGTTTTAAAGAAACTTTTTCTATGTTAATGTAATTAGTGTGACTTATCTCATGAATCATGATTATCCGAACATTATTTTAGCGCTTGGAGTTTCGAAGTTACCTTTTCTCGCCACCTTTTGTTTTCTGGGTCTATTGAAAGATTGTCTCAAATTTTAAAAGGATAAGAAAAACACAATTCCATTAACTTTAATCGTACAAGTGAGAGTGTTAGAAATTGTGGTTAAACAATGATCAATAACCACTAACCATTTCGTAAAATTCACCGACGACTTTATCAAATGACGAACATGATCCGATGGATCCACGAACTACCGAAAGAGAAGTAACCTCAGAACTATGTAGAAAAAGCAATCCTATTATTCATTCGAACTAATTCAATATGCAGCTAGTTTTTTGGTCTAACGACTTCTTATCGTACCATTTTTCATCTCTTATCATTTTTACCATATTCAACCATACCACCATTTTTATCACTATTTTGTACAGTTACAAAGCTCTTACCGTCTTGCGCTATTAATCGGACCATTAAACAACTTCACATAAAATTTTATATTAGACGTTTGAATTTAAGTCGAAGTTTTGATAATCTTAAATGTAACCCCTAAAATACAGTCGATAGTATTTGATGAAACAACTCCCTCATTAAAAATCGATTACTTTTATAAAATAGCTGTAAAATAAATGGCAACCCAAACGAAACAAAAAATATCTATCCCCCGAAACATATTACATATACTCCACATCTTTCATATATGTTTGTTTATCGGTATGTCTTTAATATTATCTCTTCTTACCCCAAAATTATACAACAATCTTTCAAATTACAGACCACTTTCATGGTCGTTGGAAAAAAATAATTCTTCCATAGTCGAGAATATGATTTGCAAAAATGTTATTAAATAATAATCATTCAAAGTATCTTAATAAAAAAACAAAAGAAAAGTGGAATTGGTCCATAACGGTTCGGGGAACTTTTCTATGAACCGGAAACTGAAATTCGTGAGGACGGTACACGTGTTAGGTAAGAACACGATCCGCTCGTGTGTAACAGCCAATGATGTCGTCATTCCACGTCGGTACAAGACTTTTTTTTTGTCGTCAACAGAAGATTTCAAAATTAACGAAACCGTTCCCATAACCGAAACTCACATAAAAACAAGACACAATAAATAAAAAACTTTAGGTACTTTTCTGTCGTTTCTTTGGTTTCTAACGTCTATTCGTGTTATATTTGTTTTATTCTTCATTTATTATTGTTGAATTTAATTCTAGTTCGAGTTCAGTTACATGATTTCTCTCTTTAATCTCTAGTATTTTAATCCATCAAAATTATGTGGTTGCATACTCGATCGAGTTTAGTACAATTACTAAAATATGTAGCTTTGTTTAGTCATATCAAGACTATAGTAAGTTGTTACGCATGAAAGATAATTATTACATTCAAACGAATGACCACTCAATTCTTATATCAAAAAGATACAAAAAACTAAAGTCTACAACTTATAGGTTCAATGGGAGCATAAATAGTCCATATCATTGAATAATAATGGTCTTCAATAGAGTTGGTTGTTCAATTATTATTTTTGGTTTATAAGAAATGAATTGAACTTTTGTTTGTCACCATTCACATTTTCTTCTCTTTTTTGTACTTTTAGTTTTCCTAAAAATTAAAAAAACTATGTTCCCTTCGTACCTAAAACTTACTTTAAAATAACCAATTTGATGATAGTTTTTTTTAAAAAACTTCAACAAAGATTATATATTTCATCCTGAAACAAAAATTACAGCAAAATTTAAATTTAAACTAGTAGCAAAAAATATAGGATGTGCATATGTTTTCTGTTTGCCACGTCTGTTTTCCATTAAATGTACGCACAACATTGTTTGAGTTCAATTAACTATTTAAGTAATAAACAAAAACAATGCTTGAATTTCACTGAATATAGTATATAAGTAAAAATGTATACACCCCAAACGACGTCGAACCCATCGTTCAAAAGATATTGAAGTACTTGAACTAGTTGTTGAGCTAATCATCATATTACTTTATAATTTAACTACACAAAACGAGTTCTTTGAAAGATGCGAATATATATATACACACTTATACGTTATGGAGAGAACAGAAAGCTCATAAAAGCAATTTATTTCTCTCCCTTTAAGATCTTTTCTTGCTTTGTGTCCGAAACAGACAAAAATTGATTCTGTTGTTTTTTCCCATAATTAACTCACACACACACACTTAACGTACGTGCAATATCTGTATGTGTGCATAGTATATACTATAGCCACACGAGCGGTTCAAAAATGTTTTTTGGAGTTTCCGAGACTGTTGAGACTGTGGGGCCTATGGTCATCGAACCCTCCCACACGCACGAGCGGGTCTCGTTTTGCATGCATCTACACTACACGTACCCACCGACTTTTCCAAATCCCTTACTTTTGCACGTGTAGAGAGAGAGAGCTTTGTACTGAAAGTATCTCATTATTCGAAATTTTTCGTGTAAGAGTAAAAACTAAATCGCAACGTACGTGAAGGAAAACGTGAACCTTGAATATTTAATGTTTTCGTGCGGTTTCATTTTAACTATTTAATTAACACAATATTAGTACAATAACAAGCAGCTCTTATGAAGATAGTGATGAAAAATTGTTATAGATCTATCTTGGAATTTTAATGATCGAATTTCGATTTTGTACGACCACCATCGAGGCATCGACTATAAATATAGTTAAAATGTGGTTGCTGAAAAAAAAAAAAAAA
>Ga0041059_1000532_pt1 | contig 29126 bp, 16 predicted proteins | sample AraColnosormetaG_FD_56232 | JGI IMG/M metagenome (GOLD analysis project Ga0041059, IMG submission 56232) | Arabidopsis roots microbial communities from North Carolina, USA - Col MF nosort | ecosystem: Host-associated > Plants > Roots > Unclassified | place: USA: North Carolina | collected... | reverse complement strand
TGGAATCAAGAACACAGCTTTAATAACTACAGTAACTTTAGGGTTTTAGGGTTTCAGTGAATTCAGGTAATCGGCGATTCAGGCATCGAAAATGAATCGCCGGAAAACACCGTCGAGAATTTCGGGGAAAAAAAAAATGGAAGATAAAATAAAAATTTGTTTTTTTTTTTGTTAAGTAAAATAATTTTGGAGTGAAAGTAAACGGTGCTAATTTGTTAATAGTGGCTATCTCGACTCTGATCTATGCTATCGTGCACCGTAATGAGGAGTGCGCATATTTTTTTTTTAATAAAACTTTTAAAATTGTTTTAATGTGATAATTTATAATTTTTAATATATGATGCAAGTTGCATTTATCTTTTTTTTGTCATCTTTTGAAAATTAAACTTTTGAAACAACCTCAACCAGTTATTTATTTTGAATGTGGAATTATCTTAAATTTCAGTTTAAAGATATGAATAATAAGACTATGGGTTAAAAATTAAAATAATAGTTTCATAAAGGTATAGAAAAATTCAACTTTAATAATTGTTAACAATATAATAATATTTATAAACAGCATCTAGCTAACCTATGAAGGTATGACTCATGAAGATTCATTTAAGAATTTTCACACCTATTAATTTTTTTTATTAATACTTGTTTTTTCTATTTTCTAATAATTGTACATTTCTCATTTTATTCACAGTTCCAAATAGTTTAAACTGATAACTTTATTATGTCACTAATTGGATGTTGGAAAGTATGTAACAATTGCATAGATCGTAACAAGTAATAGTTGGGAACAGATCAGAAAAAGATGGCTCGAGTAAAATTGTATAGTATCGTTTGGTTTAGCCAAAAGTGTTTTCGCTTGTCTTAACTCTTTAACGATCTTGAGATGAGCTTTGTACATATTTCTTGGATTAAAATTTTATATACCGACACTCTTCACCATATCCTTCCTAATAATTTCAGTGCTTTAGATTTTTTGCTACTCAAAGTAGCATTTCGAACTATAATCTATTACTTATGACGTGAATGCAATGGTCGAGACACTAGAAAGACCGGATATCAACCTAAAACATCCATAATGAAACACAATAATTTTGAAAAACATTAGTCAATGAAGTAAATCAAAGGTTGCTAGAGTAGTTGTTAAACTTGCTTCTATAACATTTTATTTCATTGCTCAGATCACGGTCTTTCATATCTGGAAACAGAGAAACAATGTGTTTTACAATTCGCACTTGATTTGAATGCAATGGTCGAGACACCATAAACACCATAAACACAATAGTTTCAAAATTTTGAAAAACATAAGTCCATAGAGTAAATCAAAAGTTGCTAGAGTAGTCGCTAAACTTGCTTCTATAACATTTATTTCATTATGCAAGTACATCAACCATTTACATTTAACATCTCTCTCATATAATTTTAATAAGAAAATGTCATAAAAATATATGTAATTTACCTATTTTGACTAAAATAACTTTAACCATTCCATTAGATAAATAAATCTCCAATTTTTATGTTGATTAAGTTATTTTACTTTCGTTTTTAATCAATAATAACGAGTTAAAATTATTGACTAACAACGGAGATAAATAGTAAGTTCAATGTAAAATTGAAAACTTTATTCATCTGATAAAATAGTTTGAAAGCTTTTTCGTTAAAAAAGTTTGAGATTATTTTTAGAATTCTTTATTACATTTATCTTTTTTGAACAAAATCTTTTTATTTTTCCAAACAACCCAAACACCACATAAAAATGTTAAGCGCTTGCCGACAAAAAAAAAACAAAGAAACGCTTTTACGAAACGTGTCAAATTTAATTAGTCTAAAACGCCGTCGTTTCTGTATAACCATCCAACAGATCCTTGTGCTTCTTTTTCATTACAAGGAAGACTTTTTCATTACAAGGAAGATCGATCACGGACAAAATTTGCAGAGACATTGTAGACAAAGATCATTCATGTTTCTTCAACTCCGGTCTTAGGTATTAATTCTCTTACAATATTTCTACCTTTTTTACTCAATTCCTTCCTTCATTCTCTAATCTCGAATTTTCCAATGCATTTTTCTCTGAATTTGTTCTTCAATCGAGTTTAGTTAGCTAGGGTTTTTGCAGCAATGTCTTCGTGATACTTCGATTTCATAAACAAATAAGATCTCTCTATAAGTTTTTATTTAGATGATCCAATACGTTGACTTTTCTTAAAATTATCTGCTAGATTTCATTGTTTCAATTCAGATTCGAAAATTGAAAGTTTCTGTGACATTACAGTTAGAGAAAGGAGCTTATTGAAGAATCAATGGCCTCTGATAGAGAAGAGTTTAACTTGTGTGGACCTACACACCTCACAACTGTTGATTGGTATGTTTGGATTGTTAACTCAAGATCAAACATGTAGTTAGACTTATGAAATGGATTCTTGAGATATGTCTTTGTGTTTTTTTACAGGGGAAATGAAGATCACCAACGTTGTGTAGCAGCTTGTTTGGTACAAGGAATCTATATAGTAGAGCAAGACCGTCAGCTTAAACGTGAAGGCACTGAAGCTCTTGCATCTCCATGGTGGGAATCATTCAACTTTAAATTGATCCGTCACCTTAAAGACGATGCTGATTTCTCCATCTTTGGTGGCATTTTTGAATACAAATCGTTACAGCCAGATGTTGTGGACTCTGGAGTTCCACGGTATGTTATAGCCTTTAGAGGGACTTTGACTAAAGCGGATTCGATAACCCGTGATATCGAGTTGGATATCCATATTATACGGAATGGGCTTCACCGAACGTCGCGTTTTGAGATAGCGATGCAAGCTGTGAGAAGTATGGCTGATTCTGTGGGAGCTTCGAGCTTTTGGCTTACGGGGCATTCTTTAGGTGCAGCGATGGCGCTTCTTGCTGGTAAAACAATGGGGAAGAGTGGAGTTTATATTAAGTCATTGTTGTTTAACCCTCCTTATGTGTCTCCCCCGATTGAGAGGATAGCAAACGAACGGGTTAGGCACGGGATTAGATTCGCGGGGAGTCTAATCACCGCAGGACTCGCTCTCTCTAGAACTCTTAAACAAACACAGCAGCCGCAACAACAGCAACTGCAACTACAAAACTTGACTGAAGATCCACTAGAGGCATTATCTTCGTGGCTCCCTAACATACATGTAAATCCAGGGGACCATCTATGTTCGGAGTATATCGGGTTTTTCGAGCACCGGGGAAATATGGAACAGATTGGGTATGGAGCCGGAATTGTGGAGCGGATGGCGATGCAGCATTCCTTGGGAGGTTTGTTGATGGATGCGATGGGAGTGAGCAATGCAGTTGAAGTAGAAGAGCCGGTTCATGTCATCCCATCTGCTAATCTTATAGTAAACAAAACCATATCCGAAGATTACAAGGACGCTCATGGGATACACCAATGGTGGAGAGATGACCAAGATTTGGTTTCCCACATTTACATGTACAAATAGCTCTCATTCTTTTCCTTTTTCTCATTACTAAGATTTGGTTTGTTCCTACATTTTTTTGTGATGAAGACAATTTAGAAAATGATTCTTTTAACTATGTAATAGTTTGTTTGTATGATGATTGTATTACTAAATCTTGTACCATTTCGACCACTCAGCCACTTCATCCTCGTCTCTCTTCTCCTCTGAGGAAGACTTTAGAAAAACTCGAAAATTTGAAGAGAGTTAGGTTGAATCGGCTTAGAACTTCAAGTTACAGCGCTCTGATACCATAATAGAACTAGAGAGAATCGAAGAAACCATCGAAGAAGAAGAAGTTTCTATTATTCATCTTAAGAAGTTTGTTACAGTGAGACTCTCTTTAAATACTAGAGAGTTTCGGTTCATACCGGTTTACACTTAACCGAACCATACAATTTCATCAATTATATCCGAACAAGAGTCTATTAACTCTTCTTGGCCATTGTGAAAACATACATTCCGAACAAAAGTCTGTAGCTCTCTCAAGTGTCCGGTCTCCTTCATCCTTAGATCTTCCCTTGTAGTTGAACCCGCTTCTTCAATTATAAATACAGTACTTCTCTGTTTCGGAGAGACTTATGTGAAACCCTTATCGGTTGGAGAAGCGAGTGGTCCAAGTCAAGGGCAAGCTGAAGCTTCTTCTCGTTGTGTCATGAACATATAGAATTATAGATGATCAAATAAGTCCTCAACGTTTTCTCTATATTTTTAGATATTTTGTCTTTTGTGCTTTAGTTTTTGGATACTTTTGTATTATACTATAGAGACATTTGGACAATGTTTTTTTTTTCAAAGGACTTTTTATATATATTACAAAACTGAACAGCAAGTTCCACCACTGGAGAAACCATGGTGAAAAGGCAAAAACCTTATACAAACAGCCTTTCTTACGTTAATTGCAAACCAAACAGAAGTTACAACACATTCAACTACCAAAGCCAAAAGAAATAAAATGATAACTTTGAAACAGTCTTCATAACGTCCTCAATAAGAGCATAGTTCCAATCAAGAGAATTGGACATGATCTTAGAGCATCCAACTTTTGCATTTGTTGTGAACGACCTGTATATATCATCATATCCTCCTTTCGAGAAATAGTAGCAGCATAACCCCAAAAGGTAGTCACCTGAAGATCACCAAGCTTGTTTATGCCGATCTTCCTGTTAACATCATCTTGACAAAAGTAACTCAAAATGTGTCCACTAACTTATCTGAACAGTGGAGATTTATTACCTAAAAAGAAAAGACTGAACCTATCCTTGACACTTCTCAGAGAAGACCAGACCTATCTCTAGAAGGAAAGGATTAGATTGAAGGATTTAAAAGCAAACTCTTTTCGTGTTCAAAAAAACCTGCTAACCATCTAGGAGCGTGGCGAGCAACATAAGAACTCAACCTGAGATCTAATGTCACACTTTTTGCAATAAAAAAAGCTCCAGTATTGCATTTTGTGTAGGCTCAAACAGAACAAACCAATCCTGTTTTCCACTGCCTAAGACAAGGAGAGGAGCAATGTGACTTAAAATCAATGGCCATTCAGTAGGCTTGTGAATAGCTTTAATGATGTTCATAGTGGATGCAGCAAAAGTCACTTTCTCCATATGTAAACTATTCATACTTTTTAAAGCCCATTCCCAGCAACATAGAGAGAACCAGAGAATAAGATCTTCAACTATGAAAAAGGACATTGCCATAAGAGTCCCTTACCACCCATGAAGCACCAGAAAGAGATAACTTTTTACACCAAGAAAAGCCAATGTTGCATTTCAACTCATTTTTCCAAGGTGGCTGCCATATTGATTCGACAAGGGAAGACGATTTTTCTTGTTTTAAGTCCAGTGAATGTGCTAAATACCAATCCTTAGTATCATCCCAAGCTTTCTGGATTAATAGATGAGAAGGCAAATGAAATCCATTGAAAAGCAATGAATTTCTGTTCTTCCATATATGCCATAAGGTCCACGGAAAAGCTGAATTAGATTCAAAACAAGTAGCCTCACAAGATTTCAAACTGAGAAGATAATGCAAATTCTGAAATTCTGAGTTACCATAACCCAAAATTGGAGAAGGGATGTTGGATAATGCCCAAACTTGTCTTGCAAAAGGACAAAGAAAGAGAATGTGATTGATGGTTTCAATCTCTTCATCACAAAACAAACAACCATCCGTCACTTTGAGTCCTCTTGATCGCAATCTATCATGAACCGCAAGAGCACCTTTGAGAGCTTTCCAAAGAAAAACTCTAATTTTAGGAGCAGTTTCTACCTTCCAACAAACATGAAGAACTGGATTTCTAGAGGGACATGATTCTTCTATTCGTAATCTGTCTTTATGGACAAATCTAAACATTAAGTCATAACCCGACTTAGCAGATTAGATGCCATTTCTAGTTTCCCCCCAACAAAAAGAATCTGAATATCCAATCCTGGGTTTTATTGCTTTGATGCGATTTATTTCAGAATGGTGAAACAAGGACCTTAGCAAAGTATCATCCCACACACCAGATTGTTGATTGAAAAGATCAGCAACTTTAAGATTAATATTTGTAAGGGGGTGATAACTTACGGGTCTTCTAGCTTTACCATCATACAACTAGTTGTCGATCCATAACAGAGTATCTTCCCCATTACCAATGATTCGTTTAAGACCTTTAGTCAACAAAATCTTTCCAAACCAAGCGTAAGAAGGACGTGAACCCATTGAGGCTGACAGAAATGGTGAATTGACAAAGTAGCGGCTTTTAAAAAACCTGGAAAAAAGACATTATGGATCATGATGCAGTCTCCATGCTTGCTTTGCCAAAAGAGATTGATTGAAAATTTCCAAGTCTTTGAAACCAAAACCTCCAAGTGCCTTAGGAAGAGTCAACTTCTCATAACTCAGCCAATGAATCTTACTCTGATGTTGAGCATTATTCCACCAGAAATCAATTTCTTAATGGTACTCTTAGGAAGCTTAAAACATGACATAGCGTATATAGGTAAAGCCATAGCAACAGATTTTAACAGGATATCTTTGCCTCCTTGAGACAAGACTTTTGCATACCAACCTGTCAACTTTGCTTGTAATCGTTCCTTAATAAAACCTAAAAGAAGTTGCTTGGAACCACTCAAACACTCTGGAAGACCCAAATACTTCCCTGTACCTCCTGCCAATTCAATTCATGTGTTCAACTTTATCCATTCCCATACATCCTTATCTGATTTAGAGCCAAAAGTGATAGCAGATTTCTGTTTATTAATCATTTGCCCAGACAGACTTTCATATTGATGTAAACACGTCATCATCGCAGAGCATTGGTCTTTAGTAGCTTTACAAATGAAAAGGCTATCATTTGCAAATAACAAATGATTAATAGCAGGTCCTGATTGATGAAATTGTATTCCAGACACTTTACCGTCCCTTTCAGCTTGCTTGAAGAGATGAATCAAAGCTTCAGTACATAACACAAAAAGAAAACGGGAAAGAGGATCCCCTTGGCGTATGCCTCTCTTAGGTTTAATCAAACCATAGGGTTGTCCATTGACGGCTACAAAGTAGCTGACAGATGTAACACATCCCATTATCCAAGAAATCCACAAATCCTGAAAACCTAAAGCTTGACGCATCTCTTTTAGAAACTTCCATTCTACTCTATCATATGCTTTAGACATATCAGTTTTAATCATCATGGAAGATTGAGAGATCTGTGGATGAGAGTGAAGACTATGAACCACTTCATGAGCAATCAAAATATTATCAGAAATCAGTCTTTCTGAGACAAAAGCATCTTGAGTGGGAGAAATTATTGTAGGTAAGTGCTTTTTCAGTCTGTTAACCAAGATTTTGGAGACTATTTTATAAATCACCGAACAAAGACTTATTGGCCTAAGATCTGTGATTTGCTTTGGGTCTTTAACTTTTGGGATTAAGCATAAGTGAGTATGATTCCAGTCTTCCGGTAAACAACCAGTATCAAAAAACCGAAGAACCTCAGAGATAACTTGATCTTTAACCACCTTCCCAATAAGTTTTAAAGAAAAAGCCAGTCAAACCATGTGGACCAGGTCCACTCTAACTACTAATGGAAAAGGCAGCTTGCCGAATCTCAGTAGGGGAAATCGGTTTAGCGAGATCTTGATTCATAGTCTCTGTTACTCTAGGTTGGAAGTTATGAAGAAAAACACTAACCTGGTTTGTGTGGACAGATTTAAATAGATCAGAGAAATATTTTACAGCAATCTCTCCTTTTTTGCAATCTGAAAACTGATCTATACCATTGTCATCCACCAGAAATTGTAGTGAATTTTTCACTCCATCAGCTTTTTAACAGAGGCTTGGAAATTTTTTGTATTTCTGTCGCCATCATTAAGCCATTTTTCTTGACTCTTTTGTCTCCAAAAAACCTCTTCTTCTCTAAATGCAATTGCTAACTCTCGCTTTATCACACTAATCCTTTGAAAACAAGGAGTCAAAGATGCATCCTGAGCAGCCAGTTCCTTTCGAAGCCTCTTGATTCGAATCTCTGAATTAGACCAGATTTTATTCTTCCAAACTCCGATGGCTTGTTTACAATCAGCAGCCCTCTCTACAACAGATTTGAATTTTCCCTGCCACGCATCTTGTATAACTTGAAAGAAAGAGGGATCTTCAGCCCATCTTTTATCAAACCAAAATTGTTTACTAAATAACTCCTTGTCAGTAGTAAACTTGCCTAAGACTGGCTTATGATCCGATCCAATTTTCTCAGGAAACCATTGATGAGCACTAGAAAACAAATCAAACCAAGCAGGATTACCAAAACAACGATCAAGTTTGCACTGAATCCATTGCTTGTTTCTCACACCTCCCCAAGTAAATCCATTACCAGAACTTGCCATTTAAGTCACATCACAATTCTCCAAAAAGGACTGAAAAGGGATGAAAGAACTAAGCTCTCTAACTGGACCTCCAAGTTTTTCATCATTTGACAATATCGCGTAAAAGTCTCCAATCATGAACCAAGCTTCAGATCTTGACCTCCCAAAACTATAGATTTTGTCCCACACTAAGGGTCGAAGACTAGTAACAAGATCCCCATATACACAAGAGACAAGCCAACTCTTTACACCATCACAAACTTTCATATCTATAATGTTTTTATCCACAAAAAGAAAATCAACGAGAAGGTTATCTTTCCAAAAAATTGCTAATCCACCACTAGTACCAACATGTTCCACTGTTTTAAGATTTTTATATCCTAACCAACCTTGAATTTTTTTAACAAAAGCTTCAGAATTTTTTGTTTCCATGAGGAACAACATCTCAAGGAAATATTCCTTGCGCAGTTCCCTAAAAAACGAATTGTCCAAGGATTTCTCAGTCCTTGGCAATTCCAGCTTATGACGCCTTACTGAGACTGCGGTAGTTCACTAGGAACTACCGTAGTTTTGTCTGTTTTAGAGGAAGTAGCTATACCTTTTCTTTTTTCTAGAGAATTTCTATTCAGATCAGACTTGTTCTCTAAAGATTCAGACATAATTTTCCGATTTTTGCCTTTTCTATCTTTAGTATTCCTTATCCAAGATCTAGGCCTTTTACAAGTACTGGTATCGTTGGTAAAACTAATTGAAGAACTGGCCTCTAAACTACCAGAGCAGAAATCAGATGGTAAACCAACAAAAGGGTTATCTGGAACACCATCCATACATAAGGATTCTGAGTTTTGAACCAAAGGCTGACTAACAAAAGCTTTCATTGCATCAGCCATAAGTTTAGGTGGAGGACATACTGGTGTCTGATTCTTTTCAACCAACGGGACTGAATTGTTATCCTTGTCTGAAGCAAAAATCAACTCTGAAAAATGATTCTCGACCGAAATTGAAGCTACAGAAGGAAGGTAAGGACATCTAGGTTTCTCATGGGTTAACCTTTGGCATTGAAAACATCTTTTTCTAATCCTTTCATAGTCAATCCCAATCTTTACCATAGATCCATTCGGTAGTTGAATCTCTTTTGAATTGCGCAAACCCTTCGAAACATCAAAGAGAATCCTGATACGAACATAGTCTTTACTCTGAGCTTCATTCTCATCAAAGGGAAATTCGATTACCTGCCCCACACACTTAGCGATGCTCTTAATAGTAGCTTGAGTATAGTGATTAACCGGAATATTACGTAGGCGAAGCCAAATCAAAAGGAACATAAGATAATTGGGAGGAAGATCTTCAACCCACCTTTCCATAACAACACCCCAATCATCTTGTGTCCAAACTCCAGTCTTTAACACTTCTTGAAGATCTTCTTCATATTTGAAGATGAACTGAAATCGATCCCTAGACAAAGCTATGCCTCTTACTCTATCATAAAGACGCCATATACGAGGCATATCTAGGATCCATTTTGACATTCTTTGCTTATCTGGGTTCAGAAATCTTCCCATGATACTATTTAAATTCCTCTCCGTGGAGAAGAAATTCGGTTGATCAGAATTAATCAAAGGCGCATCTTCTTCTTCCTCAATCGACATCTTTTGCAGACACTTATCCAATTGAAACTCCATTAAGATGTCAATTTAAGTATTTAATAAACCTGAGGAAAGTCTTGATGAAAACCAGACAGAAAAAAAACAAAATACGAAACTCTGTTCCGGACAGAAAACGGTGATATCTCCGGTGAAAGCTCTTCTCAGAAGGAACTGCCTGAGAGAGAACCTAAAGCAATTGGGACAGCGGTGATATTGACGGCAAAGCAAGAACACGTGATGCATCAGCTATGAAAGAGAACAGAAGATATCACTTTCTCTAGTTTTTTTTCTTATTTGGACAATGTTTAAGGAATAGAAAATTTCACAATTATAGATAAAATAAAAAACACTTGGGCAACTCACAATTCTCTTAACTCACTCTTATTTTTCAGAGAGAGAGGGCGAATTTCGGTTACCCGGAATCCATTCCGGTATAATACCGGCTTTTTGTTTTGTAATATATTCCGGTCCCAACGGGTCGGATTTTGTTTTTCTGTTTTACCGGATCTTTCTCCGGTTTAATCGGATATAATAATCTCCATCTTTGCTTCGGCTAAGATTGGATTCTGTTTTTTGTTTATCCTCTTTCTACAGGGATTCAAATTGATCTCCTCTTGCGATCTATTGATCTCCATGTTTCCCCGTCAACTTGACTCTTCTCCTTTGTCGGAGTAATATCTTCGCCGCTTAACTTGAAGAGGACCTTTTTAGGTCTTAGGCGGAGCTTCCAACGAGTAGATTGGGTTAAGAAGTTGAAGACTTGATGATGTCTTCTTGTGGCCTTTTTCAGACGGATCCAGTGGGTTTCAATTTGCTTTGCATGGACGTAATCTGTAGAAAGGGAGTGGTGGTGGTTTCCCGAAGCCGGCGGCGGAGCTGTGTCAACTCGTGCAGTTTGGTCGGCACCGTCCGTTTCATCTTCTCCTTCTTGCGTGCTAACACGTATGTTACACGTGGCACCTTCTTTCCTTAGTCTTTTCTAAAAGAAATCGACTAAAGAGTTGTTATTTCAATTAAGGTTGTAAATGTTGGGGTTGGGCTTCTGTATTCTCATCATTGTACTATTAGTTATTGGGCTTTGTACTACTGCCCATTGGGCTTCCATATTAATGGAATTTGGCCGACAAAAAAAAAAATCACAACTCACAATGTACAAATTAAGATTAATTATTACTAACCATATTTAAAAAGTGTCTACTAATATTTTAACTTTTAGCATAATATTGTTATAAAAAAAATTTGGAAATATTATGGGGTCAAGTGACCCCCCTCCTAATGCTCTAGCTCCGTCACTGAGTGACATGAGAGAAAAGAAAATGCATTGTTTTATTAAGCAAAAATTAAGAAAAATATGAGCAAAACATAAGATAATATGATAAAATATAAAAAATATAGGTGTGTTTGTTAATGTTTACATGTGTAATGTCAATATCCACAAATTTGAATTTAAGAATTCAAAGTTTGTGAAACACAAACTGAAAAAAAAATATGTTAAATCCGTTAGCAATTTTTTTTTTAATATCTAACTTTAATCCCAATATTACAGTGGAGAATATTATTCAACTTATGAAATTAGTTATTACATTATTTTATCACACCTAAAATATAATCATGTTTGGATAATTTCGACTCATTTTAAAAACTTTTTACTCTTGTGTTAAAGCATATAAGATGTACAACGAACATGATAATGAAAATACGAAGTACATAAGAGTTTAACTAAACGAAATGATATAATAAAATTAGGAGATTTATTATTTCCATCTCTTTTATATAGTACAAAATGATCATAATTGACACGGTTGAACTTTGTTTTGGACATGTACAATGAAGTTTATTCTCTTCATCATTTCCTCTTTCTTGGAGGTTGTTAGTGCTTCAGAAGATGATGATGGAGCTGCAACGCTTGTAGTCTTACTTTGCATATTGCAAATGAAAAGGTGAGTACAATTGCATTAACCACCAGATATATCTATTAACCTTTGTAGTTTATCCCTAGGTGGCGTGATTTCACCGGCGATCAGTTCTCTCCCTGAACTAGTTGAGATTAACCTCCAAAACAACTTTCTCACAGGCGAAATACCGAGGCTTCCAAAACACGTAAAGGTCATTTACAAACCCGGAAAAAGGTTCCTCATACACAAGTCAAGAGATAACAAGTGACTATAGGCATACTCATTGCAATCACAATTGGAGGAGCACTTGTCTTGATCAACATGGGAATCATGGTTTACGTTTATCAGCTCAAGAAATCTACAATGGTTGCAATAAAATATATAAAAAAATAAACAGTTTTCTTCTAATAAAAATATCTAAATGTCAAATATGGGTTTACAAGTTACAATCATGAAACTCTTTGGTAAGGAAGATAATCAAAATATGGATTTGTACAATTCAAACATGGGCTTCTAATATGATATAATCTATATAATAATAACAATTTTAATTAATGTCTTTAACAATTGTGTTTTCTTTTAATCGCATTTTTTTTGATAAACTAGAAATATATTTTGCAGTTATTTTTTTTTAGAAAGTTGCAATCTGGATAAATGTCTTCTACTGTTACATCTTTTTTTAATCGTAAATCTTCATAAACGGTTGCAACTATTTAGTTAAAGCATTACAATATTTAATTTATTTGAAAAATCATTGCAATTTTTGGTTTATTTATGAATCGTTATAATATTTAATAAATTGGATTCTAATGTAATGCCAAGTTAGATTATCAAAAGCTAGGGTAATGATCATACATCTCAAGATGTCGCGAAAATGAAGCTAGTAAGGTAAAATTCGGCAATCGCCAAAAAATCAGAGTCTAGATTTGTAATTTTAATTGCATCTTCTTCTTTTTGGTCAATAGTAACATCTGGTCATGGAAAGTGTTCTGCAAAAGTATGTTTATGCAGCTCCTAGTAGAATGAGTACAAGAACGGAAGAAACACTACATGCTTAGACTTTTGATGATGATAATAAAAGTTTACCAAAAAAGTGAATCCAAAACTGAAAAAGAAAGAATTATAACACTTAATCTGAGATTAATAACTTGAAAATTTTAAAGCTTAACTCATATTACAACATAACAAATAACATGCAGTATTCTCAAAATCTACATATACATTTTTGGTAGACTTTTTGGCCAAAAATCTCTCAACTATTTACTAATAACATTTAGATCCTTACAAAATATATCTCAACTAGATATTCTAATACTAAAAATTTACAATTTGTTAGTTTGCATTAAATACTTAAATTAACTCTTTTCTATATTACATATTTAGTCCCTACAAAATCTATCTAAAAAAAATATGTGTCTAATTAAACTACATTCAATTAATTACTAATTTCTTAAAATTTCTCTATCTACATTAAATATAAATATATGCTTTTTCTTTCACTTTTAGTTGTTCTAATATCTAATTTATTTGATTTTATATAAAATATATATAGTTAATAAAATATTAGATTTTTTCTATATATGATGTAATTCAAATTTTTAAAAACAGACATATATTACTCAATCGATGAAGAAAAAAAAGTAAGTGTAAAAAGTCTCACATTGCTTAAGAAATTGGGCAACGGTTCAGAGTCATATTATAAAAAGAACCAAAATGATTTTGAATAAGAATGAACTGGAAGTTGATTTATCAGGCATCCCAAAATAAAAATGTTATTCGGTTTAAAGAACTGAATCTTTAAAAATTTCAAAATATTATAAATATTTAACTTTCTTAAAAGTGAAATATCAAAAAATTTATAACTTTTAAAAAGTTATACTTTATTAAAAAATTAAATGCATTAATACGGGACAATATACTACGGGTGAAATCCTATATATAACAATCAAAATAGAATTATAAAGTTTGGATCGATATTATTATTATTATTTTTAATTTCAATACCATAAACATTTAAACTTTAGAAAAAATGACAAAATGATGTTTAATTCCACGTGACGGGGTTATATGGTGGGACGGGTTTAAGTTGATATTAATACGGGATGGTATATAGTATGGGTAAAATCCTATAATTAACAATCAAAATATAATTATATAATTTTAAAAACTAAGCCAATGTAACAATATTAATATATATATATATATATATATATATAAAACTTAAAATTTTAATTTTTTTAGTTCTAAAATTGTCTCAGAGTATTATACGTTAAAATAAAATAACATATGTCTATATATCATCTTAAAGACAAAATTCATTTTTTTGATAAAAATATACCCATGTGATATACCTCTTAATATGTTATATATATATATATATACATATATGTAATATAATATTAATTAAAATAAATCGTTAACTTTCTGTGTACCGCGGACCAATCTCTAGTTAAATACATTTTGGGACAGTTCTTATTACAAAATAAAAAATATATAAAAATGTTACAAGTTTACAGAAAATTACAAAAAACCATGGTTACGTATAAAATGTCGACCCATATTTAGTGGGCTTTGTTGGCTTATTGGGCTTTTGTGTATAAAAAACTCATTTATATACACTCGTGAGAACTGGAAGGTTCCGTCAAGTGATTCCTCATTCCCAGCAACTGTTTCAACTTCCGCCGGCGACATCACGATCTACAGTTCCGGCAAGTTATTCCATTCCGTTCGATCAAAACAATGTAGGTTCTTCTTCGTCGTCTTCGTCTTCTTCTTCTCATTTTACACAGTTTTGTTTTAGGAATTTTCTTCATAAGATTTTTGACAAACCCTAGCCTGATCACTTAGTCTCAATAAGGTTTTAGTTTTAGTTTCTCTTCCTCACTGGCGATTTATGTTTGCATGCATGTACCTTTTCTTACAGATTTTTCGTGGTGCAGAACAAGAACACATATGTCTTGTTCCAAAGGATTGAGTCAGAGTTTGAAAGAAGATAGAATAAGCCAATTACCAGATCCTTTGTTAACACAGATACTTAATCTTCTTCCGACAGAAGAAGCTGTGAAGACAAGTGTCTTATCAACCAGATGGAGAACTCTCTGGCTTTGGGTTCCTAATTTGGAATTATCATTCTCAAAATTCCCATGTTTCAATGCCTTTTTGAGTTTCGGTAACTTGTTTTTCGATTCCGATAGGGCCTCATGCGTAGAGAGCCTCAAGTTGTATCTAGATGGAAATGATGCATCTTATCTCAAACCATGGGTTGATGCTTTAGTTAAGCGTAAGATCTAACGTCTATATGTTCGTCGTACTCTAGGAGGTTATTCTCATGTGATGCCACTAAGCCTCTATGTTTGTGACTCACTGGTATCTTTAAGACTCTATAGGCTGAGTTTGGTTGATGCTGAGTTTGTTTCTTTACCTTGTTTAAAGATCTTGCGTTTGAAAGATATTGTGTTTCATAATGAGACTACTTTTGAGAGACTTGTCTCGTCTTGTCCTGTACTGGAGGAGTTAAAGATTGATGTGGTATGGAATGATGGGAATGTTTATAAGGTGCACTCTCGGTCATTGAAGAGGTTCTGTTTTCGATGAAGTTCTTCTCTTCGGTTTGATGAATCTGTTCCGGGAGTTGTGGTTGATGCTCCTCTGTTGTGTTGTTTGATAATAGATGATAGTGTATCAGAAAGCTTTGTAGTAACTGATCTGGAGTCCAATGCCAAGTTTGATATTTCTCTCTGTTTTCGTTTGTGGCGTTTTGACGAAGCTAAGAGAAGTATTATCAACATGTTTCTCGCTTGGATTTCGAGGGTTAGAGATATGAAGATATGTGCACACACTTTCAAGGTATGTCAATGCAAGTTTTGGACATGAATAGTAAAAGTTTCTAAACCACATTCTTACTTCTCTGGTTTCAGCTCATCCATCGATACTCAGAATCTTCACCGCTACCTCGATTTGGTTACATGTCCAGTCTATATGTTACTCTCAATGCATCAGAATTGGAATGGTTTCCAATCTTTCTTAGGAGTAGCCCAAATCTGAAATCTCTCATCTTGGTGATGATCTTCTCTATAAACCTTATGATTTTATCATAGCTATGAAGTTTCTGCATATTGTTTCATGGTGTTTTGTTTTTCCCCTCAGGAGCGGAGTGGTTCTTCTCATCAACTCTCTCGCAAGGCGATGGAACGAGTTAGTATGTCATCTGTACCTGAGTGTTTGCTAACATCCCTAGAGTTTGTTGAATTCAAAGCACCAATTTGCGGACTTGGTCCAGAGATGATGCTAGTATGGTACTTCCTAAAGAATTCTCCCACCCTCAAGAAACTCACTCTACCTTTGAAGTCTCATTCAACCAAAGATGACTTTTTCAAGAAACTCCTCGAAATCCCGAGATGCTCTACCGAATGTGAAATCGTCATCCTCTGATTTGGTAAAAGAGCAGAGAGAACATTGTGAGGTTTCGTAGTTTTATGTAAAGACGATGTGAACATGCATTGTAGTTTCATGGTTGGTTTGGCTTTGGATTTCATTTGCGTCTTAGGAGTAAAATGAATGCAACTATTTAGGTACTTGGCTGGAGATATCAGTTGTTCTTAGAAGCAATTTGTATCTTTTGGTGATTTTGTGTAAAGCCAATGTGGATCGTCGTAGCAGTTTCATTACTACTTGGTCTAATGATATTATGATAGCTTAATTATTTTGCTCATTCGATAGTGAATTTTCTATGGCACTTCATGGATCTATCTATATCTGTTCAATTGTTATAAAACTCTAAGCAATGTCAAGCTCTTCAAGGGAAAACCTTCTAGATGATTCCAAGTCTCTGCTTAATGTGCCAACTAGCCTCTACGTCACTACTTTGTGTCGTCTCCAATTCTCATCCTTCTTGACAAGACCAAACGTATCACTAATGTTGGAGAGATGACCAATGTTTGTTCATACATTTGTTTGTAATGAAGACATATAGCACAACACCATATAACATATGATCCATTCTATTAATTTTGCTATTTTTACAGCCGAAGAAGAAGAGTATAAGAAACATGTTTAAGATTCAGCCTTACACAAGTGTAGCAGAAGCAAAAAAGAAAGGCTATCAACGAATGGGAACTTTGATCCAACCATTGGCAAAAGCAATGGCTAAGATGACGAATGGCGTTGACATACCGAAGATGATAATGTAAGGAAGAGGCGTCTTCATCGGATTCTCTCCTTCTCTTTCTCCAACGCTTTGCCAATACCTATAAAGTTGTAATGCAAATCTCATCCATAACCATTTCGTCAGTCACAATATTGCATGTTTATGAAAAATGTGCATGCAAGAGTTTAAGATTCTTTTGACTAACTTACAAAAACCAAATATTTTCGATCAAATTTATGGTTCGTGTATTGATACAATACTAACACAAACCACTAGTCTACATGTCATTGTCACATACCAAACAAAATCTAAATTCTGCAAAGGAGACTAAAATTACATTACCATCCAATGAGTTTCTGTTTATTTTCTACAATCTCATGATGGAAAAAATTGAGAATTAAGATGAACTAACTGTTCTGGTTCTTCATCTTTGGTAATGAACTTCTTCTTATCTTTAGGCTTCACTTCTCCATCTCCTCCACCTTAAGCAAGAACCAAGGATTAACAGATTTTCATCTACAAATAAATAAAAGATCTAAGAGAGTACCTAACTTGGCGTGAAGCTTGAACTGTGGGAATCCTAATGGAGATGGTGGACAGAAGAATTGAGGCAAAGCAAGCAATGATGAATATGAAGAAGATGATGAGGTTATGGAATCATTAGTTCTGTGGCTAAACGAAGAAGAGGGAATGCAGAGTTTTGCTGCCATTTCCAACAACTAAACGTTTTGTTTTTGTATATGATTTTTTTTGTATATATTAGTTGGAGATATATGTGGCATTTGTAGTGACATTTGGCAAACTTGTAGACTAAAACCTTATCCTCTTCTTACCTCTCTTTGTGTTCTGATTTTTTGTATTAGACACTCCATTTGCAGTGGAACATTTGAACTAAACCGAATCAATTTAATAAAAGAGAGAATGTGTAAACCAGGCCTTTTTAAAATAATATTGTAATTGCTGCAAAAACAAAAAAAGTTTAAGAATAATAATTTTGCAATTAATTTAATGGACTAGTTATACAAAAATTAATCAGCTTTTATATATTTTGCAATTATTTGAATCCATTACATTATGTATGTCAATTGGGCTGCTTGGACCCAATCTGAATTAGAATTTCAAAACCCACAAATCTTTCAGTCTTGCCCAACTCATTTTACTATCTTACAAATTCTTGTTGGCAAGAAATTAGTTTTGGAATGAAAATTATTTGTTTGAGCTTTAAAAGCCGGTCCAAAGACTCTAACTCGCTTGGGTTAGACCCAATAAACCTTTTATTCTGAACGAGGTTTGATCCTACTTGACTGTTTCTGAATCTTATTTTGCGTATATGAAGTTCTCCTTGATATGCCTAAAATCCCTTCGAGGTTCATGTTTAAAGGTAAATATGTGAGTTATAAGACTCGTACTTTTGAACTTTTGATCTGATTTTTAAACCAATGATTAAATAACAATTTATTGTAAAATATTTCAAATTATATGAAGTATAATTTAAGTTTAAAATCTAATTTGCAAAGGCAATTAAACACTATTAGTACAACATGTAATTATATAATAATAATAATAATAATAAAAACATAAATTTTGATTGATTTTTGTTTGAGTGATTATTTTGGTTATGATTGGTAAAATACCCTCAAACCACATTTAAAACCATGAGATGCAAATGTTTTGTATTGTTAACTAAAGAAATCCTCTAAACTGTAGATTTGGAAGTCTATTTTAAAATCACTAGTTCATAAAACACTAGATTTCTTAAGATTTTTTTAGAATTCATGATGGTCATTTCAACACAAATCATTTTAAATGTTTGATTGAATACACTTCCCTCATTTTTGGAAGTAATGGATATGATTATTGCCAAATAGAAACTATTAATGATCCAAAACATGATTTGTAAGATAAGGTTTTTCACATTAAATTTCTGATGATACACTTTATGCTATATTATATTTGAAGTTTAGACTAAATACAAACACCTAAAGAGATTGTAAGTATGTGTGTAAATGAAGTAACGTATGAATGATTAAACCTTTAAATAGAAGTATCCTCTTAATCAAATAAACGTCATGGAGGATGATGCAACATTCTAACGAACTATTCGCATAAAGTTTGATTACAAAATTTGTAATTAAAGCAAATAATATCGTTTTAAGAAAAAGAAAAAACACAGCAGTCAACAATTGGATGGCAGAATCGTAAATTAAGTAACAATTGATCGGTGACTAAAAAAAAATGCGAAACCAAAGTCACGTTAAGACTCGGCACTTTGCTGAGAGATTCTTCAACGACTCCAAAATTTTCTTCTCCTTCCCTGATAAAATCTCGTGTTTTTACGAGTACCCATTTCTTGATTCCTTCAGAAAACTGCTTTTTTTTGTTGATCTGGAAATTTGTATCGACGATCTGAAGTCAAAGGTCGAGTCTTTGTCTTTGTTGTTGATTTTGTTTCAATTCGTGTTGCAGCTGATTTGAATAGTGTAAAGGAAGCACCTTTTTTGCAGAGGCTAAGTGGGTTTTAGAGTCTTGGGTTGTTTGGTGTAGATTTTGAGATTTGGTTCAGTTTTAGTAACTGTGGTGATGGCAAATCTTTGGAAGAAGCAGAGATTGAGAGATACAGGTTTATGTCGTTTAGGGATTCTATTTGCTGTTACTTTGTCTATAGTTCTGATGTTGGTGTCTGTACCTAGAACTGCTTTGAATGGTTCTTCTATTGACGATGATTTGGATGGTTTAGATAAAGATTTGGAAGCTAAGCTTAATGCTTCATTGCTAAGTGTAGCTAGAGGTAATAGAATGTCTCTAAGGTTGCATAGAAGGAACCATTTTTCGCCTAGAAATACGGATCTGTTCCCGGATTTGGCAAAAGATCGTGTGGTTATCGTCTTGTATGTGCATAATCGGGCTCAGTATTTTCGAGTCACAGTGGAAAGTTTGTCGAAGGTTAAAGGTATAAGTGAGACATTGTTGATTGTTAGTCATGATGGTTACTTTGAAGAGATGAATAGGATTGTGGAGAGTATTAAGTTTTGTCAAGTGAAACAGATTTTCTCGCCTTATTCGCCTCATATATATCGTACTAGCTTCCCGGGTGTGACCCTGAATGATTGTAAGAACAAGGGTGATGAGGCAAAGGGGCATTGTGAAGGTAATCCTGATCAGTATGGGAATCATCGGTCTCCGAAGATTGTATCTTTGAAGCATCACTGGTGGTGGATGATGAACACTGTATGGGATGGGTTGGAAGAGACTAAAGGACATGAGGGGCATATCCTTTTCATTGAAGAAGATCATTTTCTGTTTCCTAATGCCTATCGTAACATACAGACTCTTACGAGGCTGAAACCCGCAAAGTGTCCTGACTGTTTTGCTGCTAATTTAGCACCGTCTGATGTGAAGTCAAGAGGAGAAGGGCTTGAAAGTTTGGTTGCAGAGAGAATGGGAAATGTTGGGTATTCTTTTAATAGAAGTGTGTGGGAGAATATTCATCAGAAGGCAAGAGAGTTTTGTTTCTTTGATGATTACAACTGGGATATAACGATGTGGGCAACGGTTTTCCCGTCGTTTGGTTCCCCGGTGTACACATTGCGAGGGCCTAGGACTAGTGCGGTACACTTTGGAAAATGTGGGTTGCATCAAGGTAGAGGAGATGAGGGTGATTGCATCGATAATGGGGTCGTAAACATAGAAGTTAAGGAAACAGATAAAGTTGTGAACATAAAAGAAGGATGGGGAGTTCGGGTGTATAAGCATCAAGCGGGTTATAAAGCCGGTTTCGAAGGTTGGGGAGGTTGGGGCGATGATAGGGACCGACATTTATGTTTGGATTTTGCCACTATGTATCGTTACAGCAGTAGCAGTGCATCTCCATGAAACTTTAGAGACTTCCAAGTAAAGGTGGTAATATAATTGAGGGATTGCTTTCTTGTTATGTGCTTAGTGACTCAATTAGCTTGTTGTATTTTTGATTGTTATATCTTGTTTGTATCACCTGAAGTATTTCACTTTCTATACGAGCTTTTACCGCCTTTTTTACTTATTGAAAAATAGATTCAAAGTGATGAAATCTTAAGGCAGTACAGGGATTTCAGATTTGGTATTAAGCTGGTCTGCAAAAGCTCTTTTTTTTTTTAGCCGGACGGTGATAGAAGGTCCAGTTGAAGGAATTTAAATTCTCAGGTAAATTTGTGTATGTGCTTGGGTTTAGATGATAGGAGTTGGGCCCAAACTAAACCCACAAAGACCTTTTGCTATGACTCACACAAAAGTTGGCGTTTTTCTTTATTTTTAATTTTTCGTACTGCAAATGTTAAAACGGATTCTTTAACCAAAAAATTCGTGTCGAACCGCATCATATTACCTATGTAAACAATATTCGTTACAAATAACTTTTTTTTTTTGCATAATTAATATCGGTCGACGGAGAAAAAAAAAGTTGGCTTATGAGTGATTATGCTCCTAAACTCAACATTAGTTAGAGAATATAGATAAGCTGGTTCTGTATTTTGTTTCATTTGTAAATGTACTAGTGAGGGGAAATTTTGGAACGTTTCATAGATATTCAACTTTACCATAGATCATTTTGAAATGTCTATAAACGAAATTAATCACCTTTTTTATACTTACTTATATTTTTCTTAACTATATTTTTTCTAATAATCAAAATCGTTATAGGGGAAAATTCGTTGTATTGGCCTAGCTAGTTAAGAACATCGGTGGATGTTTTTCGAGTTTTTGGATATTTAAGTTGGTTAACACATTTCACTCCAGTAAACGGACCAATTAGAAAAAGCCACATATGAGTCTTTTTCACTCCAAAAATTCCTAAGATTAAGGATGTCTATTAACAATATTGGCATTTTTTATTTATTTTGAGCTTTTTTTTACGGACTCATACATTTAAAGCCCCTTAGAAAACCACCATTAGAGATGGTCTAAACGCTTTCTAGTCAAAGGGCACTGGTACCCATAGTCTAATATCTTTAAGATGAACAATTTACTTGGGTTTACAATCGATATATTTTCTTATTTTTGCATGCATAGGAAAAGAGATGTAATAATATTAGACAAAGATAAATCTAAAACCCGATCATTTTAATACGAGACTTGGTAAGTTTTGGAAACAAAAACGATAAAAAATGGTTTATTAATTTGATACGACAAAAACTACATTGTGATTCATCTAGCTGCGACGAGGATAGTCAAAACCACAACTACAACAGCTTGTACCAGTCTGATTATGATAGGTTATGAGACCACACCTAGAACAGCTTGTACTAGGAGTCCGAGTAAGAGAAGCCATCATTACCTCCACGGCAAGATTTGGGTAATTATCAACGAACAACTTGAACTCATCAAAGCTAGGAAACATAAGTTCATTTGTTTTAATATAACTAAGGGCTGCATCGTTGAGGACTTTGTCAAAAGGGATTTGTGCGAGCTCAAGAAGGTTAAGAGAATTCGTCGAATTCAGAGAAGATATAAGCTCAGATCTGCATAGCTCTCGTAGTCGGAGAATCTCGTATTTGTCAGCCGCACGATAGAGTGCCCGAGCATGTTGCTTCACTTTCGAAGAAAGCATAGAACCATCACTATATAGAAACTCAACAAAAGCTTCTAGCTCTTCTTGTTTCATCTCTAAGAGAGTGATTGTTCCCACCTGCTTAGCCGAAGTCTTGAACTCGTCTGATTCTAGCATCTTCTTCAAAACCGCCGATCTTGATGCCTATTCAAATCCCAAACATACTTGTTGAGAGAATCATTACAATAACCACACCAACCCAACAAAAAAAAACTTCACATAAAAGGAACACTCACTAAACATTAACATTTCTAAATTTAATTGATTCTTGAATAAGATGATGATATCAATAAAGAGAAGATGAAAAAAGAAGAGACCAGAATAACTTTTTGGGCAGAGATAATTGAACCATCATCACTATCCACTGCCTTGAGCCGTACGTCAACTTGCCAATTTTCTGCCAAGATCTTCGCAAGTCCCCAGAGAAATGGTCTTGGTTGGTTTGTGTTGCCATATCAATAATGTAACGTATATTTGAGGTTGTAAAGGATGGTGGATTATATAGAGAAGATAATGACAATTGAAAACGGTCAAAATAACTTTTTACTTTTCCTATCTGCTTCCAATTTTCAAGACTTTGGAAATGACTTTTTATATTTCCCATCTGCGTCCAATTTTCAAGATTTGGAAATGGATAAGACCTATCAAATATATATTAGTTTTTTTTTCTGGAATATTTGGCAAAAAACCTTGGTCTTTCAAAGTATTTATCCAAAATACCATTGGCGAATCGGATTAAAATTGAAATTGGGTCACAAAATTTCTGAAATCTTCAATTGATATGCACACCAACAATTACCATTTATCTCGCTTTCTCTAACTAAATTTGTTTTTGGGTACAATTTTTATAGATAATGAAATAAAGTATGACTATTTACTGCTAATGTAACAAACTAGATATTGACCTGCGGTACACTGCTGCTTGATTATTTTCGTTTTGAATTAATTTAATGTTTCAATTCAATATCATCTATATTTAAATAATGATCTTAGATATTCAATTTATCAAAACTCATTGTTTATATCTATTTACACTTAGTGATTATATTAGTATGTTTCTATATGGTTTTGTATAGTTCCGGAAGCATATATATTATACGCATCTATATACAAAGTGTGTATCTCCTAATTTTATACGTATCTAGAATGTGACCCGTGGTACACCAAGGGTTAAGTTTTTTGTTTATTTTAAATTTTTACAAAATGAAGAATTTGTTGTGTACAATGTCTATTGTTGTTTGTGTTGATTAATAATTTTTGATAAAGTTGTGTACGGTTTTTATTAAGTCATAAGTTTATGATATTAGTAAGTCTAATATTATTTTATCTTCTAGTATATGTCCCGTATACCCTATGTTTTATTCACAAATTTTTGTATTTTAAATTATATAATTTAAAATTTCTATATTTTTTAATTTTACCCTTAGAACATAGGTAATTTAATAATTTTTTATTACAATTATATATTTAGATGTGTTAAAGAAGATTAACATTTAGAGGTGTGAAAGAAGATTAACATTTAGAGGTGTGAAAGAAGATTAACTCTTATTTTGATATACTATAGTGTTGTTTTTTAAAAGACAAACAAAAAATCTCTCTCATCCAAACTCATCTCACCATATAAATCTGTCTCACATATAAACTCGTCCCATGGTAACTAAAACTTATTTCTTTTTTTCTTTTATTTTTAATAATATTTTTATTTAAAATATTCTGAGTTAGTTTAAAATTTTCAATCTAATGTTAATTAGTCGTAAAGTTTCCGTGATTATGTATTCTAATGTTATTTTGTATTTTATATGGTTTTCTTGAATTAGATTTGTTTTATATTAACATTATTATTTCTTAAATTTCTTTGCATCATTTTATTTATTAATTAATAACAAATACTCGAAAAAGTTATCTAACTGATGAATTGGAAACTAATTCTCTCCTATCCAAATTGGAAACCAAAATTCTCCTTCAGTTTGAAGAACATGATCTGATTATAATCGGTTCTACATGTCAATAGCTTCCGCTAATGGTCCAAGTTGAATATACTTTTGGGTCAATCGATGTGTAAGTGATTTTGATTCTTTGTTGATGTTTGTAAATATAGTTTCATTTTAAATATGAATCGTAACCCCATGGATATATTTAAACCGATTGACCATTCCGATTCTAAAACTAATTTATTTCCAGTATTTTTAATACAGAAAAGAAACTTATAATTTTAATTGTAGTAGGTTGTTCTTTATAGAACAAAGATGATTGTTTTGCAAAACAATTTGTCTAATCTTTAGATGATTGTACATAGATGAATATATTCAAGCTTTGGGAATTCATTCCCTGAAGTACTGTTATCAACAAAAAGAAGATAAGAAGGACCGTTCAACGACAGAAGGACAGTTGATATGAGGCCTGCTTCCAATGCTGGCTTCAAAGTAATCACAAAGCTTATTCATTCTACATTCTGATTTCAATCTACTGTTATACGTTGCACTCGTTGTAAAAACGCTATTTTTTTTTAATCTAATTTAATATTATTATTTTTTTTAAAAAAGAAGAAGATAAGAGTTCATTATCTAATTTAATACAAAAATATATATTCACCTTAATATAGATATTATAACTAACAATTGTTTTATTTCATAGCTGAATAACAGGTTTAATGCTAAAGAACATATCTCAAAGTCACTTATGTATCGTCTCCATCTTAAAGTCACTTCTGTATCATCTCCTTACACCAATCAAAGGTTAGTTATAATGTAAATCTTTTTAGGCAGATGGTTCAAATACTTATGAGTCTGATGATGAATCATGCCACCGTATGAATAAAATAAATCAGAGAAATCTATATTAACATCATGATTACAATAAGTTAAACACAATAAGATAAATCAAAAAGGAAAACGATTTATACTAAAACAGAGTGTCAGATAATTACATGTGCAACAACTTCCCAATACTAACTATAGTGTTTCACCAGTTGTGTTGGTATTGTGGCGCCACGAATGATGTATTTTTCACCTGCACTCGCCAAGCCGTCTTGCACGGCCTGATGAGAACATGTTAGTACAGTTGGCCAAATGAATTACGAAAATGGGCTATGTTGAAATTGTTTTCATGGGCTTTTGAAAGCGAGACTAGACTTGATCTTGCAAGTTCTCCTTATTAATATTTATATAAGAAAGGTTGTTGTAATTCTTGTAGTTTTGGTTGAAGATCTTCAATTGATTGTCATTTTTTTTTCTCTAATTAGAGAGATATATTAGTATATATAGATAGATTTATTTCCCTAAGATTTTAAGATGTCCCTAATTAGTTCAAAGGAAATAAATAAAAAGCAATTTAAATAGTAAATAATCTAATTCATATATAGAGATAGCCATTAAGCTTTGTTATCTCATTGTTTTCCATTTGCCCCCACACATCTCCTGTTTTTCGTTTTTGGTCTGAATTAATATAAATTTCTATTGTTTGTTTATGTTGATATAAAAACTATAATCATTACAAGACTAAAGAAAACACAAAAGCTTTTGTAAAATTTTATTATCAATCATGAGATTTGCTAGTTTGTTTGTGGTTTATTGTACTTTCATGTTCCTCGACATAAGCCATGTCAAATGTGGTAAGCAATATAATGATATCGATTGTTACAACTATTTTCTTCTTTCTTGATAAAATTTACATCGCAAGCATCGTTGTGGTAAAATAAAAATGCTAATCTTCTTTCATCATTAGTTTATTAATCTAAGACGTATTATCAATATATAGTTTTGACAATCTTTGTGGTTGATATAAATCATAGAGGTGGAACCGGTGCCATATTGTAAAGTTATCACATGGTACGATGTTAAATGTGGTGCTGATGGAAACAAGACGTGCGTAGACCACCTTATCAAAGGGCATATATATGACGTTCCTGTTTGTGATTGTAGTGAGTTGACGACATCAGGAATTCTCTGCACATGTCAACACCGTTTTCCTTGTAAAGAGCCACCTCCGTTACATCGTATTTCCATCAGAAAACAAATCCGGGGATAAACTAGAAGATTGTAAAATTTAATAAAATGAAAACTAATATTACATGCTGTGGTTTCGGGCTTGGAAGGATTATGGGCTTCGGCCCAGAACCTCCTGATATTTAAAAAAAATAAAAAAAAAAATAAAAAAATAAAATGAAAACATTTTTAATACTTCATGTGACTACAAAATTTGTTAGTAGTAAAATAATCGGATGATCTTAAAAATAAATATATATATTATTCTTCAAATTTCTTAAGCATGACACTCACGGCTTTTTCCAACTCGTGGTTTTTGTCTACGTTGTTCACATGATCTACCCTTAAACATAGTATCCTCTAATGCCAAGTTAGGTTGATAGACCACTTGTAAATGATAAATACATACATGCAAGACACCCAAATCATCGAAGTTTGGTCATAGTGAAGGAATGGTCATTGGTGATACATCTCTTCTGTTTCTCAAACCATTCGGTTATGTTTCTTCTTAACCCTAATGGTCGGTTCGGTTTGGTTCAAAACCAAACCAAACTGATAACCAATATGGTTATTTAATTAATTAATAAATTATATTAATAATATTGTAAATAACTAAATATGTAATTCTTTTCATAGTTTAATTATTCAATTTAAACTTACAACTTGAATTCATTGGTTACTTTAAATTATTATTAAATTCAAAGTTCAAACCACAATGAACGAAAGAATTTTGTTTTGTCACATTAATTGATTTTTTTGAACCGAACTAAAACTGAACCGAATTAAACTTAAACTGAACCAAACACATACCAAACCAAACTAACTTCGGTTGAATTTGGTTAGAGTTCTATGAGATCCAAATAAACCGAACCGAACCAAACCCCAACCGAATCCGAAGTTAAAACAAAAAAATGCCCACTCCTTAAATGACACGACTGTAGCGACCCTAAACCTTACTAGAAAGAAGTCCGGCTAGGTTCGTACAGGTGACGAGTACTTCGTACGAGCATATCGGGTTTAAGCACAAAACTAGCGCCCCAACCTGCCAATACTTAGCATTGTCCCTTCCAATATCGATATCCGGCTTGTCATCCCTTTTACCGACAAAGAAAGTTATGCGGTTCAAACAGACTCTTATATCATCAACCATCCCTACTTTATGAAAACCATTTTATATGTAGTAGAAATTTTATACAAACAGATACCAATCAAACATAAAAGGTTCCCGAAGATCCCATTTCACAAATACATAATACACAATAGTATCCTTTACACTTCTACCCAACCAATCTACACCAAAAACCTATTGTCCCAACGAAACCTTTATGGCTTATCCCTCTAAGGTTACCTGCAACAAAAAGTGTCATCATGAATACGAGATACTCAACGAGTTTGGCTCCTAATATCGAAAATAAAACACCCAAAGCCCCAACAATAAAACGTTAGATAAGGCAAACAAGAAATAACAAGCAACAAGCAATCAATCAATAAACAACATGCGATAACAACGAGTAAAATCAGAGATGCAAAGGTTATGCAATATTAATGATGCATGCATGGGTAAATGATAACAACAACAAACCTGATGGCCATGTGAATGATCCTTCCCATCGAAACAAGTGAACAATCCGCCTACAGCCACAAAGTGTATAAGCGATGTACCACATTTGCCTTCTACGACGGAGATCCCAGTTACATCGTCATGCAACACTCAGCCTCTTGGGAGCGACCCAGTCTCTCTGAGACCAATGAAAACAGGAAAGCGCACTCGAACACAACAAACTATATATGCAAAGCAACTAAGCTCGACGAAGCGTACTTAAAGCATCAAGCATACTTTACATGAACTATAACTCCATATCAGTTCTACGATCAACAACAACAAAGCACACAACCAACAAACAAGCACACAAGCAAGAAAAATCATGTGCCACCTTACATGCTTCTGAACTCACTGTGATTTAACGAAACGGATGTGTGATGTGATGACTTAGCGGAATCTCAACTTCAGATCTGAAACTCTCGATCTTGATCATGGAAACTTCTTCTTCTTCTGTAAAATCTCTCACAGACTTGTTCACGGAAACTACTTATTTCTCCAGAATTTTGTAGACTCCCTCCACCGTCGGCTTTAAGAACGAGCAGCACTTCTCCGAAGATTTTAGAGAGCTCTTTCACAAGTGGCGGGGAACTTAAACCTAGGGAACCACTCTTCCTCTGATTGGCTCGGAGCTTGTGTTGTCTTTACTTCATTTACACTAGATGGGCGGTGAATTATACTCTTGGCAACATTTTTCCTCTGATTGGGTCAGAGTTAATACCATCATTGCCTCGTTTTTGCCAAAAGAGGTAACTTATACCCTTAGCAACACTCTTCCTCTAATTTGGTCGTAGCTTCAGTCATCATTCCCTTGTTTTCGCCAAAAGAGGTAACTTATATCCTTGGCAACACGCTTTCTCCGATTGAGCCCCAAAGCATTGGTTGCGCCATGTGGTGGAAGACTTCTTCCGGGAATGAATATATATATATATATATATATATATATATATATATATATATA